>ERZ838483.128-NODE-128-length-97525-cov-6.591946_pt1 | contig 97525 bp, 109 predicted proteins | sample MGYA00519939_ERZ838483 | MGnify/ENA primary metagenome ERZ838483 (study PRJEB31850, sample SAMEA3708836) | human gut metagenome | biome: human gut; feature: human-associated habitat; material: faeces | place: China | collected 2014 ...
CAAGTCACTTAACTGATGATGAAAAGAATCAAGTTAAGAACAACGTCGATAATGCTAACAAGGATAAGTTCCCAGCAGGCACTGAAGTTACAGTAGGCGATGATGGTACCACCACAGTAACTTACCCAGATGGCACTAAGGACACCATACCAGGTGACCAATTAGTTCAAGGCCAAAAGGGCGACACAACTGATGCTGGTAACATTACGCCAACTATTTCAGGTGGCAAGGTAACTGTTAAAGATCCAAGTCACTTAACTGATGATGAAAAGAATCAAGTTAAGAAGAATGTGGAAGACGCTAATAAGGATAAGTTCCCAGCAGGCACTGAAGTTACAGTAGGCGATGATGGTACAACTACAGTAACCTACCCAGATGGTTCGAAGGATGTCATTGCTGGTACTGATTTAGTCATCGCTGCTAAAAGCGAAGATGTTCTTGGAAGCAAGTATCATTCACACAAGAATGGTTCAAACTCTAGTCAAGCTGATAGAGTTAAGGGAGCTTCTACTGCTAATGGCAGCATCGCAAACGCTGGTAACAACCTAGGTGTTAAGGCTGAAACTGATAATGCCATTGTAGGTGTTAAAGGTGAAAGTGATAATGCCATTGGTAATAACAAGGCTACTAGCTTAAAGACATTACCACAAACAGGCACTAAAGATACTTCAATTTTGGGTGTGCTTGGTATGCTTTTAGCTTCACTTGGTCTATTCGTATTTAAGAAGAAGCGCGATAAAGAATAATTTATAATAGTTTTTTATAAATTCTATTGGTAAAAGTATCTAGAGAAAGTTAATTCTCAGATTTAAAAAGACGATCGAAAACTTTTGAAAAATTGTTTTTGATCGCCTTTTTGTGTGAAATGAAAACAAGATTCTACGTAAGCGTAAAATAACCGAGTATCTAGATTAGTTTTAGATTTCAATTATGATTAATTTATCAATATTTTGGAGGTTATTCATATGTCAGAAAAAAAGCTAATCGTCCCTCTTGCTCGTGAGCCAAAAGCTAAAAAGTCTAAGCCAGCTCGTAATCATTTACTGCTTTCTTTAAAGAAAAATGACCTAGAATTAGACTTTCAATGTCATTAAGTTAAGCTATTGACATTGGAGAAAAAAACAATTAAAGCATCATTTGGCTTTAGATAGCCAATTTGATGCTTTTTTGCGTAGGCAAATAACCAGTCTATGAGTTCTTGTTTATTCTGATCTGCTGTTGTCATGTCGTTTAATAAGTCCTTTTTTGATATCACGTTCCATAAGTTGACGAACTATGTTCAGGTGGTCTTCTGGAATAGTGTAGCCATGATAGAAATATGGTACTTCACCATCGATAGAAATACCACCAGTTTCATCACCTTTAGGCGATGGACTAGGATTATCTGTCTTGCCACTTAAATAATCGGCTGATGTGTGTAGCACATCTGCAACTGCATTAAGTGCATCAATTCCTGGTCTTTGATTCTTCCAATTGTAAATGGAGTTTCTACCTAAACCTGCCTTGTCATTTACTTCACGGAGATTCATTGCCACATATGCCAGAGATACTTAAGCTAGTAAACTTTTATTATTCGAAACTGCATTTTTATCAAACTACAGCGGAAAAAGAAAAAGTTTATCATGTTAATCCTAAGAGAGCACAAAGATTGGCTCATAAGGCCACGCAAAAGAAAGCTATTGGTACCAAAGCACAACAAGCTTTGAAAAAAACAATTTGAGCAGTCAAAGATAGCCAAGAAAAAGGTAAAGAAGGATAGGAAACGTGAAGAACAAGAAAGACGTTTCTTACAAAAACAAGTCAAACGTCGAGAAAAACACCGTGGTCATTGATGTCGAAAAAGCTCGCAATTAATTTTGCGGGTTTTCATTTTGGAAAATATGCTATAATTTAAGTAAAGAAAAAGGAGATACAAAGACCTCCTTTGCAGCCCGCTTTAAGAGCGGCGGTTAAGATTATTTTTTGCGGTGAACGCTACTCAATAACTCTTCCAAAGTTATTACATTGAGCGGCGTTTTTATTTTTTGTCGTGATGATGGTCGATGTAAGTTAGCAGAGCTAACACAAACGTACCGAACAAAAGCATCAAAGAAATACTCTCGTAAACCGACATGGTTGAACCCTTTCTGCAGTATATTGACCATAGGCCTCACCTCCGGGAGGAAAAACAACCGCCGCTCATAAAACTTTCTGCGAAAATAATTGTACAGAAATTTTGTTTGCAAAAGAAGACGAACAAGATAAAAAAGCTCACAATTAGTTTGCGGGCTTTTAGCTATCAATTTTCTAATCGTTTGTACAGGGGTAATAATTGCTTAATACCATCAAGAATGAAATCTTCCATGTTTGAAACATGGTCTCTGTCTCGAAAAGCAAACTTTCCTAGTAAGAAACTTGTTTTTCCGGCTTCTAAATTAAATGATTTTTGCTTTTCCAAATTCGTTAAATATTCTTGTAAAGGTAAATGATCAGTAAACTCCATGTCATTTTTATCCCATAGATACCAATTCTGGGTTACTCGATTCTTTGCCCAGATTGGAATATCAGTTAGTAGTTCATTATATTGATCAGGTGTGTCGCCGCGTTTTTCACTCTTATAATGTTGAAACATTAAGTAAACTTGTAACTGTTTCTTATCAAGCATCACGCCAATGCATGGACTTTTGTCAGCCAAAGTATTTAAACGATAAGAAGCCCAGTAGTGATTACGTAAGTTCCAGCCATTGGTCCAGCTTTCTACATGAACTTTGGCAAACTGGGACAACTGTTGCGAGACATTGAGATTTACTTCTTTCCAAATTTGCCAAACATCTTTAAACTGCGCCTTTATTTGCGCTATTTCTTCCTCAGAATATTGTTCTTTTAATTTCTTAAAGGAAAATTCATCGCGATCAAAGATTGTATACATATCATTGGTTAACTTCGTCATAAAAAATCTGTCCTTGTATTTGCTTAGTTGTACTATTTCATTATCCTCATGTTAGCATTGGATTTATAGAAATGGTAATGAATGGGTTATTGAAAAAGCTCGCAATTAGTTTGTGGGCTTTATTGATGCAATTGATTATATTTGTCGCCCCATTTTTCCATTTCTAAAATTAATGGGGTAAGGGTCTCACCTAATGCAGTTAATTGATAACTTGTTTTAGGTGGTACTGTTGGAAAAATAGTTTTATCAATAATTTGATCACTTTTTAGCTCTTTTAATTGAAGTGACAACATTCGTCTGGAACAATTAGGCATCAATTTCTGCAATTCATTAAAACGACAGTGTTTTTTCTTGATTAAATGATAGATAATAACACTTTTCCATTTACCTGAAATAATTTGAAGTGTACTTTCAACAGGACAGCCTTCAGAGCAGTTATAAATATGACGTGGCATTCTTTCACCTCGATATAATAATTCAATTCTAAATCTTTAAATTTAATCAAGCTAGGGAAAAATTTGTTACTTAGTAAGGAAAAATTCACTTCTTGTTTTTATCTATGGCTTACTTACAATTAATTAGTAAATAAGGAAGGAAGATAAAAATGAAAGCAATTGGATTCAAAAAACACTTGAAGATTGATGATCCTGAAAGTTTGATTGATTTTGATATGGAAAAACCTACTGCTAAGGGTCATGACTTGTTAGTAAAAGTTAATGCAGTTTCAGTTAACCCAGTAGATGTTGGAGTTAGAAAAAGTGGACATATGGTCTTAAAAACGCCTAAAGTGATCGGTTGGGATGCATGTGGTGTAGTAGAAGAAGTAGGGTCGAAAGTTAGTCTCTTCAAACAAGGTGACAGGGTATTTTATGCAGGTTCATTTATTAGATCAGGCAGTGATAGTGAGTACCAACTAGTTGATGAAAGAATAGTTGGTCATGCTCCAAAGACTTTAAAAGATAATGAAGCGGCTGCAATGCCTTTAACCTCACTTACAGCTTATGAAGCCTTATTTGAACAAATGGGTTTAACTTGGAATCAAGAGAATAATCAGAGTAAAACGATCTTGATTATTAATGGTGCTGGGGGAGTAGGATCAGTAGCTACACAATTGGCACATTTAGCAGGATTAACAGTAATTGCAACTGCATCCCGTCCAGATAGTATTAAATGGACACAAGATCACGGCACAGATTATGTTGTGAACCATCGTGAAGACTTGGTAAAACAAGTAAGGAAATTAGGATATAAGTATGTTGATTACATCCTAGAATTAAGGGATTTAGATGGTCATTGGAAAGAAATGTGTGAGTTAATTAAACCAGAGGGACACATTGTTTCAATTACTGAAAATCATCGTCCAATAAATTTAAGGTTGCTTACCAAAAAGAAAGCACACTTTTCGTGGGAATGGATGTATACTAAATCCTATTATCAAACTGAAGATATGATTAGTCAGCATGATATTTTAAACAAAATTGCCCAGATGTTAGATAATGGCAAACTTAAATGCACTATGACTAAGTCATTAGAACCCTTAAATGCAATAAATTTACGAAAGGCTCATAAATTAGTAGAAAGTGGTCATATGACCGGTAAAGTTGTGGTTTATGACTGGGAAAACTAAGCATTAATAGAAAGCTCGCAATTAATTTTGCAGGCTTTTAATTTAAAAAATATGCTATAATTTAGATAAAGAAAAAGGAGATCCAAAGACCTCCTTTGCAGCCCGCTTTAAGAGCGGTGGTCGATATTATAAAAACGTTGAAAACGTCGCCCTATAACTCGCCAAAGTTATTACATTGAGCGGCGTTTTTATTTTTTGTCGTGATGATGGTCGATGTAAGTTAGCAGAGCTAACACAAACGTACCGAACAAAAGCATCAAAGAAATACTCTCGTAAACCGACATGGTTGAACCCTTTCTGCAGTATATTGACCATAGGCCTCACCTCCGGGAGGAAAAACAACCGCCGCTCATAAAACTTTCTGCAGTAATATTATACCGAAACTTTGTTTGCGAAAAAAGACGAACAAGTAAAAAAGCTTGCGATATGCGGGCTTTTCTTGTATCTAAGGTTCTTTAAACTGATTAATATCAACGCCTTCAAGTTTAAGCAACTGAATTTTCTTATCAATTCCACCGCCATAACCAGTTAAATTGTGATTAGCACCAACAACGCGGTGGCAAGGTATGATAATGCAAATATGATTTCTACCAATAGCACCACCGGCTGCTCGAATAGGTAAGTGGTCCTTATCTTTTGCAGCCTGTACGGCAATGTCTTTATAAGTAGTTGTCATCCCGTAAGGAATTTTTAGTAATGCTTGCCAGACTCTTTTTTGAAAATCAGTACCGATCAAATGTAATTGAGGAGTAAAATCTGGTTCTTTGCCTTGAAAATAGATATCTAACCACTTTTTAGCAGAAGCTAAATATTTATTTCCTCCTTCTGAATATTCTTTATCAAGATTGTCACCGTAGTAGCGATCAGTATCTAGCCATAAACCAATAAGTCCTTGTTCATCACTAGCGAGCAATATTTTGCCAATAGGTGAATTATAGTAAGAAACTGTTTGCATGTTTTTTCTCCTATGATAAAAATAAGATGCTACCATCCATTATGATTGGTAGCATCTTATTAATCTAATTTATTTTCTTAGCTTGTGCACCTTATGTGCTAGCACCATTTCTTTATTGCGATCTTCATAGATCATATCCTTGATGTAATTCCATGGGATTAACAAAGGCGTTTTGCTATTTTTACGGAAAATAAAGTCTGCGTGTCGTCTTTCCAAGTGACGCAAATATCTTTTAGCATTTTGAATCTTGGTGTGGTGTTCCAAATGCAATCTTGGTTCGAAATCGACGATTTTGTGTTCAGCGTTGAAAATAGGTCTAACTTTATGGTGCCAGTTCTCAGCACTAGAGATATGATCGCTGACCTTTTTTCCGGCTTCTACGATATTCTCTTTGGTTACTGGACTTTTCTGATCCTTAAACTCCGCATGTGGATCTAGATAGTAGTTGCCCAAACCATCTTGACGATAAAGTCGTATTTTCTTGAATGTCTTATTTTTCTCGTCCATTCTTACTTCGATAACGTCACCATTTTTGTGATTCATTAAATACATGTGATGTTTTCTAGTGTAATTTGCACTCTTCATGATCAGAAATCTCACCTCTACATTAATTATTCTGAAACGATATTATACCAGTATTTTAACTATATTTTTGCTTTACGAGTATAAAAGTTTATAATTTTTAAAAAGAAATTTCAATTCTTGAGAATTAGGGAAGGAAAAAATCCTAATGAAGAAACTTAATATATTTTATTATGCTACCATTTGGAGTTTTATTATTGGAATATGCTGTGCTACATATTTAAACTTAATTAATTTTATTATTAATTTTGTCTGGCATGTTTTGTTTGATAAATTACCTGTTCCTAGTCAGGCTTTACCGTTTTTTATTTGTATTCCTTTTGGTTTCATTATTGGTATATTAATTAAGCGTTTAGGATCATATCCATTAACTATCGAAGAAGTTTTAATGAGTGTTAAGCAGGAGGGAAAGATCAATTATCACAATTGGTGGAAATCCTTAACCTTAGGTCTTATTTCTTTAGCCGCGGGTGGCAGTATTGGACCAGAGGCTTCAACTACTGTACTAGGAAGTGGCATGGTTAATTGGCTGGGAGATAGATTACGACTAATTGCTTATTCTTCTGATTGGAAATGGAATCATTTTTGGGATACTATCGTTTCGAAAAAACAACTAAAAAAACTGCCAAAATTTAGTAGCCTTTTTAAATCAAAATTGCATCAAAAAGTTTTTTGCTTAATTATGGTTATGATCGGCGTGGTTGGTGCAGCAATAGTCTTTAAATTATTCCCTGAAGAAGGATTATTTGGTATTCATCATCGCCATATTCTCTGGCAATGGCACTATAGTATGTATGTAATTATTCCATTGATTGTAGGTTGGAGCTTCGGTATGTTTTTCTTATGGAGCGAAAAATGGAGTGATTATTTTGCTGAAAAAATTACTATTTCACCGATTATTAAAGCAACTATATGGGGAATAGTTCTTGCATTACTTACCTTAATTACTAGTTATGCCTTGTATTCTGGTGAATTTCAAATTGTTCCATTTGTACACCAGGCGTTGCAAATATCACCATTATTTTTGCTAGTTATAGCAGTCATCAAAACCTTGTCTACTAATATAGGTTTTAGTTTAGGCTGGCGTGGTGGAAAAATTTTCCCTTCGATTTTTGCTAGTGTAGCAGTTGGCGCAGCGATTGCGCAATTTTTACCAATTATGCCAGTTATGTGTGTAGCCATTACAGTTAGTGCAAGTATTGCAGTTATCTTGGGTAAACCTTTATTAACAGCTATTTTATTGATTCTGTTATTACCAATAGAATTGGCTCCTGTCATTTTAGTAAGTGCGTATTTAGCTGCCTGTTTAACAAAAGTGAGCTATAGTTTTAGACAAAAGAATAATTAGGGAGGTATTTTTATGAACGAAAAAAACGATGCAGTAACTGGTGCTTCTTTGATAGAGAATCAAGAAGAAAAAGTGAAAAGCCCATGGCCGGGTCCTAAAGGTATGATTCCTGTAACAAGTGGGCGTGCTGACGATGCTAATGTACATAATCGTGCCTACTTAGACAATATCTTGGTGGAGATGCGTTTGCTTGATTCAGTTGAGCCAGACTTAACAACTGAGATTTTTGGTAAAAAATATGCCTCACCTTTAACTCTGGCTGCAGTCTCTCATTTGAACAAGGTTTTACCAGATAAGACACGTAAGCCAATGCAAGAAAAGGCACGTGCGGCTAAGAATACCAATACTTTAAATTGGATTGGTATGGAGTCAAACGAAGAATATGCCGAAATTATCAAAGAGAGCGGCGATACAGTTAGAATTGTGAAGCCTTACGCAGACCATGATAAAATTATGGGCGAACTAAAACAAGCAGAAGAATTAGGTGCCGTAGCTGTTGGAATGGATATTGATCATGTGCCTGGTGATAATGGTAAATATGATGTAGTCGATGGTATTCCACTAGGACCGATTTCATTTAGCGATCTTGAAAAGTATGTTCATGCAGTTAAACTGCCGTTTGTGGCTAAGGGCGTGCTATCCGTGCGTGATGCCGTTAAGGCTAGAGATGCTGGTGCCAAGGCAATAGTTGTTTCACATCACCACGGCCGCGTTCCATTTGGCGTGCCACCACTAAAAGTTTTGCCAGCAATCAAGCAAGCACTAAATGGCAGTGGAATGACCATTTTTGTAGATGGATCATTGATGACAGGCTACGATGCATACAAGGCTTTGGCATTAGGCGCAGATGCTGTACTGATTGGTCGAGGGATTCTTTCTGAATTGTTAAAAGATGGGCAAAAAGCAACAGAAGATAAGATTAAGAAAATGAATGAGCAGCTTGCACAAATGATGTTGTATACTGGCGTTAGAGATACTAAATCATTTGATCCTAGTGTGTTACATTTTGATTAGGATAGAAAAATGAAATAGTTTATTTTTTACAGTTTACTATAATTAAGTGGCTATTAGCCTATAATAAAGGCGTTTAAAGCTATACTGAATAGTGTTATGATTAACTCGGACGTTGTTATAAGGTAATTATTTAAAAGTAATTAGTTGTATACGAAAACATGCTTAGCTCTGGTAAAAGCTAAGCATGATGTCTCATAATATTGAGCCGCTTGTAGATTATACTACAAGCGGTTTTATTTTAGATGAAAATAACAAGTTTTCAAAAAGTGAGTATCTATGTTTTGCTATTATGGAAATGGATTGATTTAGAAAATGATGCTATTGAAATTTCATTATGAGCGGGGATGCAAAACCTTTTTTAAAAAGCATAAGAATGAGCAAAAGATAATTAAGCAGTTAATCGATCAAGCGATTACTAAGGAATTGGCAACTGGTATGACTAAAGTGAAGATCGCTGCAATGACTCGGATTGAGGAAAAATCAATTTACGAGTTTCGCCTAAATTTGAAAAAAGCGGGTTCAGCGAGAGTCGCTTTTGCAGTAAAGGATGAGCAAGTACTAGTTCTTTTGATTACCTCTAATTTACAGAAGGATAGTTTTAGTCATGAATTAGAAACTGTTCTGAAAGGAAGTCATTATGCGTTTAATTCCAATTAAGCAGGCAGAGACTTTGCTCAAAAAAATGTGTAGTAATAAAAGTAAATATGTAGAAATTAAATTATTAACGGCAAAAAAGGATCGTTCAATTAGTGTGAAAAATGATGGTAAAAAGCTAATTTTAACTGAAGATGGCTATTTGAACTTTACGCAGGAATATGAATTGACTGATCCAGCTGTTGGCCGTCATGCAGTTTTAGCGGCTTTTAAAAAGGAATTTCCGCGTAGTAATCGTGCGTATCTGATTGCTAAATAGTATACTTTAACTATAAGAAAAACTATCAGTGTTGATCAGAAAGGAAGTCTTTTTATCAATGAAATATGCAGAAAAATCTCCCGCATTATGGGATGCCATTCATCATGAAGAACAGCGCCAACAAGACACCATCGAATTAATTGCCTCTGAAAATATTGTTTCTGATGCAGTTCGTGAAGCACAAGGTTCTGTTTTAACTAACAAGTATGCTGAAGGATATCCTGGTCGGCGTTATTACGGCGGTTGTCAATATATTGATCAAGTTGAGCAACTGGCTATTGATTATGCAAAAAAATTGTTTAACGCAAAGTTTGCTAATGTGCAGCCACACTCTGGATCACAGGCTAACATGGCAGTTTATCAAGCACTTTTGAAGCCAGGTGATGTCATTTTAGGTATGGGAATGGATGCTGGCGGTCACTTGACTCATGGATCCAAGGTTAACTTCAGTGGTAAGGAATATAAGTCTTACAGTTACGGCCTAAATGTTGAGACTGAAGAACTAGATTTTGATGCCATTCGTGAAATTGCTCTTAAGGTTAAACCTAAGTTAATTGTAGCCGGTGCTTCTGCGTACAGCCGCATCATTGATTGGCAAAAGTTCCGTGAAATTGCAGATGAAGTTGGGGCATACTTAATGGTTGATATGGCTCATATTGCTGGCTTAGTAGCAACCGGTCAACATCCAAGTCCTGTTCCAGTAGCTGATGTAGTAACTACAACTACACATAAGACCTTGCGTGGCCCTCGTGGTGGGATGATTTTGTCCAACAATTTAGAAATTGGTAAGAAAATCAATTCCGCTTTGTTCCCAGGCATTCAAGGTGGGCCACTTGAGCATGTCATCGCAGGTAAAGCGCAAGCATTTTATGAGGACTTGCAACCACAATTTACAGATTATATTAAGCAAGTCATTAAAAATGCTAAGGCAATGGCAGAAACTTTTGCTGAATCGGACAATATTCGTGTCGTATCTGGTGGTACTGATAACCATTTGATGATTATCGATATTACTAAGACTGGTATTACCGGTAAAGATGCTCAAAATTTACTCGACTCTGTTCACATCACTACCAACAAAGAATCAATTCCAGGCGATCAACGTTCACCATTTGTTACTAGTGGGTTGCGGATTGGTACGCCAGCAATTACTAGTCGTGGCTTTGATGAAGCAGATGCTAAGAAGACTGCGGAAATGATTATTGAAATTTTATCTGATCCAGAAAATTCCGCAACGATTGCTCATGTTAAAGAAGAAGTTCAGGCATTAACTAAAAAACATCCAATTGAATAATTTGTGTAGCAGAATTTAGCCGTCCTAGTTCTCAGCTGGGGGCGGCTTTTGTTATAATAAAAAATTAAAAATAATGGAGTTAAGAGTGAAGGAAACGTGATTATTTGGAAAAATTAAAAAGACATAAAATAGGCTTATTTTCAGCGATTATGCTGGCCTTGAATTCCTTAATTGGTTCGGGGTGGCTTTTTGGTTCAGGTTCTGCAGCACAAATTGCAGGTCCAGCCGCAATTTTATCTTGGATTTTAGGTGCAGTAATTATCATCTCAATTGCATTGACTTATGTAGAATTAGGTTCGATGTTTCCCGAAAGTGGCGGGATGAGTCGATACGCTCAATATAGTCATGGGCCGTTATTGGGCTTTGTGGCTGCTTGGGCTAACTGGATTTCACTAGTCACATTGGTACCGATGGAAGCCGTAGCTGCCGTGCAATATATGAGTTCTTGGCCCTGGAGCTGGGCTAACTGGACTAAAAATTTTATTAAAAACGGCAGTATTACTTTTGCTGGCTTAGGTGTGGTTATTATTTTTATGCTGATTTTTACAATGATCAATTTTTGGTCAGTTAAAATCATGACCCATTTTACCAATTTGATTTCTATTTTTAAGATCTTATTGCCTACTTTGACGATTACAGTTTTAATTGCTTCAGGTTTTCATGGACAAAACTTTGGCAGTAATTTACATGAATTTATGCCTTATGGTAGTCGGTCCATTTTTGAAGCAACTTCTGTTTCAGGAATTATTATGTCTTATGATGCCTTTCAGACGGTCATCAATATGGGTGGGGAATTGAAAAATCCGCGTAAGAATATTGTGCGTGGGGTATTGATCTCAATGTTAATTACTGCGGCAATCTACATTATGTTGCAAGTGACGTTTATTGGTGCAGTTGAGCCAGGCATGTTAGCTAAAGTAGGCTGGCATGGGATCAACTTTACCTCACCATTTGCGGACATTGCTATTATTTTAGGCATTAATTGGCTAGTGATTTTGCTCTACCTAGATGCATTTGTTTCACCATTTGGGACAGGGGTAGCATTTGTAGCTACGGCCTCAAGAGCCCTAGCGGCAATGACACACACACGTCATTTGCCAAAATGGTTAGGTAGATTGAATCAAAAATACTTAATACCACGTTATGCGATGATTGCTGACTTTGTTTTGGCGGTTATTTTAGTAAGCTTATTTAGAAACTGGAATTTACTAGCAACAGTAATCACGGCCTCAACTTTGATTGCATATTTGACTGGTCCAGTTACGGTAATGACTCTAAGAAAGAAAAGACCAGATCTTGATCGTCCATTTAATCCTGGTTATATGAAGTGGCTAGCTCCAGTTACCTTTATACTAACTAGTTTGGCAATTTACTGGTCAATGTGGCCAACGACTATTCAGGTGATAATTGTTATTGCCTTGGGTTTGCCGATTTATTTTTATTATGAAATTCACTACCAACATTCAAATTTAAAAAAACAATTACATAGTAGTTGGTGGATGATCGGTTATTTGATTTTTATGTCACTCATGTCCTTTGTGGGCAGTAGCGGTTTTGGTGGTCAGAACTGGATTAAGTATCCATTTGACTTTGTAGTAATTATCATTATTTCTCTCGCCTTCTATTATTGGGGAATTAAGACAGGGTTAAAGAAAATCGATCCTTATGCTGAAAAAATTGCGCAAAATAAAGAATAAGTAAAAAAACTGTTGGGATTTTTGGTCTCAACAGTTTTTTGTTCGCTATTCTGCTTCATCAAGATACTTATTTAGTACCTTGAAAACACCGTTGTCGTTATTAGTAGGTGCAATAAATTTAGCAGTCTTTTTAACGATATCTTGACCATTAGCCATGGCATAACTTAAACCAGCAAATTTCAACATTTCAAGGTCATTTTCACCATCACCGAAGGTAATTAATTCACTTCTTGGCACGTCTAAATAAGCTAAAAATTCCTTTAGCCCTGCGGCTTTATTTACACCTTCAGGAATAATATCCATGTAGCTCCAACCACTAGTTGTGACGTGGATTTTTTCTGTACTACGGCTGTTGAAGCCATGTTCTAATTCATGTCGAATCTTGCTGGGATAGTCCATTGTGATCTTAGTGTATTGGTCATCAGCAGGAATTTTATTAAAATCATCAATTTCGATGCTATTAGGATAAAAATAATGATGGGACCGCTTGTATTCTGGTGGTGTACTTTTTAAAAAGTAGGAGTGCTTAACGCCACTAATTAAAATGTTTTGGGCTGCACCAGGATAGCGTGCGTGCAAATATTCAATAAAATTTAGGATGCATTTTTTTGAAAAGCTTGTTGTACGAATAATTTTTCCATCGCGAACTAAGACCGCACCATTGTCGGCAACAAAGTCAATAGAATCGATAAATTCGCTAAAGTCATCAGCCAAACGATCAGCTGGGCGGCCGCTAGCAATAATAAAATGTGCCCCGTGTTGATGCAGACGAGTTAAAATCTCGCTAAACATTTGATGATCGTATTGTTTTTCATCGTTAACAAAAGTACCGTCAACGTCTACAGCAACGGCCTTAAAGGGAAGAGTAGTCATCTAATTACCTCACTAAAATTTGATACCGTTAACAGTTTACCATTTCTTGCAAGTGCTTACACAAATTATTTATATTATGTTTAACAATAAATTTGAAATTTACGAGGTAGAAAAAATGACACCATGGTGGAAAAAAGCAGTTGTTTATCAAATTTATCCTAAGTCATTTCAGGACAGCAACGGTGATGGCATAGGTGACTTACAAGGAATTATTGCTCGTTTAGATTATTTGGAAAATCTAGGAGTTGATGCAATTTGGCTTTCACCGGTCTATCAATCTCCCGGTGTGGATAATGGCTATGATATTTCAAATTATGAAGCGATTGATCCGCAATATGGCACGATGGCTGATATGGATGAGTTGATTCAGAAAGCTAAGGAGCATCATATCCGAATTGTAATGGATCTGGTGGTTAATCATACATCTGACCAGCATCAATGGTTTGTGGAGGCACGAAAAAGTAAGGATAATCCTTACCGAGACTATTATATTTGGCGTGATCCTGTTGATGGACATGAGCCCAATAGTTTGAAGTCTGCTTTTTCTGGTTCAGCTTGGAAATTTGATGAGCAAACAGGACAATATTATTTACACTTCTTTGCGGAACAACAACCTGATTTAAATTGGAAAAATCCAGAGTTGCGGCAAAAAATCTACGATATGATGAACTTTTGGCTTGATAAGGGGATCGGTGGCTTCCGAATGGATGTGATTGAATTAATTGGTAAAGATCCCGACAAAATGATCCGTGAAAATGGTCCGATGCTTCATCCATATTTGCAAGAAATGAACAAGAATACATTTGGTGATCGAGATGTGATGACGGTGGGCGAAACTTGGAATGCGACACCGAAGATTGCAGAAGAGTACTCAGATCCAGCACGTCATGAATTATCAATGGTTTTCCAATTTGAGAATCAAGCTTTAGACCAGCAGGAGGGAAAAGAAAAGTGGGATTTAAAGCCGCTAGACTTAGGCGAATTGAAAAAGGTTTTAGTAAAGTGGCAGACAGAGCTTGATTTTAATCATGCTTGGAATAGTTTGTTCTGGGAAAATCATGATATTCCGCGCGTAATTTCACGTTGGGGCAATGATAAAAAATATCGGGTGCAGTGTGCTAAGATGTTTGCGACAGTTTTACATTTGATGCACGGCACACCATATATTTTTAACGGTGAAGAAATTGGTATGACTAATTGTCCGGTAAAAAATATTGATGAAGTAGAAGATATTGAAAGTGTCAATATGTATCATGAACGTCTGGCTGAAGGTTATGACAAAGATAAACTAATTCATGCGATCAATGTTAAAGGCAGGGATAATGCTCGTCGTCCAATGCAATGGAATGATGAGAAAAATGCCGGCTTTACTAAGTCAAAGCCATGGTTGACAGTAAATCCTAACTACAAAGAAATTAATGTGAAGAAGGCCTTGGCTGATCCTAATTCGATTTTTTATACTTACCAAGAATTGATTACTTTACGTCATGAAAATGAGATTGTGGTTAATGGTGACTTTAAGTTGGTTCATGATACTGGTGATGAAGTTCTTGCATATTATCGTATTTTAGGTACTGAAAAGTGGTTGGTGGTTGCTAACCTATCTGGTGAAGAGCAACAGTTTACGTCGACCGATCGCATTAAAGAAAACTTGCTTAGTAATTATGCTGTGCGTAATGATCTGCATGATATTACGCTTAAGCCTTATGAAGCATTTGCAGTGGCAATTAGATAAGCTAAAATTAAAAAGAACTTGAATTACTAACTTGAAGATGTTATTCTAGTTATCGTTAATCGATTAATCTATGATCTGTGATATGATCATGGCAAAGGAGTAATAAATTATGAAACAAGGTATTCATCCAGAATTTCAAGAAGTAGTTTTCATGGACTCAGCAACTGGTGCTAAGTTCTTAGCTGGCTCAACTTTGAAGCCATCAGAAACTATTGACTACGAAGGCGAAACTTATCCATTAGTACGTGTTGAAGTTTCATCAGATTCACACCCATTCTACACTGGCAAGCAAAAGTTTGCTCAAGCAGATGGTCGAATCGAAAAGTTCAACAAGAAGTACGGCTTGAAGAAGTAAACCTTTTATCTGGTGGAAGCAGTCCCATTGGGGCTGCTTTTTTCGTTAGAGATTATTTGGCAGAATGCATGAAAGACAGTATAATGTTTTCTGTATAAAAATGTTTTTATGGGAGTAAATATTCAATGAAAATGCAAATGGCGGAAATTGCCAAGGCTTTAAATACTACTTGTGAAGGTGACAATCAAACTGTTATTACTTCTGTTGCCTTTGACTCCAGAAAGATCACAGATGGTGGATTATTTGTACCACTTGAAGGTGAACGTGATGGGCACGAATTCATAGCTAGTGCTATTAATAATGGTGCTTCTGCTACTTTATGGAAAAAGGGGCATCCGAACAAGCCAGAAGATATTGCGGTTATTGAAGTTGATGATCCACTTGCTGCTATGCAAGAGCTTGCTCGCTATTATTTGCGTAAGGTTAATCCAACCGTAGTGGGAATTACTGGTTCAAATGGTAAGACTACTACCAAGGATATGATTGCTGCTGTTTTGTCTAAACGCTTTAATGTACATAAAACTCAGGCCAACTTTAACAATGAGATTGGTGTGCCAATGACCATCCTTGAGATGAAGCCAAATACTGAAATTTTGGTGCTTGAAATGGGAATGGACAGACCAGGTCAATTGCATCATTTAAGTGAATTAACCCATCCAGATGTGGCCGTAATTACAATGATTGGTGAAGCTCATATTGAATTCTTTGGCAGCCGCGACAAGATTGCAGATGCTAAGATGGAAATTACTGACTTTTTGCGTGAAGATGGCGAATTTATCTTCAATGGGGATGAACCATTATTGCAAGAACGTGCTGAGAAATTGGATCAAGCTAAAGCAACTTTTGGTTTTAGAGATGAAGATACAGTTCATGCAACTGGCTTTAAGAGTTATATGCATCATGCTACCTTTACAGTTAATGATTCAGAGCAAAAATTCTCAATCCCAATGATTGGTAAACACAATGTTTCTAACGCAATGGCCGCAATTAGTGTCGGTCGTCATTTTGGTGAAAGTGATGAGGAAATTGCCTCATCATTGTCTAACTTTACCCCAACGGCTAATCGGATGGAGTGGGAAAAAGGCGATGCTGGAGAAAGCATCATGAGTGATATCTATAACTCAAATCCAACTGCTGTTAGAGCTGTATTGACTAGTTTTGGCCAAGTTGAAGTAAAAGATAATGGGCGCAGAATTGCTGTTTTAGGTGATATGTTGGAATTAGGTAAAAACTCCCCTGAATTGCATGCTGGCCTTGAGGATACGTTAGATCCACAAATTATTAACGAAGTTTACTTATATGGCTCTGAAATGAAGAATTTGTATGATGCTTTACAAGATAAGTATGAGCCAGAGCATTTGCATTATTATACACAAGAACAGACAGATCGAATGATTGACGATCTGAAGAATGATATTAAGTCGGATGACATTGTTGTATTGAAGGGTTCACATGGAATGCACCTGGAAAATGTCTTGGCCCGACTAAGATAGGAGAACAATTTTTTTGAAGTTTTCAGAATTAGGATTAAATGACGCGCTTCTTAAGGCAATTAAACGTTCAGGCTTTGAAGAAGCAACGCCAATCCAGGAACAGACTATTCCCCTTGCTTTGCAAGGCAAAGATGTAATTGGTCAAGCCCAGACTGGTACCGGTAAGACAGCTGCGTTTGGCTTGCCAATTTTACAGATGATCGACAAAAAAGAAAAAGCAATTCAAGCGGTTATTATTGAACCAACGCGTGAACTTGCTATTCAGACGCAAGAAGAATTATTCCGTTTAGGTCGTGACGAACATGCTCATGTTCAAGTGGTCTATGGTGGAGCTGATATTGGTCGTCAAATTCGCTCATTGAAACACCATGTACCATCAATTTTAGTTGGTACGCCAGGGCGTTTGCTTGACCACTTGAAACGCAAAACTATTAATTTAGATCAAGTTAAGGCTGTCGTTCTAGATGAAGCAGATGAAATGCTCGATATGGGTTTTATTCAAGATATCGAAAGTATTTTGAAATATGCTAAGAACCGACAACAGACTTTACTCTTTAGTGCTACAATGCCTAAGCCAATTTTGCGGATAGGCGAAAAATTTATGGATCACCCAGAAATTGTCCGCATTAAAGCTAAGGAATTAACTGCTGATTTGATTGAACAATATTTTGTTCGTGCTAAAGAGTCTGAAAAATTTGATATTATGTGTCGACTAATAGACGTGCAGGGTCCAGATTTGGCTTTAGTCTTTGGTCGCACCAAACGTCGCGTAGATGAACTTACGCGCGGTTTGCAAGCGCGTGGTTACAATGCGGCGGGAATTCACGGTGATCTATCGCAAGCGCGTAGAATGTCAGTTTTGAAAAGATTTCGTGAAGGTAAGCTAGATATTCTGGTTGCTACTGATGTAGCTGCCCGCGGACTTGATATTTCAGGCGTAACCCACGTTTATAATTATGATATTCCCCAAGATCCGGATTCATATGTTCACCGTATTGGTAGAACTGGTCGTGCGGGGCAAAATGGAATCTCTGTTACTTTTGTTACGCCAAACGAGATTGGCTATATGAGAACCATTGAGCAATTGACTAAAAAGAAGATGTCGCCGCTTCGTCCGCCAACAGATGATCAGGCATTACATGGTCAATTAAAGCAAGCAAAAATTGAAATTGAAGATTTGATGAACGGTGATTTGGGTAAATATACCCAAGGGGCAAGTGAGCTGCTGGATAACTATTCAGCTCTCGACTTAGTTGCAGCCTTTTTAAAGAACTTGGCTAAAGATGAGGTTAAAGTCAAGATTACCCCAGAAAAGCCGTTACCATACAAGGGTGATGGTCGTCGCCGTCGTGGTAAAGGTCATGGCCGTAGCAATAATAATCATGGACGCGATAACCACCGCCGTCGTAACAATAATTCATACCGCCAAAATGGAAACCGCGGTAAGCGTGGTCGTGGCAACGGACATGAATTTGTAATCAAGAATAAGAAAGATTAAGATTTTATCTTAAAAAGGGAAGTTGTAATTTTTACAGCTTCTTTTTTGTATTATAATGATGTCATTGTGTGAGGTGAAAATAGTGATTAAAGGAGTAGGAATTGACTCGATTGAAGTTGAACGAGTTAAGAAGATCGTGGACAAGGGGGATGCTTTTGCCAAAAAAGTATTAACTCCCAAAGAATTTGATCAATATCAAAAAATGGCAGGCAAACGTAAAGTTGAATACCTAGGCGGACGCTTTTCATTAAAGGAATCTTTTTCTAAAGCAATGAGAACGGGTCTGGGAAAGTATATTGGTTTTCAAGATGTCGAAACTTTATGGGATGATTTAGGTCATCCCGTTATGACTTCAACTAAGTTTGATGGAAATATTTTCCCAAGTATCACACATGATAATCATGAAATTATTACATTTGTAGTTTTGGAGGAAAAATAAAAATATGGTTCCAGGCTATCACCGTCCAGCTGTTGTAAAGGTAAATTTGGGCGCAATTAGAAGAAATATAAAAAACGAAATGAAACATCTTGCAACAGGGCAAAAGATGTTAGCTGTAGTTAAGGCCAATGCTTATGGTCATGGTGCAGTTGAGGTGGCTAAAATTGCGATTGAGGAAGGTGCAGCAGGCCTTTGTGTAGCTATTTTAGATGAGGCCTTGCAATTGCGTCATGCTGACATTGTTAAGCCAATTTTAGTTTTGGGAGTAGTTTCTCCAGAATACGCTCCAATTGCGGCCGCAAACAATGTTTCATTAACGATTCCTAACCTTGAATGGCTAAAGGAAGCAGAAAAGTACCTTGAAAAAGAGCAGTTACAGTTGAAAGTTCATATTGGAGTAGATTCAGGCATGGGTCGGATCGGCTTTAACGAAGATGAGGATTTTATTGCTGCTAATAAATTCTTACAAAATAGCGATAATTTCTACGTAGAGGGTATGTTCGCACACTTTGCTTCCGCAGACAGTGCTGATGATACTTACTTTAAGCATCAGGTAGAAAAATTTGCTCATATGAGAAGTTTGTTGACAGTTAAGCCTAAGTGGATTCACGTAGACAATACCGCTGCCAGCATCTTTAACAAGGATGTGCCTAGTGATTGTGTTCGTTTTGGAATTGGCATTTATGGTTTGAACCCATCCTCTAATCCTGATAGTCCTGACTTGAAGTCATCAATTTCGCTTGAACCAGCATTATCATTTGAGAGTGAACTAACTCATGTAAAAACTATTCATGAAGGTGACGGAGTAGGATATGGTTCTACCTTTGTAGCTGATCAAGATACAATTATTGGAACTGTGCCTGTTGGTTATGCTGATGGCTTTATTAGAAAGTTTCAAGGCTTTAAAGTTAAAGTTGGAGACGAATACTGTCCAATTGTCGGCCGAATTTGTATGGATCAATTTATGGTCAAAATGCCAAAGAAAATGCCGTTAGGAACTAAGGTAGTCATCATTTCCAATGATCCAACAGCGCCAAATAATATTAAGGCCGCCGCAGATTATGTTGATACTATTCACTATGAAGTAGCATGTTTGTTAAACGATCGTTTACCTCGTGTTTACTATGAAAAATAAGTTAGGCAATAAAAAAATGCTTCTAGAACAAAAATCTAGAAGCATTTTTTGGTAGATCAGTTTTTTAATCCTTAACAGGGTGTTCAATAAAGACACCTGGATTTTCATCACTCATAATAGTCATGCCGGCTTGCAAATCTTCGATTTCAGAAACTACGAAACCTTTTCTTTGTAACTTATCAACAATCGTTCTCATGGTAATATCTGAGACACCAGCGGGGAGAGTAAAGAGTGTTCTTCTAACAAAATTACCTTCGAGTTCGCCAGCAGCTGCATCAAGTGTCATTACACTAGACATATTAGTGTGCTTAGACACAATCTTGGACATCTTGATCAAGTTACCACGTGTATTGTCAGATAAAACGGTCAAAACGTATGAACCATTTTTAACATCCCACGCATCTGACAACATATCAAGCATTCTTGAGTGAGTAAGAATACCATAAAAATGATTATCTTCATCAAGGACAGCAATATAAGGTAAGTCCTTAATGTTGAAAAATACCTTGAAGAATGGTGAATTGACCTTAATTGTCTTAGTGGCATTCTTAAGTAAGTAAGTTACTGGTAGATTCATATCGCCACCTTGTGACTTATGACGGTAGATGTGCATCTTATAAATGTTACCACGGAAAATAGTACCAGTATCGTCAACGATTGGCACACATCTGTAGCCTGAATCTTCTAAAACTTTTAAAGCTTCTGCTAATGTGGCTTTTTCATTAACTGTTGTTAAGTAATCTTTTTTAATAACTAGAGATTTAATAAGCATGAGTTCGCCTCCGAAAGTGAGAAATGTTTCAAGTAATTATAGCATAGTTGATGAGTTAATTAAATATTAATTAAAGTTCATCTGAAGTAACAACTATATTTTAACAATAGTTAGACAAATAAAAAAGCATCTCCGAAAAAAGAGATGCTTTTAAGTGAAACAAGTTTTAGATTATTGACGAACCTTAACGCCAGTTTCCTTGAAGGCCTTGTCCATAACCTTCTTCAATTGATCTGCGGAAGCCTTCATTAATTCTTTTTCGTGATCGCTTAATGGCATTTCAATAACTTGTTCAAGACCCTTACGGCCAACAACTGCTGGAGTACCGATGTGAAGGTCGTGTAAACCATATTCACCATCCATTGGTACTGAAAGTGGAAGTACACGGTGTTCATCATCCAAGATAGCCTTAGCGATCATTGCTGAAGCAGTACCGATTCCGTAGAAAGTAGCACCCTTCTTGTTAATGATTTCGTAAGCCATGTTAGCAACTTCCTTGTGGATGTCTTCAAGCTTAGATTCATCCATACCGTGAGCCTTAACCCAGTCACTAACCTTTACGCCACCAACATTGTTGTAGCTCCATGCTGGGAATTCAGTATCACCGTGTTCACCAAGCATGTAAGCATTAACTGAACGTGGGTCAACATGTTCCATTTTACCGATAACCTTTTGAAGACGACCAGTATCAAGTGAAGTACCTGAACCGATAACACGATCCTTAGGGAAACCTGACATTTTCCAAGTTGCGTGGGTTAAAATGTCAACTGGGTTAGCAACAACTAAGAAAATACCTTCAAAGCCTGATTCAACAACTGGTTCAACAATTGATGATAAAATCTTCAAGTTCTTGTTAACAAGGTCAAGACGAGTTTCGCCTGGCTTTTGTGGAGCACCAGCAGTGATAACTACTAAGTCTGCATCCTTACAGTCAGGGTAGTCAGCTGCATAGATATTCTTTGGTGAAGTCCAAGGGGTAGCATCAGCTAAGTCAATTGCGTCACCTTCAACGTGTTCCTTAGCGATATCAATAATACCCAATTCTTCGGCGATACCTTGTTGTACCATTGAGAATGCGAAGGTTGAACCTACAGCACCATCACCAACAAGAATAACTTTACGAGGTCTTTCATCTCTTGGCATAAATAAAAATCTCCTTTTTTATTAGTGATATTTTTAACAAAATGAATTATACCATGATAGCAAGCATTAATAAAATTATTATTTCCTAATTGTGCTATTATATGTAAGATTGTGTGCATAGTGAGGAGTAAAAATAATGAAGATAATCGCAGGTTTAGGTAATCCAGGACAAAAATATGATAAAACAAAGCATAATACTGGTTTCATGACAATGGATCATTATTTGAATGAAAAGGGTTTGTCACTGGATAAAGATAAATTTGAAGGTCATTGGACTAAGCAAAAAATAAATGGTGAAGATGTAATTTTGCTTGAGCCGCAAACCTTTATGAATGAATCAGGTCGTTCAGTTAGTCAAGTGGCTAACTTCTTTAAGGTTGATCCAGCAGATGTGCTAATTATTCAAGATGATATGGATATGCCAATTGGTAAAATTAGAATTAGAGCTAATGGCAAATCTGGTGGACATAATGGAATTAAAAGCATCATTCGAGATTTAGGGACGGAAAAGTTTAATCGTTTGAAGATTGGTATTCGTCATCCGAAAAATGCAACGGTTGTTTCATGGGTTTTGACACCATTTAATGATGAACAACAAAAATTGATGGATGATGCATTTGCGATAAGTGTAGATATTATTGACGACTTTATCAGCGGACATGGTAGTCAATATTTAATGAATAAATATAATTAAAATGCGTTTAACAGAGATTTTAGATAAAGATCAAGATTTAAATAATTTTATTTCAAAAACAAAACAAGTAAAAAATTCACTAATCACTGGCGCTAATGCCGGTGCTTTTAGTCTATTGCTAAAACAGATAACAACTAAATTAGCAGCTCCACTTATTTTAATTGAAGAAAACGAAAGTAAAGCACAAAACTTATATGGTGAACTCAGTGCCATTATGGCAGATGAAACTGTGCAAATTTTTCCAGTAGATGCTACAATTGCAACGCAAACGGCAGTTAGTTCGCCTGATGAACTGAGCAGCCGAATTCAGGCACTTAATTTTTTGTTAAGTGGTAAGGCAGGAATAGTGGTAACAACGCCGCAGGGGCTGCAATACAAACTGACCAATCCAACTGATTTTGCGCAGGCAAAGCGGAGTTTTGAGCCAGGTCAAGAATATGAACTAAAAGAACTCAATGAATGGTTGCTTGCTTCAGGGTATCAGCGTGATTCTTTGGTAGCACGGCCAGGCGAATTCGCCATCCGTGGTGATATTTTAGATGTTTATCCACTAGATCGAGAAAATCCCGTGCGAATCGAATTCTTTGGTGACGAAATAGATACAATTAAGGAATTCGATTTAGCTAGTCAACGGAGTCAAAAAGAGTTAGACAAAGTAGAAGTTGCAGCAGCTCAAGATCGAGTTTTTACTAAGGCTGCAATTGCGGCAGCGGCTAAGAAAATTGAACAAGATATGGCCAATGCACCAGCTCCCGCTAAAGCTGTCAAGGACCACTTTGCGGCAGTTCTTGATGAATTAAACGATGGCGGTTTACCTAAAAACTATGCTTTCTTAATTGACTATTTGCTTGAAATTTCTAGTAGTTTACTCGAATATTTGCCTAAAAATGGGCAGATTTTATTTGACGATTTGCCTTTAATTAATCAAGCGGTTGAAACAGTTGATAAGCAAAACGCTGCTTTTATTAATGATGAACTAAAAACTGGTGCAATGTTGCCAGGGCAAAGCTTGCGGTCAGATTATACAAAGATTCTGAGCAAAGATAAGCACCATCGTATTTATTTCTCATTGTTTCAACGAAGCATGGGACGACTGCGCTTAGGCCAGATGCTCAATTGGTCAACACGTGAGCCAGAACAATTCTTTAGTCAAATGCCGCTGATTAAGTCAGAATTAGAATCTTATCAAAAGGCGGGGCAAACCGTCATTTTACAGGCTGATAATGAAAAAAGAGCACAGCAAATTGATCAAACAATGGTTGATTTTGGCTTAAATTTACCAATTGTTGGTGCAGACGAAATTGTTGAACAACGGACACAAATTGTAGTTGATGGCTTTGTTAGTGGCTTTAGTTTACCAACAGTTAAATTGGTATATCTAACGGAGCGTGAACTATTTAATAAGCGCCCACAACGTAAAAAAAGAATTAAGACACTGGAGAATGCCCAGCGTTTGCGCAATTATACTGAACTGAAGCCAGGGGATTATGTTGTTCATGTTAACCATGGGATTGGTCGGTTTGAAGGAATCAAGACTTTAGAAAATAATGGTACCAAGCGTGACTATATTACGATTACCTACCAGCATGGTGATCAGCTTTTTGTACCAGCAGATCAATTAAGCTTAGTACAAAAATACGTTGGTTCAGAAGGTAAGACACCACATATTAATAAGCTAGGTGGTAGTGAGTGGGCTAAAACCAAGCGTAAGGTTCAATCTAAAGTTGAAGATATTGCGGATGATTTGATTGAACTTTATGCCAAACGTGAATCAGAAAAAGGCTTTGCTTTTTCACCTGATGATGATCTACAAAAACAATTTGAAGATGCCTTTCCTTATCCAGAAACACCTGATCAATTGCGATCGGTTAAAGAAATTAAGCAAGATATGGAAAGCTCGAAGCCAATGGACCGTCTTTTAGTAGGGGATGTTGGTTTTGGAAAAACTGAGGTAGCCTTACGAGCAGCTTTTAAGGCAATTCAGGATAATAAACAAGTAGCCTTTTTAGTACCCACCACTATTTTGGCGCAACAACACTATGAGACGATTCAAGATCGCTTCAAAGATTTCCCAGTCAATACTACTATGCTATCTCGTTTTCAAACGCCAGTTGAATCAAAGGAAATTATTGAAGGGCTAAAAAATGGCAAGATAGATTTGGTTGTTGGGACTCACCGTATTTTGTCTCAAGATGTAAAATTCAAGAATCTAGGATTGTTAATTGTTGACGAGGAGCAGCGGTTTGGCGTTAAGCACAAGGAAAAGTTAAAGCAGTTGAAGGCAAATATTGATGTTTTGACATTAACAGCTACGCCAATACCGCGAACGCTTCATATGTCAATGGTAGGTGTGCGTGATCTCTCAGTAATGGAAACGCCACCTCAAAACAGATACCCTATTCAAACTTATGTGATGGAACAAATTCCTAGTGTAGTAAGGGATGCATGCTTGCGTGAAATGCAACGTGATGGACAGGTCTTTTATTTACATAATCGGATTAGTGATATCGATGAAACTGTCGAAAAACTGCAGGAATTGATGCCACAGGCGCGAATTGCAGCTGCCCATGGTCGAATGAGTCAGAATCAGTTGGAAGATATTCTTTATCGCTTCCTGAATCGCGAGTTTGATATCTTGGTTACGACTACGATTATTGAAACAGGAATTGATATGCCCAATGTCAATACAATGATCATTGAAGATGCTGACCACTATGGTCTAAGTCAGTTGTATCAATTGCGGGGTAGAATTGGCCGTAGTGCTCGTTTGGCTTATGCTTACTTCTTGTATAAGCCAAATAAAGTTTTAACTGAGGTTGGTGAAAAACGGCTTGATGCGATCCGTGACTTCACTGAACTGGGTTCTGGTTTCAAAATAGCAATGCGTGACTTATCAATTCGTGGTGCTGGAAATATGCTGGGTGCACAACAGCATGGCTTTATTGATAGCGTTGGTTATGATTTGTACTCACAAATGCTGGCTGATGCAATTCAAGACCGTAAGGGGAAGACAACAATCAAAAAGTCAAACGCAGAAATCGACCTTGGACTTGAGGCTTATATTCCAGATTCGTATATCGGTGATCAAGAAGAAAAAATTGAATTTTACAAAAAGATTAAAGCCGTCTCAAGTCAGGAAGAATTAGGTAAAATTGAAGATGAATTAATCGATCGTTTTGGTGACTATCCAACGGCCGTCGAGAATTTATTAGCTGTTGCCGGTCTAAAGGTTGATGCTGACATGGCTCAAGTGCTCAATGTGGTTAAAACTGACGATAAGATTAAAGTGGAATTTACGAATGCAGCTTCACGCGAACTTGAGGGACCTAATATTTTTAAGGCATTGGAGCATGTAAGTTTAAAGGCTCGCATTAGTATGAATCAAGAAAAAAGAATGGTTGTCTTGCTATTGTTGCCGGATAAAATGAAGAATCGTGTTTTATTCAATGAACTAGCAACCTTTTTACAGGCAGCAAGCGACATTGTACAAAGGTAACTGTAGGAGAAAAATATGAGGATTGATAAATTTTTAAAAGTTTCACGATTAGTTAAGAGAAGAACCGTAGCTAAAGAAATGGCTGATCAAGGTAGAATCAAAGTCAATGGTCGAGTTGTAAAATCAAGCTACGATGTAAAAATTGATGATATTATTGAAGTAGGTTACGGCGCCAAAACCATCAAGGCTAAGGTGTTAAATATTCGCGAGACCACGAAAAAAGCAGAAGCAAGTGAACTGTACGAGCTAGTTGATTAATGACTTTTGATTAAATCGTTGTTATACTTGACTTAGTATAGTTATTTAGTAATTAGGGGATTAAACAATGAATCATGGTCCACGTATATATAATTCGTTGAGTCCAGAAGAGCAGAGGGCGCGTCTTAGACGTAAACAGGCTAAACTAGAGAAAGAAACACACCGCAAGCGGTTGAACGTAATTATGGCAGTTTTTGCTATCATTTTCGTTGCTTTAGGTGTACAGATTGCAATCAAGATTTCTCAAACTGGACGACTGAATAATCAAGTACAAGCTGAAAAACAGACTTTAACTAAAGTAAAAAATAAGAGAAATGACTTAGAAACTGAAAAGCAGGATTTGAAGGATCCAAATTATGTTGCTAAGCTGATTCGTTATAAATTCTATTATTCTAAATCAAATGAGAAGATTTATAACGTGCATGAAAGAAATGATGATAACTAATGGAAAAGTATCAAGCTGGTAATCGGGTGACTGGTGTAATTAATAACATTACTGACTTGGGCATCTTTGTTACTTTACCTAATCGGCATTCTGGTTTGGTTCATCATAGTGACTTTGGCAATAATTGGCTACGCGAACGTCGTCGTTATCATGTTGGCGATGAAGTGCGCGTGGTTGTGGTGCACATCCATAAAGGGAGATTTAATTTATCGATCACTCGAGTGAATGATCCGGAATTAGTTGACCATGATAATCAATTTTCTAAGACAAAGCCAGCTGATTTTGATCAAGTCCTGAATCAAACAACGCGGGATGCTAAAGAAGAAATTGAAAAGCTAAAGCAAGTATTAACTGAGAATTAAGGGATGGTCCGAAAGGGCCATTTTTTGTTAGAAAAATAATGAAAATTAATGATTTTTTTGAACAACATCAGATTGACTTAAAGGATAAAAGACTATTAGTAGCCGCAAGTGCGGGACCGGATTCCATGGCTTTACTAGATATGCTAGTTAATTTGCAAAAACAACTAAGTTTTACTGTTTTTGCGGCACATTTTGATCATCAATTGCGTGCGGATAGCTCATATGAAGTAGAAGTTTTGCAAAATTATTGTGCTCAAAAGAAGATTTGCCTGTTTAATGGCAAGTGGGATAAACATGATCAGCCCCAAACGGGAATTGAGGCAGCGGCGCGAGAGGCACGATATCATTTTTTGACTAATGTTGCTCATAGCGAGCGAATGAACTATTTATTAACTGCGCATCATGGTGATGATTTGCTAGAAAATATTTTGCTCAAATTTATTCGCTCGGGAAATCCTGAAGAGATGAATAGTTTGCAAGATATCGGCTCTATGCATGGCGTTGTTTTGCTTAGACCACTATTAGCCTATAGTAAGCAAGAATTACTCGAATATGATCAAGAGCGTGAAATTGACTATGTAATAGATTCAACTAATACGGAGGATGAGACTGTTCGAAATCGACTGCGTCATCATGTGGTGCCATTATTAAAAGAGGAGAATCCTAATTTAATTAGTAATGCACTGCGTTTTAGTGAAAAAATGAGTCAATTGACGGATTTGGCGGATGAGCAGTTGAATAGTATGAGAACGGTTGAGCCATTTTTGGGTGCTTGGCGAATTAAAACGGACAACTTAAATGATTTATCTACAGAAGAAAAAAATATTTTTTGGCAAAAGATAATCTGGCAAAAATATCATCGCCGGGTAAATGAAAATTTGGGCAATTTTGAGGTGATTGATTATCAAGGTTATAGTTATTTAGTTGAAAATAAGCCACAGAAAATTGTGCAGCCATTTAGTATCGAACTGAATCAGCAATTTGAATTCAACGGAGCTTATTATTTACTAACTACTGATAGGCAAGCTGATTTGAAAGAAATAGGAAGCTTTTGGCTGGAAAGGGATGCACATTTTACTGCGGGAAGTCTAGTACCTGCTAGCAAATTATTGTTGAAAAATGGTCAACGAGTTAAGGCGAAAAAGAAATTTGCAGAAAAGGCAATTCCCTTTGCCTTGCGCTCTTGCTGCATTACAATTTATGCTGAAAATGAACCTGTTTTTGTAGAAAAATGTTATCAAAAACAGGACTTTATCACAGATGGTAAACATTATTTCCTATACATTTATTAAGAAGTCTTCAAAATAGGTGAAAATGTTAGTGGTTGCAAGCTAATTTGTGATAGAATTTTAAACGTATAACTTAAAGACTTTGCGGAGGTTTTTTATGAAGAATAACCGGAATCGGCTGCTTTCAAACGGCCTTTTCTATATAGTTGTGTTCCTTCTGCTCCTATGGGGAATCAACTGGGCACTCGGCGGCTCTAACAATAGTGGTAGCTCAGAGAATATCAGTTACTCACAATTTGTTAAAGATTTGCGTCAAGGCAAAGTTAAAAGCTTTAGTGTTCAACCTGCTAATGGTGTTTACACTGTTTCAGGTAGTTACAAGACTGCACAAACAACAAAGAATCAATCAAATAATAGTTTTGATTTCTTTAGTAATAATTCAAGTAGAAAAGTTTCGCGCTTCTCTACTACCATGTTACAGAATGATTCTACCGTTTCTAACGTGCAAAACTTGGCACAAAAAAGTAATGCTCGGATGACAACTCAAGGAGAATCACAATCTGGCAATTGGATTTCGACCATTGTCATGCTTGTGCCAACCGTTTTGTTTATCGTCATGCTTTGGATGATGATGAACCAAGGTGGCGCTGGACGTGGTGGTGGCGGCGGAATAATGAATTTCGGTCGTTCACACGTCAAGCCAGAAGATCCTTCTAAGAATAAGGTTCGTTTCTCTGACGTAGCCGGTGAAGAAGAAGAAAAACAAGAATTAGTCGAAGTAGTTGAATTTTTGAAAGATCCATCTAAGTACACTAAGTTGGGTGCAAGAATCCCATCTGGTGTTTTACTTGAGGGTCCTCCCGGTACTGGTAAGACTTTGCTTGCTCGTGCTGTAGCTGGTGAAGCTAACGTGCCATTTTATTCAATCTCAGGTTCAGACTTCGTTGAAATGTTTGTCGGTGTTGGTGCTAGTCGTGTACGTGACCTGTTTAACAATGCCAAGAAAAATGCACCAAGTATTATCTTTATCGATGAAATTGATGCCATTGGTCGTCGTCGTGGCAATGGCACCGGCGGTGGTAATGATGAACGTGAACAGACTTTGAACCAATTATTGGTTGAAATGGATGGTTTTGAAGGCGATGAAGGTGTTATTGTCATTGCTGCTACTAACCGTTCAGACGTCTTAGACCCAGCTTTGCTTCGTCCTGGTCGTTTTGACCGTAAGGTATTGGTAGGTCGTCCTGACGTTCGTGGTCGTGAAGCTATTTTAAAGGTTCACGCTAAGAACAAGCCGCTTGCACCTGATGTTGATTTGAAGGAAGTTGCCCGTCAAACTCCTGGCTTTGTAGGTGCAGATTTGGCTAACGTCTTGAATGAAGCCGCATTAGTTGCTGCTCGTCGTAATGGTACTGAGATTACTGCATCAGATATTGATGAAGCCGAAGACCGTGTGATTGCCGGTCCAGCTAAGAAGGATCGTTTGATTTCTGAAAAAGAAAGAAGACGTGTTGCTTTCCACGAAGCTGGTCACTCAATCTGTGGTTTGGTCTTAAGCGACTCACGTACTGTACGTAAAGTTACTATCGTACCTCGTGGCCGTGCTGGTGGTTATAACATCATGTTGCCTAAAGATGATCAATTCATTTTGACTAAAAAGCAATTATTTGAACAAATTGTTGGTTTGATGGGTGGTCGTGCAGGTGAAGAAGCAACCATTGGTGATAAGTCAACTGGTGCTTCTAACGACTTTGAACAAGCTACTCAAATTGCGCATAGCATGGTAGTTAACTATGGTATGACCGAATCCTTAGGTATGGTTGAGCTTGAAAAGGAAGGCGAAAGCAATCCTTACGGCTTTAAGCCATATAGTGAAGCAACTTCAGCTAAAATTGATGAAGCTGTAAAGAAGATTTTGGATGAAGCTCATGCTAAGGCCCTTGAGATCGTTAAGGACAACAAAGAAAAGCATAGAATCATTGCCGAAGCTTTGCTCAAGTATGAAACCTTGAATGAAAAGCAAATTATGGCCTTGTATAAGACTGGTAAGATGCCTGAAAAAGACGAAGATGAATATCCGAGTGAATCAAAGGCTTCAACTTATGAAGAAGCTAAGGCTGCTGCAGAGAAGCGCGAAGTTGAAAAGGCAGAAAAAAAGGATTCAGATCAAGCATTAGCTGATCAAGAAAAAGATACCTTGGAGACTCCATCTGAAAAGAATCATGAAGTTGAAGAAAATAATCCTGAGAATCCCGAAAAGGATCAATCAGAAAATGAAACTTCAACTCAAGATACTCCTGCAGATGATGAGCATAAAGACAATTAAATAAAAGTAGGGCCTGTCACAGGCTCTATTTTTTTAGAAAAGAAGGATAAAAATGAGTGATTATTTAGTAAAGTCAATTGATAAGACTAAAAACTTACGCTTGTTAACCATTACCGCTAAGGGTGTAGTGAGTGAAGCACAAAAGCGGCATGACTTGTGGTCAGCTTCAGCTGCTGTGCTTGGTCGTACTTTAGTAGGATCTCTTTTACTTGCTGGTGCAGAATTGACAGATAAGGAAGAATTGACAGTCCGTTTATTAGGCAATGGCCCTGTTGGTCCAACCATCGTGACAGCTACCTCCGATTTGAAGGTAAAGGGTTATGTTAAGAATCCACATATTGCTTTACCACCTAAGAAAAATGGTCATATTGATGTGAAAAAGGCTGTTGGACAAGGATGGTTTGAAGTAACTAAGGACCTTGGCTTGAAGGAACCATACACAGGTCAGGTACCAATTGTTTCTGGTGAAATTGCTGAAGATTTTGCTTACTATTTGACTAAGTCAGAACAAATTCCGTCAGCTGTTGGTTTGTCAGTATTTGTTAATCCAAATAATTCAATCGGTGAAGCTGGTGGCTTTATGTTGCAAGCACTTCCTGGTGCTAGTGATGCTTTGATCGATGAAACGATTAAGCGAATTGATGCATTGCCAGCACTCTCAACTTCATTTTTGGATGGAATGACGCCAGAAGACTTAGCACGTAAAATCTTAGGAACCGATTGTAAGATTCTTGAAAAAGATGATGTAGCCTTTAACTGTGATTGCTCAAAAGAAAAGTATGCAGGAATTCTTGAAACTTTGAAGAGTGATCAATTGAAGGCAATGATCGATGAAGATCATGGGGCTGAACTTACTTGCAATTTCTGTGGCAACAAGTATCATTATTCAGAAGATGAATTAAAAGATATCTTAGCTAAAAAGAACAAAGATAAAGATTATTAAGACAAATAGAGTCCTAAGGTTTTAACCCGCGGGGCTTTTTTGATATTATAGTAAGGTATTTTGAAAGGATGATTTGGTGAATAATAGCTGGAAAATTCGCGATATCACCATTCCAAACCGAGTTGTTGTTGCGCCGATGGCGGGAGTTTCAAACTCTGCATTCCGCGTTGTCTGTAAGGAATTCGGAGCGGGGCTGGTTGTCTGCGAAATGATTTCTGATCATGGGATCATTTATGGAAATAAAAAGACATTAAGTATGATGGATGTTGATCCGCGTGAACACCCAATGAGCATTCAAATCTTTGGCGGAAGCGAGGAAACTTTGCTTCAAGCTGCTCAATATATTGATCAACATACCGATGCGGATATTATTGATATTAATATGGGTTGTCCTGTACCTAAAGTAACAAAGACTGATGCAGGTTCGAAGTGGCTACTTGATTCAAACAAGATTTATCAGATGGTTCACGCAGTAGTGCAGAACGTTAAAAAGCCGGTTTCTGTTAAAATGAGAACAGGCTGGGATAAAAAGCATATTTTTGCTGTAGAAAATGCTTTAGCTGCTCAAGAAGCAGGCGCAAGCATGATTGCGATGCATGGTAGAACACGTAAACAAATGTATCAAGGTGAAGCTGACTGGGAAGTATTACATGATGTTGCCCAGGTGCTAGATGTGCCTTTTGTGGCTAATGGTGATATTAGAACACCCGAATTAGCTAAAAAAGCATTGGATGAGATCGGTTGTACTGCAGTAATGGTTGGTCGCGCTGCTTTAGGTAACCCTTGGATTTTGAAAGATATGGTACACTATCTGGAAACTGGTGAAAAATTGAAGCCGCAAACTGTTCGTGAGAAGGTTGAAACGGCTAAACATCAGCTTCACGCACTTGTTAAAATTCACGGTGAAAAGCGTGCTGTACCAGAATTTCGTCAGCAAGCCGCGTATTATTTAAAGGGAATTCCCCGTTCAGCCCGTACTCGTGCTAAAATAAATGAGGTCTGGACGCGTCAAGAAGTATATGATTTGCTTGATAATTTTGTTGACGAGTATGAAAAAAGAGAAGAAGCTCGTGCTGCACGACGCGCGACAATGAACAAATAAATGGAGGAAAAGTAAATTGGCAAAGAATGAAATGAATGACCAATTAATAGTTCGTCGCCAGAAGATGGAAGAATTACGTGAAAACGGAATTGAACCATTTGGTCAAAGAAAATTTGATCGTCAAGATTTGGCAAGTACTTTAGAAGAAAAGTATGGCAACGAAGATAAAGAAGAATTAAACGCTGATATGCCTAAGACCAAGATTGCAGGTCGTATGCTTGCAAAGCGTGGTAAGGGTAAGGTTGGTTTTGCTGATCTTTACGACCGTACTGGTAAGATTCAAATCTATGTACGTAAGGATATTGTCGGTGAAGACAACTACAAGATCTTTAAGAAGTCTGATATTGGTGACTTTTTAGGTATCGATGGCGAAGTAATGAAGACTGATACTGGTGAGTTGACTATTCGTGCTACTCATGTAACCTTCTTATCAAAGGCTCTTCGTCCATTACCAGATAAGTATCACGGCTTAAAGGATGTTGAAGCAATTTACCGCCAACGTTACCTTGACTTGATCACCAACCGTGATAGTTACATGCGTTTTGTTCACCGTACTCAAATTATTCAAGCAATCCGTGACTACTTGAACAAGCAACACTTCTTGGAAGTTGAAACTCCAGTACTTCACAATATTCCAGGTGGTGCTGAAGCTCGTCCATTTATTACTCACCACAATGCTTTGGATATTGACCTTTACATGAGAATTGCTTTGGAACTTCCTTTGAAGCGTTTGATTGTTGGTGATATGGAACGTGTTTACGAAATCGGTCGTGTATTCAGAAATGAAGGTTTGGATACTCACCACAACCCAGAATTTACTGAACTTGAAAGTTATGCTGCATACTGGGACTTCCATGATGTAATGGATGAAGCAGAAGGCATTATTCGTGCTGCAGCTAAGGTTGTTTCAGATGACGGTAAGATCACTTACCAAGGTACTGACATTGACTTAGGCAAGCCATTCCGTCGCGTTCACATGGTTGACTTGATCAAGGAAAAGACTGGCGTTGACTTCTGGAAGCCAATGACTCTTGAAGAAGCAACTAAGATTGCGGAAGACCACGACATCCACGTTGAAAAGTTCTGGAAAGTTGGTCACATTATTAACGCCTTCTTTGAAAAGTACTGTGAAGAAACTATTGTTGACCCAACCTTCGTTTACGGTCACCCAGTAGAAATTTCACCACTTGCTAAGAAGAATGCTGACGATCCAGGATTTACTGATCGTTTCGAAATTTACATCATGGGTGAAGAATACGGTAACGCCTTCTCAGAATTGAACGATCCTGACGACCAACGTGAACGTTTCGAAGCTCAAATGGAAGAACGTGAAGCAGGTAACGACGAAGCTGACATGATCGATGAAGATTACCTTCGTGCTATGGAATACGGTATGCCACCTACAGGTGGTTTGGGTATCGGTATTGACCGTTTGGTAATGCTTTTGACTGATGCTCCAGCTATTCGTGATGTTCTTTTGTTCCCAACCATGCGTCCAGAACGTGTTGAAAGCGTAGAAGCTGAAGTTAAGGCTGATATGGAAAAGAAGAATAAAGAAAACAAGTAATATCAAATTTTGATATAAAAATAAATCTCATATCTGTGTTTTGAAACATGGGTATGAGATTTTTTGTTTATTCAAGGACTGTTGACATAAAGGTGCTTTGGTTATAAACTGCAAATGATTTTATTTTTGGAGGGATAGATTTATGAAATTAAAAAAGATTGGATCTCTGTTTTTAGCGTTATTCTTTTTTAGTTTAGTGGCTATAGGATTAACTACTAATCAAGCAGTTAAAGCAGATGATGATGATGAAGATTATCATGCTTCATCTGAACAATTGATAAATAAATTTTTTAATGAGCGTGAATTGTTAAAAAACGGAGCTCGTGCAGAAATTTTAGATGAGTCACAACCTGGGACTTGGTATGAACATACATTTATTATTTACAATGATCAATATCATGATTTTGATCATATGCCTTACGGTACTTATACAATTGCAAATGAAATGTATGTAAAGAATTGGAAAAAGCCAAGTGACCAAAACCTAAGATTGACTTTCTATTCGACTATTAATAATCCTAGAACGGATGCGGCAATTCGAGATAATATTCAAGGCTCCGTTGACATTCCGGCTGGTAAAGACAGCGGATATAGTTTCTGGGTTATTAAGGTTCGTTGTGATAAAGATGGATTAAAAGTTTTATCTCACAAAGATTATGATCACGATCCAGCTTCACCATATTCAGTAAAGCAAGTTAAGAATATTTTCTTAAAGAATTTAACTTTAAAGTCAGCTAAAAAGTCTGCTTTTGTAGGTAATAAACCTAAATTTAAATTTAGCAATATTTCTTTTGTTAACCCTAATATTATTAATGAAGCACGTGGTACTAATTGGAATCGTTCAATGCTTTCACATAAGGGCAAGCTTCCAGTTCACGATTATGATTTTAAAGCACATGTAAGAGTCAATAATTTTAAGCCAAGTAAAAGGAACAGAAATTATGATCTAGTAGACAAAGATGGCGATACCATCGGTGAAATTCATGTGCCTAAGAATTCTAAGAGCGGTACCGGTAATATTAAGTTGGACTTAGAGCTGACCTTTGATAGTTACTATTTTGAAGCTAAGTAATTCAACTTTTTCTCAAAAAGTATTTGCAAAGAGAATAATCTTTGCTATAATACTTTTTGTATCGCGGAAGTAGTTCAGTGGTAGAACATCACCTTGCCATGGTGGGGGTCGCGGGTTCGAATCCCGTCTTCCGCTCCAAGATAGAAGGCTCACCAAGTGGTGAGTCTTTTTTTACGGGAAATAGCTCAGTTTGGTAGAGCGCTACGTTCGGGACGTAGAGGTCGCCGGTTCAAGTCCGATTTTCCCGATATACAAGCTATCCGTTTGGGTAGCTTTTTTCTTTTTGTTATAATATCTTTTAAAACTTAAAGGGAGATTAAAAATGACGGCAACTACTGAAGAAAAATACAAATTATTAGTGGAGCAAGCTAGAGCTTTGATTGAGGGAGAAGATGATTGGATTGCTAATACAGCTAATTTATCTGCTCTTTTGTTTAATTCGTTAAATGATGTGAATTTTGCAGGTGTTTATCGCTATGAAAATGATGAACTGATATTAGGTCCATTTCAGGGGATGCCAGCATGTGTTCATATTCAAATGGGAAAAGGTGTTTGTGGTACGGCTGCACAAGCAAAAACAACGCAGATTGTTAAGGACGTACATGAATTTGCTGGTCACATTGCTTGTGATAGTGCTTCAAATTCGGAAATCGTTGTCCCAATTTTTAATCAGGGAAAACTTTGGGGCGTCTTTGATTTTGATTCGACCAAGCTAGCTAATTTTGACGAAATTGATAAAAAGTATTTAACTGAAATAGCGAAAGCAATTTTTGCGTAATTATTAGAATTGGACATAATGAAGTTGAAGATAAGTCAAATTGTTTTACTTACTGACAAAAGAAAAGTAAAATACCATAACGTATTTTAAAGGGTGGTGTTTGTATGGAAAATTCATATAGTAAGAGCGTTAATCAAGTATTGAAAATTGCACGTGAACAAGCACAAAATTTTCATCATCGCTTGATTGGCACAGAACATGTTTTATTGGCTCTAGTAATTGAAACTGACGGTGAAGCAGGAAAAATCTTGCGTTCATGGGGATTAACACCAACTGCAGTACGTGAAGAAATTGAACGTTATACAGGTTATGGCTCTGCCCCTAAGGCAAGCTACATGGAAATGTCACCACGTTTGAGTTTAGCTTTGGATTATGCTAGAAGACGAGCTAATGACGATGGAGTTAAGGAAGTTAACACTAATCATGTTTTGCTGGGAATTACTGCAAGTGAGCAGGTTTTATCAGCAATGATTTTGAAAAACTTGAATGTTGATATTCCTCGTCTGCAGCAGGATGTTGAAGACAGTTTGAGTCAAGACCAAGACTTTGGTGATTCAGCTAATTGGCTGGGTGATGATAACACGACGACTGGTCAAAAGAAGCGCAAGAGCACTACTCCTAACTTAGATAAGGTAGCGGTTAATTTAAATCAACGTGTGCGTAATGGCGAGATTGATCCGGTGATTGGCCGTGACCAAGAAATTAAGCGTGTGATTCAAATTTTGTCTCGACGGACTAAGAATAATCCTGTCTTAGTTGGTGAACCAGGAGTTGGTAAGACTGCTGTTGCTGAAGCGATTGCAACTGAGATTGTCAACAAAAAAGTGCCACAGGATATGCTTAAGAAACGGGTAATGGCCTTAAATTTAGGTAGTTTAGTTGCTGGGACTAAGTATCGTGGTGAGTTTGAAGACAGAATGAAGAAAATCCTGAACGAAGTCACCAAGGATGGCAATGTCATTCTCTTTGTTGATGAAATGCATACTTTAATTGGTGCTGGTGGTGCTGAAGGTGCAATTGATGCTTCTAATATCTTGAAGCCTTCGCTTGCTCGTGGCGATATTCAAATGATTGGTGCAACTACTTTTAATGAATATCAAAAGTACATTGAAAAAGATCAAGCTTTGGCACGTCGTTTTCAACAAGTGCGCTTAAGTGAGCCTTCAAGAGATGACACTTTGACAATTATGCGTGGCTTGAAGTCGAAATATGAAAAGTTCCATCATGTGACTATTTCTGATGAGAGCTTGAAGGATGCAGTTGATTTGTCAACGCGCTATATTTCGGATCGCTTTTTGCCAGATAAGGCGATTGACTTAGTAGATGAAGCTAGTGCCGCAGTTAAGATTCGTAATAACATTAGCAATGATGCTGAGCTAGAAAAAGTTAATGAGCAAATTAAGAAACTGATTACGCAAAAGAATATGGCTGCCGCTAGTCAAAACTTTGTTAAAGCTGCTCAATTGCAGGATGAGCAGAACAACTTAGAAATGCAACGTGAAGCAATGGTAGAGAAGTTAGAAGACAAAGTTAGTGCTAAAGCTGTGGTTGAGCCAGAAGATATCGCTAAAGTAGTTTCCAACTGGACTGGCGTCCCTGTTACCCAGATGAAACGCAATGAATCACGGCAGCTAGCTAACCTGGAAAAGATTTTACACCAACGTGTTATTGGGCAAGATAAGGCTGTTTCAGCAGTTGCCCGTGCTATTCGTCGTAGTAGAAGCGGGATTAAAGATGAACGTCGTCCGATTGGTTCCTTCTTGTTCCTAGGTCCAACTGGTGTTGGTAAGACAGAACTAGCTAAGTCAGTTGCAGCAGCAATGTTTGGCTCGGAAGACAATTTGGTCAGATTAGACATGTCTGAATATATGGACCAAATTGCTTCAAGCAAATTAATTGGCTCGGCACCAGGCTATGTCGGTTATGAAGAAGGCGGTCAATTATCTGAAAAGGTTCGTCGTCATCCGTACTCGGTTATTTTGCTTGACGAAGTAGAAAAAGCTCATCCAGATGTCTTTAACTTGCTTTTGCAGGTTTTAGATGAAGGATTTTTGACTGACTCCAAAGGTAGAAAAGTCGACTTTAGAAATACAATTATAATCATGACTTCTAATTTAGGTTCTCGTTCGCTCTTTGATAATAAGGCAGTCGGCTTCAATGCAGATAATGCAGATCCAGCCAAGGCGAGATCAGCTAAAGTTGAACAAGCAATCAAACAATTCTTCCGCCCAGAATTTTTAAACAGAATCGATGAAACTATTATCTTCGATGAACTAGATAAGAAGCAGCTGCGCAATATTGTAACTTTGTTAACGCACAAGCTGGTAGTTCGTTTGCAAAAGAAGGGTATCGAATTGAAGCTATCACGGGCAGCACTGGATCAGATTGCACAAGATGGTTATGATCCAGAAAATGGTGCTCGACCATTGAGAAGAGCAATTCAAAATGATATTGAAGACAAGATTGCCGAGATGCTGATTGTAGGCGAAGTTAAGTCAGGCGACACTTTGAAAATTGGTAGTCAGCATGGACATTTAAAATTTGAAGTAGTTAATCCGAAAAAAGAAACTGTAAAAGTCAAGTGATATTGGTGCTATACCTTGACAAAATGCTGAAAATATCATATAATTTTTGCTGATTTAAAAAGACTGAGATTCAGGATTTTGCTGATCTATTGTCCAGCAAAATGATAAGGGACAAAAACGACAATTGTTGTTTTTGTCTTTTTTATGCCTAAAATTGCAGTTTTTTGAATTTGTAACAGAAATGTAATATTTGCTTTCTTAGACAGAAAGGATGTTTTTCCTTGTTAAATGGACACGTAGTGAACTACGGTAAACATCGAACTAGACGTAGCTTCTCCCGCATTAAGGAAGTATTGAAGTTACCTAACTTAACTGATGTTCAAACCGAATCATATAAGTGGTTTCTTGATAAAGGCATTAAAGAAGTCTTTGATGACATTATGCCGATTAGCGATTTCTCAGGTAAGCTTTCATTAGAATATGTTGGCTATAAATTGCAAAAGCCAAAGTATACAGTTGATGAAGCCCGTAACCATGATGCAACTTATGCTGCACCAATGCACGTTACCTTGAAATTGACTAACCAAGAAACTGGTGAAATTAAGACTCAAGATGTTTTCTTTGGTGATTTGCCATTAATGACCGAATCAGGTTCATTTATTGTTAACGGTGCTGAAAGAGTTATCGTTTCACAATTGGTAAGATCACCTGGTGTATATTACACTGGCGATTATGACAAGAATGGTCGTCAAATCTTTGGTACTACTGTTATTCCTAATCGTGGTGCTTGGCTTGAATATGAAACCGACGCAAAGAACGTTTCATTTGTTCGTGTAGACCGTACTCGTAAATTGCCTCTTACTGTATTGATTAGAGCAATGGGTATTGGCTCTGACAGTGACATTATTGATATGTTTGGTCAAAGTGATACTTTGCAATTCACTTTGGACAAGGATGTTCATAAGAACCCAGCTGACTCACGTGTAGCTGAAGCCTTAAAGGATATCTATGAAAGACTTCGTCCAGGTGAACCAAAGACTACTGATTCTTCACGTTCACTTTTGTATGCCCGTTTCTTTGATCCACGTCGTTACGATTTAGCACCTGTAGGTCGTTACAAGATCAATAAGAAGCTTTCACTTAAGAACCGTTTATACGGTCAAACTTTAGCTGAAACTTTAGCTGATCCAGATACTGGGGAAATTGTTGCTAAGAAGGGTACTGTAGTTACCCACGAAGTAATGGATAAGTTAGCTCCATACCTTGATCGTGATGACTTTAAGATGGTAACTTACCAACCTTCAAAGGAAGGCGTATTACCAGATCCTATTACAGTTCAAGAAATTAAGGTTTACTCAAAGGTAGACCCTGAACGTGAAGTTAAATTAATGTCAAATGGTCATATTGCTGATAACGTTAAGCATTTGACTCCAGCTGATGTTTTAGCTTCAATCAATTACTTCTTTGCATTGCAAGATGAAATTGGTACTACTGATGATATCGACCACTTGGGTAACCGTCGTATTCGTCGTGTTGGTGAACTTCTTCAAAACCAATTTAGAATTGGTTTGGCACGTATGGAACGTGTTGTTCGTGAAAGAATGTCAATCCAAGATCCTTCAACAGTTACTCCACAACAATTGATCAACATTCGCCCAATTGTTGCAAGTATTAAGGAATTCTTTGGTTCATCACAACTTTCACAGTTTATGGATCAACATAACCCATTAGGTGAATTGACTCATAAACGTCGTATGTCAGCCTTAGGGCCTGGTGGTTTGACCCGTGACCGTGCTGGTTATGAAGTTCGTGACGTTCACTATACTCACTATGGTCGTTTGTGTCCTATCGAAACTCCAGAAGGTCCTAACATTGGGTTGATCAACTCACTTGCTTCATATGCGATTATTAATAAGTATGGTTTTATCGAAACCCCATACCGTCGTGTTTCTTGGAAGGACCACAAGGTTACTGATAAGATCGACTATTTGACTGCTGACGAAGAAGATAATTACATTATCGCTGGTGCCAACACTCCATTGAATGATGATGGTTCATTTAAGGAGAAGTTGATCTTGGCTCGTCAAAAGGAAGATAACGTCGAAGTTTCTCCAGATAAGATTGACTACATGGACGTTATTCCTAAGCAAGTTGTTTCTGTCGCTTCAGCATGTATTCCATTCCTTGAAAACGATGACTCTAACCGTGCTTTGATGGGTGCCAACCAGCAACGTCAGGCTGCACCATTAATTAATCCGCATGGTTCACTTGTTGGTACTGGTATGGAATACCGTGCTGCACACGATTCAGGTGCTGCTTTAATCGCTAAGGCTGCTGGTGTAGTTGAATACGTTGATGCTAATGAAATCCGTATTAGACGTGAAGATGGTACTTTGGACAAATACACACTTGAAAAGTACCGTCGTTCAAATAACTCTAAGTCATACAACCAAACTCCTAATGTTAAATTAGGTGATCAGGTTGACAAGAGTGATGTAATTGCTAACGGTCCAACTATGGATCATGGCGAACTTGCTTTAGGTCAGAACCCATTGATTGCCTTCATGACTTGGAATATGTACAACTATGAAGATGCCATCATGCTTTCTGAACGATTAGTTAAGGATGATGTTTATACTTCAATCAGTATTGAAGATTATGAATCAGAAGCTCGTGACACTAAGTTAGGTCCAGAAGAAATTACTAGAGAACTTCCTAATATTGGTGAGGATGCTTTGAAGGATCTTGATGCTGATGGTATCGTTCGTGTTGGTGCAGAAGTCCACGATGGCGACATTTTGGTAGGTAAGGTAACTCCTAAGGGTGTAACTGAATTATCTGCTGAAGAAAGATTACTTCACGCTATTTTCGGTGAAAAAGCTCGTGAAGTTCGTGATACTTCACTTCGTGTACCACACGGTGGTGGCGGTATTGTTCAAGACGTTAAGGTTTATACTCGTGAAGCCGGCGATGAACTTTCACCAGGTGTTAACACAATGGTTCGTGTTTACATCGCTCAAAAGAGAAAGATTCAAGTTGGGGACAAGATGTCTGGTCGTCACGGTAACAAGGGTACTGTTGCTGCAGTTGTTCCAGAAGAAGACATGCCATACTTACCAGATGGTACTCCAGTAGATATTTGTTTAAACCCAATGGGTGTTCCATCACGTATGAACATCGGACAGCTTCTTGAATTGCACTTAGGTGCAGCTGCTCGTCAATTGGGCATTCACGTTGCAACACCAGTATTTGATGGTGCTGACGAAAATGACGTTTGGGACACAGTTCGTCAAGCAGGTGTTGATAAAGATGGTAAGACCGTTGTTTATGATGGTCGTACCGGTGAACCATTCCACAACCGTGTATCTGTAGGTGTTATGCACTACTTGAAGTTGACCCACATGGTTGACGACAAGATCCACGCGCGTTCAATTGGGCCTTACTCATTGGTTACTCAACAACCACTTGGTGGTAAAGCACAATTTGGTGGTCAGCGTTTTGGTGAAATGGAAGTTTGGGCCCTTGAAGCTTATGGTGCTGCTTACACATTGCAAGAGATTTTGACTTACAAGTCAGATGACGTTGTTGGTCGTGTAAAGGCATATGAAGCTATTGTTAAGGGTGAAAAGATTCCTAAGCCAGGTGTTCCAGAATCATTCCGTGTTCTTGTTAAGGAACTTCAATCATTAGGTTTGGATATCCGTGTTCTTGATATGAACCATAATGAAATTGAACTTCGTGATATGGATGAAGACTCAAGTGAACACTTGAACATCGATACTTTGTCACGGATGGCAGAAGAGCAAGAAAAGAAGAAGTTAGCCGAAGAAACTGGAAAATCAGAAGATAAAGACAGTAAAGAAAATGCAGATAAGCCGGTAGCTCCTGCAGATGAGTCTGACGATAAAGTTTCTAAATAGTAGGAGGTTAAACTTTTGATCGACGTAAATAAGTTTGAAAGTATGCAAATTGGTCTTGCATCACCTAACAAGATCAGAAGCTGGTCATATGGTGAAGTTAAAAAGCCAGAGACCATCAACTACCGTACTTTAAAGCCTGAAAAAGATGGCTTATTTGATGAGAGAATTTTTGGACCAACAAAAGATTGGTCATGTGCTTGTGGTAAGTACAAGGGCGTTAGATACCGTGGTATCGTTTGTGACCGTTGTGGTGTTGAAGTTACTTCTTCAAAGGTAAGAAGAGAACGTATGGGTCATATTGAATTGGCTGCACCTGTAACTCACATTTGGTACTTTAAGGGTATCCCATCAAGAATGGGATTAGTTTTGGACATTTCTCCAAGATTACTTGAAGAAGTTATTTACTTTGCTGCATACATTGTAATTGATCCAGGTGATACTGACCTTGAACCTAAGCAATTATTAACTGAAGCTGAATACCGTGAACAAAAAGCTAAGTACGGTAACCGTTTTGAAGCTAAGATGGGTGCTGAAGCTGTTCGCGATTTGCTTAAGAAAGTTGACCTTGATAAAGAAGTTAAGGATTTGAAGAAAGAACTTCAAACTGCCACTGGTCAAAAACGTACGCGTGCAATTAGACGGTTAGATATCTTGGATGCCTTCAAGAATTCAGGTAACAAGCCTGAATGGATGGTAATGGATGCCGTTCCAGTAATTCCACCAGATCTTCGTCCAATGGTTCAACTTGAAGGTGGCCGTTTTGCAACTTCAGATTTGAACGATTTGTACAGACGTGTAATCAACCGTAACAACCGTTTGAAGAGATTGCTTGATTTGAACGCACCTAATATTATTGTTCAAAACGAAAAGCGTATGCTTCAAGAAGCTGTTGATGCTTTAATTGATAACGGTCGTCGTGGTCGTCCAGTTGTTGGACCAGGTAACCGTCCATTGAAGTCACTTTCACATATGCTTAAGGGTAAGCAAGGACGTTTCCGTCAAAACTTGCTTGGTAAGCGTGTTGACTACTCTGGTCGTTCAGTTATCGATGTTTCACCAAAATTGAAGTTCTATCAATGTGGTGTGCCACGTCCAATGGCCTTGGAATTGTTCAAGCCATTTGTAATGCATGAATTAGTTAAACGTGGAATTGCATCAAACATCAAGAATGCTAAGCGTAAGATTGACCGTGAAGATGACGATATCTGGGATGTACTTGAAGATGTGATTAAGGAACGTCCAGTTCTTTTAAACCGTGCACCTACTCTTCACCGTTTGAGTATTCAAGCCTTTGAGCCAATCTTGGTACCAGGTAAGTCAATTAGACTTCACCCATTAGCTTGTGAAGCCTACAATGCCGACTTCGATGGTGACCAGATGGCTATTCACGTACCACTTTCTGATGAAGCTGTTGCTGAATCAAGATTGTTAATGTTGGCTGCTCACCACATTTTGGCTCCTAAGGATGGTAAGCCAATTGTTACTCCATCACAGGATATCGTTTTGGGTAACTACTGGTTAACTCAGGCCGAACGTGGTCGTGAAGGTGAAGGTATGATCTTCAGCTCACCAGCAGAAGCTGCTGTAGCTTACGAAAATGGCGATATTCACTACCATACCATTATTGGTATGTCTGCAGATGCTATGCCTAAAAAGCCATGGCCTAAGGGACATGAACACGGCATCTTTATTACCACTTATGGTAAGATTGTCTTCAATCAATTGTTCCCAGATGATTACTTCTATATCAATGAACCAACTGAAGAGAACTTGAACAATCCGTTGGATGCTAAGTACTTCTTAGGTGAAGGCGAAGAGATTGATAAGAAGATCGATGAAGTAGGCGATGATTTAATTGCTAGTCCATTTAAGGGAAGCTTCTTGTCAGATTCTATTGCTACTATTTACAAGTATTACAAGGTTCAAAGAACTTCAGAATACTTGGATGATTTGAAGAAGTTAGGCTACACTAGCTCAACTACTTCAGGTATTACTATTGGTATGACTGACGTTCCAGAAATCCAAGATAAGGATGAAAAGGTAGCCAAGGCACGTAAACAAGTTGATGTTGTTTCTAAGCAATTTAGACGTGGTTTGATTACTGAACAAGAACGTCACGACCGAGTAATTAGTATTTGGAATGCATGTAAGGACAAGATCCAAAACGAAATTGCACAAATTCACGCACCTCGTAATCCAATTTCAATCATGGCAGACTCAGGTGCCCGTGGTAACATTTCTAACTTTACTCAGTTAGCCGGTATGCGTGGTTTGATGGCCACTCCTAACGGTGGTTTGTTCGAAATTCCTGTTACTTCAAACTTTAAGGAAGGTTTGTCAGTATTGGAATTGTTCATGTCTACTCACGGTGCTCGTAAGGGTATGACTGATACTGCATTGAAGACTGCTCAGTCAGGTTACTTGACTCGTCGTTTGGTTGATGTTGCTCAGGACGTTATTATTCGTGATGACGATTGTGGTACTGATCGTGGTATTACAGTTAGTGCCATCATGGAAGGTGACGAAATGATCGAACCATTATTTGACCGTTTGGTTGGTCGTTTCACTGCTGAGACTGTTAAAGATCCTGAAACTGGCGAAACTATTGTCGGCAGAGATGTCATGATGGATGAAAACATGGCGCACAAGATTTGTGATGCAGGTGTAACTCACGTTAAGATTCGTTCAATTCTTACCTGTGATACTCCTCACGGCGTATGTCGCAAGTGTTACGGTATGAACCTTGCTACTGGTGAAGAAGTTGAAGTTGGTGAAGCAGTTGGTACTGTTGCTGCTCAATCAATTGGTGAACCAGGTACTCAGCTTACTTTGAGAACTTTCCACAACGGTGGTGTTGCCGGTGCTGAAGATATCACTCAAGGTTTGCCTCGTGTGCAAGAATTGTTTGAAGCACGTAACCCTAAGGGTCGTGCAACCATTTCTGAAGTTGATGGTGTAATTGATTCAATTCAAGAAAACCCAGCAGAACATACTCGTGAAATTACTGTTAAGGGTAAGATTGATACTAGAAGCTACAGTGTTCCTTATACAGCTTCAGTTGCTGTTAGCGAAGGTGACTACGTTCATCGTGGTGACAAGTTAACTCTTGGTTCTGTTGATCCTAAGGAATTGATTCAAGTTACTGATACATTAACTACTGAAAAGTACATCTTAGCTGAAGTTCAAAAGGCTTATAGAATGCAGGGTGTAGACATTGCCGACAAGCACGTTGAAGTGTTAACTCGTCAAATGCTGCAAAAGGTTCGTGTCCTTGATCCAGGTGAAACTGACATCTTGCCAGGTGAAGTTATGGATATTGGTCAATTTAGAGACCGCAACAAGGAAGTTATTATTTCTGGTGGTATTCCAGCAACTGCTCAAAGCGTTATCTTGGGTATTACTAAGGCTGCTTTGGAAACTAACAGTTTCTTGTCAGCTGCTTCATTCCAGGAAACCACACGTGTTCTTACTGATGCATCTATTAGAGGTAAGAATGATCCACTTCTTGGACTTAAGGAAAACGTTATTATTGGTAAAATTATTCCAGCTGGTACTGGTATGCCTGTATACCGCAGCATGGAACCTGAAGCTGACGTTAAGAAGCCAGATTCAGTATACTCAATTGCTGATATTGAAAAGCAAATGAAAGAAAAGGATAAAGCTAAGCAAGACTAAGCTTTATTGAAAATAAATAAGCATTTCCAATCTTTTAAGAGCGGGAATGCTTATTTTTTTGTCTAAAAAATTAATTGGGTTAGTACTAATCCTAGGAAAATATATGGAATAAATGGATAGCGATGGTTAATAGGAGTTTTTTCAATAAGAAAAATTGCAATTACCAAGATTGAAGCAAATAGAAAAACTAAATTGGCAAATGATGGGGTGAAGTAGCAAGCGATAATTAAGTAAATTAATAAATCGCCTAGCCCCATTTTTCTTTGCATTATGCTATAGCTAAAAATTCCTAGCAATAATGTAAAAGAGATCCAGTCGATTAATGTAAAAGCTGCAAATTGGTTGAATAAAATCGCAACGCTAATGGCTGGAATTAGTAGGAGAAGATCAAATTCTTGCTTTTGATAATCAGAGATTGCAACGACTAAAAGCGAAAAAAGCAAAATAGCGGTAATAATGTCCTGTGTCTTACTAAAATCGAGTAAACAAAAGGCAAAGCCGCCAATTAATTCAAATAAAAATAATTCAACTGGAATTTGTTGATAACAATAACGACATTTTCCTTGAAGAAAAAGATAAGATAATAATGGAATTTCATCCAAAATTGATAATTCAAGGTGACAGTTGTTGCACTGAGAACGTGAGTAAATAAAATTTTTATCATTCCAGTGCTCGTAAACTACTGCTGCGTGAGAAGCCAAGCAACTTCCAATTATAAAGTTAGTAAAAATAAATAAGTATTTCAAAAAAACACCTCCACTATTTATTACGCAAAAATAGCCGATTTTTCTTTTTTTATTTTGAAAAAGTTTGCTTTCTGCTTAAAACCGAGTACAATAGTCTTTGTATGTTTTGAACAGTCTATTCGTGAGTAAAAAAGAAACTCCCGGATGTGTGAACAAAATAGTATTTTAGGAGGAAAAATTAATGCCAACCATTAATCAATTGGTAAGAAAAGGCCGTCATTCAAAGGTCACTAAGTCAAAGTCACCTGCTTTGAATTACAGCTACAACAGTATGAAGAAGGAATCAGTATTCAACCCAGCTCCACAAATGCGTGGTGTTGCAACTCGTGTTGGTACTATGACTCCAAAGAAGCCTAACTCAGCTTTACGTAAGTACGCTCGTGTTCGTCTTTCAAACTTGATCGAAGTTACTGCTTACATTCCAGGTGAAGGCCACAACTTGCAAGAACACTCAGTTGTATTAATCCGTGGTGGTCGTGTAAAGGACCTTCCTGGTGTACGTTACCACATCGTTCGTGGTGCCCTTGATACTGCTGGTGTTGATGGCAGAAAGCAAAGCCGTTCTAAGTACGGTACTAAGAAAGATTAAAGGAGGAGTTAAATAATGCCTAGAAAAGGTCACGTAACTAAGAGAGACGTTTTAGCAGATCCAGTTTACAACTCAAAGCTTGTTACTAAGTTGATCAACCACTTAATGGTCGATGGTAAGAGAGCTAAGGCATCTTCAATCCTTTACGATGCTTTCAACATTGTTCAAGACAAGACTGGTAAGGAACCACTTGATGTATTTGAAGAAGCTATGAACAACGTTATGCCAGTTTTGGAAGTTAGAGCTCGTCGTATCGGTGGTTCAAACTACCAAATCCCAGTTGAAGTACGTCCTGAAAGAAGAACTACTTTAGGTTTAAGATGGCTTGTTTCATACGCTCGTTTACGTAACGAACACACTATGGATGAACGTTTAGCTAACGAAATTATCGATGCTTCAAACAACACTGGTTCAGCAGTTAAGAAGCGTGAAGATGTTCACCGTATGGCTGAAGCTAACCGTGCATTTGCACACTACCGCTTCTAATTTGTTCGTTTTAATTTAAGGAGAGAATAATTTATGGCTAACAAGCGTGAATTTCCATTAGCAAAGACACGTAACATTGGTATTATGGCCCACATCGATGCGGGTAAGACTACTACTACTGAACGTATCCTTTACTACACTGGTAAGATCCACAAAATTGGTGAAACTCACGAAGGTGATTCACAAATGGACTGGATGGATGAAGAAAAGGAACGTGGTATCACCATTACTTCTGCAGCTACTACTGCACAATGGAAAGACCACAGAATTAACATCATCGACACCCCAGGACACGTTGACTTCACTATCGAAGTAGAACGTTCACTTCGTGTTCTTGATGGTGCCGTAACTGTTCTTGATGCCCAAGCTGGTGTTGAACCACAAACTGAAAACGTATGGCGTCAAGCTGAAACTTACGGTGTTCCTCGTATTGTTTTCGTTAACAAGATGGATAAGATCGGTGCTGACTTCGATAAGTCAGTTAAGTCATTGCACGAACGTTTAAACGCTAATGCCCATGCTGTTCAAATGCCAATTGGTTCAGCTGACACTTTTGAAGGTGTTATCGACTTAATCAACATGGTTGCCGACATCTACGACGAAGACAAGCTTGGTTCTAAGTGGGATACTGTTCCAGTTCCTGACGAATACAAGGAAGAAGCTGAAGCACGTCGTAACGACTTAATTGAAGCCGTAGCCGATGTTGATGACGGCATCATGGAAAAATTCCTTGGCGGTGAAGAAATTTCTAACGATGAATTAAAGGCAGCTATCCGTAAAGCTACTTTGGACTTGAAGTTCTTCCCAGTTTACGCTGGCTCAGCCTTCAAGAACAAGGGTGTTCAAATGATGCTTGACGGTGTTATTGACTACTTGCCATCACCACTTGACGTTAAGCCTTACGTTGCTCACAATCCTAAGACTGGTGATGAAGTTGAACTTATGGCTGACGATAAGAAGCCATTTGCAGCTCTTGCATTCAAGATCGCTACTGACCCATTCGTAGGTCGTTTGACTTTCATCCGTGTTTACACCGGTTCTCTTGAATCAGGTTCATACGTATTGAACGCTTCAAAGAACAGTCGTGAACGTGTAGGTCGTTTGCTTCAAATGCACGCCAACTCAAGAACTGAAATTCCAGAAGTATTCTCAGGTGATATCGCTGGTGCCATCGGTTTGAAGAACACCACTACTGGTGACTCATTAACTGACCCAGATCACCCACTTATTTTGGAAAGCTTGAAAGTTCCAGATCCAGTTATCCAAGTATCAGTTGAACCTAAGTCAAAGGCTGACCGTGATAAGATGGACGTTGCTTTGCAAAAGCTTACTGAAGAAGACCCAACTTTCCGTGCTGAAACTAACCCAGAAACTGGTCAAACCTTGATTTCAGGTATGGGTGAACTTCACCTTGACATCATGGTTGAACGTATGAGACGTGAATTTAACGTTGATGCTAAGATTGGTGAACCACAAGTTGCTTACCGTGAAACCTTCACCAAGGAAGCTAAGGCACAAGGTAAGTTTGTTCGTCAATCAGGTGGTAAAGGTCAATACGGTGACGTTTGGATTGACTTTACTCCTAACGAAGAAGGTAAGGGTTACGAATTCGAAGATGCCATCGTTGGTGGTGTTGTTCCTCGTGAATTCATTCCTTCAGTTGACCAAGGTTTACAAGAAGCTATGAAGAATGGTGTTCTTGCAGGTTACCCATTGATCGACGTTAAGGCTAAGCTTTACGATGGTAGTTACCACGAAGTCGACTCATCAGAAGCTGCCTTCAAGGTTGCTGCTTCACTTGCTTTGAAGAATGCTGCTTCAAAGGCTGGCGCAGTTATCTTGGAACCAATTATGAAGGTTCAAGTAACTACTCCAGAAGAATACTTAGGTGATGTTATGGGTTCAATCACTGCTCGTCGTGGTACCATGGAAGGTATGGAAGACAGAGCCGGTGCTAAGATCATCAACTCATTTGTTCCACTTTCAGAAATGTTTGGTTACGCAACTACTTTGCGTTCATCAACTCAGGGTCGTGGTACATTTACTATGGTATTTGATCACTACTCACCAACACCTAAATCAATTCAAGCTGACATCATTAAGAAGCGCGGCGGAGATGCTGAATAGCTTCCGTTAAGAACTGATTAATGCAGTTAGCTTAATTGAAAACTATTTCATATAAAAAAGAGTTATCATTTTTATTTTGATAACTCTTTTTTTGTAAATAAATTTAAGAAAAAAGTCGTAAACCCTTGATATTTAAGGAGGGACAAAGTACAATAGTCTTTGTGCTTATGGGACAGTGTGTCCTTAAGTGTGAAAATCGTTGTAAAGCGTTGACGCAAAAGGTTGCGGCACGCCAGGCTGCATTGCCACAGTGGCGTGCGGGGAATTTTTGCCGAGCGAGTCATCTTTTAAAGAAGACGTTAAGGAGGTAATTTAATGGCAAGTCAAACAATTCGTATTAGACTTAAGTCTTACGAACATGGTATTCTCGATGAATCAGCTGCTAAGATCGTAGCTACTGCAAAGAGAACTGGTGCTGAAATTTCAGGTCCAGTTCCTCTTCCAACAGAAAGAACTTTATTCACAGTTCTTCGTTCACCACACAAGAACAAGGACTCACGTGAACAATTCGAAATGCGCACTCACAAGCGTTTAATCGATATTTTGAATCCAACACCAAAGACTGTTGATTCATTAATGAAGCTTGATCTTCCAAGCGGTGTAGACATCGAAATTAAACTGTAATTTAAATAGAAAGAGGTGTAAACATGACCAAAGGAATCTTAGGAAGAAAAGTTGGTATGACTCAAATCTTTACTAAAGATGGTGTCCTTGTTCCTGTAACTGTTGTTGAAGCAACTCCTAACGTTGTTATGCAAGTTAAGACTGTTGAATCAGACGGTTACGAAGCAGTTCAATTAGGTTACCAAGACAAGCGTGAAGTTTTGAGCAACAAACCAGAAAAAGGTCATGCTGATAAAGCAAAGACTTCGCCTAAGCGCTTCATTCGGGAAATCCGCGGTGTTGAGCTTAAGGACTATGAAGTTGGTTCAGAAGTTACTGTGGATACATTTAAGGAAGGTGACGTTGTAAACGTTACTGGTACTTCAAGAGGTCATGGATACCAAGGTAACATCAAGCGTTGGGGCCAATCAAGAGGACCAGAAACTCACGGTTCAAGATACCACAGAATTCCTGGTTCAATGGGTTCCATCATTAACCGTGTACCAAAGGGCAAGCGCTTGCCAGGTCACATGGGTGTGAAGAAAGTTACCATTGAAAACTTAGTAATTGAAAAAGTTGTTGCAGACAAGAACGTATTGATGATTAAGGGTAACGTCCCAGGTGCTAAGAACTCATTAATCGTTGTTAAGACTGCTTCTAAAGCTGTAAAGGCTGATAAATAGGAAGGAGGACTAGAATGGCTAATTTAAAAGTTATGGATCAAAACGGTAAAGACTCTGGTGAAGTTACTTTAAACGATAAGGTTTTTGGTATTGAACCAAATGAAAGTGTCGTTTTTGAAGCAATTATTAGACAAAGAGCCGGCAAGCGTCAAGGTACCTCAAAGGTTAAGAATAGATCTGCTGTTCGCGGCGGTGGTAAGAAGCCTTGGAGACAAAAGGGTACTGGTCGTGCTCGTCAAGGTTCTATCAGAGCTCCACAATGGCGTGGTGGTGGTACAGTCTTTGGCCCAACTCCACGTTCATACGCATACACTATGCCAAGAAAGCAACGTCGTTTGGCTATTAAGTCAGTTCTTTCCCAAAAGTTGATTGACAATGATTTAATTGTTTTAGATAAGTTGACTATGTCAGCTCCTAAGACTAAGGAATTAGTATCAATGTTAAACGGCTTAAATGCTGACGGTAAAGTTTTAATTGTTTCAGATGATAACAATGTACAACTTTCCGCAAGAAACTTGACTAAGGTTAAGGTTGTTCCAGTTAATGGCTTAAACGTTGAAGATGCTGTTAACTATGGCAAGTTGATCTTAGATCAAGATGCTGTTAAGAAGATCGAGGAGGTTTTGGCTTAATGGACGCACGCGATATCATTTTAAGACCTGTCATTACTGAAAAGTCCACGAACTTAATGGATGATAAGAAGTACACATTCGACGTGCTTTTAACTGCAACCAAGACACAAGTTCGCAATGCTGTTGAAGAAATCTTCGATGTTAAAGTTAAGAACGTAAACATTATGAACGTTCGCGGCAAGGACAAGCGAGTAGGTCGTTACACTGGTAAGACCGCTCGTCGTAGAAAGGCTATCGTTACTTTAACTAACGATTCAAACGACATCAAGATTTTCCAAGACGATAACACAGAAGACAACAAGTAATAGGAGGTCAGTCAATTGGCTATTAAGATTTACAAGCCAACCACGAATGGTCGTCGTCATATGACTTCTTCCGACTTTGCTGAGATCACTAAGACAAAGCCTGAAAAGACTTTACTTGAATCTCAATCACATACTGCAGGTCGTAACTCATATGGTCATATCACTGTAAGACACCGTGGTGGTGGTCACAAACAAAAATACCGTATCATCGACTTTAAGCGTAACAAGGACAACGCAAAGGCAGTTGTAAAGGCTATCGAATACGATCCAAACAGAACTGCTAACATTGCTTTGCTTCACTACACTGATGGTATCAAAGCTTACATCTTAGCTCCTAAGGGCTTAAAAGTTGGCGATGTAGTTGAATCAGGTGATTCAGTTGACATTAAGCCAGGTAACGCTTTGGAATTAAAGAATATCCCAACTGGTACTTCAATTCACAATATCGAATTAAAGCCAGGCAAGGGTGGCCAACTCGTAAGAAGTGCTGGTGCTTCAGCTCAAGTTTTAGGTGCTGATGGTGATTACACTTTAGTAAGATTACAAAGTGGTGAAGTTCGTAAGATTTTGTCATCATGCCGTGCAACTATCGGTACTGTTGGTAATGAACAACACTCATTGATTCAATTAGGTAAAGCTGGTCGTAAGCGTTGGTTGGGCAAGCGTCCACAATCACGTGGTTCTGTAATGAACCCTAACGATCACCCACATGGTGGTGGTGAAGGTAAGGCTCCAGTTGGTCGTCCTCAACCTATGACTCCATGGGGTAAGAAGGCACGTGGTATTAAGACTAGAGATACCAAGAAGGCCAGCGAGAAGTTAATCATTCGTCACCGTAAAGGTAGCAAGTAGTAGAAGGAGGGTTAATTAATGAGCCGTAGTATTAAAAAAGGTCCTTTTGCTGATGCATCATTGTTAAAGAAGGTTGATGCACAAGCAGATGCAGATAAGAAGCAAGTTATTAAGACTTGGTCACGTCGTTCAACTATTTTCCCTTCCTTTGTAGGTTTGACTATAGCTGTTTACGATGGTAGAAAACATGTCCCAGTATATGTAACTGAAGACATGGTTGGTCATAAGTTAGGTGAATTTGTTCCAACAAGAACTTTCCACGGACACAAATCCACTGATGATAAAGCCACAACACAAGCTTAGAGGAAGGAGAAACATCTAAATGGCAGAACAAATTAGTTCAGCTAAGGCTGAAGCAAGAACTGTTCGCATCGCTCCAAGAAAAGCTCGTTTAGTCGTTGACTTAATTCGTGGCAAGAGCGTTGCTGAAGCATTAGCAATCTTGGAATTTACGCCTAGAGCTGCTTCCCCAATCGTTGAAAAAGTTTTACGTTCAGCTATTGCTAACGCAGAACATAACTACGATCTTGAAAGTGCAAACCTTTACGTATCAGAAGCTTATGTAAATGAAGGTGCAACTTTGAAGAGATTCCGCCCACGTGCTAAGGGTATGGCTTCTCCAATTAACAAGAGAACCAGTCACGTAGTTGTAGTAGTTTCAGAAAAGAACGATTAAGGGAGGTATATTAATGGGTCAAAAGATTAACCCAAACGGTTTTCGTCTCGGTGTTATCCGTGATTGGGAATCAAAATGGTATGCTGACAAGGGATACAAAGAAACTTTAAATGAAGACCTTCAAATCAGAAAATTTATTTCAGAAAAGTTGAAGGATGCCTCAGTATCTACTGTTGAAATTGAACGTGCAGCTAACAGAATCAACATTTCAATTCATACTGCTAAGCCAGGTATGGTAATTGGTAAAGGTGGTTCTGAAGTTGAAGCTTTGAGAAAACAATTAAATGCTTTAACTGGTAAGCAAGTTCACATTAATATTGTTGAAATTAAGAAACCAGATCTTGATGCTAAGTTAGTAGCAGATAGTATTGCTCGTCAACTTGAAGCTCGTATTGCTTTCAGACGTGCTATGCGTCAAGCTACTCAAAGAGCTATGCGTGCTGGTGCCAAGGGTATTAAGGTTCAAACTTCAGGTCGTTTGAACGGTGCCGATATGGCAAGAAGAGAATGGCACACAGAAGGTCGTGTTCCATTACAAACTTTGAGAGCTGATATTGATTACGCTTGGGTAAATGCCTTCACTACTTATGGTGAAATTGGTGTTCAAGTTTGGATCAACCGTGGCGAAATCTTACCTACTCGTAAGAATAAGCCAGCTTCAAAGCCAGCGAAGGGAGGAAATAGATAATGCCTTTAGTACCAAAGCGAGTAAAACACCGTCGTGAATTCCGTGGTAAGATGCGTGGTGCTGCTAAGGGTGGTAAATATATTGCCTTTGGTGAATATGGTCTTGAAGCCCTCGAATCACATTGGATTACTAACCGTCAAATCGAAGCAGCTCGTGTTGCTATGACTCGTTACATGAAACGTGGCGGTAAGGTTTGGATCAGAATTTTCCCTCAAAAGTCATACACTGCTAAAGGTGTTGGTGTACGTATGGGTTCAGGTAAAGGTGCACCAGCAGGTTGGGTAGCTGTAGTTAAGAGAGAAAAGATTATGTTCGAAATTGGTGGTGTTGATGAAGCAACTGCTCGTGAAGCTTTACGTCTTGCTTCAACTAAGTTACCAATTAAGACTAAGTTTGTAACTAGAAGTTCGGAAGTAGGTGGCGAATCTAATGAAGGCTAAAGATATCAGAGCATTAACCACTGATGAAATGTTAGAAAAAGAAAAGCAATACAAAGAAGAACTCTTCAATTTGCGTTTCCAACAAGCAACGGGTCAATTAGAAAATACCGCTCGCTTGAGCAAAGTCCGCAAGAATATCGCCAGAATCAAGACTATTCTGAGCGAAAAAGCGTTAGAAAACAATTAATGGAAGGGAGCTATTAACTTGAGCGAAACAAACGAAAGAAATCGTCGTCACGTATACCAAGGTCGTGTAGTTTCTGATAAGATGGACAAGACTATCGTTGTAGTTGTTGACACTTACAAGAACCACCCTGTCTACAACAAGCGTATTAGATATTCAAAGAAGTACTACGCACAAGACGAAAATAACGAAGCTAAAGTTGGCGATACTGTACGTATCATGGAAACCCGTCCATTATCTCGTAAGAAGCGCTTCCGTTTAGTAAAGATTGTTAAGAAATCTGTTTAATTTGCGGATTTAGTGAGGGGAGGATTACACAGTGATTCAAAACGAATCCCGTTTAAAGGTTGCTGATAACTCTGGTGCCAGAGAACTTTTAGTTATTAGAGTCTTAGGTGGTTCAAAGCGTAAGACCGGTAACATTGGTGACATCGTAGTATGTACTGTTAAACAAGCAACACCAGGTGGCGTTGTCAAAAAAGGCGACGTTGTAAAAGCTGTTATTGTTAGAACTAAATCAGGTGCACGTCGTGAAGATGGTTCATACATCAAGTTCGACGAAAATGCTGGCGTAATTATCAACGCAGACAAGAGCCCACGTGGTACTCGTATCTTTGGGCCAGTTGCACGTGAGTTACGTGAGAACGACTTTATGAAGATCGTCTCTCTTGCTCCTGAAGTCTTATAATTGATAGTGAGGTGCACTGATGTTCGTTAAAACTGGTGACAAAGTAAAAGTTATTGCCGGAAAAGATAAAGGTAAAGAAGGTACTGTTCTTTCTGTTAACGTTAAGAAAAACCGTGTAGTGGTTAAGGGCGTTAACAAGATTAAGAAGCACCAAAAGCCTTCACAAAGCAATGCTAATGGTGGTGTAGTTGAATCAGAAGGTTCAATTCACGCATCAAACGTTAAAGTAATTAGTAGTAAAAAAGAAGATAAGTAGAAGGGAGGACACACATGGCAAGTTATTTAGCTAAGGAATACAACGAAAAGGTAGCTCCTGCATTAGAAGAAAAGTTTAACTACAAGTCATCTATGCAAGTACCTAAGATCGACAAGATTGTTTTAAACATGGGTGTTGGTGATGCAGTTTCTAACGCCAAGAACTTAGATGAAGCAGTTGAAGAATTAACTTTGATCTCAGGTCAAAAGCCATTAATCACTAAGGCCAAGAAATCAATCGCTAACTTCCGTTTACGTGAAGGTATGTCTATCGGTGCTAAGGTAACTCTTAGAGGCGACAGAATGTACGATTTCTTGTACAAGTTAATCAATGTTTCTCTTCCACGTGTTCGTGACTTCCGTGGTGTATCAACTCGTTCATTTGATGGTCGTGGTAACTACACTTTAGGTATTAAAGAACAATTGATTTTCCCAGAAATTGATTTTGATAAGGTAAACCGCACTAGAGGTTTAGATATTGTTATCGTAACTACTGCCAACACTGATGAAGAAGCTCGTGAACTTTTGACTCAATTTGGTATGCCGTTTGCAAGATAGTGGAGGACATTAATGGCTAAAACATCACAAAAAATTAGAAATCGTCGTCCTGCTAAGTTCTCTTCACGCGAATATACACGTTGCGAGAGATGTGGTCGTCCACACTCCGTATACCGTAAATTCGGGTTATGCCGTATTTGCTTAAAGGAATTAGCACACAAGGGTCAAATCCCTGGTCTTAAAAAGGCTAGTTGGTAGTATACGGTTAGGAGGATAGCTTAAATGGTCATGACAGATCCAATCGCAGATTACTTGACTAGAATCAGAAATGCCAACATGGCAAAACACGATTCAGTTGAAATTCCTGCATCAAACATTAAAAAGTCTATTTCAGAAATTTTGAAACGTGAAGGCTTCATCCGTGATTACGAAGTTGCAGATGATAACAAGCAAGGCGTTATCAAGGTATTCTTGAAATATGGTCCAAATGGAGAACGTGTTATCTCAGGTTTGAAGCGTATTTCTAAGCCAGGTCTTAGAAACTACGTTGGCGCTGAAGACTTACCTAAAGTTCTTAATGGCTTAGGCATTGCCATCGTTTCTACTTCTGCTGGTGTTATTACCGACAAGGAAGCAAGACAAAAGAACGTTGGCGGCGAAGTAATTGCCTACATTTGGTAATACTGACAGAAAGGAGAACAATCAATGAGCCGAATCGGTTTAAAGACTATTGAAGTCCCTGACAGTGTCACTGTTACCAAGGAAGGCGACAATATTACTGTTAAGGGCCCAAAGGGTGAATTAACTAGATACTTCGATCCAAAGATTAAGTTTGAACAAAAAGATGGTGAAATTAACTTTTCACGTTCAAGCGAAAGCGACAAAGCACTTCACGGTACTGAAAGAGCTAACTTAGCTTCAATGATCGAAGGTGTAGTTGACGGTTATAAGAAGACTTTGAAGTTAATCGGTGTTGGTTACCGTGCACAAGCACAAGGCAACAAGATTACTTTAAATGTTGGTTATTCACACCCAGTTGTATTGACTGCACCAGAAGGTGTTTCTGTAAAGGCAACTTCAGCAACTGATGTAGAAGTTGAAGGTGTTTCAAAGCAAGATGTTGGTCAATTTGCAGCTGAAATCCGTGCCGTACGTCCACCAGAACCTTATAAGGGTAAAGGTATTCGTTATGTTGATGAATACGTACGTCGCAAGGAAGGTAAGACTGGTAAGTAATAAGTAGTTATTTTTGAGGTGAAATTGTGATTTCTAAACCAGATAAAAACAAGTTACGCTTAAAGCGTCATAGACGTATTCGTGGAAAAATTTCTGGTACTGCTGAGCGCCCACGCTTAAGCATTTTTCGTTCAAATAAAAACATCTACGCTCAATTAATTGATGACGTAGCGGGTGTTACGCTTGCAAGCGCCTCAACTTTGGATGAAAATGTATCAGATGCAACTAAAGTAGAACAAGCTGCTGCTGTAGGTAAGGCAATTGCTGAAGCTGCAAAGGCAAAAAACATTTCTACTGTTGTATTCGACAGAAGTGGTTACTTATACCACGGCCGTGTTCAAGCATTAGCTGATGCTGCTCGTGAAAACGGATTAGATTTCTAGGAAAGGAGAATTAACACATGGCAAACCGCAATGATTCTCGTAACAATCGCAGAAACAAAGACGATATCGAAGATCAATTAGTCGCTGTCAACCGTATTACTAAGGTTGTTAAAGGTGGCCGTCGCATGAGATTTGCTGCTCTTGTTGTTGTTGGCGACAAGAAAGGCCGTGTAGGTTTTGGTACTGGTAAAGCTCAAGAAGTCCCAGAAGCAATCCGTAAGGCTGTAGAAGACGGTAAGAAGAAAATGATCAATGTACCTAAAGTTGGTACTACTATTCCTCATGAAGTTATTGGTCACTACGGTTCAGGTAACATTTTATTGAAACCTGCTGAAGCTGGTTCTGGTGTTGCTGCTGGTGGTGCCGTACGTATCGTTATGGATATGGCTGGTATCTCAGACGTAACTTCAAAGTCACTTGGTTCAAACACTCCAATTAACGTTGTTCGTGCAACTATCGATGGTTTGAAGAAGCTTAGAACTAGTGAAGAAGTTGCAAAACTTCGTCAACCTGAAAGAGCTTAAGATTAGGGAGATCATAGATGACTGATTTAAAGATTACTTTAATTAGAAGTGTTGCTCACCGTCTACCTCAACAAAGAAAGATCGTTAAAGCTCTTGGTTTAGGTAGAGTGGATAGTACTGTTGTTCTTCCAGACAACGCTGCTACTCGTGGTGCATTATTAAAGATTGCTCACTTAATCTCTGTTGAAGAGATTAACAAATAGAATATCAAGGAGGTGCCAAATTAATGAAGCTTCATGAATTACATTCTGCTGAAGGCTCACGTCGCAATAGAAAACGTGTTGGTCGTGGTACTTCAAGTGGTTACGGTAAAACTTCAGGCCGTGGTCAAAAGGGTCAATTAGCTCGTCAAGGCGGTCATACTCGTTTAGGTTTTGAAGGTGGTCAAATGCCATTATTCAGAACTATGCCTAAGCGTGGTTTTAAGAACATTAACCGCAAGGAATATGCAATTGTAAACTTAGATGATTTAAACAAGTTCGAAGACGGCAGTGAAGTAACTGTAGAATCACTTAAAGATAATGGCTTAGTAAAGAAAGAATTGTCAGGTGTTAAGTTACTTGGCAAGGGCGAATTAAAAGTTAAGTTAACTGTAAAGGTTAATAAAGTTTCCGCATCTGCTAAGCAAGCAGTTGAAGCCGCTGGCGGAACTGTTGAGGTGATCTAATGTTTTCGACCTTGAAGAACGCCTTCAAAGATAAAGAAATTAGAAATAAGCTCTATTTCACGCTCTTTATTCTTTTGCTGTATCGGATCGGTGCAAACATTACCGTTCCCGGTGTTAATGCGAAGGCGATCACGCAGGTTGCGCAAACTGGTTTAGTTCCAATGCTGGATACTGTATCTGGTGGTGGACTAGATAACTATTCAATATTTTCTTTGGGTGTTTCTCCTTATATTACGGCTCAGATTGTTATCCAGCTGCTACAGATGGATATTGTTCCTACGTTAGTAGAATGGGGAAAACAAGGTGAAGTAGGTCGACGTAAAACAAATCAAGTAACTAGATATTTAGCATTAGTTGTTGCTTTTATCCAGAGTATTGGTATTACGTTAGGCTTTAACGCTTTAACTCAAATGGGTTTGGTAAAGAATCAAACACCACAGACTTATATAGAAATTGCTATTATTATGACTGCTGGAACTATGTTATTAACATGGTTGGGTGATGAAATCACTGATAAGGGTCTAGGTAATGGTATCTCAGTAATTATTTTTGCTGGTATTATTGCAAGACTACCAAGTGGTCTATGGCAAATTTATAAGGAAGAAATTATTAATAATAGTGCTAGTGATCGTTGGCAAGGCATTTTGTTCTTCATCGCGGTTATAGTTGCAATCCTTATCGTAACTCAATTTGTTACATGGGTTGAACAAGCTGATCGTCGTATTCCAATTCAATATACGAGAAGAGCGACGATGAGTGGTTCTGAAAGTTTTCTACCATTAAAGGTTAATGTATCTGGAGTTATTCCGGTTATTTTTGCCAGTTCATTTATTGTTACACCGGCAACGATTTTAATGGCCTTTCAAAGAACCCAGGGCGATCAACAATGGTTTAAAGTAATGAACCAAATCTTTAGCTTACAAACTACTCCTGGGGTAATTATCTACACTCTTTTAATTATCTTATTTACATTCTTCTACGCTTTCGTACAGGTCAACCCTGAGAAGCTAGCAGAAAACTTACAAAAGCAGGGTGCTTATATTCCTAGTGTATGGCCAGGAAAAGATACTCAGGATTATATTTCAAAGATGTTGATGAAATTATCAACAGTAGGTTCATTATTCTTGGGCTTAGTTGCTTTACTGCCTCAATTGGCTACTAACTTTTGGAATCTCCCAAGTTCCATTGGTTTAGGAGGAACAAGTCTTTTAATTGTGATTGGGGTTGTTCTCGAGTTATCTCGTCAAATTAACGGCTTGTTAATGAAGAGAGAATATGTTGGATTCATCAGATAGGAACGGATAAATGATTAACTTAATTCTTTTAGGGTTACCAGGTGCTGGTAAAGGTACAGCATCAGAGCGAATCGTTGATAAATATCACTTAACTCATATTTCAACTGGGGATATGTTTAGGGAAGCAATGGCTAACAAGACGAAGGTTGGTCTTGAAGCTAAGAGTTATATCGATAAGGGTAATCTAGTACCCGATGAAGTTACTGCAAAGTTGGTTGAGGAACGTTTAAGTCAACCTGATATTAAAGAAGGTTTTATCTTAGATGGTTTTCCAAGAACCACTGTACAAGCAGAACTTTTAGATGGTATTACAAAACGCTTGGAGAAACCTTTAACAAATGTCATTGCGCTTGAAGTTGACGAAGACACTTTGATTAAGCGTTTATCAGCAAGATACATGTGTAAAAATTGTGGAGCTACTTACAACAAGCTTTCCAAGCAGCCAAAAGTTGAGGGCACTTGTGATCGCTGTGGTGGCCATGAATTTTATCAACGTGAAGATGATAAACCAGAAGTTGTTAAGAATCGTCTTGAAGTTAATGAAAAGATGAATGCACCTTTGAAGGACTTTTATCAGAAGAAAGGCTTGCTCACTGTAATTAATGGTGAACAAACTCCAGAAAAAGTCTTTGAAGATATTGATGCGGTATTGAGTAATAATCAATAGAAGAAAAATTTGTATAATTTTTTATCCGTGTTATAATTTCAAAGTATATGACTGTTTAATTGCGGAGGAACAACTTTGGCAAAAGATGATGTCATTGAAGTAGAAGGTAAGGTAGTTGATACCTTACCTAATGCTATGTTTAAAGTTGAATTGGAAAATGGAGCCACAATTTTAGCACACGTTTCTGGTAAAATTAGGATGCACTACATTCGTATTTTGCCGGGAGACCGTGTGACTGTGGAATTATCTCCATATGATTTAACTAAAGGTAGAATTACGTATCGGTTTATAAAGTAATATAACGGAGGGAAACATGAAGGTTAGACCATCTGTTAAACCAATGTGTGAACATTGTAAAGTTATCAAGAGACATGGCCGTGTGATGGTAATTTGCTCAGCAAATCCAAAGCACAAGCAACGTCAAGGTTAGAAATAGAGGGGGTGTAGTTTATGGCTCGTATTGCTGGTGTTGACTTACCAAGAGATAAAAGAATCGTTATCGCTTTAACTTACATTTACGGTATCGGTGAAGCAACTGCCAAGAAAATTTGTGCTGATGCTGGAGTATCTGAAGATATTCGTTCAAAGGATTTAACTCCAGAAGATCAAGAAAAGCTTCGTGCTGAAGTTGACAAGTACCGTGTTGAAGGTGACTTACGTCGTGAAGTAAGCATGAACATTAAGCGTTTAGTTGATATTGGTTCTTACCGTGGTATTCGTCACCGCCGTGGACTTCCAGTTCGTGGCCAAAATACCAAGAACAATGCTCGTACTCGTAAGGGTACTAAGAGAAATCGTTAATTTTATTTATAAGGAGGTTTATTGATGCCTGCAAAGAAAACAGCACGTAAGCGTCGTGTGAAGAAGCATGTTGAAAGCGGTGTAGCACACATTCACTCAACGTTTAATAATACTTTAGTCATGATTACTGACGTTCAAGGTAATGCAGTTGCTTGGTCTTCAGCTGGTGCATTGGGCTTTAAGGGTAGTCGTAAGTCTACTCCATTTGCAGCTCAAATGGCAGCTGAAGCAGCAGCTAAGAGTGCAATGGACCAAGGCATGAAACATGTAGAAGTTTCAGTTAAAGGTCCTGGTGCTGGTCGTGAATCTGCTATTAGATCACTTCAAGCAACTGGTCTTGAAATTACTGCAATTCGTGACGTTACGCCAGTTCCTCACAATGGTTCCAGACCACCAAAACGTCGTCGTGTTTAATTTTGTCCTTGATATAGGACGTAACGTTTTGAAAGGGGCCCAGTAATGATTGAATTTGAAAAACCAAATATTACCGTTGTTGAACAAGAAGATTCTTACGGTAAGTTTGTTGTTGAACCACTTGAGCGAGGCTTTGGTACTACTTTAGGTAATTCTTTAAGAAGAGTATTACTTACTTCTATTCCAGGTACTGGACTTGTTTATGTGCAAATTGATGGCGTTTTACACGAGTTCTCAACAGTTCCTGGCGTCAGAGAAGATGTAACCAAGATCATCTTGAACTTGAAGAAACTTGAATTAAAGTCTCTTTCAGATGAACAAAAGGTTATTGAATTGGACATTGAAGGTCCAGCCACAGTAACTGCTGATGATCTTAAAGTTGATGCAGACGTTCAAGTCTTGAATCCGGATCAATATATTTGTACCATTGCTGAAGGTGGACACTTGCATATGGAACTTGCCGTAAAGAATGGTAGAGGTTATGTTGCTGCAAGTGACAATAAGAGTGATGACATGCCAATCGGAGTTATCCCAGTTGACTCTTTATTCTCACCAATTAAGAAGGTTAACTACCAAGTTGAATCAACTCGTGTTGGTAAGAGAGATGACTTTGATAAGCTCACTTTTGAGATTTGGACTGACGGTTCAATCAAGCCTAATGACGCCCTTAGTTTTGCTGCTAAAATTTTAGTTGAACACTTTAAGGTATTTGAATCAGCAGATGCAAATGCTAAATTCAGCGAAGTAATGGTGGAAAAGGAAGACGATAAGAAGGAAAAGAAGCTTGAGATGACTATCGAAGAGCTTGACCTTTCTGTTCGTTCATATAACTGCCTGAAGCGTGCTGGCATTAATACTCTTCAAGAGTTAACTGACAAGACAGAATCAGATATGATGCGTGTACGTAACTTAGGACGTAAATCATTGGAAGAAGTTAAAAATAAATTAACCGACTTAGGTCTTTCACTTCGTCAAGAAGACTAAGCTTAGGTGAATAAAGGAGGCAAATCCATGGCATACCGTAAATTAGGTCGCGATAGTGCTCACAGAAAAGCAATGCTTAGAGAAATGACTACTCAATTAATCATGAACGAACGCATTGTTACTACTGAAACTCGTGCTAAAGAAGTTCGTAAGACTGCCGAAAAGATGATCACTTTAGGTAAGCGCGGCGATTTAGCAGCTAGAAGAAAGGCTGCTGCATTTGTACGTGACGAAGTTGCAGATGTTCACGAAGAAAAAGATGCAGTTGTTGTTAAGTCAGCATTGCAAAAGCTTTTCAGTGATGTAGCACCTCGTTACAAGGACCGTAATGGTGGTTACACCAGAATTTTGAAGTTAGCCGTTCCTCGTAAGGGTGACGCTGCTCCAATGGTTATTCTTGAATTAGTTTAATTTAGAGTAACACAACTTAATACGTATTAAGAATTATCCATGAAAGTGAGAATAAGCGTAAAGATGATGGCGCAAGCTTAGTCTAGCTTAGATGATAAAAATCATCCCTCTTCATGGGTGATTTTTTTTGCTCTTTTTTTCTGTTACAATTGCTAATAAGCGATTTAAGAAAGGAAGTGGAAAAATGCCAGTAGATAGTGCTGTTGAATTTAAGGATGTCTCATTTACCTATCCCGATACTAAAAAAGCGATTCTTGATCAGATTAGTTTTAAAATAAAAAGAGGTTCCTGGACATCTTTGATAGGTCACAACGGTAGCGGTAAGTCCACAATTTCTAAATTAATTAATGGGTTACTTTTGCCTGATTCTGCTAATAATTCTAGAATCACTGTTTTAGGAATGACGTTAAATCAAAAGACAGTCTGGGATGTTAGGGAAAAAGTCGGTATTGTATTTCAGAATCCAGATAATCAGTTTGTTGGAGCTACTGTTGGCGATGATGTTGCTTTTGGGCTTGAGAATAGAGCTGTTCCTCGGGAGCAAATGGTAAAAATAGTCAGAAAAGTTTTAGCAGACGTTGGAATGCTGGATTATATAGATGCAGAGCCAGCTAATCTTTCTGGTGGACAAAAGCAAAGAGTAGCAATTGCAGGTATTCTTGCCATAGAACCGAAAATTATTATTTTAGATGAATCAACTTCGATGCTTGATCCTAAGGGGAGAGAGCAGGTGCTAAAAATTATTAAGCATTTAAAGAAAGAGAAGAATTTGACAGTTATTTCGATTACACATGACATTGATGAGGCTAATATGGCTGATAATGTGATCGTCTTAAATGATGGCAAGATTTTAGCTCAAGGAACTCCAACGGAAATTTTTAGTAAAACTGAAATGTTGCAAGAAATAGGGCTAGACATTCCATTTGTACAAAAATTAATAAATAAATTAAATGAAGTGGGAATTTCTGTACCTAAAAATATAAAAACGAAAGATGAGTTGAAACAATATCTATGTCAATTAAATTTGAAAAAGTAAATTATATCTATTCTCCCGGAACTTCAATGGAAAAAAAAGGATTAGATAATGTTTCATTTGAATTAACTGAAAATAGTTTTATTGCATTGGTAGGTCATACCGGTAGTGGTAAGTCGACTTTGATGCAGCATTTTAATGCATTACTGAAGCCGAGTTCAGGAACAATTGATATTGCTGGTTATCATATTACTGCTCAAACAGGAAATAAGAATTTGAAAAAGTTACGCAAGCGGGTTAGTTTGGTTTTTCAGTTTCCTGAAGCACAGCTTTTTGAAAATACTGTGCTTGAAGACATTGAATTTGGTCCTAAAAATTTTGGAGCAACCGATGATGAAGCTAAAAGTAAAGCTTTGAAATGGTTGAAGCGAGTAGGATTGGATAAATCGCTAGCAAATAAGTCGCCATTTGAGTTATCTGGAGGACAAATGCGGCGTGTTGCAATTGCTGGGGTAATGGCTGATGAACCAGAAATTTTATGCTTAGATGAGCCAGCAGCGGGGTTAGATCCTAAGTCTCGTAAGGAAATGATGAAATTATTTGTTGACTATCAAAAAGCAGGTCATACTGTAATCTTGGTTACGCATAATATGGATGATGTGGCCGAATATGCAGATGATGTTTTAGTGATGGAACATGGTAAATTAATTAGACATGATGCGCCTAAGGCGATTTTTACTAATAAAAACTGGCTAGAAAAGCACTATTTGAGTGAACCAACGGCTAGTCTTTTTGCCTCAGATTTGACGAACTTTAACTTTAAAGATAAACCGTTAACACTGGATCAGCTTGTTAATGAAATTAAGAAAAATTTGCGAGGGTAGTTTATGAGTAAGATAATTGTAGGACGTTATATTCCGGGAGATTCTCTTATTTATAAAATGGATCCTCGGAGTAAATTATTAGTTACCATATTATTTATATTGGCTATCTTTTTAGCTAATAATTCAATAACTTATGCGATTGTGACCATTTTTTGCTTCTTAGCTGTAGTTGCTACAGGATTAAATGCAAAAGTATTTTGGGATGGCGTTAAGCCTTTGATTGGTTTAATTTTCTTTACGTCGCTTTTGCAATTGTTTTTTATGACTGGTGGTCATATTTATTGGCATTGGTGGATTTTTTCATTATCTAGCTACGGTTTGATTAATGCAATCTATATTTTTATTCGTTTTACATTAATTATTTTAATTTCAACAGTAATGACAGTTACTACAATGCCACTTGAAATTGCTGATGCGATGGAATGGCTGCTTAAGCCGCTTAAGTTGTTTAAAGTGCCGGTGGATAAAATTGCGTTAGTAATTTCAATTGCGCTTCGTTTTGTACCGACTTTGTTTGATGAGACTTTTAAAATTATGAATGCGCAAAGATCACGTGGAGCGGACTTCAATGACGGTGGTTTAATTCAACGTGCTAAGGCAATTACGCCCATTTTGGTTCCGTTGTTTATTCAGTCTTTAGAAACGGCAATTGATTTATCTACAGCAATGGAATCACGTGGTTATCGTAGTAGTGAAGGACGAACTAAATATCGCGTTTTAAATTGGTCAAAATATGATTTAATTGCATTATTTTATTTTGTACTGTTAGTCGGATTACTATTAATTTTTAGGACACATTAGAAATATGACAACAAGATATAAAATGACGATGGCTTATGATGGTCATCTTTTTCATGGCTTTCAACTTCAACCAGACCAGCGAACTGTTCAGGGGACAATTGAAGATGCGTTGAAGAAAATGACTAAGGGGCAGCGTGTGATTGTGCAGGGGTCAGGTAGAACTGATGCCGGTGTACATGCGGTTGGACAGGTAATTCATTTTGATTATCCTGGTAAAACTATTCCAGCCAATCGAATGATTTTGGCAATGAATTCTATGATGCCAACCGATATTATCTTTGATGATTGCCAAATTGTTGATGAGAATTTTCATGCGCGTTATTCGATTAAGGGGAAATGGTATCGCTATCGTGTTAGTTTAGATCATTTTGTTAATCCTTTTAAGCGTTTTTATACTGGTCATTTTCCGTATCCATTAGATATTGAAAAAATGCAGGTTGCAGCTCAGGACTTATTGGGTAAGCACGATTTTACCAGTTTTGCGGCCAGCGGTGGTCAAATTGAAGATAAAGTTCGGACCATTTATTATGTAAACATTACTAAAGACGAAAAAGAAAATGAAGTAATTTTTGATTTTATTGGTTCAGGCTTTTTGTATAATATGGTACGGATTATGGTAGCGGCGCTACTGGAAATTGGTAATGATCGTAGGCCAATTCATGACTTGCAACGAGTAATTGCTGCCAAGGATCGTCAAGAGGTAAGACAAACTGCTCATGCGAGTGGTTTGTACCTTTATCATGTTTTTTACGATGAAATCCCACAAAAATATCGTTTAGACCAGCATTTATAATTGACTTTTTCTCTAAAAGGACGTACTCTAGTATAGTATGTTTGTCCACGATAGGCCCCGGAAACTTATTGTTTTCAAACTGCAAATAAACGGAGGAATTTAAATTGCGTACTACACCATTAGCAAAATCTAGTGAAATCGAACGTAAGTGGTACATTATTGATGCAACTGACGTAACTCTTGGTCGTCTTTCTGCAGCTGTTGCCACTATTTTGAGAGGTAAGAACAAGCCTCAATACACACCTAATGTTGATACTGGTGATAACGTTATCGTTATCAACGCATCAAAGATTAGATTGACTGGTAAAAAGGCTTCAGACAAGTTCTACTACCACCACTCATCATGGCGTGGCGGCTTGAAGGCCGTATCTTACGGTGAATTGCTTGCTAATAACCCAGTTAAGATGGTTGAAATCTCAGTTAAGGGTATGCTTCCAAAGAACACTCTTGGTCACCATGAATTCATGAAGATGCATGTTTATGCTGGCGAAGACCACAAGCACGAAGCACAAAAGCCTGAAAAGTTAGATATTAACAAATTAATCTAGGAGGTTATACAATGGCACAACAAGCTGCATACACAGGTACTGGTCGCCGCAAGGATTCAGTTGCGCGTGTTCGTTTAGTACCAGGTAACGGTAAGATCACTGTTAACGATAAAGATGTTGATCAATACATTCCATTCCCTAACTTGGTTAAGGACTTGAAGCAACCATTAACATTAACTGAAACTGAAGGTCAATACGACATTCACGTTAATGTTAACGGTGGTGGTTTCTCAGGTCAAGCTGGGGCTATCCGTCTTGGTATCGCTCGTGCTCTTCTTGAAGTAGACCCAGACTTCCGTGGTCCACTTAAGAAGGCAGGTTTCTTAACCCGTGACCCAAGAATGAAGGAAAGAAAGAAGCCAGGTTTGAAGAAAGCCCGTAAAGCTTCACAATTCTCAAAGCGTTAATCTTTGGATTTTACGTTTATATACAAGAAAAAGCATCGCGAAAAGCGATGCTTTTTTTGTGGAGGTTACTATGCACATATAAACATCTAGTACAAATAATATATTCTACAACTTCTAAAAAAACTTAACCAATTTACATTTTAAGCAACTTTTTCTTAAATTGTTTTTTACTTGATAACCATATTTTGTTCAAACTATTCGCGTATTCTGTTACTCAATCGATAGGACGAACAAAGAAAGGAATTATCAAGATGAAGAATAAAAATAAAGTTAAACTACTAACAACAGCGACATTGCTTACTACTTTTTTAATCAATACAGGGATTCAGTCATCTAATCAAATAGAAAATAATACTGCACAAGCAGCGACAAATAAGAAAAAAACTAAACCATCGGGGCAAAAGCCTAAGGGAAAACTTGGTAAAAAGATGGACACACCTCCATCAGGAAAGAAACCGTCAGGCAAACCGGGGCAAAAACCTAACGGTAAGCCTGGTAAGGGTGGTCCAAATACTCAATCATATGATTATAAGGGTACTTTAAAAGCTTCGCTTAATGTAAAATCTGGTACTACTAAGGTTGGCAAGAAGACAATTACTAATAACAAGACTGATCAAAATGTAGCTCTTGTACAAAAGAATGGTAAATTGAGTTTAGATGGTACTAAAATGAAGAAAACGGGCAATTCTAAAAATGATGATAATGCTAACTTCTATGGTTTAGACTCAATTTTATTGGCAAACGGTAAAAATGCGGTTGCGACAGTTAAAAATGCTACTTTAACTTCTAAAGCAACAGGTGCTAATGGTATCTTTGCTACTAATAAAGGTACCGTTAATGTATCAAACACCAAGATTAAGACTACTGGAAAAGCCAATTCAAGAGGCTTAGATGCAACTTACGGTGGTAAGATCAATGCCAATAAGGTAAAGATCTCAACTAAGGGTGATCACTCGGCAGCAGTTGCAACTGATCGTGGTGGTGGTACAGTCATAGTTAAAAATGCTAAAGTAACTACTAAAGGTACGGGATCACCTCTAGCATATTCAACAGGTACTATCAATTTTAATAATGTGACCGGTACTGCAAGTGGTAGCCAAATCGCTGGGATGGAAGGCTACAATAAGATTTCATTAGTAAATTCCGACTTAACGTCAACCAATAATAAAATTTCAGGTTCTGATCCAATTAAGAATGGTGTGATTATTTATCAATCAACTTCTGGGGATGCAGAAACGTCATCAAGTAAGAGTGCAGATTTCCAAGCTAAGGACTCTACTTTAAAAACCGCGATTACTAGTGGTGCAATGTTTTACGTAACTAACACTACAGGCAAAATCACTTTAGAAAATACTAAACTGAATTTTAATAATAGCAAAGTAGATTTATTAAATGTAGCCGGTAATAATTCTAATGGTTGGGGTACTAAGGGTAAAAATGGTGGTCATGTAACTCTGAAAGCTAAAAACCAAAACCTAAAAGGTAATATTGTAGTCGATAGCATTTCAAGTGCTAATGTGAAGTTGACAGATGATTCAACTTATACTGGCAAAACTAGTATTGTGGCTAACAAATATGCTACAAGTTCATCCAAGAGCAAGATGCCATTAGCTATCAGCGTTGGGTCAAATTCAAAATGGATAGTTATAGGTAACTCAACTGTCACAAATTTAAATTTAGCTGATGGTGGTGAGATCGTCGATTCTCAGGGAAACAAAGTAACAATTATTGCTAATGGTAAAACTGTTCAAAAGGGTACAAGTTCCTATGCAGTAACAGTAAAAGGAAGCTTTACAACTAATTAATAATAAAATCTCTAGATAATCTATTCTCACTAAACAGATTCATTTTCAAGCAGTATCAACTTGCAAAAAAACTATAACTTAAATTTTTCTTCATTAAGGCATTTAATAGAGTGCCTTTTCTTTTTGCAGAATAATTATTTCCTGGGTAATATTTGACGAAAAATGATATTTTTTGATAAATTAGGAAATAATCAGGCAAATAAAGGAGTGGGACAATAATCATGCAAATTAGAAAATACCAAGAGTCAGACTTTTCGACATTATGTGAAATACATGATCCAGCCAGAAAACAGGAGCTTGCAGCGGCTAATTTAACCGCTGCATTTATCCCATTTAAAATTGCATCTCAAAAAGAGAGACTATTTGACGATTATCAAGTATATGTTGCTCAAAAAGATAAGACTACAGTGGGTTTTGTAGCCTTCAATGATGAAGAGTTAGGATGGCTATATGTAAAACCAGAATATCAGCATCAAGGAATTGGCAGTCAATTAATCGATTTCGCAATAAAAAATGCAGGAAATCCCTTTTATTTAGAAGTATTACAAGGGAATCCTGCACAAAAATTATATTTAGCCAAAGGCTTTAAGACTATTCAACACGAAAGTGGTAAGATGCCAGGCAATGAGAGCTTTCATGTTGAAGTAGATTTGATGAAATATGAAAAATGATTGGGCGATCAAACCCAATCATTTTTTATTACAAACTATCTTGAATATTATCGGCTAGGTAATTGTAGAGCATACCCTTCTTTAAGGCACTAGTGTCGACCCCTAAGGCTTCGGCAATTGCATAGGCAAAGGCCCAAGCGGTAGCAGGACCACGGCTTGTTAAAATTTTATGCTCTTTATCAGTAACGGTGATTTTCTCTGAAAAATGAGCACTTGGGGCATCTTTTAAGCATTCTTCTTCAATGCCTGGATAACAAGTGAAGTCCGCATCTGCCAAAACACCATAGCGAGCAAGAGCACGTGGAGCAGCACACATTGCGGCATCCCACTTGCCAGCTTCATGACGCTTAATCATCAGATCACGTAATTTTTCATTATCGCGTAAGTTAGCAGAACCAGTCATGCCTCCTGGAAAGGCAACCAAATCATAATCTAATAAACTGTCATCTACAACCTTGTCACAAGTGATTTCAATATGATGGTCACCATCTACTTTTTTACTTATTAAACCTACCATATCGCATTCAACATTAAGTCTACGCAATACGTCAACAACGCTTAAACCTTCGACTTCTTCGCAACCGTCTGCAAATACTACAGCAACTTTTGTCATAAAATCATCCTTTCTATAACTATTTTAATTATCTACTTACATTAGATCTAAGTAAAATGAAAGATCTGCTAATTTGCTTAAATGAAGAGTAGGATGAGGTGAAATTGGTATCTTGTCTTTTTTAGGTGCCAGCCATAATGATTTTAGATTGGCATTTTCTGCACCTTGAATTTCTTCATCCAGATTAGTTCCAATTACTAAAACTGTGTCTGGATCAATATCTGGATTGTCTTTCAGAATCTTAAAGAAAATATTTTTGCTTGGTAGCTTGTCCGTAAAATCATCGGCGAAATAAGCATTGTCAAATGAAGAAAGCAATTCTGTAGGTGCAAGGCGCGGTTCGATTTGAGTGCGCTTTTCTTTAGCAAGCAAAATCAAATGCAGCTTGCCACTGACTTCATCAATAAAGTCGATGGCGCCCTTGACTAACATGGTTTGATCCTTCATTGCATCATCAAAAACAGTTCGCGTTTTAGAAAGATCTTCTTTTAAAAATGTAGATAAAGCTAAATCGATTTGATCATCGCTAGATAAATTTTTAAATTCTTTTTCTAAGCTAGTGTAGCGTAGTCGCTCAGCTGGTCCCCAGTCTAATCCATAATGTTTTAAAGTTTGCCGCAGCGCAGTTTTTTCTGCTAATTTTTCATTTAATAAACTGCCTTCGGGAATAAAAATTAAAGTTTCAAATGTAGCCATGAATAAACTTCCTTTGTGTTAGTTCCTATTAGAATTATAATGAACTAGACAATTTTAGGAAAGGAATTAAAAAATGACAATCTGGACCGTAATTTTCTTATTATTAGGTGGTGCTGCAGGTGGCTTATTATCGTCAGTGGCCTCAATGGCATCACTTGCATCATACCCAGTTTTGCTAGCAGTAGGAATTCCACCAGTATTTGCTAATGTAACTAATGATGCGGCGCTAATTTGGACTAGCATCGGTTCAACTGTATCTTCTACTAAGGAGTTAAAAGGACATTGGAAGCAAGTTTGGTTCTATACCATTTTTACAGTTGTGGGATCAATTTTGGGTTGTATTTTGCTTCTATCTTTTCCTCCAAAGATTTTTGAAAAAGCAGTACCATTCTTCATTGCTTTCTCAGGATTGATGATTATTGTTTCTGGGAAACATCATAGTTTAAATACCAAGGCGCAACCAACATGGCTTAAAATAATTTATTTTATTGCACTTTTAATTATGGGGATGTATACGGGTTACTTTGGTGCAGCTGGTGGAGTCATCGTACTAGTACTTTTAACTTACATTACCAATGATAAATTTATTGTTATTAACGCTATTAAAAATGTGATTTGTGGTTTTGCCAATTTGGTAGCCTTAATTATCTTTATGTTTACTTCGCATATTTATTGGCTTCAAGCGATTCCTTTGGCGATTGGGATGTTTATTGGTGGTTATATTGGGCCAGCTATTTTAAGACGAGTACCGGAAAAGCCAGTTCGAATTTTTATTGCAAGCTTGGCCTTCATTCAAGCCGGTTACTTCTTTTATACGGCATACCTGCAATAAGTTTGGTACAATATTAAGCAATGAAAAGGGGGCTAAGGTTGATGGCAACAGAAGTTTATTTGGTACGTCATGGTGAAACAATGTTTAACCAATTGGACAAAGTTCAGGGTTGGTGCGATTCTCCTCTAACCGTGAAGGGGATTAACGATCTAAAGAGAACCGCTAAGGCCTTGAGTCAAGTTCACTTTGATAATATGTATTCATCGGATTTGAAGAGAGCAATTGATACCGTTCACTTGATGAAGGATGCTAATGTGGTCTCGGATATTGGTAAAATTAAAAAGCTGCCTGAATTTCGTGAGGTCTTCTTTGGAACTTTTGAAGGCGATGATATTAACCAGACTTGGGAGCAAGTAGCACTAGCTGCAGGAATTGGCCATGAAGATGATGTAACTAAGATCATCAATCAGGTAGGCTTGCGCAAATTTCGTGCAGCAACAAAAAAGGCTGATCCGCGTCATTTAGCGGAAAATCAGGATGAGTTAGATGAGCGGATGGTACGGGCAATTGACGTTTTGCGCGATTTAACTAAAGATGAACAAAGAGTTTTGTTAGTTAGCCATGGTGACTTTATTAAAACTTTGTCCATAAAATATTGGAATAAGAGTAATGGCAAAAACGATATTGTTTTTCCAAATAATGGGAGCGTTACTCGTGGAATTTTGCACGATGACGGTTCATTTGAAATTGTTGATTATAATGTAGATGCTGAAGAGCTATAAAAGTCCTACTGCCGAAGTAGGGCCTTTTTTGGTACACTGATAACGAAAGGAAAATATTTTATGAATAAAGATCATACAACTAAGCGTTATGTCTTCGTAACTCTACTGAATGTTGTTATTACTATTGCTGAATTTATAGGTGGTATTTTTTCAGGTTCATTAGCACTGCTTTCAGATGCAGTTCATAATCTGAGTGATGTTGGTGCAATTATTTTATCTTTTGTGGCGCACCTGATTAGTCGCAAAAGTCGTAATCAGTTTAAGACCTTTGGTTATGAAAGAGCTGAAACTTTAGCCGCTTTTACTAATGGCGTTATCTTGATCGTGATCAGTGTGGTTTTGTTTATTGAAGCAATTCAACGTTTCTGGAAGCCGGAACATATTCACGGTGGCATTATGCTGATTGTCTCGATTATTGGGCTGGCTGCCAATATTATTTCAATGCTAGCAATGCATAGCGATTCCAAGGCTAATTTGAATGTACGGTCAACTTTTATTCATATGTTAAGTGATGCCTTGTCCAGTGTAGCGGTTGTAATTGGTGCGATCTTCATTTACTTCTGGAATGTAACTTGGCTTGACCCAGTTTTGACTATTTTAGTTTCAATCTTTGTTTTGCATGAAGCTTATGAAATTACAATGAAAGCAGCCAATGTTTTGATGGAATCTAATCCTGATATCGACTTGAATGAAGTGAACAAGATTGTTTTATCGTTCCCCATAGTTCAAAATATCCATCATGTCCATGTTTGGCGCTACAGCGATGACTTTATTATGATGGACGCGCATATTAATGTAGCCCCAGGATTAAGAGCCGACGAATTAGAGCAGCTATACCAAGATATTGGACAGGAGTTACAAAAAGAGTTAGGTATTAATCATATTACCTTACAAGCAGAGTGCGAGCGTGGCAGAAAAGACAAGATGATCGTTCCAGGCCACGGTATTAACGAAGATTAGGTGAAAGAATGTTTAATGTTAATATTTTTACAGCGATTATTGTATTGATTATGGGTATTTATGACATGTCCTATGCTTTTAATAGGCGTAAGCAACCTACCAATAAAGGCGGCATTAGAGCCTTTATGGCTTTAGGAATTATCTTCACGATCGCAGGAATTGTTATGATCGTTAGAGTATTAATGAAGTAAGGAATCTTAGAATGGCTAAATTAGTATTAGTTCGACATGGCGAAAGTGTGGCAAATGCTGCCAATGTTTATACTGGCTGGAACGATGTTCCGTTGACTAAAAAAGGTGAAGAACAAGCAGAAAAAGCTGGTGAATTGATTAAAACCATTTCGGATTTTGCTCCCACCCACATTCATACTTCAGTCTTATCCCGTGCAATTGTGACAGCAAATATAGTAGCCGATGTCTGCAATTTATTATGGCTACCGATGACTAAGACCTGGCGGCTGAATGAACGCCACTACGGTGCTTTAAGGGGCCTTAATAAGGACATTTCACGTAAAGTATTTGGTGTGGAACAAGTTCTATTGTGGCGACGTAGTTTTGATTCAGTTCCACCTAAGCAGGGGTCGCCAATGATTGATCGCCGTTATAAGCATTTTGATCAGCATTTGATGCCACGGGCAGAAAGTTTACATCAAACTCAGAAAAGACTCATGCCATATTATTATGATCATATCGCATCTCGATTGATGAATGGTGAAGACCAACTGATCGTAGCCCACGGTTCAAGTTTGCGTGCTTTGATAAAAAAGCTAGAGCAGATTAATGATCATGACATCGTAAAACTGGAAGTTCCTAATGCGGAACCGATTGTTTATACTATGGATGAGCACTTAAAGATTATTAACAAACAAATTTTACGTAAATAATGTTAAAAATGCACCTTAGTGCATTTTTTTAATGCTCTAAATGAGGTTTTACACATATCTATGGTAAAATCTATTATGATTTCTAGTATATTTAGTTTGGAGTATTAGGCATGCGTAAATTATTTTTATTACGAGGTGCACCTGGCTCCGGTAAATCTTCTTTTATTGCTCGCCATCACTTAAATCCTTATGCGATCAGTCGTGATCAAATTAGGCTACTATTGGCGGATTTGACAGTTTACTATCAAGAGGATGCGGATGTTTTACACCAAGTCATTCCGCGGCACGTAACTGTGCGTACTGAGCAAATGGTGGATCACCTTGTAGAACACAAGATGGAATATGGGGAAACTGTTATTGTGGATGGGACGCATATCGTTCCAAGTGCGATTGAACATTTTAAGCCTTGGGTAGACAAGTATCACTATGAATGCTTTGTAGTAGATCTGATGGAACATACTACCTTAGAGAGTTTGCTTAAGCGTAATCAGACTAGAATGCATTACGATTGGGTTAAGCCTGAAGTGGTTAAGCAAATGTATCGTTCTTATGAAGCACATCCAGAAGTACCATACTGGGCACATAAAGTTGTGCCAAATCAGATGGATCATGCGTTGTCACAGCGTGAGACAAATTTAGATCGTTATGCTCATGTGATTGCGGTTCCTGACATGGTAGATGAAGAAGATTTTCCACATGTGCATATCTCGAACTTTTATTTTTCATTTAATGACAAGTTTACAGAAAAGTATGGAACTTATCGAAATGTAGTTTCAATTGCTAAAACTGAAGATGAAGCAGTTAAGCAGTTCAAGTTGCCATATTTTGTCTTTAAGTTTCATCACAAGCACTTTTTGATTTCAGCTTATCCAATTCGAAATGAGATGTTGGATCCGATCAGAAAGGTTAAGGGAGTTTGGACATATTCAACTGGTTTGTATAATGTAGCGGATTTTGTGAAAGAATTTCCGGAAAATAAAAAGCAACATGTGCATCAGTTCAACTTAAGTAAGTTAGATCCAACCCGCTTATTACATATTTGGTAAAAAAGACGTAGTTAGAACATTTTATCTAACTACGTCTTTTGTGTAATTTACTTATATTTTGTTTTACTTCAATTTGCCGGCCTTAGCTAAAACTTCTTTAGCCTTTTCAAGTGAATGGTGTTCTTCACGATAACGCTTGATGTCATAGCCATCAACATCGGTTAACTTGCTAAGTCTATCATCAAGGTCTTTGAATTCTTTTTCAAGATCCTTAATGACGCCTTCTTCATCTTCAACGTAAACATACTCATTTTCATCAGCTTTGGCATCAATCTTAGCATCGTATTCGCCGACTTTTCTAGCATGTTTCAAAATAGATTTAATATCCTTAATCGTTTCATGTTGTGCAGTACGGTGACGACGATCAGGTACTGAATCTTCAATTCTAGCAAGGTGACTTTCAGCATCCTCAATCTTCTTAGAAATTCTATTTAAGGCTTTTAATTGTCTTTTTGAATAATCTGTCATGTTTTATACCTCCTAGGTAAAATGATAAGCTCTACTAAATGCGCTTTCATTGTAATTAGTAACGAAGGTATAAGCAAGAATTAACACTTATAAATAAAAAGAGTTACGCCTTAAAAACGTAACTCTTAGAAGTTTTGGATTAATATTTAAAAGCTAAGGCACCCATTGGATCCCATGGCAATAATTGAATTGGGTTATCTTTGCCTTCATCGTAAGCCTTCTTAAGATCTTCTGGTAAGAATTTCTTGTTGATAACTGCTTGGTAAACAAATGAATTAAACCAAGAATCACTCATTACGAAGTAACCCTTAAAGCCAGGTTTTTCACCCCATGAGTTTTCGATCTTCCATTTAGTTGGCTTACCGTCAACGATATCAACACCGGTAATCACCATGGCATGGTCCATCATGCTTTCACCAGAATCAAGCATGTCGGCTTTAGACATAGTGAAGTCAGCATCAAATAATTGATCACGGCGGTAAAGGTTAGTATCAAGAAGTCCAGCACGGCGTTCAGAATCCTTAACTACGTTTGAACCGAACCAAACAACTTCGCCACTCTTCAATTGTTTAATGATTAAGTCCTTCATTTCATCAACTTTAAGGTTTAAGTGGCGAACTTGGCGACCGCCTTCAACGTTACCTAAGTATTCAACTGAGAATACCTTGTGGAAAGGTTTGTCGTTAGTTGGAGCATTGATAGTTGAGATATGGTTTGCTAAATCCATGCCAACGTACTTGTCAAAGAATTCCTTTGGGGTAATGTCCTTGTCAATATGGTAATTCTTGTCATCATCGCGGTATTCAAAGTTGAACTTCTTTGGTGGAATACCCAATGAAGTAGCCAAAATACGGAAGACATCGTTTAGCATTTCTTCCTTGCGAGCTTGTACTTCATCTTCTGACTTGCCATCTTGAACTAATTTACGTAACTCAAGACCATCTTTACGAAGCAAAGTATTTAAAGTGTCGTTTAATGCACTTGAATTAGTAGCATTAGCAGTTTCTGGATAAACACTCTTAGGAACGATACCATATTTTTCAATAATACCGCAAAGCATGTCCCATTGACCGCCGTCTTGTTGAGGAGTCGCAAATAAGAATGAAACTTTACGATCGCCCAAGTCCTTATCAGCAGTTGCGATCACATTTTCAAAGAACCAGTTAGACTTTTCAAATTTATCCCAGAAGTTAGTGTAATTTTGAGATAATTCGAAGTCCTTTAACTTAAATTTCTTTTGTAATGGGTGACGCATAGTGTTTAAAGCACTGAACATCCAGCAGCGACCAGACTGCTTTTGATCGGCAGGGTTACCTGTATCAATTTCGATTGAGAAGGTTGGATCTAGGTCGATCTTAGTTTGTAAGTTTTGACTAGCTTTGTAGATACCGTTTTCTTGAGCAGCGTGACTAGCCACATCAAAAACAGGGTGGTTAGCTAAGTCTTGTTCAAATTTATTAATAGTATCATTGTTGATTTCTTTTACCATAAAAAAAATCCTCCTTTATAAGTACTTAAATTAATTTTATCTTATTCAAAATGAGTCGTCTAATAATCTTATCGATTAAATGGACGATGATACCAAATTTTGTGAAATTGAGGATGCTGGGTGAAGTAGTCAATGATCATAGGATCAAGCGGCCAAATGGGTAAGTTAGTTTCTTGAGCTAATTGCCAAACTTTTTGCATTTGTTTTTCAAGCAAATCCTGACTATTAAATTGTGGATTAATAAAAAAATGGTTCATTATCCAGACATTACTGTCTTTGCGAGCGATTTTATCTAAGGTAACGCTAGATAATAGTATGTCTTCTTCATTTTTTATAGTGAAAATTTGGTGCGTATCTTGCTTATTCATAAAAAATTCCTTTTTAAAAAAATAATCTCATTTTTTTGCGTAATAAATAATAGAGAGCTATTTATTTTGTGTTGACTAAAAACATTGTAAAATAGATAACTGTCAAAATAAAAGATAAATGGAGCTTTGGAATGAAAACACGTGGATTTGAAGTAGTCAAAAAGTATCAAGATCAGGAAATTAATCTTCCTCGCAGACAGACCCTAGCTAGTGCAGGCTATGACATCGAAGCGGCTGAAGACATTACTATCCCTAGCATTTGGCGACTAAATTTTGTGCGAATTTTTAGGTTGATTAGAAATGGACACCAGCTGTATGAGCGCGACTATGAGATGGCGGATCAGATTTTAAAGCCGTTGTTAGTGCCAACTGGACTTAAAGCTTATATGCCAGAAGATGAAGTGTTGATTTTAGCTAATCGTTCATCTAATACTTTTAAGCGTAATCTAGCTTTGCCAAATGGGATCGGCGTTATCGATGCAGATTATTACAATAATCCTAACAATGAGGGCGAAATTTTTGTACAAATGATTAATTATGGCGTACGGCCCTTGCACATCAAGAAGGGAGACCGTATTGCTCAAGGCATTTTTATCAAATACTTGAAGACCGACGATGATGATCCAATTAGTCGAAAAAGAGTTAGCGGCTTTGGATCAACTAATGAAAAGAAGGGTGATTAATGGCTAGAGTAAAAACACAATATAAGTGTCGTTCTTGCGGCTATATTTCGGCAAGCTATTTAGGCCGCTGCCCTAACTGTGGTGCTTGGAATCAATTTGAAAAAGAAACTGAAGAAGTGCAAAAGCGTTCTACTAAGGCAACTGCTAGTCGTTTGATTCAGAAGACTGGATTAAATGAACCGGTAAAGCTGGATAAGATTAAAGCTGAAAAAGAAGAACGAATTGTCACTAAATCTGAGGAATTAAACCGCGTTTTAGGTGGTGGTATTGTGCCAGGCTCACTAGTTTTAATTGGTGGAGATCCCGGAATTGGTAAGTCAACCTTGATGTTACAAATTATGAGTGACTTATCTGAAAAATATAAGGTGCTTTACGTTTCGGGAGAAGAATCAGCTAACCAAATCAAATTGCGGGCTGACCGACTGGGTGTAGGTCAAAGTAATATGCTCTTATATCCAGAGACTGACATGCATGATATTCGCAAACAAATCAATGATGTTAAGCCTGACTTTGTTGTAATCGACTCCATTCAAACTATGAATGAACCAAGTCTTGATTCGATGACTGGCTCTGCCTCACAGGTTCGTGAAGTAACAAGTGAATTAATGAAAATTGCCAAGATGGATGCCATTACAGTTTTTGTTATCGGCCACGTTACAAAAGAGGGTGCGATTGCTGGGCCTAAGATCTTGGAACATATGGTGGATACCGTTCTCTATTTTGAAGGGGATGAACACCATTCTTACCGAATTTTGCATTCTGTTAAAAACCGTTTTGGAGCAGCAAACGAAATTGGAATGTTTGAAATGGTTAATGAAGGTTTAAGAGAGGTAACTAATCCATCATCAATTTTTCTGGACCAAAGATTACCTAATTCTACTGGCTCTGCTGTGGTGGTATCGCTTGAAGGAACTAGGCCACTTTTAGCAGAAATTCAGGCTTTGGTTACTCCGACAGCTTTTGGCTATGCTAAAAGGACCACGTCAGGTATTAGTTTTAACAAAGCTTCATTGCTGCTAGCGGTGCTTGAAAAGCGGGGAAACTTAATGTTGCAGAATCAAGATGTCTATTTGACTGCAACTGGTGGGATTAAATTGAATGAACCAGCAATTGATTTAGCAATTGCCATGGCAGTTGCATCCAGTTATACCGATAAAGAAATTTCGCCGACAGATTGTTTTGTAGGCGAAGTGGGCTTAACTGGTGAAGTTCGCCGAGTTGATAAAATCGATGCACGAGTAAAAGAAGCGGCTAAAGTAGGGTTTAAGCGGATCTTTATTCCACGGCATAATATGTATTCTGGATTAAAAGATCATGGCATTGAGGTAATTCCCGTTTCGAGTATTCCCCAAGCTTTAAAATTAGTTTTTGGCTAGCATTAATTGAATTCTTACTATATAACGAGTAAACTAAGATTGTTTGAATTTACTATTTTTTGAAAGAGGCATGAATTTTGGCTAAAGAAAAAATCCGTGTAAGATATGCACCAAGTCCAACTGGTCACTTGCACATTGGTAACGCACGTACTGCACTTTTTAACTATTTATTCGCTCGTCATAACAAGGGTACGATGGTCTTGAGAATTGAAGACACCGACCAAAAGCGTAATGTTAAGGGCGGTTCTAAGTCTCAAATGGAAAACCTTCACTGGTTAGGAATTGACTGGGATGAAGGTCCTGATAAGGGTGGCGACTATGGTCCTTATCGTCAATCAGAAAGAAAAGAAATTTACCAAAAGTATATTGATCAATTGATCGATGAAGGTAAAGCATATTACTCATACAAGACTGAGGAAGAACTTGAAGCACAACGTGAAGAACAACGTGCTGCAGGTGTTGCACCTCACTATACTTACGAATATGAGGGTATGACTGCTGATGAAATTAAGCAAGCTCAAGATGAAGCAAAGGCTAAGGGCTTAAAGCCAGTTGTTCGTATCCACATTCCAGAAATGGAAACTTATTCATGGGATGATATTGTTAAGGGACACCTTGAGTTTGAATCAGACACTATTGGTGGGGATTTCGTTATTCAAAAGCGTGACGGAATGCCAACTTACAACTTTGCCGTAGTTGTCGATGACCACTTGATGAAGATCACTCACGTACTTCGTGGTGATGATCACGTTTCTAACACACCTAAGCAATTAGTTGTTTATGAGGCACTTGGTTGGGAACCTCCTAAGTTTGGTCATATGACATTGATCATTAATTCAGAAACTGGTAAAAAACTTTCTAAGCGTGACGAATCAGTTCTTCAATTTATTGAACAATATCGTGATCTTGGTTACTTACCAGAAGCTATGTTTAACTTCATTACTCTTCTTGGTTGGTCACCAAAGGGTGAAAACGAAATCTTTAACAAGCGTGAATTCATCAAGCAATTTGACCCTGCACGTTTGTCTAAGTCACCTGCTGCTTTTGACCAAAAGAAACTTGAATGGATTAACAACCAATACATCAAGAAGGCTGATCGCGACACTTTGCTTGATTTAGCTTTGAACAACTTGCAAGAAGCAAGTCTTGTTGATGAGCATCCAACACCAGAAAAGATGGAATGGGTTCGTCAATTGGTTAACATCTACTCAGTACAAATGTCATACACTAAGCAAATTGTAGACATGGCTAAGATTTTCTTTGAAGAAGCTAAGGATCTTTCAGACGAAGAAATCGAAGAAATCAAGAATGATGATGGCCGTGGTGTAATTGAAGAATTCAAGAAGCAATTAGACCTCATCCCAAGATTTACTTCAGTTCAAATCATGAACGCTATTCAAGCAACTCGTAAGGCTACTGGCATCAAGGGAAGAAAGCTCTTTATGCCAATTAGAATTGCTACCACGCGTTCAATGGTTGGACCTGGTATTGGCGAAGCAATGGAGCTTTTAGGTAAAGAACGTGTATTAGAACACATTGATTTAACCTTGAAGCAAATGAGTGCTAATAATCTTTAATTAGATAAATTGAAAAAGAGGCTGCAAATAAATGCAGCTTCTTTTTTCATCTGCTAAAATAAAAATTAGTTATTTTGACAGAAGGGACAAGTGTTAGTCGTGAGAGTTTATAATACACTGACGCGTAAAAAAGAAGAATTTAAGCCATTAGTTCCAGGACATATCAGCATGTATGTCTGTGGACCAACGGTGTATAACTATATTCACATTGGTAATGCCAGAAGCGCAATTGCTTTTGATACCATTAGACGCTATTTTGAATATAAGGGTTATGACGTTAAGTATGTTTCTAACTTTACTGATGTTGATGACAAGATGATCAACGAAGCGAGAGCTGAAAAAACGACTGTACCCAAATTGGCTGAAAAGTTTATCAATGCTTTTTTGGCTGATACGACAGCGCTAAACATTGAGCCGGCGACTTTGCATCCCCGTGCAACTCATGAAATTAATGACATTATCACTTTTGTTAAAAGCCTAATTGACAATGGCTATGCTTATGAAGTAGACGGCGATGTTTATTATCGTGCCAAAAAGTTTAAGCATTACGGTCAGTTAAGTGATCAAAATATTGAACAGCTTGAAGAGGGTGCTTCAGAGCACATTAACGATACAGAACAAAGCCGCAAAGAAGATCCAATCGATTTTGCTTTGTGGAAGGCGCAAAAGGAACCCGATGAAATTGCTTGGGATTCACCATGGGGCAAGGGACGGCCAGGCTGGCATATTGAATGTTCTGTCATGAGTACCAAATATTTAGGCGATACGATCGATATTCATGGTGGTGGTCAAGACCTTGAATTTCCGCACCATGAGAATGAAATTGCACAAAGTGAAGCTAAGACCGGGAAAAAGTTTGTTAATTATTGGCTGCATAACGGTTTTGTAACTGTCGGTAAAGATCAGGAAAAGATGTCTAAATCACTGCACAATTTCGTAACAGTGCACGATATTTTAAGGGAAGTTGATCCGCAAGTACTGCGCTTCTTCATGGCTAGCGTACAATATCGCCGCCAAATTAACTATTCTGCTGAAAATTTAGCACAAGCAGCTACAATTTTAGATCGCTTTAAGAATACTTTGACTAATATTAATTACCGTCTAGAAGATGATACAGCTAGTGAAGAATCAGCCGAATTAGCACAGGCGATTATGGCAACTAACGAAAAATTTGAACAGGCGATGGACGATGACTTTAATGTCCAAAATGCTTTAACAGCTATCTATGATTTGTTGCCTGTAGTTAATGCCAACGCTAATGCTGCTAGAGCTGACAAACAAGAATTGCAAAAGTTTAAAGAGAAATTAGCTAGTTGGTTATTAGTGTTTGGCGTGGATACTAATAAGCTTTGCGTTAAAAATGCTGGCTCCAATGACGATGAAATTGACGCTTTAGTTAAAAAGCGTGATGAGGCTCGAGCAAATAAAGATTGGGCAACTAGTGATCAAATTCGTGATCAATTAAAGGAAATGGGGATCACTATTCAAGATACCCCACAAGGAACTAGGTGGACTCGTGACTAAAATAAAAAAACTAACGGAAGAGGATGTTAATCCGGATACTTTAAATGGACAAACTTTAGCCTATTTAGGGGATGCAGTGTATGAAGTAATTATTCGCAGACACCTAGTTAAAGGCGGTATCGTTAAACCACAAGTATTGCAGCGTGAAGCGACTCACTATGTTTCAGCTAAAGCACAAGCTGCGTTGGTAACTAAGATGCAAGATGAAGAAATGTTAACGGGTGATGAATTAGCTGCTTTTCGTCGTGGACGTAATGCTAAAAGTCATACTAAGGCTAAGAATACTAGCTTGAAAACATACCAATTATCAACAGGCTTTGAAGCAATGATTGGTTATCTTGATTTACTGGGGAAAAATGATCGAGTGGCAGACTTAAGCAAGTGGTGTATTGATACTGTAGAAGAGGACGGGCTGAAAAATTATGACTTCAAATAAAGATTTTGTCTTTGGACGCCATGCTGGACTTGATTATTTAAAAACACAAAGTGCCGACAAGATTAATAAGGTTTTTTTACAACACGGTGTACAAGAAGAATTTGCTAATCAAGTTTATAGTTTAGCTAAAAAAAAGCGTTTAGTTGTTCAAGACGTGCCTAAAAATAAGCTTGATCGTTTGGTTGCTGGTGGCAATCACCAAGGTCTAGTTTTAGCAATTTCTAGCTTTGAATATGCAGATTTAAATCAATTGCTGGACAAGTATGATGCAGAAGGTAAAGAACCATTTTTATTAATGTTGGATTCTATTGAAGACCCTCACAATCTGGGATCAATTTTGCGTTCAGCCGATGCTACTGACGTTGACGGGATCATTATTCCTAAGCGTCACGCGACTGGCTTAACTTCGGTAGTAGCTAAAACATCTACAGGAGCAATTGATTATGTGCCAGTAGCGCGCGTTAATAATTTAGTTCAAACTACTAAAGAACTGAAGAAACGCGGTTACTGGGTCTTTGGAACTGATATGGCAGGTACTGATTATCGTGAATGGAATGCCCAAGGCAAGACTGTGCTGGTAATTGGTAACGAAGGTAAAGGCATCGCCCCATTACTTAAAAAGCAGATGGATCAAACTATTACTTTGCCAATGGTTGGTCACGTACAATCCTTAAATGCTAGTGTGGCAACCGGGGTATTGCTTTATCAAGCTTATAATAGTAGAAATCCATTAGTAAAATAAACAGAAAGTAGACAAAAGTGTGAGTTTTGTCTACTTTTTTAGATACATAAAGCTCATTTCTGTCCATTAAACATGTGTTTTCTTCTCAAACTCAGGGGATAGTCTGTATTCTTTGAGGTGGAGGATAAATTGAATGATTAATGAAGAGAAGCTGATTAAGAAAGTACGGGCAGGAGATGACCAAGCTTTAGAAAAATTGTTTCATTTATATGAGCCGTTAGTAAATTCAATCGTGAAGCAATTCTATTTGCATCATTATGATCGTAAAGACTGGGATCAAGAGGCAATGATTGTTTGTTATGAAGCAGCACTAGTTTTCTCGCCTAAAAAGGGAAAATTTAGCAGTTTATATAAAACTAAATTGTTTAATCATGCACGGACCTTGGTACGTTACAATATGGCACGTCGCAGGCAAATCTATAGTCAATCGATTCCGCTAGAAAAGGCGGACATTCAAGGAAGCGTGAATGAACCATGCCGCTCTGAATTATCGATTCCAGTTGATGAGACTTACAATAATTTTGTTAATAGCTTGTCACACGTTGAATTAATTGCATTATTAACCATAATTGGCGAGATAAGTACAGAGTATGCGATTGATCATCTAAATATTGAAGCAATGAAGCTGGTTAGAGCTCGAGCACGAACTTTACAGAAAATGCGGAAAGTGCTTTTTTGATAGCTGATCAAAAGAAAGTGCGGTATAATAAGTAATGTAGAATATTTTAGGAGGTAATTTAAGATGGCAGACGAAATTATTAAGACTGCATTGTTAGACCGTCACATGAAGGAAGCTTTTGACTGGAGTGATTCAGATATGCCAGTTAGAGATGCCCTTTGGGACTACTTTATGGAAAAGAATGGTAGAGATACCATGAAGACGGAAGAAGATATGCTTCCATTTTTGAAAGACTCAGACGATAAAATCGAAGCCTTCGTTAACGAAAATCTTAAGAAGTAAATCCGACTAAAAAACAATGTTCTACGCACCGTGGTCACGCATAGTTTTGACCACTAAGACAGCTACCTTCTCCGGTGGCTGTTTTTTTATACTAAAATTAAGAAAGAATTTTAAAGATGAAATATATAATTGGCATAGACATAGGAACTACTGCGACTAAAGGTGTGTTGTATGGCGAAGATGGAAGTGAAGTAGCTAAATTGGCAATTTCCTATCCATTGATTCAGGAAGAAGCGGGGCAGGCTGAAGAAGATCCACAGCTTATTTTTGACGCGGTACAGAAAATGATTTATCAATTAAGTCAGAAAGCATCTGGTAAAATTTTGGCAATTTCTTGGTCTAGTCAGATGCACAGCTTAATCGGCTTAGGTGAAAATAATGAGTTACTGACAAACAGCATTACTTGGGCAGATAATCGTAGTAGTGATGTAGTGCAGCGGGCAAAAAAGTCGGGCTGGGCAAGAATGATTTATCAGCAAACGGGGATGCCGCCACATCCGATGGCGCCAGTGTATAAATTGCTGTGGCTTAAAGAAGAACAGCCAACACTTTTTGCACAAGTAAAAAAATGGATTAGTATCAAAGAATATATTATTTGGCGCTTAACTGGAAAAATATTAACTGATACAACTATGGCTGCTGGCAGTGGAATGATGAATTTAAAAACGCTGACCTGGGATGAAAAGATATTGGCTCAGATTGGGCTAGATCAAGTTCAATTGCCGACAATTGCTGATCAACAATCTACTGTGGGTAAAATTATTCCAGAATATCGTGCTAAATTGGGTTTAAATGATGAAACTCAAATCGTTTTGGGCGCAAGCGATGGGTATTTGTCAACGATTGGTGTCGGCGTTTTGGATGAGAAAGATTTTGCATTGAATGTTGGCACTTCTGGTGCGGTTAGAGTAATTGCACCGAAGGCAATTGTTGATCAAAAGAATCGCTTTTTCTGTTACTCTGTTGACGCCAAACATTATTTGCTTGGCGGCCCTGTAAATAATGGTGGAATTGTGTTCGATTGGGCCAGAAAAACAATTTTTGGCCCAGATGAAACGGCAGAGGACGTCTTAAATGTGGCACAAACTGCTCCGGCTGGAAGTAATGGATTGTTGTTTCATCCTTATCTTGGTGGTGAACGAGCTCCAATTTGGAATGCTCAAGCACGTGGATCTTTTGTTGGCTTGACGCGAAATCACACTAAACCGCAGATGGCTAGAAGTGTTTTGGAGGGAATTGTTTTTAACTTGCTTGGCGCCTCTCAAGGATTGCTTGATCAAGTGGGACAGCCTCAAGCTTTACGTGTTACTGGTGGCTTTGTGCAAAGTGATTTTGTTAGACAATTAATCGCGGACATTTTTAACTTACCAGTGATTGTAATTAAAAATGAGCAGTGTGGTACCCTAGCAGCTATGTTTTTAGCTAAAACTGCATTAGAAGATAAGCCAGACCTGGAAAAGATTAAAAAGCGTACTGCCGAAAGCCAAGTTTATTTTCCAAATCCCCAAAATGTAGCGATTTATCAAGAATTGATTCTCGTTTATCGAAAAATTGAGCATGAACTTGAAGCCTCTTATGAAGATTTGGCTCAGTTTCAAGATAAGCATCCACAGAAATTTGAGTAAAACAAAAAAGACGCATTGCGTCTTTTTTTCATAGATTGATTAACTATTAAGCATTTTCAATATCTTCAACAATCTGATCAACTGTCATACGATTGTCTTTCAAAATTTCTTTCAAAGGTACTTGATCAGTATAGACACGTTTTTGGCCGTAGTTGAGTACTTTAATATCCTTGTCGCCAAGGTAGGAAGCTACTTTTTCACCAAAACCGCCGTCCAAAATATTGTCTTCAATAGTAACAATAACTTTGTTTTCTTGAGCCAATTTGTCTAAAGCGGCAGTGTCTAAAATATTAGCAGAAACTGGATTTACTAAGCTAGCACCTGTCTTTTCAGCCACCTTTTTACCTAGCATATCGTACATATCACCTAACGCTAAAACAGCAACATCTTTACCTGGTTTAATGTCGTACTTGATTTCTGAATAGTCAACAGCAGTAATTTCTTTACCTTCAGGAACACCTTTGGTAGGCATCTTAATTGCTACAGGGTGCTTCTTTTGCTTAATAGCCCATTCCATCATTGCCTTTTCTTCGGCTAAGTTAGTTGGAGCAAGGTAGATCCAGTTAGGCAAGTTAGAAATCATTACTTGATCAAACACACCTAGGTGAGTCTTACTTGTGCCAGAAATGCCACCACCAGCAACCATCATTACAACTGGTAAATCATTAGCGGCAACATCGTGTGATAATTGATCAAATGCACGTTGCAAGAAGGTTGAATTTTCAAATAAAACTGGAGTTGCACCTTCCTTAGCCATTCCGGCAGCGAAGGCAACGGATTCTTGTTCAGCAATTCCTACATCATGGTAGTTTTCAGGATATTTGTTTTTAATTCTGTCTAAGCCGAAAACGCCGGGAATTGCGGCATTGATAGCCATGATCTTTTCACCATTATTGATGTGATCTTCAAGAACATCGAGTGCAATAGAGCTAGCGGTCGGGCCTTCAGGCATTGCTATTGTCGTCTTGTCAGTCTTTAAATCGAATGGCATTACCCAGTGGTGTGCTTCTTCGTTGTCAATTGCAGGTTGATAACCTTTACCTTTGAGAGTGTTGATATGAAGCAAAATAGGGTGATCAACATTTTTAACTGCTTTAAAAGCATCGATCATTGATTGGATATCATTACCGTCTGCGACATAACGGTAATCAAAGCCCATTGCAGTAAATGGATTTTCTTTGGTTTCACCATTAGAATCACGTAGTTTCTTTAAAGCAGTAACTAAGCCACCGACGTTATCATCAATTGACATTTGATTGTCGTTTACCACTACAACTAAGTTATGCTTTTCAATTGCAGCGTTGTTTAGCCCTTCATAAGCAAGGCCACCGGTCATTGAACCATCACCAATTAAGGCCATGATGTTTTCATGTTTGCCCATTAAATCGCGTGCTTTAGCCATCCCAGTTGCTAAGGCAATTGAGGTAGATGTGTGACCGACGGCGTAATAGTCATATGGGCTTTCATCAGGGTTGCTATATGGAGTTACATCTTCATAGTGGTCTGGATCAAGCCAAGCGAGTGCACGTCCAGTTAACATTTTGTGCGGGTAAGTTTGGTGGGAAATATCCCAGACAATCTTGTCCTTTGGTGCATCAAAAACATAGTGATAAGCAATTGTAGCTTCAACGATTCCTAAGTCGGGACCTAGGTGACCACCTTCAGCGGCATCTTTTTCTAAGATTAGAGTCCTAATTTCACTGGCTAACTTTTCCATTTCTGGAAGAGATAATTTTTTTAAATCAGCAGGACCAGAAATTTTATTCAATAGATATTCAGGATGTTTATTCATTATTATGTCCTTTCTAACAAGTAGTTACACTTATTATAGATAAGCAAAAATCAAAATAAAAATATTTAGTTGTAATTGAGCTCGATTACTTTTAGTAATGTAAATCAGATTATTGACGTAGGAAGGGGCAACAGTATAAAATACTGAGTAAGTATGTGTTTTTATAAAAGTTTGGAAGTGAGATTATGGCAGTGAAAAAAGCAGCCTTAGCCTGCAGTGTTTGTGGGTCACGCAACTACTCAATCACCGCAAGTAAGAATCGCACTCAGCGACTTGAACTTCAAAAGTTTTGCAAACATTGCGGTAAGAAGACATTGCATAAGGAAACGAGGTAAATAAAGCTAATGATTAAGTTTTTTAAGAGTGTTGGTCATGAAATGAAATTGGTTAAATGGCCATCCGCAAAGCAAAATAGACGTGATACAGCAACTGTTATTACTAGTTCAATTTTATTTGCGGCATATTTAGGTGCACTTGACTGGCTCTTCACTTGGTTGACTCAAAGATTAATGTAATTGCTAGCAGAATTAGAAATTATCAGCGATTCATGCTATAATATTGACAGCTAAAAGAAAACCTCTGTGGGAGGTTTTTTTGTTTACCTAAAATTTAAGGAGAAAAATATGGTCGAAACAGCACAAAAGAAATGGTACGTTTTGCATACTTATTCAGGCTATGAAGACAAGGTTAAGTCAGACTTGTTGTCACGTGCACAAAGCATGGGGATGCAAGACTACATTTTCCGTGTAATGGTTCCAGAAGAAGAAAAAGTAGAAACCGTTCGCGGCAAGAAACAAGAAATTGAAGAAAAGATTTTCCCAGGATATGTTTTAGTTGAAATGGTAATGACTGATGAAAGTTGGTTCATCGTTAGAAACACACCTAATGTAACTGGGTTCGTTGGCTCACACGGTGGTGGTTCTAAGCCATCACCACTTCTTGATGAAGAAGTAACGCGTTTGCTTAAGAATCAAGGTCAACCTGCTAAGAAACCAGTAGCTAACTTTGATATTGGCGAATCAGTAACTATTACTGAAGGTGCATTTAATGGCATGGTAGGTAAGATTACTGATATTCAACCAGATAAGTACAAATTATACGTATCAGTTGACATGTTTGGCCGTGCGACTACTGCTGAACTTGATTATGATCAAGTTAAGAAGCTTGACGAAAACGAATAATATTTAGAATTTTTAGTTGTAATTGTACCCAAACGATGTTATTCTAATACGGTACGTTTATTATTGTGGGAGGAGAAAAAAGGAAAATTCTCCATTTTAACCGCATCACGGAATCAAGGAGGTTTTGACCGTGGCAAAGAAAGTTATTAACGTAGTTAAGTTACAAATCCCAGCTGGCGCTGCTACCCCAGCACCTCCAGTTGGTCCTGCATTGGGTCAAGCTGGTATTAACATTGTTGGTTTTACTAAGGACTTCAATGCTAGAACCGCTGACCAAAAGGGCATGATTATCCCTGTAGTTATTACTGTATATGAAGATCGTTCATTCGAATTCATTACTAAGACTCCACCAGCACCAGTTCTTTTAAAGCAAGCTGCTAAGATCCAAAAGGCTTCTGGTGAACCTAATACCAAGAAGGTTGGTAAGGTAACCAAGGACCAAGTTAAGGAAATTGCCGAGACTAAGATGAAAGACCTTAACGCTGCTGATATTGAAGCTGCTATGCGCATGGTTGAAGGTACCGCTAGAAGTATGGGTATCGAAGTCGAAGACTAATCCTGTTATTTAGGTAACAAATTAGGTGGGAGAGTTAAGAGAAGCTCGTTTGACCACATATACAAGGAGGAAATCACATGCCAAAGCATGGTAAGAAATATTTAGATGCTGCCAAGAAGGTAGACTCAAATAAATTATACTCAGTAGCAGAAGCTATGAAACTTGTTAAGGAAACTTCATACGCAAACTTTGATGCTACTGTTGATGTAGCTTACAACTTAAGCGTAGATCCTAAGCAAGCTGACCAACAAATTCGTGGTTCTATCGTTTTACCAAATGGTACCGGTAAGACCCAAACCGTTGTAGTATTTGCTGAAGGCCCACAAGCTGATCAAGCTAAGGCTGCAGGTGCTGACTTTGTTGGCTCAGATGACTTGGTAGAAAAGATCCAAGGCGGCTGGTTAGACTTTGACGTTGTAGTAGCTACTCCAATGATGATGGCTAAGGTAGGTCGTTTAGGTCGTATTCTTGGACCTAAGGGCTTAATGCCTAACCCTAAGACTGGTACTGTTACTATGGATATCGAAAAGGCTGTTAAGAATGTTAAGGCTGGTCAAGTTGAATACCGTGTTGACCGCCAAGCAGCTATTCACACTCCTATTGGTAAGGTATCATTCACTGAAGACCAATTAGTTGAAAACTTTGACGCATTACGCGACGTTATCTTACGTGCTCGTCCAGCTTCAGCTAAGGGTCAATACATTAAGAGTGTTGCTGTTTCAGCAACCTTTGGCCCAGGGATCAAGCTTGATCCATTAAACTTGGACTAATTTAAAATAGACTATTAAAAGCCTCGCTATTGCGAGGCTTTTTTCTATTCATTGACCTATTATTTTCGAACATGGTATCATAAATTGAACTTACAAATCTATATATTAAGGATAATGTCATGAAAAAGCATTCTATTGGAAAACTAGTCATTATGTTGGTGCTAATGCTAGCTTTTGTTACGGGCTGTGCTAATAATGGTTCTAAAATCACTATTGTTGGTTCAAGTGCAATGCAGCTTTTAGCAGAACAAGCAGGTAATGATTATCGCTTAAGTCATCAAGACAGCAACATTGTCGTGCAGGGTGGAGGATCAGGTACAGGATTGAGCCAGGTTCAAGCTGGTGCAGTCCAGATTGGAACCTCTGATGTTTTTGCCGAAACACAAAAGGGAATTGATGCCAAGAAACTTCGTGATTATAAAATTGCAGTAGTTGGTATTGTTCCAATTGTTAATAAGGGTGTAGGTGTGAAAAATGTTTCGCAAAAGCAATTGAAACAGATCTTCACTGGTAAATTAACGAATTGGAAGCAACTAGGTGGCAAAAATGAAGCCATAACTGTGATCAATCGTTCTAAGGGAAGTGGTACTAGATCTGCTTTCGAAGATATAATTTTACAAGGAACAAAACCAGTTAAGTCGCAAGAACAGGACTCTAACGGTGCCGTTAAAAAGATTGTTAATTCAACGCCTGGTACGATTAGTTACTTGTCCTTTCCTTATGCTCATGATACCAATATTCAAAAGTTGAGTATTAATGGGATAAAGCCAACTAACAAAAATATTACTACTAATAAGTGGAAGATTTGGTGTTATGAGCACATGTACACTAAGGGTAAGCCCAACAAACAAACTAAAGCGTTTATTAATTATATGTTAGGTGAAAAAGTACAAAAAGATCTTGTACCTAAGATTGGGTACCTCAGTATCAATGAAATGAAAGTAACTCGTAATAGCAAGAATCAAGTTACACAAATAGGAAAATAGTTCATGGATAAGAAGGATAAATTAAAGGAAGTTGTTGATCAAGCAATTGCTAGTCAACACGTTCCACACGTTAAATTAAAAAAGATGGGTCCGACTAGTGTTGATATTGATAAATTAACCAAGCCATCTAAAGAGACTCATCAAGAATATTGGGGCAAGGGTTTAACTTACTTGGCAATTATTTTGATTATTGTCTTAGTTGTCTCAATTATCGGCTTTGTCGGCTATCACGGCTTGGCTACTTTTGTCAGCGATCATGTTAATGTCTTTCACTTTTTGACTTCAACTGATTGGGACCCGGGTGAGGGCAAGAATCATGTTGGTGCTGCGGTAATGATCGTTACTTCGTTCTTAGTAACTCTTTTAGCAGCATTGGTAGCCACCCCGTTTGCAATTGCAATAGCTCTTTATATGACTGAATATTCATCTAAAAAGGGTGCCAATTTCTTACAGTCAGTGACTGAATTATTAGTTGGAATTCCGTCTGTAGTTTATGGTTTCTTGGGATTAACTATCATCGTGCCTGTGATTAGAAAACTATTTGGTGGAACAGGTTTTGGTATTTTAGCAGCTACGTTGGTGTTGTTCGTTATGGTTTTACCAACAATCACATCATTAACGGTTGATAGCTTAAAGGCTGTACCAAGTCATTTTAGAAAAGCTTCAATGGCCTTAGGTTCTACGCATTGGCAGACTATTTATCATGTTGTTCTGCGAGTTGCTACGCCTAGAATTTTGACGGCGGTAATCTTCGGAATGGCAAGGGCCTTCGGTGAAGCTTTAGCCGTACAAATGGTTATCGGTAATGCCGTCTTGATGCCATACAATTTGGTCAGTCCATCAGCAACATTAACTAGCCAATTAACTAGTCAAATGGGAAATACGGTCATGGGAACTTTGCCAAACAATGCATTATGGTCATTAGCATTATTGCTTTTAATTATGTCTTTGGTATTTAATTTCCTAGTTAAGTTAATTGGAAAGAAGGGACAAAAGTAATATGGATGCAAAAAAGAAAGATAAATTAGCTACGGCGATTATCTATATTTTGGTAGGAATTGTTGTATTAATTTTGGCCGGTATCCTAGGTGATATCTTGATTACAGGTATTCCACATTTGTCCTGGCACTTTTTGAGTTCCGAAGCCTCATCATACCAAGCTGGTGGTGGGGTACGTGATCAACTTTTCAATTCAATTTATTTGTTAATTTTGACTACTATTATCTCCTTACCAATTGCTTTAGGAGCAGCAATTTATCTAGCAGAATATGCTAAAGATAATTGGGTGACCAATTTGATTAGAACTACAATTCAAATTCTTAGTTCATTACCATCAATTGTAGTTGGCTTATTTGGTTATTTATTGTTTGTAGTTCAATTTGGCTTTGGTTTTTCAATTATTTCTGGTGCTTTAGCTTTGACCTTCTTTAATTTGCCAATTTTAACTAGCAATATTGAAGAAGCAATCAAGGGCGTCCCACAAGATCAACGTGAAGCAGGATTGGCTTTAGGATTATCTAATTGGAAAACTATTCGCGGGATTGTTTTACCCGCTGCTCTTCCCGGAATTTTAACTGGAATTATTTTGAGTGCGGGCCGAATCTTCGGGGAAGCTGCCGCTTTGATCTATACAGCGGGACAAAGTGGATCAACAGTCAATTATGCGGACTGGAATCCATTTAGTCCAACTAGTCCACTTAATGTAATGCGGCCAGCCGAAACATTGGCGGTCCACATTTGGAAAGTAAATACTGAAGGAATTATTCCTGATGCCACGATTGTTTCAGCAGCTACTTCAGCGCTCTTGGTTATTGTGGTAATCATATTTAATTTAGGTGCACGTTATTTAGGCAATAAATTGTACCGCAAGTTAACTGCAGCTAAGTAGGTGAAATAATGCAAGATTTAAAACCTAGCTATATTAAAACTTTTGCAAATGATGATTTGGAATTATCAACTGAAGATTTAAGTGTTCTTTATGGCGGTAAGGTACAAAAATTATTTGATGCCAATCTTCAATTTAAAAAGAACACGATTACAGCTTTGATCGGTGCTTCGGGTTCAGGTAAATCAACATTTTTACGTTCATTAAATCGAATGAATGATCGAGTAGCAACTGTTAACGGAAAAATCTGGTTTCATGGTTTAGATGTGAATAAGCCTAATATCAATGTTTATGAATTAAGAAAAAACATTGGCATGGTTTTTCAGCGGCCTAATCCATTTCCTAAATCAATTAGAGAAAATATTGTTTATGCTTTGAAGGCAGATGGACATAAGGATCGGGCAGAACTTGATCGAGTTGTAGAAGAAAGTTTGCGTGCGGCTGCTTTATGGGATGAAGTTAAAGATAAGCTGGATAAAAGTGCATTAGCATTGTCGGGTGGTCAACAACAGCGTTTATGCATTGCTCGTGCTTTAGCTGTTAAGCCAGAAATTTTACTACTGGACGAACCTGCCAGCGCTTTGGATCCTGTTTCTACTTCTAAACTGGAAGATACCCTTAAGCAGTTGAGGAGTAAGTATACTATGATTATGGTAACTCACAACATGCAGCAAGCCTCAAGAATTAGTGATTATACTGCATTCTTCCATTTAGGACATGCAATTGAATATAATTCAACGGCAGAGATCTTTACTAATCCTAAGGGTAAGATTACTGAAAACTATATTCAGGGAAGTTTTGGATAAAATGACAACAATAATTTCAGCAAAAGATGTACATCTAAGTTATGGCAATTATGAAGCACTGCACGGGATCAGTCTTGATTTTAAGAAAAAAGAATTAACAGCTTTGATCGGTCCAAGTGGTTGTGGTAAATCTACTTTTTTACGCTGTCTTAATCGAATGAACGATGACATCGAAAACATTAAGATCACAGGTGAAATCAAGTTTGAAGGCCAAGATATCTATAATTCTAAAATGGATTTGGTCAGTCTACGTAAAGAAGTCGGCATGGTTTTTCAACAGCCAACCCCATTCCCGTTTTCCGTATATGACAATGTGGCTTATGGCTTAAAAATTGCTGGTGTTAAAGACAAAGAGCTAATTGATCAGCGGGTAGAAGAGAGTCTTAAGCAAGCTGCTATTTGGAAAGAAACAAAGGACAATTTAACTAGAAACGCTCAAGCATTTTCAGGAGGACAGCAGCAAAGAATTTGTATTGCTCGTGCGTTGGCTGTTAGACCTAAAGTTGTTTTATTAGATGAGCCCACAAGTGCGCTTGACCCAATTTCAAGTAGTGAGATTGAAGAGACACTGATGGAACTAAAGCATCAGTATACTTTTATTATGGTGACTCACAATTTGCAGCAAGCAGGACGAATTTCTGATCAGACCGCCTTTTTGATGAATGGCGATTTGATTGAAGCTGGTCCAACTGAAGAAATGTTTATTGCACCTAAGAAACAAATCACAAGTGATTATCTTAACGGTCGTTTTGGTTAAAATTTTGAGGTAAAAAGATGCACGAAATATTTTTGGATGAACTGAAAAAATTAAATACACAATTTATGGAAATGGGTGTCCTCGTCAACGATGATATTGACCATGCTACCCGTGCTTTTGTTGATCATGATAAAAAGACTGCGCAGTCAATGGTTGATGATGAAGAAAAGATTCCTACAGAATCAATTAATATTCAAAAGCAAGCCTTAAAATTAATGGCCTTGCAGCAACCGGTAGCTACTGATTTTAGAGTTGTTATCAGTATTTTAAAGGCCACTACTGACTTGGAGCGAATTGGTGAAAATGCTATGAGTATTGCTCTGGAAACAATCAGAGTAAAAGGTAATCCTCGTATTCCAGAAGTTGAAGAAATTATTTCTAATATGACACATAATGTGCGACATATGTTAATTCAAGTTTTAACTGCTTACGTGCAAGATGATGAAAAAATGGCACGTGAAGTGGCTAGTCGTGATAGCATGATTGACCACGACTATGTAAGAGCTCGTCAATTGATCGTTGATGGAATTGAAGATGATCCTTCGCGTGCAATGGCTTCATCAAGCTATTTTGTAGTTACCCGTTTACTTGAACGAATCGGTGACCACATTGTTAACTTGGCTAGCTGGGTGGTTTATAAAACTACGGGTGAACTAGAAGAACTATCTAATTCAACTGAAAGTGAAACGATTTAAATAAAGTACCGTAAAAAGCGGTGCTTTTTTTGTAATAAAAAACAGTTGATACGCGTGGTGCTAGTTAAATCGTTCTAGACAATATGCCATATTATAAGCTAAAACAGCTATTTCTAGCCGCTGTTGAAAGACTACTGGACTTCTTGCTCGATTATTCTCAGCGTTGTAATAACTAAGCAAAGAAAA
>ERZ838483.129-NODE-129-length-97487-cov-11.688942_pt1 | contig 97487 bp, 118 predicted proteins | sample MGYA00519939_ERZ838483 | MGnify/ENA primary metagenome ERZ838483 (study PRJEB31850, sample SAMEA3708836) | human gut metagenome | biome: human gut; feature: human-associated habitat; material: faeces | place: China | collected 2014 ...
GGGGACGATGCTTGTCATCCCAAACAAATCACTAAAACAAAAAATCCCCGAACAAACGTTCGAGGATTTTGGTGCAGTTGTGGAGAGCCAAAACGAACTTTTCTGCATCCTGTGAGGATGCTTCAAAATTCGAGGATTCGGAAGAATCGCCCGGACTTTCGGGAGATTCTTCCGCGCCGATGGGCATATCTATCGGCTGCCGTCCTCCTGTCGGGTCAAAGGTAATCTTGAGGTGATCGTCATACAGATCGACCCGGACGAGGAAGTTGTCAAACAGGGCGGCAAGATATTTTTTGTCAGTCGGTTCGCCCTCTTTGTAGATATATAGCAGCTTGACAAAGTCATTACGGCTGATGGGAACCATTTCGGCCTTGGCCTCGTCAATCTTGACAAGCAGCTGGCCCTGCTCCTTTTCCAGCTCCAGCAAACGGGCTTTCGTGGCATCCGTTATGATGCCCATTTCAATCGCCTTCAAAATGTTGGCAGTTGCCGTTTTGTTGGCGTTCAGCTGATCCTGCAGCCCCTGCAAACGATATTTGGTTTCCGTGCGGGCGTTGTACTCCATCAGCTTGTCGGCCATCATCTGAATATTTTCATCGGTGAGAAGCTGCTGCTGAATAGCAACGCCCACGGCCCTCTCAATCTGGTCGCGGCGGACGGCTTTCTTATCACAGCTGTGGTCAGTGCGGCGTTTCTGGCAGGTGTAGTAATAGTGCATGGCCCCGGTCTTGCTGGTGCCAGCGATGCCCGTCATGGGGCTGCCGCAGTGGCCGCAGAACAGCTTTCCGGTCAGCAGATATTCTTCATAGCCGCTGCGCTTACGGCGGCCCTGCGGGTTCTTCTTCACTTTCAATACCTCCTGCACTTTGTAGAAAAGCTCGTCCGAGACGATACGCGGCATACCGCCCTCAATGCGAACATCGCGGTAAATGTAGATGCCCCTGTACCGCTCGTTGCGGCAGATCGTGTGAAAGCTGCTGCGCCCCCACTCGGAGCCTTTTTTCGTCTTGATGCCCCGGCGGTTCAGATCGCGGGCAATGTCGATGAACGGTTCATAGCACGAAACGCGAGTGAAGATCTCTTGCACGATAGCGGCCTCTGCTTCATCCAGCACGACATGGCGGTCATCGCCCGGTTTGTAGCCGAGCGGCAGGCTGCCGTTGGACAGGCACTTTGCAGCATTGTCCATCAGGCCGCGCGTGATGTCCTCAGCCATGTTCTCCGAATAGAACTGATTGACATTCATCATGTTCCGCAGGGCGAAGCGGCCCGCAGCGGTATCGTCAAAATCTTCCTCGGCGTAGACGGTACGGATGCCGTTATCGCGCAGCCGTTCCTCATTCGTCATGGCTTGCAGCATATTCCGACCCATGCGGTTGGACTTCCATGCAAGAACTACATCGAACTGCCGCAGATCGGCATCTTTCATCATGCGCTGGAAGTTCGGGCGGCGGTCCGTTTTGCCGCTGATGGCGCGGTCTTCGTACACATCGATGACGGTCAGGCCGAGACGAGCGGCCAGCTCGCGGCATTTGGCTACCTGCTGCTCAATGGAGCAATCGCGCTGGTTGGCGCTGGAATACCTGGCATAGATGACGGCACGAGTAGCCGCATTGAGGTTGGACTTTTTTCTCATGCCGTCATGCTCCTTTTCTGGTGAAAACTATTCGCCGTCAGCCTTGGCAAGCTCCATGCGCAGCCGGTAGATATGCTTGCACGGCAGCTTGCGGACAAAATAATCTCGGCAGGTGCAGGTGGTTTCGGTGACCTCATACGGCTTTTTGCCGGACCCCTTGAAAACACCCGTCCTGGCTTCATAGTCGATAGATTGCGGAGCGCACTTCGGCTCCTTGGCTTTTGCGATGCGCTTGATTTGCTCCGGGTCGGAATCGATATCAGCGGAATTCTTGATATTATCCAGCTGCTCCTTGTTATATCCGCCAGGCGCCCTTTTGATGATCTCGATGATGCCGAGTTCAACGGCCAGGCGGTAGATGTGCTTGCATGGGAGCTTCCGACCCTGAAAGTCATAGCAGTTGCACTCGCTCAACGTGGTCGTATAGAACGGCAAATCTGATGTGCTGGAGAACGTGCCCGTCTTCTTTCGCTTGTTGATTTTGAAGTCGAACGGATAAGTCATTGCCCGCCCCTGCCGGGAGATCTGTGCTTCGTCAGCATGGATAGATTCATCCCAATCTGGCCAAGGCTTGAGGAATTTGCAACGGCCGATAATCTTCTCATTCTCTGCCATGATGAAAACCTCCTCGATTGATTTTACATTCTTTTGCTATATTCTTGCATTTTCATGCAAAAACCGTGTGCCTGTGATATAATGCGGATATGCCGGCAATATTTTTGGGAATGGAGTGAAGCGGTATGAACCCCGATGAGTTGAAGGAACTCACTATGCTATTGTCCGGCCTGTCCTACGATGACAAAATTGCGTTCAGGGATTTTCTGATTTCGTTGAAAGGTAGCGCAGATAATTCAACGCCTCTTTCTTCTGATCGGCAGTCAGACCCATAAACAACTTGATAATTTCTGCATTAAGGCTGTCCTCTTCACTGGGGGCAGCCTTTTTTGCTTCTTCGGCTTCTTCATCCCAGCCCATGATGTAAGATGGCGTGGTCTCCAGCGCGTCAGCAATGGCTTTGATTTTGGACTGTTTCAAAGAATACAGGTCCAGTTCGATTTTATTGATTGATGACCGTGACTTGTATCCAACCTTTTTTGCGAGGTCGTCCTGAGACATATTAAGTTCTTCGCGGCGGATTTTGATTCTCTGTCCAATCGTCATTCTGCTTATCTCCTTGAATCTGATGCCTTTATTATAATACGCAGTAGCTCCAGCGTCAACATTTTTTCAAGTTTTGATAAAAAATTGTTGACAATCAAGCTACATGGTGGTAATATACGAACCAGTAGATGAAACATCTACACGCTAGCTACGAAAAGAGGTGACATAAATGACGAATACCTATTTGCTCAAGGCGAAAATTGAGAATTCCGGGTACAAGCTGAAGTACATCGCAGCGAAAATCGGACTGTCTTATCAGGGTTTTTTAAATAAGCTCAATAACAAGACCGAGTTTACAGCACCGGAAATCAAAGGGCTATGCGATTTGCTGGAAATTTCCATTGAGGAGAAAGAGCCCATTTTTTTTGCCAACGATGTAGATGAATAATCTACAAACGAGCTTTTGACAAAAGGAGGTGAACCAAATGCCCTCGCAAGAAATCAAACCAAAAAATCCCCTTGGCGCATCTGATGAACACATGGAAAATTTTGCGGCGGCCTTTACGAAGTGCTTCTACGCCTTTATGGATCGCCCCGATGCCAAGGAACGGATGGACGAAATGGAAATCAAACTCAAAGCTCGCGGGATTTTATGAGAGGAGGATAGAAAATGATGCGAGGACTTGTAATCGCCACCAACGGCGATATGCGGGTGCAGACCTTTACCGCACCGGCGCTGGAGGATGTGCAGAAAGTTGTCGGCGGCTATGTGGAGACCGTTCCCGTCCGCAACATCGAGGGTCACTACCTGCTGATGGTGGACGAGGATGCCCGCCTGCAATGGCCGAGGCCCGTTGTCAACGAGGTTGCCAGTTTTCTGGCCTGCACGAAGATTTTCGGCACGGTGGTTCTGACCAGCGCCTACGGCCCGGAGCTAGGTCTGCCCGATGACATTGCCCATGTTCTGGGGGATGTCATCATGGCAACGCTGCCGGGCCGGTGCAGATGGGAGGGTGAAGCATGATCCGTTTGCTGAAAAAGGCAATGCAGTTTGTCTGCCTTGCGCTGATGCTGGTGGTGCTGATGGCCGTGGTTTCCGTGGCCGATGGCGATATGCCCCTGCTGAACGGCGTGATTCTGTTCATCAGCTGTCTGCTGGGCGTAAATACCTGCCTTGGAATCTGGTTCAAGCTGGACGATAAGGAGCGTGGCCACCGTGAGTAATCTGCCCGATGCCGCCTACATCCGCAACCTGCGGAACACCGGCTACCGTGACGGCAAAGACCCGACCTACCCTGTCTGCCCAATCTGCGAGCAGACCTGCGAAACCATCTACATTAGCGCCGACAACGAGATTGTTGGCTGCGACCAGTGCATGACGACCCGCAATGCGTGGGAAGTCACCGAATGCTTCGGAAAATGAGAGGTACAAAATGATTGAAGCAAAACAAACCCACTGCGGGCAATATAAGCCGTATGGCGACTTTTTTCGCATCTGGAATGTTCAGACAAATCTTCCGCAGGATGAAGTTGTCAAATGGTGCTTTGAAAAGCTCTGTCACGGAAGGGTTCGTCCGATTCACGCAGAATGGAAAGCAAACATCGCCTATGGAGCGCCCCATTTCAGCGACCCTGGCTATTACTTTGCTGGTTACTACGCTATCAGAGAGATTGACGGCGGTTTCGAGTTCAAAGTCTGCGAACCGTTTTGCGACTGACAAGGAGCGTTTTCGATGAAGTTCTATTTCACCTACAGCAGCAGCGGCATGGCCTACGAGGGCGGCTGGACGGAGGTTGAAGCTCCATCCATAACCATCGCCGTGCAGGCGTTTACCGCTTTCCACCGAGCAGTCAACGGCATAACGGCATGCTCGGATATCTACACCGAGTCGGAGTTCCGCAAGACCGGGATGCAGGAGAGCGGCAACTTCGGCGCTAAGACACGCGAAAAAATCACCATCACGCGGGAGCTTTTCTAAACCCCGCACACAAAGAAAGGAGTATACCACATGGACGGAAATTCCGAACAACTGCAAGTCATCAACTTAAAGCAGCTGCCCATCATTGAGGAGCGGCTGCGGGATGTCAAAGCCAAAATCGAACAGCGGACCAGCGCCGTCATGGCTCTGGCCGTGACCGAGGAAACCCGCACCGATGTCAAGAAGATCCGCACCGAAGTCCGCAAGGAGTTGGAGGGTTACGAGGCCCAGCGCATGGCCGTTAAAAAAGCCATTATGACCCCCTACGAACAGTTTGAAGCTGTCTACAAAGAGTGCGTCTCGAACCCCTACAAAGCCGCCGATGAAGCGCTTGGCAAGAAAATTGCTGATGTGGAGGTCGGCATCAAGCAGCAGAAAGAGGACGATGTCCGGGCTTTCTTTAACGAACTGACCAGTGGCTTCGGGCTGGATTGGCTGAAGTTTGAACAGATGAATCTCAAGGTCACGCTGACCTGCACACCCAAAGCCATGAAGGCCGCTATCACCCAGAGCGTCACAAAAATCGTCCGTGACTGCGCCGCGCTGGAGGAAAACCCGGACCGTGATGAAATCATGGTCGAATATCAGAAATCGCTCGACCTTGGCTCTGCCTGCCAGATCGTGCAGCAGCGCCACAAGCAGCTGGAAGCCCAGCGCCGCGCCGCCGAAGAACGCCGCGCCCGCCAGCAGGCTCAGCAGGCGGCCGAAGCCAAGGCCAAGGCAGCCATTGAGGCTGAGGCCGCCAAGCGGGCCGCTGAGCAGCCCGCCCCGCCGCACGAGGTCGCTACACCCCCGCAGGCGGAAAGCCCCGCACAGGCCCCGGCAGCCGCCCCGTCGCCCGCTGCCGCCCGCGCCGAGAAGAAATATCTTGCGAAGTTTGCTGTGACAGGCACGCTGCCGCAGCTGAAAGCACTGAAAGCATTCATGGAAAAGGAAGGTATGCAGTATGACACAATCTCTTAACAGCGCCCCGCAGAAGCAAAAATTCAGCGTTGCCATCAACAGCAAAATGTATCAGAACCTCATCGCCAGTACGCTGCGCGACCCGGCCCGTGCCCGCCGCTTTACCGCCGCGATCACCAGCGCCGTGGCCGTCAACCCCGCCTTGCAGGAATGCGATGCCGGCACGATCCTTGCCGGTGCTCTGCTGGGCGAAAGCCTCAACCTCAGCCCTTCCCCGCAGTTGGGTCAGTATTACCTCGTGCCGTTCAAGCAGAAGGCCAAGTATGACCGCGGCGGCAACATGATTCGCCCGGAAACCACCACCGCCACATTCGTGCTGGGCTACAAGGGCTACATTCAGCTGGCGCTGCGCAGCGGCCAGTACAAAGATCTGGATGTCATGGTCATCAAACAGGGCGAGTACATGGGCAAAGACCCGGAAACCGGCAAGGTCAAGTTCCAGTTCATCGAGGACGATGACGAGCGTGAGACCCTGCCCGCCATCGGCTACATGGCCTACTTCGAGTACCTCAACGGTTTCCGCAAGGTCGTTTACTGGTCCAAGGAAAAGATGATGACCCACGCAGATACTTTCTCCAAGGCGTTCAGCCGCCAAGGCTATGAGGACTTGATAGCTGGCCGCGTTCCCGAAAAGGATATGTGGCGCTACTCCTCGTTCTGGTACAAGAACTTTGACGACATGGCGAAAAAGACCCTGCTGCGGCACATCATCAGCCGCTGGGGCATCATGTCCATTGAAATGACTACTGCGCTGGAGCATGACGATGCCGTCAATGTGGCCGATGACGGGCAGATCGTGACCGAGACCGTGGAGGCCGCCCGCGCCAGTATCCCGGCAGACGCGCAGGAAGTGCTGAGCGCCGAGCCCGAAGCACCCGCCCCGACAGCAGAGGACGAGCCAGAAGCTGTTGACATCAGCACACTGTAATGGAGTACAAAATCATTTCCACCGGCAGCAAGGGCAATGCCGTGGTGGTGGATGGCCGCATCCTGATTGACTGCGGCGTTCCGTTCCGCCGTCTGGAAAGCGTCTACCGCGATCTGGACGCGGTGCTGCTGACACACATCCACAGCGACCACTTCCAGCCAAAGACGCTGGCGCGGCTGGCCACCGAGAGACCGTCGCTTCGGTTCTTTGCCTGCCCGTGGCTTGGGCCTGACCTGCAGAACGCGGGCGTGCCGCTGCGGCAGATCACCATCACGACACCTGACCGCTGGTACGACACCGGGTACTGCTTCGTCAAAGCCTGCGAGACCAAGCACAATGTGCAGAACTGCTGCTGGCATATCTGGTTCAACGATGGCAGCAAGGTCTTCTACGCCACCGACATGGGCAACCTCAATGGCATCACAGCCCCGTACTATGACCTGTATCTGGTTGAGGCCAACTACCGTGACGAGGAAATTCAAGCCAAAATTGCCGAGAAAAAGGTCAACGGCGAGTACATCTACGAGAAGCGCGTCCTCCGTGACCACATGAGTGAGCAGGATGCCATCGACTGGGTGTATGGCAATATGCGCCCCGATTCAACCTATGTCTGGCTGCACTGCCACAAGGAGGAATCCAAATGAGGGCACGGCTGGTGCGCATGGAGCCCGGCTACCGTGGCCGACAGCGCATCGTCATTGAGATTGCCGGGGATTTCCGGGAGCAGTTCGACCAACTGCAAGGGGCGCTGCTGGAGGTGCAGATCACCCGCGCGATACCCCGGCGCAGCCTGGCGTCCAACAACTACTTTCACGCGCTGGTGAGCCGCATAGCCTCCACCGTCTGGGGCGAGTTTGACGAAATCAAAAGCGATTTGGTGGTCGAGTACGGAACGCCGTGTCTGGATAAGGCCGGTCAGGTCGTCATGGTGGACTTGCCGGAGGGCACCGACCCGCACAGCTATTACCCCTACACCCGCCTTATCACTACCCACGAAAAGGACGGCAGCCGCTATTGCAGCTACATCCTGTATAAGCGCACCAGCGCCATGAACAGCTCAGAAATGAGCCACCTTATAGATGGCGCCCGGCAAGAGGCCCAAGAGTTGGGCATTGACATTTAAACAAAGGAGATATTTTATGACAAATTCTCAAGCAGACCGCAAAATCAAAAAGCTGCTGGACGACATGGCTCGGAACGGCAGCACCTTTACCAGTACCGAGGATTTGATGAAAACCATCGGCGGCATCATTGACAAGTACGGAGAATCCGAAGATTGGGAAATCGGCGTGGCCGATGAGGCTACGGTCTGCATCCCTCTCTCCCGGTACGATGAATTGCTCCGCAGCGAAAGCGAAATTGACATTCTCTGCACCCTTTATGCGGATGAGGGTGTTGCTATCGAAACGGCCATCGAGGCATGGGGTTCTATTGCAGAGATTAGAAGCCGCCGTCTGGACTGCGACAGCGAGGACGACACCGATGAAGAATAAACCGTCCTGCCCGCCCGGTGGGCCAAGGGAGGTGGTGCAATGCTCCGACCTTATTTCTGTGCCTACCACAGCTACCTTGAAAACATGGAGCTTTTGAACTCGGAGGAACGCGGACGGCTTTTCACCGCCCTGCTGGAATACAGCAAGGACGGCACATTGATACCTCTCACCGGAAATGAGCGATTTGTTTTTCCGGGCATCCGTTCCCAAATTGACCGTGACAAGGCCCAATGGGAGCAGATTGACAATGTGAAAACCGCAAATGGCCGTAAAGGTGGCAGACCGAAAAAAGCTGAAACCGAAAAAGCTAATGGTTTAGACGAAAACCTAAAAAACCAACAGGTTATTTCGGTTTCAAAAAAAAGCTTAGAGAAGGAGAAGAAGAAGGATAAGGATAAGGAAAAGGATAAGGATAATATATCTTCTTCTACTGCTACTGCTGAAAACGACATTTCCGCTTGCGTCCAAGCCTACGAGCAGAACATCGGTCCTATCTCGCGGGCGGCCTTTGACGAGATTTCCCGCCAGCTGGCCGACCTGCCCGCTGACCTGATCTGCGAGGCTATCGGTGAGGCGGCGCTCAACAACAAGCGCAGCTGGAATTATGTCAAGGCCATTCTCAAGCGCTGCCGGGAGCAGAACATCCTGTCCGTGGATGCCTACCGCGCCGAGAAAGAAAACCACGCCGCCGCAGCGGCGGCCAGAGCCGCGCCCGCTGCCCGCCCACAGAGCAAACAGGCGGCAGTACGCGAACGGCTCAAGAAGCGTCTGGAAGAGATGGGAGGTGCGCAGAGTGACGACCCAGCAGACAACCGAATTTATGTTGAAGCTACTGAACTGGTGGCCGAACCTTTACCGGGAGAATGACCCGGATGAAATGTCCGATGCGTGGGCAGTGTCGCTGACCGATGTTACCTATGATGCCGCCATGGCCGGGGCGGTTGCCCTCAGCCGCACGATGAAGTGGCCGCCCACTGTGGCGGAGATCCGTGAGGCAGCCAAGCCGTACATAGGATTTCAACCCGATTTGCTGAACGTGCGGGTCGCCATTGATGCCCACGAAGAACTGAACCTGCCACTGCCGCCGTGGTTCTACGCCGCCGCGCAGAAATACGCAGCACAAATCCCGGCAGCGTACCAGCCCGCTGCACTGCTGCAAGGAGGCTTGCTCAATGGAAAATAACCGCAAAGACCCCCGCCGCCAGCTGATTGGCGCAGTGAGCAAGGCGCTGGGCCAGCAGTTTGAGCGCGACATCAACGCCGCGTTCGACCACTACCGCCGTCTGGGCGTGGCATCCATCGAAAAGACGCCCGAACCGTTCCACATGACGGGCCGCGAGAACGGCGGCAAGGTCGTGGGCTTCTACGAGAAAAAAGCCCAGCCCGACTACGCCGGCACACTCCGCGGCGGCAGGTCCGTCTACATGGAGGCCAAGTTCACCGGATCGAACCGCATGGAGCAATCCCGCGTCAGCCCCGGCCAGACCGAGTATCTGGACGAAAAGATGCGGCTCGGTGCTTTCTGCTATGTTCTGGCCGGATTTTCCCACGGCGGTGCGTACTGCATCCCATGGAGCGTCTGGCGCTCCATGAAAGAACACTATGGCCGCAAGTACATTACCGAAAATGACATTACGCAATACAAAATTCCGAGAACCACCACAGGCATGCTGGCGATTCTCGGCGCCGGAAAGGAGTAAACCCCTATGAAAATGAATGAAGAAGCAACTTTCGCCGTCTACCAGAAAAAGCTGAAGGGCATCTGCGAGGAAAACGACTTGCAGGCCACTTTCAACCGCAGCGGCTACCCGCTGACCATGACGGTGCGGCCCCTGCAGGATGTGGCCGGCCAGATGTCGATGCTGGAAAAGGTCGAGGACAACGGCTACACCAGCCCCGATGCTTCCATCAAGTTCAGCTACGAGGACGGCGCTATCAAGTACACCTTGAGCAAAGAGTTTGTGATCTCCGATGCGCTGTTTACCAAGCTGAAGAACCTGTTCCGCAATCTGCACGATACTTGGCTCCAGTATTTCCACCGCACCGTCATCCAGAAAAAGCTGCTGAACGCCAATGTGCCCGACATTCCCGAAGATGCGGACGGCTTCGGAGACATTGACCCGGACGACCTTAACGCGGATGGTCTGGTCGATACCACCCCGCCCGAAGACACGGACGAGGAGGAGTAAACCATGGCAAAGGTGGTGCGGGGCGTTGACAGCTACAAAAAGGAGTTCTTGAGCATCTTCAACAGCCTGTGTGGCCGACATGGCCGATGGGAAGTCTGGTCGGATTTTATTCAGCTGACGGCCATCGACATAAGCAATGTGACCGACAAGGCCAACGCACCGAAGCGGGCCGCAGATGCAAGGAACATCGCCAAAAAGTACAGCGAGGACGAAATCAAACGCATGGCCGAAATGCTGATGCAAATGGTTTATGCCATTGACGGGAATCCCGACCAAGATTTTCTTGGCGAGCTGTACATGACCTGCGAGTTGGGCAACGACCACGCCGGGCAGTTCTTTACCCCCTACAGCGTGTGTCAGGCAATGTCGGAAATCAGCTTCGACCCCGCGCGGTTTGAAGATATAGGCTTTGTATCTGTTAATGACTGTGCCTGCGGCGCGGGAGCGCTGCTCGTCTCGTTCGCCAATGTCTGCAAGCGGCACGACATCAACTACCAGCAGGAAGTGATGTTTGTTGCACAGGACATCGACTACACCGTTGGGCTGATGTGCTACATCCAGCTTAGCTTGATGGGCTGCGCCGGATATGTTGTTATCGGCGACACACTTATCAACCCCTGCACCGCCTACGATAAAAAAGGCCTGCTGCCCGCAGGCGACCCGGAGCGGATCTGGTTCACACCGCTGTTCTCCGATGGCATCTGGTACGGACGCCGCCTGGCGGCACAGATGGATCTGCTGATTTCGGGAAGTTCACGGAAAAGCCCCGAAAGTGTCAATTCGTTCACGGAAAAGCCTGAAAAAGTGGCAGATTTGCCCGCAAAAGACACAAAAAAGCCCTGTTCGTTCACAGGACCTGCAAAAGCAGCAGCGCCGGTTTCCACCCCGGTTTCCACTAAAAAAATGGAAACATGGAAACCCGCCGAGTTGAACGAAACCAAGAACGGGCAGCTGACTTTTTTCTGAAATGAGGTGATGACATGGAAAAACGACCACCCGTAGGAACAACGCTCTGGATTGCGGAGGAACACCTCTATTACAGCGGCGGGCCTGGCGATCCGCAGATTGAGTTCGTGATTTATCCGTGTGAGGTCATCGGTTACATAGTTTGTCATTATGTTGAGATTAAACTAGTCGGGAAAGGTCCGGACGGATACTTGAATATCCGCTACTGCAAGCTGGACTGTTTAGGGAAATGCCTGTTCGACGATCCCCAGAATGCGGCACTGGCAGCCAAGCGGTTCACCGAGCAATACGAAACCCGTTGGGCGTATCTTGGATATGTCAGGCTGCGCCGCCCTTGGGAAAAGTACCTGACAGAGAAAGCGAGTGAGATATGACACAGTTATATGTATTGAGCCAGAGCGGCGATTCCGCCGTCAATCTTAGCCAGTTTGAGTATGTCTATGTTGGCGATGACAACAAAATCAAAGCTGTCAGCGGCCAGAGAGTGATCCGCTTGGGGGATTACAAAAGCCGAGATGGCGCAAAATTTGCCCTTGCCACGATGCTGTACTACGCCGGCAAGAATCCGGGGGCCGGCTGGTATCAGATGATGCGCGGCGATGCCGCCGAGGAACATGTTGTCCGCAGCCGTGACCCCGCTCCGAACCAATTTGCCGCCAACGGCAAAAAGCCCGTGCGCCGGGGCGGCTCTTAATCTAACTTAATCTAAATCTCAATCTAATTTTTAGATAGTTTTAGCAAAGAACTTAGCCAATCCAATAAGCAAAGGAGTATACCGCTATGAATACCAATGTCACAATGATTCCTGTTGCGCAGCTGCACCCCCACCCGGACAACCCCCGCAAGGATTTGGGCGACATTACCGAGTTGACCGCCAGCATCAAGGCAAACGGCGTTTTGCAGAATCTGACCGTTGTGCCCCGCAACACGGACGGCTACACCGTTATCATCGGCCACCGCCGTCTGGCCGCTGCCAAGGCTGCCGGGCTTATGGAGTTGCCCTGCATCGTAGTTGAGGATATGACCCTCGAAGAGCAAATCTCTACAATGATGACCGAGAATATGCAGCGCAGCGATCTGACCGTCTATGAGGAGGCTGAGGGCTTCCAGATGATGATGGACTTCGGCAACAGCGTGGAGCAGGTCGCCGACAAGGCGGGCTTTTCCGAAAGCACGATTCGCCGCCGCGTGAAACTGCTCTCACTTGATCGCGAGGCGTTCAAAAAGAGCGTCAAGCGCGGCGCCACGCTGGCCGACTTTGCTCTGCTGGACAAGCTGGACACCGAGGAGGCCAAGAACGAGGTTTTGAAAAGTGTCGGCACCAACAACTTCCGCGCCTGCCTTGACCGGGCCCTGCGGGAGCAGAAAGACCGGAAAACGATGAACGCCATCCGGGAGGTGGTTGCATCTTATGCAACTAAGGCCGACAGCAAAGCGGCTATGCCGGAAAACTGCCTGTTCTATGCCAGCTACGGCTCATGGTCGGGAACCGTCGAAGCTCCGGCTGATGCCGGAGAACACGCCTACTGGTACACGGAGAGCGGCTACGGCATCACTGTCTACCGCGAACGCACCGAAGAAGACGAGCCCGCCGAGAAGACCCCGGAGCAGCTTGCGCGGGAGGCCAAAATCGAAGAATATCGCGAGAAGTGCCGCGTCATTGAGGAGGATGAAGAATCCGCCTACCGTCTGCGGTTGAATTACCTCAAAGAGTACGGATTCCCCAAAAAGGCCGCCGAGACCGTCGCCCTTGCAGCCTGCCGCATGATGATCTTGAACCCCGATGCGCTGGGCGATATGGACGAGGACACCATCGAGGCCGTCTATGGTGATGGCATCTACAATGACGAGCATGATCTCGATACGGCTGTGCTGATGGAAAATGCGCAGGTAAATCCCATGAAGATGCTCATGGTGCTGCTATTCGCCTTGACGGAGCCTGTGAATCACCGGGTGCACGATACCGAGTGGCTTGGCGGGTTCTACAAGTGCATCAAGGATGATGAATCCGTCTACCGGGGCATTTATTCTGCACTGGACGGCATCGGCTATGAAATTTCCGATATGGAAAAATCCCTGCTGGACGGTACGCACCCGTCCTATGAAGGCGCAGTGGAGGAATCGTGATGCCCATTGTTTCGAGCCTTGCCAACTTGCCCAAGGATGGAGAATTCTACTCAAACAACTGCGTGGACGGCCACTGCATCGGCTGCGGTGAGTGCTGCACCGACCTGTTGCCAACTACCCGGCGCGAAATTGTCCGCTTGCGGGATTATGCCAAGAAGCACCAGCTGAAAGAACACCGGTTGCCAGCGGGCGCTGCACTGGAAAGCGTGGATCTGACTTGCCCGTTCCGCAATGAGATGACCAAGCGCTGCGAGGTCTACCCGGTACGGCCACTGATCTGCAGGGCGTTTATCTGCTCCCGGACGCTGCAAGCAGCCCGGAAAACGCGGGATTTCGTCCAAAGTGACCGCGACATCCACTCCCTGCGGTGGGAGATATTCAAGAACCCGGAGAGCATCGCTCTGATACAGGCGGCACAGCGGCACTGGTGCCGCGTAAATGCAAAACGAGGAGAAAGACCGTGAAAAGGAAACATGACCTTTTGAAAGAAAAAAGCAAGACCCGCGATGCGGTGGGCCAGATTTCCAGCTGGTGTCTGCTGATTGCCCTGCATCAGCGGTTTGGTGTCGGTGCTGACCGCATGGAGCGTATCGCCGGGGATGCCGAAAAGTTACAAAAAGAAATCGCCGCCATCATTGACGAACACGGCACGGCTGCCGGTATCGCGGAAATGCAGCGCCGCTTAGATGGCATCTGCCTCACTGAAATGCGGGTGCCGCTGAACCGAAACACAAAAAATCGCCGCGAGGTAGAGCTCCGTATGGCTGCCGACCAGACTGTGACCGCGATGTGGTGCTGCTTCGCCCTTGCGATCCATCAGACGCTTGGCTTTGGCCGTGACCGCCTGAACAGGCTGCACAAGGAAACTGTGGAAAACTACCGCCAGTTCAATGAATGGAATGGCAGCGGCAGCCGTGATGAACAGCAGTACGCTTTTGAAAGGCTGCGCCATTGCGCAGAGCAAGCACTGCGGTCAGAGGTCGTCATTGTACAGGAAAATGACGATTACGACAGCCGCGCCCGCCTGTGGGAACGGCAGCTTGAGGATTCCATCAAGGCCGGTGTCCACAAGGCCAAGGTCGAAACCAAGCGCAAAGCCTGCGTCAACGCGCTTGCTACCAATGTTCTCTCTGATGCCGCCCGCCAGCAGGCAGCGCTGAAAGTGCAACAAGACTTTTTTGGAGGTGGGTATCGGTGATTCTTGAAATTTTGACCGCCTTCTTGAAGATGGCACTTACCTTTGCGGTTCTCTGCATCGTGGCGGGTGCTGCGGCCTTTGCTGGCGGCATTGTGGCGCTGGCCGTGGCCCTGCTGCACCGGCTGGCGGATGAAATCGACAAGCGGCGTGGCCGCAGATAGGAGAAAAGTCATGAGCAATGAGATTCTGAACAAAATTGGTGAAGCTGCCGTTCTGGAACAGCTTGCTGAAGAATGTACCGAGTTGGCTCAGTCCGCGCTGAAGTTGGCCCGCAAAATTCGCGGCGAAAATCCAACTCCCAAAAGCCTTGAGGAATGCAAGGCCAGCTTGCAGGAAGAAGCGGCGGATGTGGAATTGTGCATCGACATTCTCCCGGACGGCTACATCGACTGGACAGAATACAGCAGAACCATCGCACGGAAACGGATGCGTTGGGCTATAAGGCTGGCAAGTAAGGAGGCAAAAAATGACCCCGAAAATCAATGACCTCGGTTTCGATAACCTAAACAGCTGCTGCAAGCCGCTGGAACGGCCCAGCAAAGAACTGGTTCGGCAACTGGATATTCTGGCCGTGGAGCGCCGCCCGGAGGCTTGCCTCGGCTGCGGGATGGAGCATGACTGTTCTGTCCACGGATGCGCCGTCATCAACAAGGCGGTTGACCTTTTGCGAGGTGATGTGAAATGATGGTTTTTAACTGCAAGGCTTGCGGAAAGCCGATTGTGTTTATTACCACCGTTGCAGGGAAAAAGATGCCCTGTGACGCGATGGTGCGAGCCTACGAGCCAGACGCGGACGGCCCGGACACCATTATCACCAAGGACGGCCAGACGGTGCGTGGGCGCGTCTTAGCGCCTGCTGCAGACGGCGGCAGGCTGGGGCGTATTCCGCACTGGGTCAGCTGCCCCGGCGCCGCAGGGCTGCGCAAAACGCGGAATCCGAAGTGATTTTCGCTTAAACGCTTAATTTACGCTGAAATTTATGCGGATTGCGCTGAATTTGCGTATAACTTGCGTAAAATTGCGTGAAATTTGGAACTGACTTGGAACTAAATTGCAACCAGTTTTAATTATTCAGTCACAATCAGCGATTATTTCAAAAGATAATCGAAAGATGGAGAAATAATGAACCGAGAAGACTACATCGCAAAGGCCCCTACCTTTACGATATATGACGGCTTTTGCAAGACAAAAAGCGTCCTTGAAAATCACAGCAGAATCATAGTCTCCGTATCTGGCGGATCGGACAGCGATGACATGGTAGACATTGTCGAGCATCTAAAGCCAGATAATGGGAACGAATCGGTTTACGTCTGGTTCGATACGGGCATTGAAATGGCTGCCACAAAGCGCCATCTAAAGTACCTGCAAGAGCGCTATGGCATCGAAATTCACACGGAATCTGGACATAAAAAAGTTGCTGCTGCCGTTCTTTCCGATGGGTACCCCTTTATGAACAAGGTCGTATCAGAATACATTGACCGTTTGCAAACGCATGACTTTCAGTGGGAAGACAAGCCTTTTGATGTGCTTTGCCAAGAATACCCAAACTGCAAAGCAGCCTTGCGGTGGTGGTGCAACAACTGGAGAAGCGAACCGCACAAGCCGCTCCAAACAGAAATTGCATCCAGAGGCAGGCTGAAAGAGTTTATGATTTTGAATCCGCCAACATTCCGCATATCCAAGCGATGCTGTGACTTGGCAAAGAAAAGCGCCGGCGATTTGGCAAGGGCAAAGTTTGATGTCGGGATTCAGCTAATCGGGGTGAGAAAAGCCGAGGGTGGGCCGAGATCAACCGTCTATAAAAGCTGTATGGCTGACGGAAAGCACGGCTTGCAGCATTTTCCACTATTCTGGTGGAGCGATGACGATAAGCGGGCATTTGAGCGAACTTATGATATTCGACACAGCGATGCCTACACCGTCTATGGCTGCTCTCGCACTGGCTGTGCCGGGTGCCCATTTGGCAGTAGATTTGAATCTGAACTTGAAATGCTAAATACATTTGAGCCAAGCCTCGGCATGGCGGTCTCCCGCATTTTTTCTCCATCATACGAATACACACGAGCATTCAGAGATTTTAAAAAGGAGGCCACAAGATGGAATTTATAGATTTTCTGCGGCAGATGGACCGCATGTGTGAATGCACTGACCACTGTCAGAACTGCCCGCTAAAGCCATTCCCGTGCAATGACGATATTGCCAGCATAGCGCGGAATGTGGACGACCAGACCTTGCGGGAAATGGAGAATGTCGTTAAAGAGTGGAATGAAAAGCACTCTGCCAAAACCCGCAAAGAAGTGTTTTTACAGAAATATCCGAACGCATTTTTACAGGATGGCACGATTTCGGTTTGCCCGAAATGCCTTGACAAAGACTACGAGCCAAACGGTGGTTGTGCATCAACAGGCTGCGGCGGTTGCCGACTTGATTATTGGTCCAAGGAGGTGTGGGAGTGACAGGCTCAGGCAGCGCCCCGGAGTGGGGCGGCACCCCGATGGAAGAGGTCGGCATCTGGGCGATGCTGCAGCCGGAACATGCCGGGCAGCCGGACATCCCGCTGCTGAAGGAATCCGTCCGTGACCTGTGCCGCATGACCATGCAGAAAACAGCCGGACAGCGGAAAGATAGGCACGGCGACATTCCTTTTGACAACCTCGACAGGCTCAAGTGGACGATTCTCATGGAAGCCTGCTTGCTGGTTTTGTCCGGGAAGTTGGACGCACTGGAAGGAGGTGCGGAAAGTGAAACTGTTTGACCTGCTGAATACCTATGCGATGGCAGTTCCCTCGTGTTTGATACGCGGAAAAGATGACCGCAATCTGGCCCGGATGTGGGGCAACTGGCACATGATACCGCTGGAGCTGCTGAGGACAAAAGTTTATTCGTGGTCTAATATCCGTGAATTCTTTACGGTGAGCGTTGACGATGAAATCTTAAAAAAATACACAAAGGCGGAGGTGCAGAAATGATTTTACCGATTGTAGTGACCGCGCTGATCCAGACGGCTGCCTGCGTGCTGTGCGTGGGGCTGGGCTATCAGATGGGATTCCGTGAGGGTGAGCAAATCGAGCGCGAAAAGCATATCGAGGATGACAGCCCCATTGGAATGGAACACCGGCACGGTGAATAGGAGGAATGACAGATGTTTTGCAATATTCCGGGAATGAGCCAGCCGAAAGATGCCACGGCACCGGCTACCGAAATGGACAAGTTGGCCGCCAAACTAACCGAGATGGGCATTCAGTTTGAAGATCGCCAGATATGCTTTACCATAGGTCGCCAGATTGCCGTCTACGAAAAAGGTCGCAAGGTGTGGGATGCTGTTTGCAGCCCGTTTCACTACGGCGGCCAGTGCGGACTGCTGGAGGTCATGGGTGTCATCGTGGACGGAAAACGCGAGAACGGCGAGGTGAAAGGCTGGCAGACCGCTGATGATGTCATCCAGATGGTGAAGGCGTACAAATGCAATAAGATGGTGGAGGAGCGATGATATATGAACGAGGATAAAAGCCCTAAAGTTTGTCCGCTGCTGAAGCAGCATTGTCTTGAATCAAGCTGCGCGTGGTATATGCAGGGCTGCCGCCGCTGCGCTCTGCTGGTGCTGGGTGAGGCTGGCGAAATCGCCACCACCACGGCCATCATCATCCCAAAATGAATGCGCCCTGCCGTGACTGCCCGGAGCGATGCATCGGCTGCCGGCACAGCTGCCGCCGCTGGAAAGCCTATCAGCTGACGCTAAAGATTATCAAGGTACGGGCAAAAAAGCACTGTTACCTTGACCCGATGCCCGATTCCCGGACGAACGAAGTCAAAAACCGCACGAAAAAATACAAAGGCTTCAGCCAGTGAGGTGAATGTGATGCTGACACTCCCCATCAAAAGAAAGTGGTTCGACATGATCTGCCGGGGCGAAAAACGCGAGGAATACCGTGAGCCTACGGACTACTGGAAAGAAAGGCTTTTCCGCGCTCGCGGCAGGGCACCCGAAAATGAAATGCCGGACCCGTTTCATCTGAAAATATTCCCTATCCAAATCCGCGCGGGCTATCGGCAGGACAGCCCTACGGCGTGTCTCATGGTGACGATTCAATTCGGAAAATACGGCGTGCCGGAATGGGGTGCTGACCCGGACAAAGAGTATATCATTATCAGAATTCTAAGCGTCGAAGATATTCATAATTGGAAAGCGAGTGAAACTGATGGAAGATAAACGAATTGCTGCGCAGAAGCGTGCAGCCGAGTATAACCGCAAAATGATTGGTCAGCTGTACCGGCACTTCAAGGGTGATTTCTACCGAGTCCTGTTTGTGGCAGTACACAGTGAGACCGCAGAACTGCTGGTCATTTATTGCAAGCCAGAAGACACGGCCAAGGTGTGGGCTCGACCTCTGGCGATGTTCCTTTCCCCGGTGGACACCAAAAAATATCCGGACGCAAAGCAGAAAATGCGCTTTGCACTGGTACGGGAGGTGAAATAGATGGTATTCTATAAATGTGATATTTGCGGCTGCGCGGTACAGCACCCGCAGATTTTGCCTGCCGTCATTATGGACAGGAACAACGCCTTGTATGAGGGGCGCGAAACCGTGGATGTCTGCCCGAAGTGCATGGCCGCTATCTGTCAGGCGGTCAGCGAACTGCAAGAAGTTGCCGAGGGTGCGCAATGCTTGTCGTGACCGTGCTGGTGGACGGCGGAGATCAAGAAGCGCTGGGCGCCAAGGAGGCTATATGCAACCTGTTGGAGCGGTTCGGCAGTGTCCGGGCCTACAAGGTGCGCGAGGTCAAAAAGCCGCCTGCAGAACAGACCGAGCAGCTTAGCTTCACCGCCAAGAAAACATGATTTGGGAGGAAACCATGACTTTGCAGGAATTGAGCGAACACTACCAGCTGCGGGCACAGCTGGAAAAGGACGAGGATATACTGTACAACCTGCGCATGGCTGCTATCCCATCGGCCCACCCGCTGGACGGTATGCCCCGTGCCCCCGGCGTGAGCGATAAGGTCGGCGCACTTGCCATCGCTATTGTGGACATGGAGGAGCGCATTTCCTATCTGAAAGAGCAGATCGCCCAGCAGGAAGGAAAAATCTCGGCGTGGATATCGACCATTGAAAACGACCAGACGCGGCAGATATTCCGCATGCGGTTCATCGGCTGCCTGACATGGGCCGAAGTTGCACAGGTCATCGGCGGGCGGAATACCGAGAACGGCGTGAAGATGATATGCTACCGCTATCTTGAATCTGCACCGGATTCTTGTGTCGCTACTTAGTGTACTGTTACTTGCTATGGCGCTTAAATGATGATATTGTTATACTCGTAAAATTCAATCAAGAACCAAGGCGACCACCCGTCAAACGGTGGCCGCCAATTTTTATGCAAGGAGGTCGATGTTTGCAGACCGTCCGGCGTTTCTCCTTTACGCCGGGTGTTGGTGATGTCCCCGGCACAAATAGCGGGAACATCATCCGAGGCAGTTCGCCATGCTTCGGAGACAAGCAAAGGAGAAATACCTCATGTATCAGAAAATCAGAAATAAATTCCGGGAAAGACCGACCCTGTTCTATGCCTGCTCCATCGTGGCATCGTGGGCGGGTGTCGGCTCTTTGATGAACTTTCGCACCATTGCAATGAACTACGGCGCAGTACCGGCTATCATCTGGGCCGTGTTCAACTCACTGGCTTGCATTACGTTCGGCCTGTTCGTTGACCGCGTTCCGTCCATCAGACGCATCATGCAGAGCAAGGTCATGTTCTACTTCATCGGCCTGCTGACGCTGTTCCAAACATGGACGCAGATGTCGGGCATCTATGAGATCTTCGGAGACACACCAATAGGCACAAGCGGCGGTATGGTTATCGTGTATATAACCTGCGCCGTTTTTCTTATCATGCTGCTGAAAGACGGCATGATCCGCAACGTGCTTTCCGATGGGTTCTCGTGGGTGGTCGTGTATGGACTGCTGGGCGTTGTGGTCGTTGCCGCGCTGATTTACACACGCGGCGCGTTTGCCAGCATTGATATGGGCACAAATGCTGCCGGTATCAAGGCGGGCGTTTACAACTCCTGCTTCCCGGCCCGTTTGCCTGTCCGTATTACTACTCGCTGTACGAATACAACGACAGCAACGCAGACGGCACACGCCGCAGCAACATCAAAATGTCCTTTGTCTGGGCAGGGCTGATGTTCGGCATCTACATGGTGCTGGCAGCACTGCTTACTTGGGTGCGGTTCAGCCCTGTACTGAATGTGATGAAAGCCATCTTGATCACGGTCATTGCGATTTCCTCTTTGTCCACCTATCTGTATTGCGAATATCTGGTATTTGGTAAAAAAATCGGTTTCGCGCTGGATGTCTTTACGGTTGCATCATGGCAGATTCTTATTCCGCTGGGCGTTATGGGGATCTGGCAGCTCATGAGCACCATCCGCATCTATGTGGTGCTGGTTGCTGTCGTGATTTCAATCGCGGTGAATCTCACCTCCGACAAAAAGGAGGCTGCGCAATGAAAATCACAGTAAAGAAGCTGGCCGACCTGCGCAAGCCCGCGCACAATATCCGCCGCCACTCCGACAAGCAGATCACCGAGTATATCCGCAGCATTGAAATGTTCGGACAAATTAAACCGCTGGTCGTGGACGAGCACGGAGAGATCATCGCGGGTAATGGCCTGTTTGAAGCCCTGACCCGCATGGGCCGCGAAACCTGCGACTGTTATGTTGTGAGCGGGCTGACCGATGTGCAGAAGAAAAAGCTGATGATGGCCGACAACAAGGTCTATGAACTTGGCTTTACCGACACTGATGCCATCGAGCAGCTGGTGAAGGAACTGGACGGCGACACGGATGTGCCCGGTTGGGATGCAGACCTCTTGAAGATGCTTGATTCCACCATCGAAGAGGCTGACGAGATCGTGAACGATTACGGCTCGTTCCCCGACACCGAAGTGGCGAACATGAATCGCCGCCCGGTGGAGGAGCACATTCCGTATGCGGACGCACCCAGCTATCCCGTGGCACCGCCCGCGGACGAAACGCCGCCTGCACCTGCTCAGCCCGCCGCGCAGCCGCCCGCTGTCGTCTCCGCCGATACAGGGGTATCGACATATACCCCGCAGGACAGCCCCGCACAGCCGCCCCAGAGCGGCGATGACGGGCGCAGATATATTATCTGCCCGAAGTGTGGTGAGCGGATATGCCTATAAAAGTGGTTGAGGGCAGCATGAATGTGCTGGACGCGGCCATAACCCGCGTGCGGAATGTGTTCAAGAACGACTGCAAAATCTATCTTAGTTTTTCCTCCGGCAAAGACAGTCTGTGCATGGCAAGCATCGTCTATGACCTGATCCGCGCCGGCGAGATTGACGGCACAAAGCTGACGGTGACCTTTATTGACGAGGAGGGCTTGTATCCCTCCATGGTCGAAGCGGCACACCGCTGGCGGCGCAACTTCCTATCTGCCGGCGCAAAATTCCTGTGGTTTTGTTTGCCGTTCAAGCAGGTGTCGGTCATCGACCATCTTTCGAGCTCGGAATCATGGATAACATGGGAACCGGGCAAGGAAGATGTCTGGATGCGCAAGCCGCCAGACTTTGCCATCATGTACAGTCCCTACCTGCACTACCCCGGAGAAATGAACTATCAGACATTCTGCGGAAAAGCGTTTGCTGACGGCATCCAGCTTGTCGGCCTGCGCACAGCAGAAAGCCTGACCCGCCTAAAGTGCATTGCCAACGCCAAAATGGAGCGCATTGTGCGCGGCGGGAAATTTTATCCTATCTACGATTGGCGTGATTCCGATGTTTGGCTTTACATCAAGCAGCGGGATCTTGAATTTCCTGAAATCTATATGCGGCTATACGAGGCCGGCGTCAGAAAGAACGCCCTGCGCCTGTGCGCCTTCTTCGGAGATTGCAGCACACAGGGTTTGCGCTGGGTAGCTGAAACAGATGCCGACCTGTGGGATAGAATCCAGAAACGCGAGCCGAACGCCTACCTTGTACTGCTGTACTGGGATAGCGAAATGTTCCGCCGCTCTACAAAGAAGCGCCGTGACCTTGAAGCCGGCACAGAGAAAAAGGACTACAAAGCCCTGTGCAAAGACATCCTGTTCCTGCACCCGGAAAAATACACCATCGCCAAGGACACAAAAGCCCACCTTGATATGTGGCGCGGAATGTTTATCAAAACCTACGGCATCGCCATGGACAAGCACTACAAGACCATGTACGAGGGCCTGCTTTACGGCGACCCTAAAATGCGTGTGCTGCGAATCCTTTGGACAGAAATCTACAACGACCACAATATGATGATCAAGGAGGCCCAACGTGGAAAACAACATTGACTTATTCGCGCCGTTGGCATCCCTGCAATGGGTGGACCGTGACAAACTCCATGCCAACGACTACAACCCCAACAAAGTAAGCGAGGAAAACCTCAAACTGCTGGTACAATCCATCCTCACCAACGGCTGGACGCTGCCTATTGTGGTGCGGCCTGACTACACCATCATAGACGGATTCCACCGCTGGACAGTATCGGGCCGCGAACCCCTGCGCACAAAGCTGGGCGGCAAAGTACCCTGCGTTATTGTGGACCATCACGGAGACGAGAGCGCGGATGTGTACGGCACTATCACCCACAACCGTGCGCGTGGTACGCACCTGCTGGAGCCCATGAAAGCCATCGTAAAGAAGCTGATGGACGAGGGTAAGACCGTGGAAGAGATCGGCAAGCAGCTGGGCATGAAGCCCGAAGAGGTGTTCCGCCTGTCTGGCTTTACCCGGGATGAGTTCTTGGAGCTTATGACGAAAGATCACCCAGTTTACTCCAAGGCGCGGGTCATCCGCAGCGTGTGAGTTGCGTGTAAGTTGTTCGCACGAAAATCGCACGGCGTGTGATCTGTGTAAGCGAGCGTGCGTTTTGCCGCGTGTTTTTCGCGCGATTCTCGCTCATTTCTGGATGGCTGGACCATCAAGCGGCAGCCTGGCCGGGCAAAAGGTACTGTGAAACCCCGACCCCGACCTGAGCGGGGCCGACGACCCCAAAAGGCGCTTAGTTAGTGGGGCGATTTTTGGTGATTTCGCTACGGTTTGTAATACGACTTTTACTGATTTTATCCACTTTGTACACGCAGAAAGGAGTTGATTTTGAGATGGCTGCGAGAGAAAAAGTTGCGGACAAAAATGTTGCCACGACTGAGCTTGCCGCTGTGCTTGGAATCAGCGCCAGACGGGTGCAGCAGCTGGCCCAGGACGGCATATTGGACACCGTAGAGCGCGGAAAATTTGAGCTCGGCGCGGCGGTGCAGGCCTATATCCGTTTCCTTGGGCGGGATGCCATGACCGAGGAGGATAAAAAGCTGGAAAGCGCGAAGCGCAAGGCCGAGGCCACGCTGAAGCTGTCAAAAGCAAAAATCGCAAAGGCACAGGCGGACGAACTGTCCGGCCAGATGCACCGCAGCGAGGATGTGGCCGCCATGACCGCCGACCTTATCTATACGATACGCGGTGCGCTGATGGCTTTTCCGGGCCGCGTGGCGATTGATGCCGCTGCCATAACGGACGCTGCTGAAGAAGCCGAGTACCTGCGCAAAGAGGTCAATATCCTGTGCGCCCAGCTGGCGCAGTACCGCTATGACCCGAAAGCCTATGAGGCACGAGTGCGGGAGCGGATGTCTTGGGGCGAAAAAGACCACGAGGATGACGATGAGTAGCGCCGCCGACATCAAGAGGCTGAACGCCGTACTTGCCAAGGTGCTTGACGGCATGAAGCCCCCGGAGGATGTGACCGTTACCGAGTGGGCCGAAAAGCACCGCAAGCTGTCCAGTGAATCCAGCGCCGAGGTCGGCACATGGCGCACGAGCCGCACCCCATACCTGCGAGAACCGATGAACGCCTTTTGCGACCCGAAAATCCACCACCTTGTGATGGTGGCTGCCTCGCAGGTCGGCAAATCCGAACTGATGAACAACTGTATGGGCTACATCATAGACTGCGACCCCGGCAGCATCCTGTTTATCCAGCCCACGACTGTGGATGCCAAGGAGTACAGTAAACTGCGCATTGCCCCCATGATACGCGACTGCCCGACACTTCGGCGGCGAGTGGCTGACCCCAAGAGCCGCGACAGCTCCAACACGATTTTGCAAAAAAGCTACCCCGGCGGCATCCTGACGATGTGCGGGTCTACCGAGGCCCACGCGCTGGCATCGAAGCCTATACGGTATGTGTTCGGTGACGAACGAGACCGCTGGGCGGCCAGCGCAGGCATCGAAGGTGACCCGTGGGGGCTGGCTATGGCCCGACAGACCACATTCTACAATGCCAAGGCTGTTGAGGTTTCGACCCCCACCGTCAAGGGCTCCAGCGTTATCGCAAAAAGCTACGCCAAAGGCACTATGGAGCGCTGGATGAGCCGCTGCCCGCATTGCAGGGAGTACCACGAAATCCAGTGGGAAGACATACGCTATGAATCCGAAACCGGTATCGTGAACAATGAGAAAACCTACAAGGTCGGAAATGTCTGGTATGTCTGCCCCGGATGCGGGTGCATCAGTGATGAATACACCATGAAACGCGCTCCGGCCAAGTGGGTTGCGGACAACCCTGCCGCCTACGACAACGGCATCCGCAGCTTTTGGCTGAATGCCTTTGTGAGCCAGTGGGCCACATGGAAGTCTATCGTGCTGAAATTCCTTGAAGCCATTGGCGATACAGCCAAGATGCAGGTCGTGTACAACACCTGTTTTGGCAAGCTGTGGGAAAATCGCGGCGACATACAGGACGAGGATACGCTGCTGGGCCGCCGTGAGGAGTACGAGGCCGAGCTGCCAGATGGTGTGCTTGTACTGACTGCCGGCATCGACACACAGGATGACCGTATGGAGTACGAAATCAAAGGTCACGGCCACTTCAACGAGACATGGGGCATCGAAAAAGGCATCGTGATGGGGCGACCCGATGATGACGCCACATGGAAACAGTTGGACGATCTGGTCTTCAACCGCTATTTCCAGTTCAAGGATGGTATAAAATTGCGCGTGTCGATGTCCTTTGTCGATGAAGGCGGCCACTTCACCCAAGAGGTGCGCCAGCGATGCCGGGAACGTATAGGCCGCAAGGTGTTCTGCATCAAAGGCTTTGCAGGCCCGGACAGGCCCTACACCGGGCCGCCCAAGCAGGTTAAAATTGTGGTGAACGGCACCCATGTGGGCACCTGCTGGCAGTACCAGATCGGCGTTGATGCCGGAAAGCAAATCATTATGGATAATCTGCGAGTCGGCACGGTTGGGCCGAAATACTGCCACTTCCCGAAGCGGGATGACTACGGCATCGGCTATTTCAACGGTCTGCTGTCGGAGCATCTTGTGTACAAAAAGGACAAGCGCCAGCCGTGGCAATGGGAAAAAATTCCCGGCCACGAGCGAAACGAGGCGCTGGACTGCTGCAACTATGCAATGGCGGCGTTCAAGGCGCTGCCGTGCGACCTTGACGGCATTGACCGGGCACTGAAACGCGCCCGCGGCGTGGCGGTAGATGCACCTGCCGCGCTGGAAGTACCGCAAACCAAAAGCCCGCAGCCGAAACGGCGCGGGCTTTCCAAATACTATGATGAATGGTGAGGGTCATTATGGACAGAACGATGATTGAAAAGCGGCTGAAATTCCACACCGAAAGGCTGGATAACCTGTATGCCGCCTACAATGCGCTGGTAAACAGCCGCGCAAAAAGCTACCGGCTGGATGACCGCGAGCTCACCAGATTCGACCTTGACACGCTCAGCGATGAAATTGAAGATGCCGAGCGGAAAGTCGAGGAACTGACCGCGCTGCTGAACGGTCAGAGCGCCCGCAAGGCGTTCGGCGTGATCCCGCGCGATTGGTGACACCCTACTTTGGGTACTGGCCGCTCCCCAAGCTATAACGGCGGCCTTTACCGCGGGCGATGGTTTCTTTCACTACTCCTTTTCTTTTCCATCTGCCCGCTTAGTTTGAAAATTACGGAGGCGATTGTACTTGAGCAACATGAGAAAGCCCAGCGCACCGCAGGCAAGCGGATACAGCAACGCCGGCGGCAGCCTTACACGGCGGGCCACGCGCAGTTTTAGGCCCGACAGCAATTCGCCGAGCCAAGATATAAACCAGAATAGCGCCACACTGCGCCAGCGCAGCCGCATGCTGTATATGAGCAGCCCCATTGCGGCAAGCGCCATCAACACGAACCGCACCAAGGTTGTGGGCACCGGCCTGACGCTGAAAACGGCCATTGACCGCGATGTGCTGGGACTGACCCCGGAAACAGCCAAAAAGTGGCAGAGCCAGACGGAGGCCGAGTTCCGATTGTGGGCGGAGAACCGCCGCAACTGTGACGCGCTGGGCATGAACAACTTTTACGGATTGCAGCAGCTGGCCTTGAAAAGCTGGCTGATGAGCGGTGATGTGTTCGCCCTTATCAAGCGGGCGCAGCAGAGCACAAAGCTGAACCCCTACACGCTGCGGCTGCACCTGGTGGAGGCTGACCGCGTCAGTACCCCGAACACCTGCGGCGATGTCGTGAACCGTTGGGCGAACATCACCGAGGGCAAGAACACCAACAACGGCAACAAAATCTATGACGGCGTGGAGGTGGACGGCAGCGGCCTTGCCGTGGCCTACTGGGTGCGCAACACCTACCCACGCGAGATTTCGCAGGAGCAGACCAAGTGGCAGCGCATTGAGGCCGTAGGCAGGCAGACTGGCCTGCCGAACATCCTACACATCATGGACAGCGAGCGCCCGGACCAGTACCGCGGCGTGCCGTATCTGGCCCCGGTCATTGAAATGCTGCTCCAGCTGCGGCGCTACACGGAATCCGAATTGATGGCCGCACTGGTGCAGAGCTTCTTTACCGCGTGGATCGTGACCAACACCGACAAGACCGCTATCCCCACCGATGAGGTAGGCGGCGGCGATATTGCCGGTGTGCCTGTTGAAAACCCCGACACCGACAACATCAGCCACAGCGACAATGAGTACGAGATGGGGCCCGGTCAGGTTTATCACCTCGGCCCGGACGAGGATATCAAGTTTGGAAGCCCCAATGTACCGACAGCCGGGTTTGATACATTCGTAAAAACCATGTGCAAGATGGTGGGCAGCGGCCTTGAGCAGCCCTACGAGGTGCTGCTGAAAGAGTTCAACAGCAATTATTCCGCCAGCCGCGGCGCACTGCTGGAAGCGTGGGAGGCGTACAAGATGCGCCGGGTCTGGCTGGTGGACGGCTTTTGCCAGCCAGTGTATGAACTCTGGTTGGCCGAGGCCGTAGCCCGTGGGCGTATCAAAGCGCCGGGCTTTTTTGATGACCCGTTGCTCCGCGCTGCATGGTGCGGGGCGCGGTGGATCGGCCCTGTGCAGGGTACGCTTGACCCCCAAAAAGAGGTCGAAGCTGCTATCCTGCAAGTACATCACGGTTTCCGTACCCATGAGCAGGTTGCCCGCGAACTGGGCGGCGGTGACTGGGAGGAAAATGTTGAGCAGTTGAAGCGTGAGAATGAAATGCTGAAAGCTGCCGGCGTAGAAAAAGTGGAAGAAACCACCAAAAGCATGATTGAAGGAGGAGACGAAGATGGCGAAGGCCAGCAAAATCCCGGTGGCGGTGATGAATAACCTGCCCGCCGCCGTGAGCATCCAGCGCCCGTGCTACGCTATGGCGACCACGGACGGCCAGAGCGCCGATATTACCATGTACGGCGAGATTGTCGAGGAACAGCCCGTGGACTGGGGGACGGGTGAACCCATCCCCGGCCAGTACATCATTGAGAGCGAATTTCTGGACGATCTGAACAGAATTTCCGGGTGCGACAATATTACCATCCACATGGACAGCTTGGGCGGCAATGCCGGGGTATCTATCCTAGTCCACAACAAGCTGCGGGATTTGGCTGCCAAAGGTGCAAAGCTGACCTGCATTGTGGATGGTGTTGCCATGAGCGGCGGCAGCCTTATCATGTGCGCCTGCGACACGGTCAAAGTGAATCCCTCAAGCCTTGTGATGATCCACAAGTGTTGGTCGTTCATCTGGGGCGCGTACAATGCCGAGGATCTGCGCAAGGCCGCCGATGTCAACGATGCCTGGGATAAGAGCCAGGTCTCCATCTATAGGCGCAAGACCGGGCTCTCCGAGACAGTGCTGCTGCACATGATGGCAGACACTACCTACATGACCGGCAAAGAGGCCGTGGAGAAAGGCTTTGCCGATGAACTGCTGGACGATGCCGAGCCGCTGGAGATTTCCGCCAGCGCCGACAGCCAGACGATTTCCTGCAAGGGCCACGCGCTGCGGCTGATGCCCGGCGTGAAGCTGCCCGACAATATCCCTTTGGCAAAAGCGCCCGCCCCCGTGGCGCCCGCTGCTGCAAATACAAAAACGGCGGTAGAACCCGCCAACACCAACGAAGGAGGACAAACCCCTATGGCAAACGAAACCAATGGTGCCCAGACCCCCACGCCCGCCGTGGAGAACCCGCAGGCCGCAGTCGATGCCGCCGTAAGCGCTGAACGCCACCGGCTGGAAGAGATCGACCAGATCGCAGGCCTGTTCAACGCCGAGATGGTCCACGAGGCCAAGTATGGCGCAACCGCCTGTGATGCCCGTGAACTGGCGTTCCGTGCAGCGAAGCAGGCCACCCAGCAGGGCCGCGATTTCCTGACCGCGCTGGGCATTGACAACCAGCAGAGCGGCACCCAGAGCGTGAGCGCTGTACCCGGCGAAAGCGCCGAGGGCAGCCCGGAGGGCACCCCCGCCGAGCTGACCCCTGCCGAGAAGATGGCAGCAGCCCGCCAGAGCGTGAAAGCGCTTCTGCACCCCGAAACCAACAAGGAGGGCAAGAACAATGGCTGAAAAGGAACTGAGCAAGAAGCTGGGCGAGGTCGAGGTTGACGGCCTCGTGACCGCCATCGACCCGCACATCGTCATTGGTGCGGGTGTGATCCGCAAGGCATCCAGCGGCACCCTGAAGCTGACCCGTGGCACGGTGCTGGCAAAGTCTACCGGCACTGCCGGTGACAACAAGCTGGTCGTGCTGGGCACCGCCGCCAGCGGTGATACCGAGACGCTGACCGCCAACTGCATCCTGTGCGATGATGTGGAGGTCGGCACCGCCGCAGATGCCACCGTGGCCGTGTATTTGGCTGGCTGTTTCAATCCCGACAAGCTGACGATGGCCTCCAGCTACACCATGAAAGAGGCCGACAAGGATGCCCTGCGCGATGCGGGCATTGTCTTTAAGGCTGCATCGCCGATGTAAAGGAGGACACAACAATGCCTGCAATTTCTTTGAATATGCTGGAAACCTACACCCTGATGGCTATTGGTGAGGAGATCGTACCCCGCGCCAATTTCTTCCGTGACCGCTATTTCCCGACCGATGCCGGTGACCTGTTTGCCAGCGACAAGGTTCTGACCGAGTACCGCAAGGGCGACCGCAAGATGGCCTCTTTCGTGTCCCCGCGCGTTGGTGATATCCCGATGGACCGCCGCGGCTACGAAATCCACGAGTACCAGCCCGCATTCATCGCGCCCAGCCGCCCGCTGACCGCCGATGAACTGAACAAGCGCGGCTTCGGTGAAGCACTGTACAGCCAGAGTACCCAGGCCCAGCGCGCTGCTCGTCTGTTGCAGGATGACTTGCGCGACATGGATCTGCGCATTGAGCGCCGCGAGGAGTGGATGTGCGCTAAGACCATGATCGACAACGGCTGCACGATGCAGGAGTATCTGGATGACAAGACCAAGGGCGATACCCTGATCGTGAAGTTCTACGATACCGCCACCGAACACAAGTACACACCCGCCAAGAAGTGGAACGCCGCCGGTGCTACCTACGCCGACTTCAAGAATGATGTCATCGCTGCCTGCCGTCTGCTGACCCGCCGCGGTCTGCCCGCTGAGGATATGCTGATTGGTGCTGATGTGAACAGCTGGCTCCAGTCTAATGCCGAGTTCCAGAAGCTGCTGGACCGCAACAGTGGCATCCTCACCGGCACGGTGAACGAGCAGCTGACCCGCTATCCCGGCGTGACCTATATCGGGCGCTTCAACTTCGGCGGACACAATCTGGATCTGTTCTGTGTGGACGAGGAGTACGAGGACGAGAACGGCCAGAGTGCCAAGTTCTTCCCTGCAACCAGCGTGGAGATCACCGCCCCCAGCTGCGGCCATCTGATGTACGGCCAGATTACCCAGATGGACTACGGCCAGACCGACTTTACCTCCTATGTGGCAAAGCGCGTTCCCAAACTGATCGTGAACCAGCCGAACGACCTGCGTAAGCTGCGCTATGCCTGCCGCCCGCTGGCCGCCCCGAAGAACTACACCCCGTGGATTTACATGGAGAGCGTCATCGACTAAGCCGGAAGGAGTACGCCATGAAAGTGAGAATCATCTGCGGCAGCTACGGTTACCGCACCAAGTACGGCGTGAAGCCTGTAATGCTGGGCGAAACCTGCGAGGTTGACGGCATGGAGGCGGGCCGCCTGGTAGGGCTGGGTGTTGCCGAAATCGTGGACGCGCCCGCCGTGCCGTCTGCCGCCGTCCCTGCGTCGTCTGCCGCCGAGCAGGAATATAACGACACCCCTGCCGAGAAAAGCGCCGCAGAGAAGCCCGCAGCCGCCCATCTGGTGCCCGAAGACCTTGCCGACATGACCGTTGCCAATCTGAAGAAGATGGCCGCCGACATGGGCATTGACACCAAGGCGCTGAAGACTAAGGATGCGCTGATTCAGGCGATCTGCGCCGAGGAGGTTTACCCCGGCGAGCCTATGGACGGCCCCGATCTGGGCGCTGAAGCGCCCGTGGTGTGAGCGGGTTCCGTGACGCTGTGCAGGATGACCTGCATGGCGTTTTTTTGAACCTTGACGAGTTTGCCGAGCGTCATACGGTCATTTATGACGGCGAAACCTACGAGGATATCCCGGTAGTTATCACCGGGCTGCATGAAAAGGACCGCCGCCAGCTGCAAAGCGACCATGCGCAGGGGCTGTACCTTGTGAGCCGCGTTATGCACTGCGCACTTGATGATCTGGGCGGAAATCAACCCGAAAAAGGCTGCCGTATCCGCATCAACGAGCGCGAGAGCGGCAGCTTTTTCCATGATTACTATGTGGCATCGTCCATCTGCGAGATGGGGATGCTGCGCGTGGAACTGGAGGATGTGGACGAATGAGCGTTTCTACCGCGTCCAACGGCGCTATCAACATCTACCTTACAGGCGGTGCATTGGACAGGGCCGAGAAGATGCTGGCGGGTATACCCGGCGGCACAGAAAAGGCCGTGAAAAGCGCCATGAGCCGTGCCGTAAGTAGTGTGCGCAGCAACGCTGTAAAGGAAATTCGCAAGGAATACGACATCGGTGCCGCTGCCGTTCGCAGTAACCAGAACATCAAGAGCCGCTACACCTACGCGGGCGGGAACGTGACCGCCACCGTTTTATTTGCAGGGCACAAAATTCCCTTGTACCGCTACAACGGCACCAGCCCGAAGATGCCGACGGTGGACAAAGGCAAAACGGTCATTGCCATCATCAACGGCAAGCATGTTCCTGTTCATCCCGGCGTGGCCGCCAGCGGCCACCAAAAGACGGACACCTCCGTCACGAAGTTCGACAATGCCTTTATCGCACGGATGAAATCCGGCCACGTTGGCATTTTTGAACGCACTGGGGGCCAGATGGCAGGCGGCGGCGATGCAATCCACGAGTTGATGGGCTCATCTGTGCCCACGATGGTGGGCAACGAAGCCGTGCGCGAGGAATTAACCCGCGCCGCGTGGAAGAAGTTCGATGAACGCCTTGACCATGAGATCATGGCGCTGATGAACGGCTGGAGGTAATGTAAATGACTACGCTGATTCTGCTGGACAGGCTGACAGACTTTACCCGCGATGCGGTGAAGGATCTGCTGCTGCCCGTGCGCCAGCAGGAAAACGATGCCGAAGCCCTCGCCATGCGGGCGGCGGAGGTGTACAAAATGCGGCTGCCCGATTCCGGCAGCGCCAAGAAGAAAGCGCCGTACATCATCCACCAGGTCGTTACCACAAACGACCTGCAGCCCGTGGGCGAACAAATCCACGCCACAGCCAAGTTGCGCACGGTGTTCTGTGTGTACAGCCCCGATGAGGAAGAAGGCTCGCTGATGCTTTTGAACCTTATGGAGCGGCTGCGCATTGCGCTGCTGAAGCAGGTCGTCATAGGCCACCAGTTTACGCTTGACACCACGGCGGGGCTGGAACGGCTGATGTATCTGGATGACACAGCGCCCTACTACATCGGAGAGATGGCGACAGAATGGATTCTGCCGCCTGTCCAGAGGGAGGTGAGCCCATGGGAACCGAACCCCAGACCATGACCGTTGAGGATGCGTTCTGCGTCTATCTTGGCCCGACCATTGTGGGTGTCATCCAGTACGGAACCATCTACATGGGCAGTAAGGAGCAGGCTTTGAAAACCGCCGCTGCTGCCATTGAGAAGTACCCGTTGATAGCGCGGCTGATCGTGACGAGCAAGACGCTTGCCCAAGACCGCATCAAAATCAAAACACCGGGCAATCTGCTGTACGAAACGCGGCGGCAGCTGACCCGGAAATTTTAAGGAGGAAAACCTATGCCTACGAAACATGGCGTGTATACCACGCAGGCCGCTACCGGCGTGAGCACCCCGTCCGTTGCTGACAGCGGCATCCCGTTTGTTGTCGGTGCGGCCCCGGTGCAGTCTGCCGACAATTATTCTGCCGCAGCGCTGGGCCTGCCCGTGCTTTGCACCAGCTTTGCCGAAGCAAAAGCGGCGCTGGGGTACAGTGACGATTTTGCCAGCTATGACCTGTGCGAAGTGATGTATACTCACTTCCAGCTGTTCGGCTGCCAGCCCGTCATCCTGTGCAATATGCTGAACCCCGCCACGATGAAAGCAACTGTGACTGCTGCCGACATCAACCTGACCGACCACAAAGCGCTGCTGCCCATTGATGCCATCAATGATGCTTCGCTGGTCGTAAAGCCCAGCACCAGCGGCAGCGCACTGACCAAGGGCACCGACTACGAGGCCTACTACAGCGGGGAGAACCTTGTCGTTGAGGCCATCGAGGGCGGCAGCGCCTATTCTGCCGCCAAGCTGAACATCGCCTACAACAAAGTGGACACCAGCAAGGTCACCAAGACCGTTATTGCCGGTGGCTTTGCTGCGGTTGACAGCTGCATGAGCACCGTGGGCATCGTGCCCGACCTGCTGCTTGCCCCGAAGTACAGCAGCGAGAGCGAGGTTGCCGCCGTGATGGCAACCAAGGCGGGCGGCATCAACGGTATGTTCGGCGCTAAGGCGCTGGTCGATCTGGATACCGCCACCGCGAACAGCTACACCGCCGCTGTGTCCACCAAGGCCGACAAGGGCATGACCGATGCCAACGAGATCGTGTGCTGGCCCATGGCTACGCTGGGTGACCGCAAGCTGCACATGAGCTGCATTGTGGCTGGCCGCATGGCTGCCACCGACACCGACAATGCCGGTGTGCCCTACGAGAGCCCGTCCAACAAGGACGCAAAAATCGACGGCCTGTGCCTTGCCGACGGTACCGCCGTGGTGCTGACCTTTGAGCAGGCCAACGCACTGAACGGCGGCGGCATCGTGACTGCGCTTAACTTCATGGGAGCGTGGAAGGTCTGGGGCAACTACACCGGATGCTATCCGTCCAGCACCGACCCCAAGGACATGTTCATTCCGTGCGGGCGTATGTTCGCCTATGTGCAGAACACCATCATCCGCACCTGCTGGCAGTTCCTTGACAAGCCCATGAACCGCCGCCTGCTGGATACCATCACCGACACGGTGAATATCTGGCTGAACGGCCTTGTGGGCAGCGGCTACCTGCTGGGCGCCCGCGTGGAGATCAGGGAGGACGAGAACCCCGTGACCCAGCTGATGGCGGGCATCATCAAGATTCATGTCTACATGACCCCGGCCAGCCCGGCACAGGAAATCGACTTCGTTCTGGAGTATGATTCCAGCTATGTGACCAGCGCTCTGACCGCGTAAAGGAGGAATAAACAATGCCGAGAGTAGATCAGTCTACCATCAACTGGGCCGTCTATGAGGACAACACCGAGTACGCCGGCATGGCACAGGCCACGCTGCCGAACCTTACCGCGCTGACCCAGAGCATCAGCGGTGCGGGCATCGCGGGCAATGTCGATGCAGTCATTCTGGGCCACTTTGATGCCATGAGCATGACGCTGAACTACCGCACCATGACCGAGCAGGCTGTACGCCTGAGCGAGCCCCGCCGCCACAACATCGACCTGCGCTATGCTGTGCAGGACGAAGACCCTGTTGCGGCTGCTGTGCAGATTCGCGCAATCAAGCATATTCTGGTGGTTATCCCCAAGACGCACACCCCCGGTACTGTTGCCCCGGCTACCCCGGAGAACGGTACCGGCGAGTTCGCCGTGCGTTACTGGGCCACCTATATCGACGGCAAGAAAGTCCGCGAGATCGACCCGCTGAACTTTATCTGCCTGATCGATGGCACCGACTACCTGGCCGATGTCCGCAAGGCCCTGGGCAAGTAATTTGCCCGGCAAGATCCGCTGACCCTGCCTGTAGTTGCGTGACAGATGGCTCACACATTTATGACAACACCCCATGCTGGTCAGCAAATTACAGGCAAGTTAGATATGCCCGGAGAGAAGCCCTCTCCGGGCATTTTTTTGAAGAATGAAAGGAGTTTGGCAAATGAGCGCCATTGACAACAAGCAACTGAAAGCTGCACAGGCCGAGGCGGCAACCGCCACCGATACTTATACCCATGTGTTCAAGAAACCGTTCACCTATGAGGACAAGACCTACGAACAGCTGACGCTTGATTTCGGCAGCTTGACGGGGCGCGACTTCATGGCGATTGACCGTGAGGTGCGCGAGCGCGAAGGGCGTGTGCCCATTGTGCCGGTGTACGACACCAGTTTCCTGATGCGCATGGTCTGCCGCGCCAGCAAGGAGAAAATCGACTATGACACGATTGTTGCTGCACCGTTTGCAGAGTTCAACGCGATCCGCGATAAGGCGCGCAGTTTTTTGCTGCGCACGGAGATGTAATAGACCGGGACTGCCTGTGGCTGCGTAAGCAGTGCATGATGCTGGCCCGGAACTGTTGCACCCCCGTGGATTACTGGCTGTCAATGACACTGGCCGAGTTGCAGGTCTGGATTGATGCCAACAACGGCCTGTTTGACAAGGACAATGCCAAACAATAACCCATAAAGGAGGCTGCCGTGGCAAGCCGTAAAGAATACGAAATGCTATTCCAGTTGGATGCAAAGCTCGGCAGCAGCTATACATCCACATTTTCCAAAGCAAAGAGCGGCCCCAGCGAACTGCAAAAGGAAATCCGCAGTTTGCAGAGTGTGCAGGCTGACATATCGGCCTACACCAAACAACAGGCCGCCGTTGAAAAGACACAAGCCAAGCTGGACAATCTGAACAAGCAGTATCAGTTGCTACAGCAGGAAATCAAGGAGACCAGCGGCCCGACCACTTCCCTTGAACGCGAGAGCGCCAAGCTGGAGCAGCGCATTGGTGACACCAGCAATGCGCTGGCTACTCAAAAAGAGCGCCTGTCTCAAACTGCTGCATCGCTTTCTGCAGCTGGAATTAGCACAGAGCGTCTTGGAGAGGCCAACGCAGATCTATCCGACAGACTTAGCTATTTACGAACCAAGCAAATAGCTGCCACCAAAAGCGCAGAAGAATTCGGAAGTGTTGGGGTTTCTTCGATTGAATCCGTTGCACAGGCATATGCCTCCACAAAAATTTATGATGCCCTTGGCAAAATCAAGGATGCATATATAGCTGCCGGAGAAGCCTCTATTGAGTACGAGAGCGATGTTACCGGTGTGTATAAGACTGTAGATGGAACGGATGCGCAGCTTGCCGCTATAGACGATGCCATAAAAGATATGGCTACAGACATACCTGCTACTACAAAGGAGATTGCCGGGGTCGCTGAGTCCGCCGGGCAGCTCGGCATAGCCACGCAGGATGTTATGGATTTTAGTCGGGTGATGATCGACCTAGGCGAATCTACAAACCTTTCTGCAGAGCAGGCGGCGACGTCACTGGCAAAATTTTCGAATATAACCGGTACCCTTCCCGAAAACTATTCCAGGCTTGGATCGGTAATTGTAGATCTAGGCAATAACTTTGCTACCACCGAGGCCGATATCACAGAAATGGGCACAAGGCTGGCATCCGGCGGGAAACTTGCCGGCCTGACAGAGCCTCAAATCCTAGCATTGTCAGCAGCGATGTCCAGCGTAGGAATAGAGGCCGAAGCCGGAGGCACTGCGATGACGCAAACGCTTTCCGCCATCGAAAAAGCCGTCGCGAATGCAGATGAATCTCTTTCTGAATATGCCCGAATTGCAGGCATGAGCGCTGAAGAATTCTCTAATGCCTGGAAAAACGATGCCCTTACGGCACTGACTTCGTTTATTTCTGGACTGGGAGAGCTTGATAGTCAGGGAGAAAGTGCAACACTAGTTCTTGATGATCTTGGGCTGTCTGGAATACGGCAAAGCAATATGCTGAAATCCCTTGCCTTGGCTGCCAATACATTGACAAGAGCTGTAAATGTAGCAAATACAGCATGGGATGAGAATGTTGCGCTGACAAATGAAGCAAACAAGAGATATGCCACAACTGAATCCAGGCTGGGAGCTGCAAAGAATTCTTTCAATAACTTAAAAATCGCCGTTGGAGATGTATATACGCCTGTTGTCCGTGAAGCTGCAGATGCTGGAAACGAGATGCTCCAAGGCATGACTGAGTTCGTGGAAGAAAACCCTGCCGTGGTAAAAGGGGTAAGCGTCACGGTGGGTGTGCTTGGTGCGGCAGCCACAGGACTTACAGCCTATACTGCGGCGGCTGGAATTGCAAAAGCCGCTACGGCTGCTCTAGGGGCAACATTTACTGCATCACTAGGTCCGGTAGCACTTGCTGTGGCAGGGGTATCGTTGGCCGCTGGCGCAATCGTGACTCTTGTTAGCGCCTCTGATGATGCAAGCAATTCCCTAGGCGAAGTGCCGCCAAAGCTAAGCGACATTACGGCTGAAGCACGAGGCGTAACTGATTCTCTTGAAGAGGCACAATCGGTCATGCAGGCCAGCGCCGAAACCACAATGGCGACTGCCGGTACGGCGGATCTGTACATCACCAAGCTGGAAGAAATGGGCGACTATGCCAAGCTGAGCGCCGATGACCAGCAGGAATACCGCAATGTGCTGACGCTGCTGTGTGACCTGATTCCCGATCTGGCCGGGTATATTGATACCACCACCGGCAAGATACAGGGCGGCACCACAGCGCTGCGCGGATATGCCAAGGCATGGCAGGACAGCGCCAAGGCGCAGGCCTACCAAGAGTTCATGTCTGATGTGTCGCAGCAGTACAACGATGTCACCAAGGAGCTGTACCAGAACCAGCTGAAGCTGACCGAGGCACAGACCAAGGGCGAAGCCGCCAGCAAGGGCATGGACGAGACCTATCAAAAGCTGCTGTCCACCCTGGGCATGACGGATGACGAATTCCAGAAAACCTACGGCAGCGTGAGTGCCATTGCGGGTGTTCACCTTGACCCCGAAATCGCTGACGAGGTTATGGACCTGCGCGACAGCTACGAGGAATATTCCAACCAGCAGCTGGAGGCCGCCGAGAACGAAAAGGTCTACCAGCAGGCCGTAGACGATGGCATCGCCAAACAGGGCGAGGCCCAGCAGGCCATTGAAGATGCGCAGACCGCCTACGAGAATCTGGAGGCTGCCCAATCCGGTGCCACAAGCTCTGCATCCGAAGGCGCGGCTGAGCTCGGACAGGCCATCAGTGATGTGACAGTCGAAGCCCAAAAGCTGGTTGAAGCCTACAACACCGCCTATGATGCTGCCGAGAAATCCATCGGCGGCCAGTACGAGATTTGGGATAAGGCATCCAGCGTGAGCGCCACCAGCGTGGACGCACTGAACAAAAACCTTGAAAGCCAGACCACCTACTGGCAGGACTATAACACCAACCTTGATACCCTGCGCGAAAAAGCCGGGAGCATAGAGGGCTTGAGTGATATGGTAGCCAGCTTCGCCGATGGCAGTAAGGAATCTGTGGACGCTATCGCCGGTATGGCCCAGGCGGCCCAGGATGGCGGCGGCAAGCTGGAAACGATGGTGAAGAACTGGCAGGATCTGCAGCAGGCACAGAAGGACGCCAGCGGAGCGCTTGCCGACCTGACCACCGACTTTAGCAGCAAAATGGATGAACTGGCCCAAAAGGCCGGTGATACTGTAGATGAACTGGATATGAGTGCCGAGGCTGCAAAAAACGGCAAGGCCACGGTGCAGGCATTCATCGACAGCGCATCCAATATGCTGCCCGATGTGCAGACCGCCTATGCGAAGATCGGCACGACTGCGGCCAATGCCCTGCAGAGCAAGCTGGACAAAGCCAACACCAGCGGACGCGCCCAGAAAACCGGCGCACAGGCCACAGGCACGCGCAATGCAGAACCCGGCTGGACGCTGGTTGGCGAGTACGGGCCGGAAATCGTCTACATGCAGGGCGGGGAGGGCGTTTTGAATGCCGCCCAGACCAAGGATGTGCTGCCCGCACTGGATGACCGCTACACCGATACCCGCGCTGAGAATGCCGAAGCACCTGCCCCGAAAGAAACGGCGCAGGCTGCCGAGAGCGCCGCCGTCAACCCACACGAGGGCATACGGAACGACACCAGAGCAGCCCAGACCCCTGCCACAACTGCGCGAGTGATGCCACAGACGGCTGATGGGCCCGCAGAGGCGGTCTCCGCGCCAGCTGTGAACCAACCCAAGGTAGACATACCCCCAGAGGTCGAAGCGGCGCAGGAGCCTATCTCCGCCGCCGTGGCAACCGATGTACCTGACACTGTGAGCGCGGCTGAACCATTTTCGGGAATTTCCGAAAATGGTATGCAGTACGCCGAGACTGTGCAGGCAGAGGACGCCTACCCAGCAAGTGCTGCCCAGCCCGCCGCTGAGCCGGCTGCTTTTGCCCCTGCCGAGGCTGATAAGGTAGACATACCCCTTGATGGGCAAACGCCCGAAAACGGCCTGTCTGCCGCCGAGATGAACCATGCCGCTGAAGCTGACGCAATGCTGGCCGACTATACCGCTGTTATCAGCCCGCGGGCCGTGGATGCGATGGGCAGCTTTGCCGCCCAGAACGCCAAGCCAGCCGCCGAGGCGGTACAGGCTGAGAGCGCCAAAAGCAGCACCACAACCCAGTTGCAGCCCATGAGCCTTTCGCCGGTATTCCAGATCAGCGGCATGCAGGACAGCCAGCAGCTGCGCAGTGCACTGAACCAGAGCGTTGAGGATATGCGCCAGATGATTTTGGACGTGGTCCAGAGCGCCAGAGATGACGAGGAAAGGATGAATTTCAGCTAATGACCTATACGACTGTACAGGGCGATATGTGGGATTCCATCGCCTATAAAATCTTTGGCAATGCGGCTGCCACCGACCAGCTGATGGCGCTGAACCAGCAGTATCTGCACACCTACATTTTCTCGGCAGGGATCGTACTGACCCTGCCCGAAGCCAAAACGGAAAGCGAGCAGCCGACCGGGATGGTACCGTGGAAGAAGGTGGACGCATGAGCGTTTTAGCCCGCCGCAGCAAGCTGCTGATGTGGTTTGACGGCGTGAATATCAGCGATGACATAGCGCCGTACTTTCTCGCCGCGACCTATACCGACAACGATGACGGCGTTTCTGATGATTTGCAGGTCACTTTGCAGGACCGCGATAAAATCTGGATGAAAAGCTGGCTGAACGAAATGGTGAACGCCGCTGCCGAGGATGCCTTGAAAATCCGCGCCAAGATCTGGATAAACTACTGGAACGGCTACGATGTGGAGGAGTTCCTCGACTGCGGTGAATTTGAGCTTGATTCCGTCTCACTGTCCGGGCCGCCGAACACGGTGACCATCAAGGCATGCAGCCTGCCGTTTACGAACCAGATACGCCAGACCAAAAAATCCAAGGCGTGGGAGAATTATAGCCTGTCCGCGATCCTTGCAGAAATTGCAGGGGCGAACGGCATGGGATATTTCTTCGATACGCCGAACGACCCCTTTTATGACCGCGTAGAGCAAAGCAAAATCAGCGACATCGCCTTTTTGCAGCGGCTTTGCACCAATGCGGGGCTGAATATTAAGGCTACCAAGGGCAAGTTGGTCATCTATGACCAGAGCGACTACGAGCAGCGGCCTGTTGTGATTGAGGCAGACTACCGCGATACCAGCTTTACCAAGTGGAAGTTGAACACCAAGACTGCCGACACCAAGTACGCCAGCTGCCGTGTGAGCTATGTTGAACCCGCCACAGGTGCCTGCATTGAGTATACGGCCTACACCGAAGACTATGACGAGGACGCCAAGACCAACCAGCAGTTGGAACTCTACGCCAAGGTCGGCAGCGTGGCCGAAGCCAAAACGATGGCTGAAAAGCACCTTCGGCTGCACAACAAATTTTCTAAGACGGTGCAGTTTACCCACACCGGCCATGTTTGGTATGTGGCTGGTGTGGGTATCCGTGTCAAAGGCTACGGCTTTTGGAATGGACGCTATATCTGCACACAGGCAAAGCACACAATCAACGAAAACGGCTATACAACAACTGTTACAGGCCGCAGGATACTGGAGGGATATTGATGGCTGATGAAGTAACCAGACTGCGTATCGGCACCGTGTCGGCTGTCGATAAGGCTAATCTGGCCGCCCGCGTCATTTTCAAGGACGAGAACATCGTATCCGGCTGGCTGCCTGTTTTGCAGCGAACCGGGGAAATTGTTACAGTTGCCACTGCCGGCAAGCACGACCACGATGTTGACGGTGACTGCACAGTGAAAAATACCACCAAAACGCCGACCACATGGACAGACAGTGAGGGCAAGGTGCATACCAGCTATGAAACCGCCCACAGCCATGGGGCCAAGGTGAACTACTGGCTGCCAAAGGTCAATGAGACCGTGGCGTGCCTGTATCTGCCGACCTTTAACGGTGATGGTGTGATACTGGGGGCGATTAAAACATGATTGTTGGCTGCCTTGGAGACCTTATCTTTCAGGTCAGTTCCGATACGGTGATGACCGTAAGCAACTTTGTGGAGAGCGCATCCACCCGGTACGCCATCCACCAGCGCCACAACAACAGCGCCTGCCTTGAGTACACCGGCATGGATCCGGACCAGCTTACCTTTGATATTGAGTTGTCCGAGTATCTGGGCGTGTATCCGCAGAGTGCCATCAACATACTGTGGGGCTACATCCGCAGCGGACAGCCGGTATCCATGGTGCTGGGCCGGACCGTGTACGGGAAATGGCGCTGGGTAATCAAGAGTATGGCCATCAAGATGAAGCACACCGACAAGGACGGAACGTGGACGCATACCACGGTGAGCGTTACCCTGATGGAATATCTGGCGCAGTAAGGAGGCCTGAAAATGAGTTACCTTGTGAGCGCCCTGCCGGACGATGAACTGCTTTTGAACTGCACAGACACCGTAACAAGTGTGCTGCAGAACATCAAGTGCATCATCCTGACCCGCAAGGGCGACATACCCCTGCACCGGGGCATCGGCCTGACGGGGAGCTGGATCGACAAGCCGATTACAGTTGCCCCTACACTGATGGTGGCAGACCTCAAGGAAGCCATAGAGGAGGGCGAGCCCCGTGCCGAGTTTGTGCAGGCGACCTTTGAGATTGACCCGAACGACCCTGCGCATCTAATCCCAACCGTGGAGGTGAATATCCGAGATGAGTAGAAACCCCTTGTACCAGTTCGTGGACACCGACACGACCAAGCTGGAGGCTGCGCTGGTTGATGCCTATGAGGCTATTGTCGGCCACAGCGCCCAGCCCAGCAGCCCGGAGCGCATATTTATTGCCTGGGTCGCAAGCATCATTTTACAGGAAAGGGTGTATCTGAACCATGCGGGAAATCAGAACATACCGAGCCGCGCCGAGGGCGCAAACCTTGATGCCTTGGGCGAGCTGTTCTACCAGCATACGCGCCCGGCCGCGACCTCCTCCACCGTAACGATGCGGTTCAATATCAGCGAGGCGCAGACCAGCGCTGTGCTGATCCCGAAAGGTACGCGCGTGAGCAATGGGCAAAATATGTTCTGGGCTACCGTGGAGGACCGGTACATTGCAGCCGGGCAGACCTACGGTGATGTAACAGCCGAGTGCATGACTGCCGGCACGGCGGGAAACGGCTACCTTGCAGGCCAGATCGCCACCATTGTGGATGTGTTCGACTATTACACCAGCTGCACAAATCTGACCGAGAGCGGCGGCGGCAGCGATGCCCCCACCGATGACGAGTTCTACGAGCAGCTGCGCCAGAGTGAGGACAACTATTCCACTGCCGGGCCGAAAGGCGGTTATATTGCCAAAGCAAAGGCTGTGAGCAATGACATTGCCGATGTGCTGCCAAACAGCCCGACCCCCGGCGAGGTGCGCATCTATGTTCTGATGGAAGACGGCACGATTGCCGGGCAGGAAGTGAAGAATGCCGTGCTGGCTGCCTGCAACGCCGATGAAACCCGCCCGCTGACCGACCATGTACTGGTGGAAGACCCCGAAACGGTGGCGTACGATATTGATGTGACCTACTATCTGAACCGCGGCGGCCCGTCTGCCGCTGATGTGCAGAGCGAGGTGAACGCCGCCGTGGATGCCTATGTGAAATGGCAGGCGGGCAAGCTGGGCCGGGACATCAACCCCAGCGAACTGACCCGCCGTATGATGGTGAACGGCGTAAAGCGCGTTGTTATCCGCAGCCCTGTCTACACAGAGCTGCGCAGCGGCAATGTGGCTACCGATGCCAGCGGGCGTGTGGCGCTGGCCGACCTGACGGATACCGTGCCACAGGTTGGTAAGCTGCGTGGCCGCACCGTGACGAGCGGAGGGTATGAAGATGAGTAATACCCCCACCGCCGAGGAGTTCCTGCGGGCGCTGCCGCCCGTACTGCGCAATGACAGGCGCATGATGGCGCTGGGGCAGGTTGTGGCCGAAGAACTTTCGGACCGCATGAGCGAGATCGAGAAAGCGGCCATCTATCCCCGTATTGACGAACTGGATGAAGCACTGCTGGACATACTGGCTTACGATTTCAAGGTGGACTGGTACGGCTATGACTACCCGCTGGAAACGAAGCGGGCGCTGCTGAAATCCAGCTTCTATATTCACCGTCATCTTGGCACCAAGGGCGCTGTTGAGGCGGCCATTCAATCGGTGTACCCCAAGAGCATCGTGGAAGAATGGTTCGACTATGTGGAGGGCGGCAACCCCTACACATTCCGCATTGTACTGGACGCATCGACCCCCGCCGTGCCGGTGAACAACACAGACCTTTTGCGGGCGGTAAACCTGTACAAAAGTCTGCGCAGCCATCTGGACGGCATCATGTTCCGCAGCACACACTGTTTTGAAATCCGCACAGGCTGCGGATGGTGCGTGTACACGGCCCGCCTGTGCGGTACTTATCCAGTGCAGGCCAGGGAGGGCGCTATCTACAATTTCCCCGTAGTCGTGGAGACCGATCACGGCGGCGAGGCGTACACCATGCCGCTGACAGGCCAGCCGACTGCCGGCACATTCCCGGCTCCTGCCGTGCAGGGCGTTATCGCCGGGGAAAATGTGGCCGTTGCCACAGCCGAAAACGGACAGACTTACACAAGCCCCATGACGGGCTATGCCACGGTGGGTACACACCCCGCTGCAGCAGTGCAGGGGTCTATCCTTGACGGCGTACTTATGACCGACACAGCCAGCGGGAGCGCGGGCTTTGAGGCTACCCCCTGCGGGCTGGAGCCGGGATCACTTTTTTAGGAGGTATGACCCATGATTGACAGTGCAGGGTTTACCGACCTGCGGAACTACATCAAGCGGCGTGTCGCTTATGCCAAGTACCGTGTCGGCAATACCTACATCAAAACGGACCTGTCCGATGTGGCGGTGCTGCCTAACGGCACGGTGCGGGCACAGCTGACCATCAGTGCCGAGAGTACCCCACTGACCGTGACCCGCGTGGAGCTGTACAACTCTGACAACGCCCTGTGGGCACATCAGGATTGCAGCATCACGGTCAACACCGGGCAGACGGGCATCTTGTACTGGTTCGACTTTACCGTGACCGAGCAAGTTGTAAAAAAGCTGCTTGCGAAAGATGCCAAGCCTACGCAGAACTATGTCGTGACCGAGCAGGAGGTGAAATGAAATGTATTATCCTACCCAGTGGAAAGACCATGTGACGAATCCGAGCAACTGCTTCAACATCACGAAGAACGATGACGGCACCTACCAGATCACCCGCGCCGGCACTGTGATGCAGCAGGGTACGCCGCAGGATGCGGCACATTTTACCAACCAAGAGGACGGCATCTGGGAACTGTTTGCCTGCTATGGGTTGCTGCTGAACTACGCCCGCCAGATGGGCTGGGATGTGGAGCGCGGCAGCATCAACCTGACGAACACCGCCAAGCCGTACCCGTTCAACAACAGCCAGAAGACCGTGGCCTTGCAGATGCAGCGCCCCAGCCGTGACTATATCGTCATCGCCGAGGCAAGCAACGTGAAGGGCAACCTCGGTCAGATCGAGGTGAGCGACCAGCTGTCCAACGGCTTTAAGGTCGCCTACACCGGCAGCGCCACTGCTGCCACCATCAACTACATTGTGATCGGAGGGTACATGAAATGATTATCGTTGAGAAGAACCCCGGCCAGAAAATCGACTACGAGGTGAACAAGACCAAGCTCACCTTTGACGATGACCTGACCCTGAACCTTGCCAAACGCGAGGAAGACTACGCCGTACACATTGATGTGTGCTTTGACGAGGACGGGGCGCTGTGCATCGGCGCTGCTGCCGGGCGCAGCTATGTAGCCCAGATCGACATCCCGCCCCGCCAGTACAAGGAAGTGCCTGCCACGGCGGCGGAGACGACCACCGGCGAGGCGGCAGACGATGCAGACGGTAGCCATACCCCGCAGCAGACAACCGCAAGGGAGCCGCTGCCGTTGGACATGAACACCGTGACGCTGACGCTGTGGAGCATCGAGTAAGGAGGTAAACCCCTATGGCTGATAATTTTGACCTGATGGCAACCGCACTGAAAGCGGTCTGCCCGAACAATGAGATCCTGCTGGACAACGCCGGCAAGCCCAGCGTTATGGTCCGCATCCCGAAGATGACCTATGCCCAGCTGGGTATGGGCGAATCCACCGCACTGTTCCCGGCGTTTATCATCAACGGGCAGGAAGTGGACGAGATCTACATCTCCAAGTATCTGAACATCGTGCAGAATGGCCGTGCGTACAGTCTGCCCGGCGTTGACCCTGCCGCAAGCATGAACTTTGACCAGGCCCGCAGCTACTGTGAGGCAAAGGGTGACGGCTGGCACTGCATGACCCGCATGGAGTGGGGTCTGCTGATGCGAATCTGCGAGATGCAGGGCTTTATCCCGCTGGGCAACAACAACTACGGCAAGCACAGTTCGGAGCAGTTCTATAAGGCAATCCCGACTTTCATCGACACGGGCGCTGGCGGCAAGACCGGACGCACCGCTACCGGCACCGGACCGCTGACTTGGTACCACGACAACAGCCCCAGCGGTATTGCTGACCCTGTCGGTGATGTGTGGGAATGGGCCGGTGGTGTCCGTACAGTAAAGGGCGAATTGCAGGTTCTCGTCAACAACAATGGTGCGGACGCTGCCAACTCGCAGGGCGTAAGCAGCATCAAGTGGATGGCTATCAATGCCGATGACGGCAGTTACATTACCCCTGCTGGCAATGGTACGACTGCAAACTCTGTTAAGATGGATTGGATTTCCAACCACCTCCGCTACTCCAAGTCTATTACCGTACAGGCCGATACGAGCCGCAGCTGCGGTTTCGGCACTATCGACTGCGATAGCACGATTGGCGATGCTGCCAAGCTGGTGTTGCAGTGCCTTGGTATGCTGCCGTACAAGTCCACCGACCTGTGTCCCAAAGCTGGTCATTTGTGCTGGTTTAATAACGGCGCTGATGAACGCGCTTTCTATTCGGGCGGCAACTGGTACAACTCTTCCTTTGGCTTGGCTTCGTTCTACGGCAACTTCCCGCGCTCGAATTCGTGGACGAGCATTGGCTTCCGCGCCGCTTTTGCAAAACTGCCCACTGCGTAACTGCGCACTGGAGACCGCGCGATAGCGCGGTCTTGGGCAGCAGAGCGATTGCGGGATAGCTGCGCGCAGAGATTCCCTCAGTCCGGCCCCGAAGGGGCCGGTTTATAAAATTGATTTTTCGGATTTTGGGTATTTTCTGCGATTTTTCCGACAGAATCTACCAAAACGACCCGCCGGGCGGGAAAAAGCTATATAATGCCCTGTGGGCTGGAGGTGCTGACAATGGCCGAAGAACTTAAAATCATGCAGAAAGTCTTTGACATGATGCAGTATGGGTACGGAGCCCTTGCGCAGTATCCGAAGTCTGAAAAGTTTGCTCTCTGCACCGACATCAAGCGCTGCATGGACACCATGCTGGAGCGCACGATTGAGGCGCAGAAGAAATACTACAAAAAGACTACCTTGCAGGATCTGGATGTGGAAGTGGCAAAGCTGCGGGCTTATCTGCGGTTGAGCCATGAACTCGGATTTCTTCCGATGAAGAAGTACGAGGTCTGGAGCGGCATGGCAGTCGAAATCGGAAAGATGCTCGGCGGTTGGCTTAAAACCATCAAGAGCCAGCCGAAGACATAGGGTATCAGCCGTGACGCGCTTTCTATTCGGGCGGCAACTGGAACAACTCTTCCTATGGCTTGGCTTCGTTCAACGGCAACAACCCGCGCTCGAATTCGAGGACGAACATTGGCTTCCGCGCCGCTTTACCTCATAGTCAGATATTGCAAGCTCGCGGGCTTGCTCTCAGTACAGAGGGATAAAGGGGCTGGTCTCCTTGGTTGCAGGGTGACAGCTGCGGCCTTAAAATTTTAGCAGCTTTGCCGGTGTTCCGATGGCATACCTTCATACGGCACCTGCGGGGCTGCGAACCTCAAGGGGTGGCATTAGATTGGAAAAACACAGACATATTTTTGAGCAGTTTGCAACCTTCGACAATATGTATGATGGTTATTTGCTGGCGCGAAAACATAAGCGCTATCAGGATTGTGTGCTTGAGTACACCAATCTCCTTGAGGATAATTTGATCGATGCGGTGAATCGGCTTCAATGGCATGAGTACCAGACAGGACCGCTTCACCAATTTTACGAGTATTACCCCAAGAAACGAATCATCAGCAGCCTGCCTTTCTATGACCGCGTTGTAAACTGCGCTGCGTACAATGTGACGTGGCCGATTTACAGCAAGTCGTTCTATGAACACAGTTATGGCGGCGTTCCCGGTAAGGGCCCTGTGCGGTGTGCAAACACGATACAGGGCTGGATGCGAGAGGCTGCGGCCAAACCCGGCGACTGGTACTTTGTGAAGATGGACATTACAAAGTTCTTCTTTCGTATTCCTACCGAAGTACAGCTGCGGGAACTGGGCCGCCCGCTGGATGATGCCGACATGATGTGGTTCTTTGAACGCGCTATCCGCTGCGATGGCCGCCCGCTGGGGCTGCCGCTGCACTGCACCGATGTTACCACAGCGGAACGCATTGCGGGCCGCGGGATGCAGGTGGGCAGTTTGGTATCGCAGATGACGGCCAATGTGGTTATGACACCTGCAGATCACTACATCAAGCGGGAGCTGTGTGCGCCGTATTACGCCCGGTACATGGACGATATGGGCGCAATCATCGAGGGCAAGGCCGCCGCGTGGGAACTTGTGGAGGAAGTGGACAACTACCTGCAAACAAACCTTGGGCTGAATCTGAACCAGAAAACTGCCGTTATTCCCATCGGAAACCCGGTGGAATTCGTGGGGCGGAAAATCAGCCCGGTCAAAATTGAACTGCGCCGGCAGACCACCCTCGGCATGAAAAAGCACTTACGGTATGTGCAGGATGCCTATGCTGCGGGTGAGATTGATCTTGACTATGCGTTGAGCGTCATCACCAGCTACCGGGGGCTGTTCAAGGATGTTACCAGCGATGCTTTCCTTGAAAAGATGCTGGATGAATTCGTACTATCCAGGCCCGCGCTTGAAGCGTAGGGCGACAACTCAATAAGAAATCGGCAACCCAGCCACTGTGGCAGGGCTGCCGATTTTTTATACAAATTTTTACCGAGAGGAGCGACAGACCATGACCGACAAGGAACTTGAAAACGGCGTTGACATCACTGCTGAATGCGATGCTGAGACCAGCAACGGCAAGGGGGTTGAGGACGATGAGTGATTGCTCTTTCGTAGACCTGACTTGCATTTCACCCAACTGCAATCGCCCGCGCAAGTACGCTGTCAGCAAAATCACCCCGCACCACATGGCGGGCAATCTGACGCTGGAGCAGATCGCTGCCATGGAGGCCAAGCCCAGCCGCCAGATGTCCAGCAACTATGCGATTTCCAGTGACGGCGGTATTGCGCTGCTGTGCCACGAGGCAGACCGCAGTTGGTGCAGCAGCAGCCCTGCCAACGACCACAGAGCCATTACCGTGGAGGTTGCCAACGACCAGATTGGCGGGCAGTGGCATGTCTCTGATGCAGCGCTGGAGGCGCTGGTAAAACTGTGCGTGGACATCTGCCAGCGCAACCCCGCACTGAAGAACGGCCTCAACTACACCGGCGATGCCCGCGGCAACCTTACCAAGCACAGCTACTTTACCAGCACCGCTTGCCCCGGCCCGTACCTTGGCGGCAAGTTCAGCTGGCTGGCCGAGGAGGTCAACAAGCGATTGGCCGGCGGTGTTACCGTGGCAGGCGATGCCCTGCGGGCGGGGATGGCACTGCATCTAGAACGCACCAACCTGTACATTGCCAGTGCTTCGCTGGCTATCGCCGGGGTGCGCACGGGCACCTATTACCTGTGGGGCACCGAGGTGGTCAATGGCCGTGTGCGCATTACCAACAGCACCAGCAATGTGGGCAAGTACGGCAAGGTCACTGGCTGGATTAGTGTGGACGATGCCAAGGCTGGTGCCGGGCTGCGTGATCAGGCCACCGATAGCCGCGGCCTGACAAAGATCGTCATCGACTACGCCAGCAATGTGCAGGCCATGGCGGTGTACAATCTGGCCCAGCAGCTTGACCTCGTTGCCCCTGGCTACTACCGCAGCAGGTACATTGATGCCGCCAAGACGGCGCAGTACATCGAAATTGGCCAGATCAGCGCGGGCGATGCCGAGCATGTCACCACCCTGTGCAAAAAGGCTGCCATCGAGTACAAGACCGCTGCATAGTTGGGAGGTGGAGGCAATGACCGAATGGGGCGTTGTGGGCGTGATCGTTGTGCTGCTGGGTTTGCTTGGCACTGTGACCGCGCCTATGATTCGACTGAACACCACCTTGACCAAGCTCAACGACAAATTCGACACCTTGGACGAAAGGCTGACGGGTGTGTCGGAGAGCAACCACGCATCCCACAGGCGGCTGTGGGAACATGAAGAAATGCAGGACTCCAAGCTGCACGACCATGAGACCAGAATTCAGATTCTGGAGCATGGGCCGGGCTGCCCTGCGAACCATTCCACAAAGGAGGAATATACATGAATATCAACTGGCGCGTCCGCATCAAAAACAAGGCGTTCTGGCTGGCTCTGATCCCGGCTGTACTGCTGCTGGTGCAGGTCGTGGCTGCCGTGTTCGGCTACACGCTCGACCTCGGTGATCTTGGCAACAAACTGCTGGCCGTTGTCAATGCGGTGTTTGCCGTGCTGTCGATCCTCGGCATTGTGACCGACCCGACCACGGCGGGCATCGGCGACAGCCCGCAGGCGATGACCTACGAAGAGCCCAAACAGAACCCCTATAATTAAAATGAGCCCCCGGGCTGACTACCGCAACAGGTAGTCAGCCCGGGGGCTTTTTGTGGTTTATTTGTACATGCTATTGATTAGGCTTGTCTGATCCCACTCTTCCAGTGGTAGGGGCAGGCCCGCAAACGCGCGGAGAGCCTCGTCAGAGCCGCAATCATCGCAGATATATAGACCGCTTACCTCTCTGGACAATGCGTTTGAGGAGGCGGCCCGCTGGGTCTGTGGGTCGATCTTGAGCGGCTTGCCGCAGCGCGGGCAGAACGGCCAGCCGTTTTTCTGGTCGGAAATCATGCGGGCGGTGAGCTCGGCGTTTGTGAATTTCATGGTATCAGTCCTCCTTGATTTTTGTAACGATGATGGAGATACCGCAGATGCCGCCGATGGAGCGATAGGCTTCCGACCAGCAATCAGCGACCTCGTACTGCTGCATGACGGGCAGGGGCAGGTCGCCCGCCGGGCCGAAGTAGATGAGGTCGGCGTCTGCCTTGGCCATGCGGATGTGGGTGTCGAGGTCGAGGGGCTGTAAAAAGTCGGTCAGCGTCATTGCGGTTTCCTCCGATAATCAGTAGATGGCGTCCAATGTTTCAAACTCTTGGCCGGGACGCGGTGGGGTGATACTCAAGATGAAGCGTTCCCGGTCAGACTTGGATGCGAACTCGTACACTTCACGAAGTTTGCCGTCAATGCGAATTCCAAGCTGGTAGGGGCCGTTGCGAACGGTACGGATAAGCTGTCTGTATTCTGCTGGTGTCATGGTTTGTTCCTCTCAAGCGCCCGTATAGCCCGGTAGCACAGCTGTATCATGTTAGGCGGCGGTCACGGCGGGGGCTGTCTCAAAAGCGGCGGTGAGGTGGAGGCGGGCTGTCTTGAATTCCGGCCCGCGCATCCCAAGGCGCTTTGTGAGGACACGCATCATCAAGTCGTGTTTCTGCTGCTGAGTGTACCCGGCAATGGACTTGAAGTGCAGGTTGTCGTGATCGCAGTTGATGGACCACGCGCTCATTGCCAAGCAGAACTGGATGTAGGCCTTGATACGGCCCGCGTGGGTCGTGCCGTTGAAGAGGCGGAATTCCACGGTGCCCTTGGTGAAGAAAGCGTGTAGGTTGAAGGCATTATGTTGAGCTCAACATAAGGCTTGTTATGCGCAGAAAAAAGTTATGCTGAGAATCTTTTAGAACAGACGTTACTTCGAGACTGTTCACCAGAAATCTCAGCATAATTTTCTACAAGGTCTTTAAAAACGCCTTTAAGTCAGGGTCGTCGTTCCAATCCGGCATGGCAGGCGTATTCATCCTCGTGTCCATTGTTTCTAATGCCTTGCGCCGGGCTTCGGGATTAGCTTTTGCGTAAACCTGTGTTGTCTCAATAGATTCGTGCCCTAAAAAGTCACGAATATAAATGAGATTTTTGCCTGCCTCAACAAGATGCATTGCTTTAGAATGCCGGAGACAATGCGGTGTAATCTGCGGAAAAAATGAATCCACCGCAGTATTTGCTTTGTGGATATATTTTGCTAGCACGTAAGAAACACCGCTGCGAGTCAACTTTTTCCCTTGCGGATTTGTAAACAGCTGGTCATTGCGGCGTTCTGGTATATCAAGATGGTTCTCACAAATGTATTGGCGCAATACCTGTGCACACGGTTTGGTAAGCGGAACATCTCGACTTTTTCGCCCCTTCCCTAATAAATGTACAACCGGTAGTGAATCTATTCGGATATCGCAGATTCTTAAATCGCAAAGTTCCTGCACTCGTGCAGCTGAATCGTAAAGGAGAAGAATCATCGCCAAGTCTCTGCGACCTTTTGGCGTGGAAATATCAGGCTGTTCCATTAGAATATCGGTTTGCTGGTTACTCAAATATTGAACCGTCGGCTTTGCTGCTTTTTTGCTGTCAATTGAAAGAATGCGCTGACACAGAATCATTTCATCCGGGCATTCAATTTGTACATATTTTGCAAATGACTTCAGCGCAGCAAGTCGTTGGTTTCGAGAAGATATACTGTATTTGCGTTCAGTTTCAAGATATTGTAGAAATTCAAGAATCAGTTCGCGGGAAAGGTCGTTAAAAAGCATTTTCTCTAATTTAAAGCCACAATACTTTTCAAGGTAGCCATGAAAAATAACAAAGGTGTCCCGGTAAGAGTAAATTGTATTTGTACTGACATTTTTAGTTCCTGCCAGATACACGCTAAAGTATGCGGAGACTAAACCGGCGTAGCTGCATCTATTCCTCATTGCAAAGTACCTCTGTAATGGTATGGAATCGGTCATTGAATGGTTCGGTGACTTCCATGTAGGCTTCCGGGACAAGCCTCAAGTATTTTTCGGTTGTTGTAATTCGGTCATGCCCAAGAGCAGTGCGGAGAATCGGCAAACAGGTATATATGTCTTTTCCTTCGGAACTCCATTTGTTTAGAATGTGGACCGCAAAGGAATGCCTGAGATCATGGAGACGAGGCCCTTTTCCTCGACCTCGGTGTGGAATCCCGGCATCAAATAAGCATTTTCGAAAAATATCGTAAATTGTACTTGTATCATAGAATCCGCCATCAGGAGCAGGGAAAAAGTAAATACTTTTTGCATTTGTCACTAATGGATTACTGCGGTAGGATTTCATGTATGCAAGCATTGAGTCCGAAATTCCTACCAGCCGTTCTTTGTCTCCTTTTGCACCGTATATGGCTAAAACTCCAGCATCCAAATCAACATCTGCAACCTTAAGGTGCAGAGCCTCTGACACGCGCAGCCCACATGTATAAAGCAGGCGAAACAGAACCGGCATAACTAAATGTCGTAGTGGAGATTCTGAAGATTCTTTGGTACAATCTACCGCAGAAAACAATCTCTCGATTTCGTCTTTCGTAAAAATGTAGGGAACGAAACATCTATTTACATGAGGCGCAGGGTGGAATGCACATGGAGCATCATAGCCATTGCTGTGCAAATACTTACAAAGAATTCGCACATACGAAATCCGAAAACATTGCGTGGTTTCGTTTTCGTGAGGTCTCTTTTTCTCCCACTTTTGCAGCAGTTCTTTCGAAATGGCAGGTATACGCAATTGTTGCTCATTGCAAAAGTCATCGAATGCACTGAGTGCCTCAACACCGGCGTTGTATTTATTGCCAAGGGCACGTTTTTGCTCCACAACATCCAGCATATATGGTGCAAGCACACTGGTAAAATGGGGTTCAAGAAGTTTTTCCTCAAACACTAATCAGTCACCTCCAATGCGCAGCTGCGAAGCTGACGTACATTTACACCAATATATTTTTGAGTAGAATCGGCATTTATGTGTCCTAATACACCCTGAATCGAGGTAATGGGGATTCCTTCATCTAACATATGTGTTGCGAGGCTGTGTCGAAGCGAGTGAAGCCCGTGGTGCTTTATTGAATCCAAAGGAATGCCCGCTTTTCGCATATGCTTAATAAGAATGTTGTCAAAATTTTGCAGAGAGACGTATGGAGCGACTGCGCGGAGAAAAATTTCCGGGGCATCGCTTACAGGCCTTCCATTTTTCAGATAGTCTATTACAGCCCATCCAACATCTGTGGGAAGTGGTAAAGTTATCGGCTCTCCTGTTTTGACTTGGGTGAAAGACACCAAATGCTGTTCCCAATTAAAATTGGCAGGGCGAAGATTACGTATATCGCTGGTTCTAATGCCGAGTTTTACTGCAATCATTAAAACTGCATAATCGCGTTTCCCTTGTGGACTTTCACGGTCAACAGAAGCAAGGATACTTTCGATTTGGCTAAGATCTAATGTTGTAGGAATTCGCGCGGAAGCGGATACTTTTACAATTGGCATCATTTTCAAAGACAAATCTGTTTCCTTGTAGCCACTATGCGCAAGGTACTGAAAAAAGCGTAAAAGGATACTGTAATGGAGCCTTACAACCGAATTGCTGTAATTGCACGAAACAACTTTGACGTATCGATTTACAATATCTGCTGAAAGTAATTTGTAATCCGTGACTCCAACGCTGAACAAATAATCTGTAAAGCGAAGAAGAACATTTCTGTGGCTGCGCAGCGTATTCTCCCTGCGTCCGTGGAGAGATAGCTTTTGCAAGTAGTTGACCGCACCTTCTTGCAGTCCTGCAGGAAACTCTCGATTCAACCTCCGCCGAAGCATAACCGCGTTGAAGTGTTGGTAGTCTGACAACAAATCCATTGCACGGTGAACTCGTGAGCATCGCCGTTCTACTGTTCCCGGCTGCACACCGTAGCAATCCAGCATGAACTGCTGAGCCAATTCCGCTGTAAAATATTTCTTTTCATTTTTATTGCAGTACGCTAACAGGTTCCTAAACGTCGAACGAAAGCCTTGAATATAGTTTTCGCTATAGTGCTTTGCAATGATGCAAGGGATAACTCTTTCCACAAGTTCATACACGGTCAGTCGATTTCCATCATCCACAATAACAACCTCCATCATATCTGGAATACTCAAATTATATAGTTATTATGTAGAGAAAAACAGACTGTTTTTATAATTTTTGTCGCTGTACAATTAAAGTTTGGAACGTGGGATACATAATCGCTTTCTTGCCATAAATGCCGTGGTAGCGCGTCTGGTTGTAATGCCCGTGGCTGATGCCGCCGCTGTACCCGTCATTGACGGAGCTGTACCAGATTTCCTCGGCTGCGGCACGGCTGCTGCGGCCCTGTTTCTTCATGGCCTTGAACAGTTCCGGGCTGATCTTGTGGCACCATTGGTCGGCGCGCTCTCCAATCTGGAGGGATTCATAGAACAGGTCTTGCCGACCTGTGGCGAAATTTAGCAGGCGGGAAAGACTTTCGGGCGTATGGTTTGCGCCGTCAACATGGACATGGATGCCGCAGGACGCATTTGCCATAGCGCCCTTTTTGACGAGGGCGCGGACGATGGCTTGCAGATCCGGGATGTCCTCATACTGGAGAATCGGGGTGACGACTTCGCATTTGTACTCGTCGTTGGCATCCACAACATGGCCGTTCACGCGGCGCTGTGGGGTGATGGAGGCATCCCGCATACACTTCCAGCGGCGGCCCTTGTTGTCTACGGCCTCGTAGGTCTTGTAGGCCGTGCCCATAAAGCGGGTGCCTATCGTACCGTAGTAGTCGGCAATGACCTGTGCGGCTGCCTGACGGGTGATGCCGGTGAGTTCGATTTCAACGCCGAAGTTCTGGTTCTGGATGATAATCATTGTAGTGGCCTCCCTTAGTGCAGACGGTAAAGTTCGTTGCGATAGCTGACGATATAGCCCTTGCTGTCCTTGTGGATGCGGACATTGGCTTTCTGGACGCGGGTGCAGCCTGTGCGCTTTTTGACGATGCTGACCGCCAGAGGGAGGTAGCGGTCAGTCAGATCGATGTAGGGGCTGGTCTTGCTCTTTGCCTTGTAGCGTTCCACGCTGAGGGCTTCGGCCTGTTCTGCCTCTGCTTTCGTGCCGTAGAATGTGTTACCGCGGCGCTTGCTGGAGCCGATTTCGTAGAAGCGCTCACTCTCGATGACCTCAAGTCGGTTGTTCCAGATAGTATTGTAGCGGGCGGTGTCGTAGGGAACGACCTTATCTGCGGGAGCGCCGACAACGATTTCCAGACCGGACAGGCTGTTGAAGCTGTCGTACTCGGTGAAGCTGTCCAGCAGGACGCGGACAACCTGCTTGCCGTCCGTCAAATCAACATGGGCAACCTCGCCCTGACTGCCGCTCATCGTGGCTGTGTTGATGGTGTAGCCCTTGGCGATATACTCGGCGACTTTAGCGGTGAATTTCTGGTTGATATCGATGTACTTCATTTTGTTTCCCTCTTGCCTTTTCTGCCTTACTCTGATAAAATAGAGGGCGGCCGGGGTAAGGCTCCCGGCTCGCCGTTATTGATTTGCGGTGCGGAGTGGCGTTCTTAGCGGGGCGGCCACTCTTTTTTATTCCATTGCGGTCGTGATGCTGTCGATTACCTCGTTGAGCGTGTCGGCGGCATCGTTCAGACTGTCACACGCTTCATCAGCGCGTTCGTACTTTTCACTGCCCTGGAGATTTTCGGGGATATTGTCGCGGTATTCTTCTTCCTCGTAGGTGATTTCTTCGAGGTCGGCCTTGATGTCCTCCAGCCGGTCAATGATGGACTGTAAATTCTTTCTGCGTACCTTGTTCATAATTTTTCTCCTTGATTTATCGTCTGTTTATGAGTATAATCAAAGAAGCGGGGCGGCGGCTCCATCCGCCGCCCCTCTTCTACGGAATTACTGTTCCGTGGGCTTGCCCTGAATCAGCTTGCTGGGCCTAATCGTGATCGTGATCCGTTCTGCCAGTTCGGGATGTTCGACCAAGATTTCCAGAAGCTCTTTCAGGGCTTCTTTTGTTTCGGGCTTGTCCATGTTGTCTCACCTCCTTTCAACATCTTTATTATACAGGATTTCCTTTATATTGTCAAGGGTTTTCTTTAAGATTTTCCTTTATTTTTTAAACATTTCCCTTGACGCGGTAAAGGATTTCCTATATAATGATAGCGAGGTGATAACTATGGATTTCTCCACAAAAATCAGAATGGGCGAGGCGGTAGCCAAAATGTCAGAGGCTGAGCTTGCCCGCAAGATAGGCACGACACCGCAGGCATTCAACCAGCGTGTGAAAACAGGAAAGTTCAAGTACGAGGAATTAGAAAGCATCGCATCCGCTCTCGGCGCAGAACTGGTACTGAAATTCCGCTTTTCAGACGGAACCGAGGTGTAAAGGAAAAGCCCGAACCGCATGGCAGTCCGGGCAAGGGATAGGGTTATTTGCGGCGCTCCGGGGCGGGGCCCATTCGCTGCCGTGTGCGTTCGTCTATCTTTTCCTCGCGCACAAGAATCTCGTTGATGTCACAGTCCAGCGCTTTGCATATCTGGTCGAGCTGCTCCAGACTGACCCGGTCCGTCATTTCGTGGTACAGGTCGTTGATAGTAGAAGCCCTGATTCCTGTCTCTCGGACGAGATCCGCTTGCGTCCACTTCCTTTCGCCAAGGCGGGTGGACAGTAAAATTCTAATCATAGAACCTATCTCCTTTACGTCGTATTCTATCAAATCCTCACGGGTTTGTAAGGAATATGGTAGAATTTGGCGTGGAAACGGTATATTCTAACGCAAAAATTTTACAATTTATACAACAAAAAAAGAGGGGCAATCGCAGCTTTTCCACCTGTTGCGATTGCCCCTCTTTTTGCTGTCAATGAGTCAGCGAGGGGATAGAACAAAACAAAACGAACACATTACCGACCATTTTAATGGTTGTCTCGTGTTCGTTTTGCTCTCGTTTGGTGCGGATGAAGGGATTTGAACCCACACTCTTTTAAGGGAACTAGAACCTGAATCTAGCGCGTCTGCCAGTTCCGCCACATCCGCATATTCTTTTCGCCGTGGGCCGTGGCCCTGACGACGTGTATTATTATAGCCAAACCGCAAACAAATGTCAAGCGTTTTCCGCAAAAAATGCCAAACTTTTTTATATTTTTGTGAACATGAATAAAAACTGCGCAAAAACGTCAAAATGCGCCGCGCCAAAACTTGCATTTGCGCCATAAGCTGTTATAATAAAAGTATATAGTAAAAGCATGCAACCGTGAGCAAAACGCATGTTTTGCAAAATCAAAATGCAGTATATAGAGAAAAGACAAGCCGAACACAACTATATGCTGTACGCCCTCGAGAACAAATCGGAGCTTTGCCCATCCCTAAAGCATGAATTATGGAGGTGACCCACTATGTGGACACGCGAACTTTTAAAAACCAACGCCAAGCAGGCCCTGCAGGGACGCTACTGGCGTTCCTTCTGGATCTGTCTGGTGCTCAGCTTTGTAGGGCTGGGCGGGGCAGGGGCCAACAGCGGCAATGCGGCGCATCGGGCTGTCAGCACTGTTACGGACGACACGACGGCCTATGACATCATCAACAGTATCCCCGACAGTATGCTGGGGGCGATCCTCGTCGGTATGCTCATCGGCTCTATTGCCGCGCTTTGCTGGGCACTCTTTGTCGTCTACCCGCTCAACGTCGGCCGCTGCCGCTATTTTATGGAGAGCCGCCAGTCCCTGACGCCCGTCTCCACCGTCGTCAGCACCTTCCGCCGCCCCTACGGCAACCCCATCGTGGTGCAGTTGCTTACCGACCTGAAAATCGCGCTGGGCTTCCTGTTGCTCATTGTGCCGGGCATTTACTGGGAGTATTGCTATGAGCTGGTGCCCTACCTGCTGGCCGAAAACCCCTATATGTCTGCCACCCGCGCTATGGAACTGAGCAAGGAAATGATGGAGGGCGAGAAGTGGAACTTCTTCATCCTCAAGCTGTCCTTCTTTGGCTGGCTGCTGCTCTGCGTGTTCACCTTCGGCATCGGCGGCTTCTTTTTGGAACCGTACATGCAGGCGACCTACGCGGAATTTTACGCCGCCATGCGCAGCAAGGCACTGGCCATGGGCATGACGACTACCGACGAGCTCGGCGGCTTTGTGCGGCATGATACCTACCCCAACGACATGGACTTCTGATTCAGAATAAACCCGCGAAACGCCGCGGAAACGGGAGCTGCTCCTGTTTCCGCGGCGTTTTTTGGCAAAGCCCCGCGCACGATTTCACACTTCTTCAAACCATTGTCGCAAAATTATCACAATTTATCACTATAATAAAAGACATTATGAAATGAAAAGGGGAGTGCGCACTTTGATCGAAGTAGAGCATCTGACAAAGCGCTACGGCAGCCACACCGCGGTGGACGACATCAGCTTCACCGTGGAGGATGGCGGCATCTACGGCCTGCTCGGCCCCAACGGCGCGGGCAAATCGACCACCATGAACATTATTACCGGCTACATTTCGGCCACGGACGGTACGGTCAAAATCGACGGCCACGACATCGCCGACGAGCCCGCCGCGGCCAAGGCCTGCATCGGCTACCTGCCGGAGCTGCCGCCGCTGTATCAGGAGATGACCGTGCAGGAGTATCTGCTGTTCGTTGCCGAGCTGAAGGGCACCCGCAAAAAGGCGGATCGTGCCGCCGCAGTGGCGCACGCCGCGGCCCGCGCGGGCCTGCAGGGCATGGAGCAGCGCCTGATCCGCAACCTGTCCAAGGGCTACCGTCAGCGTGTGGGTATTGCTGCTGCGCTGCTCGGCACGCCGAAGATCATCATTCTGGATGAGCCCACCGTTGGCCTGGACCCGGCGCAGATGATCGAGATCCGCTCCCTCATCCGCGACCTGGGCAAGACCCACACGGTCATCCTGTCCAGCCATATTTTGAGCGAGGTCCAGACCGTCTGTGACCGGGTGCTCATCATTGCCCACGGCAGGCTCGTGGCGCAGGGCACACCGGAGGAGCTGGCCGCCCAGCTGACCGCCAAGGGCACGATCACCGCCACGGCACAGGGCAGCCGCGAGGCCGTTGTGGCCGCTGCCGGCAAGGTGCCCGGCCTGACCGACCTGCGTGTCACCGACGAGAAGGGCGGCGAGGTCAGCTTCACCGCCGTCAGCACGGCAGGTACTGACCTGCGCGGTGCGCTCTCGCTGGCGCTGGCTCAGGCGGGCTGCCCGGTGCTGAGCCTGAGCGCCGAGACGATGAGCCTGGAGGATGTATTCCTGCAATTGACCGAGGCACCCGAGAGCGGCAAGCCGGAAAGCGCCGCTGCCCCCGCCGAAAATCCCCCTGCGGAAGCCGCCGCAGAAGAAGAAAACGAAAAGGAGGCGAACAGCGATGAAAGCAATCTTTAAACGCGAGGTCAAAAGCTACTTTACCGGCATGATCGGCTGGGTCGTTGCTGCCGTAAGCCTTTTCTTCCTGGGGCTGTACTACACCAACCGCAACCTGCTCTACGCCTCGTCGGACTTTGCGTCGGTGCTCTACACCATGACGATGATTTTGCTTTTCCTGCTGCCGGCCATCAGTATGCGCAGCTTTGCGGAGGAGCGCAAGAACCGCACCGACCAGCTGCTGCTGACCAGTCCGGTCAGCATCCCGGCCATCGTGGCCGGTAAGTTTCTGGCCGAGGCCGCGGTCTTTGCCCTTCCGCTGGCCGCCGCCGTGCTCATGCCGCTGATTTTAAAGGCGTTCGGCACAGTCTCGCTCGTTGCGGCGTACAGCGCCGTGCTTGGCTACCTGCTGCTGGGCAGCGCCTGTCTGGCCGTCGGCACCTGGATCTCGGCCCTGACCGAGAACCAGATCTTAGCCTACCTCGCCACCTTCGGCGCACTGCTCGTTGCCTACATTATGGATGGCATCCAGACCATGTTCACCACCGGCAATCTGCTGGCATTCATTGCTTTTATGGTCGTCGTGCTCATCGCGTCGATTCTCGTCGGCGTTATCTGCAAGCGGCTGACCGCGGGCGTCACGGTGTTCTGCGTGGGGGCTGTCGTGCTGTTCATTCTGTTCCGGCTGCGCCCGGCGTGGCTGCTGACGGCCTTCAATGCGGTACTGTCCGCGCTGGCGCTGTTTGACCCGTTCCAGGACATTGTGGGCGGTATGTTCAGCATCCCGGCCATCGTGTACTATCTGTCGGTCATCGGGCTGTTCCTCTTCCTGACCGGGCAGGCGTTGGAACGCCGCCGTTGGAATTGAGGAGGAATACGCCATGAAAAAGTTGAATGTAAAGCTCCCGCAGGGCGGCAGCAAGCGTGCCCTGCACAGCGGTATGTACGCCAGTGCGCTGGCGGTGGTGGTGCTGGCGGTGATCATTCTGGTCAACCTCGTCATCCGCGCACTGCCCACCAAATACACCGAGTACGATATTTCCACGACGTCGCTTTTCACGTTAAGTGACACCACCGAGAACCTGCTCCATGAGCTGAACGCCGATGTGACGGCCTACTATCTGGCCGAGAGCGGGCAGGAGGACGCGAACATTACCCGCCTGCTGGACCGCTACGCGGGCGAGAGCAGCCATTTCAGCTGGCAGCAGCGCGACCCCGTGCTCTACCCGACGTTCGCCCAGCAGTATGACGGCGCGTCGGCGGGCAGCGTTGTGCTGGTCTGCGGCGACAACAGCGATGTGCTCTCCTACAACGACATGTACGAGATGGACCTGGAGAGCTACTACACCACCGGCACGGCCAACTACAGCTTCCAGGCCGAGAACGCCCTGACCTCCGGCATCGCCAAGGTCACCCGCACGGCGGCCTACCAGCTGTACGAGCTGACCGGCCACGGCGAGACCGCGCTGTCCGACGACTTTACCGACACGTTGTCCAACGCCGGTGTGACCGTGACCTCGCTGAACCTGACCACCGCCGGCAGCATCCCGGCGGACGTGAGTGCCGTGCTTATCAACGCGCCGGGCGCAGACCTGACCGATGCCGAGACGACGATTTTGAAGGACTACGTGGCGAACGGCGGCAAGCTGTTTGTGACCACCGACTTCACCACCGGGACGCCGAATCTTGACAGTGTGCTGGCCGACTGCGGTATGGCCCGCCAGCCCGGCCTGCTGATCGAGACCGACACCGACCATTACCCCTACGGCTACCCCCAGACCTACCTGCTGCCCAAGCTGGCCGGCAACGACATCACCGCGGGCGTGTCCCAGAGCATGATGATCTACACCCCCATTGCCCAGGGCATCACGACGAACGACGACAGCGAGTTCGCCTTTACCGACCTGCTGACCACCGGTGATAACGCCTACTCGATGGAGAACTACGCCACCGCCGAGACCGCCCAGAAGGCCGATACCGACCCCGAGGGCTGCTTTGCCGTGGCTGTGGCGGCGGATAACTCCGCCACCGGTGCGCGCGTCGTCTGGGTCAACTGCCCGAACCTGCTGGAAAGCAACATCAACCAGGCCGTCTCCGGCGGCAACGCCCAATTCCTGGGCAGCGTTGTCAACTGGATGAACGGCGAGCAGACGACAGCGGTCATCAACGCCAAGAGCATGAGCGCGGCCTCGCTGAGCGTGCCGACCTCGGCGGCCATCCCGCTGGGCGTACTGTTCACGCTGGTGCTGCCCATCGTCTGCATCATTGCGGGCGCGGTGGTCTGCGTTGTGCGCCGCCGCAGATAAAGGAGAACCATGAAAAACAAGAAATTTCTGCCGCTTGTCATCCTTGTGGGCGTCGTTGCGCTGCTGGGCATCCTGCTGGCCGTGCTGACGCTGCACGGGGAGGCGGAGACCGACACGACGCTGCCGCTGTGTGACCTTGCGGTGGATGACATCGACGCGCTGTCCTACGCGGGCAACAATGTGGAGGTCTCGCTCCTCAAGGGCAGCGACGGCTGGCTGCTGGCCGATGACCCGTCGCTGCCGCTGGACCAGACCAAGGTGCAGAGCCTTGTGGAGGACTACGCCAACCTGAAGGCGCAGCGCAAGCTCGAGGGCAATGACCTGGCCGAGCTGCCCGCTAAAAGTGACACCCCGCAGATGACGATCACCCTCGGGGCAGGGGAGCAGACCGTGGACCTGACTGTAGATCAGCTGAACAGCGTGGCAGACGTCTACTACGTCTACGACGAATCCGGCGCAGCCTACACGGTCCGGCGCAGCGACCTGGCGACGTTGAGCAAGTCACCCCGCGATCTGTACAAGGCCCAGACGCTGACCAACAAGACGACAGACGATGTGGCCGCCATGCAGGTGAACGACCTGACATTTACCTGCACCGACGGCATCTGGACGCTGACCGACGACCCGGACTACGCCCTGACCCAGAGCAGCGTCAGGAAGATGGCCGGTACGATTCTGGAAATGCAGACCGCGTGGACCATCACCGCGCCTGATGCTGACAGCGCCTATGGGCTGGATGCCCCCGACGTGACCGCGACGCTGTCCTTCACCGACGGCACAAGCCTGACGGTGCGGTTCGGCACGGCGAGCGCGTCCGACGACAGTCTGTGCTACCTTGCCAGCTCCGACGCGCCGACGCTGGTCTATGAGGTCAACGCCGACCACAAGTCCGCCTTTGCTGTGACGAAGGAGTCGCTGCACGACGATACCGCCACCGCCGAGACTGCCGCCGACACCGACGTTGTGGCCCAGTACCCCGTCGGCGGCGAGAACGACTACGCCGATAGTCTACCGGACTAAATATAGCCGAGCAAAAGCCTTCCCCCTTGGGGGAAGGTGGCCGCAGGCCGGATGAGGGGCGACACTGCCATGAAAACCCACTAACGGGTTACGGCAGTGTCGCTCCTTTTTGCTGTCTTGCTCTTGCTCTGCAAATATGCTACTATAATAGTAATTGTAGAGGCAAACATTGTTCGCCCGCCAACCTTCCGTTGGCACTCGTCCCCCGGGTCAATGCCTGTTACCCATCCCTCGTAGGGGCGGATTCCATATCCGCCTGCGCCGTTCGCCACACCACTCACCCTCACCCGAAAGGCGGTGACCCCCTATGAAACGCCTGCTTCTCCCCGCACTGCTCCTCACCACCCTCACAGCCTGTACGGCAGCCCCGGCGGACACCCTGCCCGCCGCCGCGCCGACCCCGACTCCCGCGTCCACCCCGGTCCCAACCGCAGCGCCCGCCCCCGCCGACGCACTGACGCCGGAAGAAAAAATCGGCCAGCTTTTCATCATCCGTCCCGACGCCTTGGATCTGACGCTCCCGCAGGAGACCATCAACGACGCAAAGGCCGACGGTGTGACCATGCTGACCGACGCCATGCGGGAGACCCTGCAAGCCTACCCTGTGGGCGGCATCTGCCAGTTCGGCAAAAACATCACCGACCCGGAGCAGCTGGCACAGTTCAACGCCGATTTGCAGGCCGCCAGCCGCACGCCGCTTTTCATCGCGGTGGACGAGGAGGGCGGCGCGGTGGCGCGCCTGGCCAACCACCCGGCCTTTGACCTGCCGCAATATGAGAGCGCCGCCGCGGTGGGCGCGTCCGGCGACCCGGCGGACGCCTGCGCCATGGGGCAGACCATCGGCGCATATTTAAAGGAGTACGGCTTCAACATGGACTTTGCGCCTGACGCCGATGTGAACACGAACCCGGATAACCCCATCATCGGTACGCGGGCCTTCTCATCGGACGCCGCCACCGCCGCCGAAATGGCCGCTGCCGCCGCGGACGGCCTGCGCACCGGCGGCATCCTGCCGACGCTCAAGCATTTCCCCGGCCACGGTGATACCGCTGAGGACAGCCACACCGCGCTGGCCGTGACCTACAAAACGCTCGACGAGCTGCAAGCCTGCGAGCTGCTGCCCTTTGCGGCGGACGCCGGCCTGCACGCCGTCATGGTCGGGCATATCGCCGCACCGAATGTGACCGGCGACGGCACCCCGGCCACCCTTTCGCCGCAGCTTGTCGCGCTGATCCCCGACGCGGAAAACACCCTCATCGTCACCGACTCGCTGGCGATGGATGCCATCACCGCCGCCTATACCCCCGGCGAGGCCGCCGTGCAGGCCCTTCAGGCGGGCTGTGATGTACTTTTGATGCCCAACTCCCTGCCCGAGGCCTACGCCGCCGTCCTGGAGGCTGTGCAAAACGGCACAATCTCCGAGGAACGCTTGGACCGGAGCGTCAATAAAATCCTGCTGTACAAGCAGCAATTTGCATCGTAGGGCGGCCAGTCCTCTGGCCGCCGCCACCGCGCCGTAACAAAAGAGGTACTCTATGTCCAACACCATCTGGGCCGTTGACGGCTCGTTTTTTGCCCAGCGTCTTTCGGGCATCCAGCGCTATTCCATCGAGCTGCTCGCCGCGCTGGACCGCATCGTCCCGCCGGGCTTTGTCGAAATTGTCACCCCGCCGGGCGTTGAAACGCCGCACTATACCAATATAAAGGTCGTTTCCTTCGGCACGCACAGGGGCGGCGTCTGGCAGCAGCTCGACTACCCGCGCTACCTCCGGCAGCGCGGGGCCGGGGGACTTGCCACCTGCAATGTCATCCCGCTGTTCGGCTTCCGCGGCATTGCCGTTGTGCACGATGTCTGCTACCGCGCGCGCCCGGACTTTTACACCGACCCCCGCGGGCGGCTGAGCGCTGCATGGCACTGCCTGCAATACCGCCGCATTGCCAAAAGGGCCGAGCGCATCATCACAGTGTCGGAGTTCTCCAAATCGGAAATTGCCAAATATTACGGCGTTCCTGCGTCAAAAATGGACGTTGTCTACAACGCCTGGCAGCAGATGCAGCGCATTGCGCCCGACGAGAGCATTTTTGCCCGGCACCCGCAGCTCAAGCCCGGTCAATACTATTTCAGCATGGCGAACCTGCTCAAAAACAAGAACTTTCCGTGGGTGCTGCGCGCGGCCGGGGCCAAGCCCGACGCCGTGTTTGCCATTGCGGGCGGCGGCAGCCTTGCCGCCGAGGCCGAGCGCCTCGGCCTGGCCGACCTGCCCAATGTGCTGTATCTGGGGTATGTCAGCGACGGTGCAGCCAAGGCGCTGATGGCTCACTGCAAAGCCTTTCTTTTCCCGACGCTCTATGAGGGCTTCGGCATCCCGCCGCTGGAGGCCGCCGCCTGCGGTGCGCCGCAGATCATTGTCAGCGACACCCCTTGTATGCGGGAGGTCTACGGCCCCTGCGCCGCCTACATTGACCTGACCGCGAACCCCGGCGACGTCGATGACGTCACCCCGGCCACGGCTCCCACCGCTGCCCTTCTCGAAAAATACAGCTGGGACAAGAGCGCTGAAAGACTGCTGCAAATTCTGGAAAAATAAGGATATTATCATGACGAATGAAGAGGCATTAAAAAAATTCCTGCTGGACATAGGCTGCTTGAATGAATTGCTTCCGTGGGCGGGGAAATTTAACCTGTTTGATGTGCTTCGCATTTCACGCACTGAAATACGTCACAGCAATATGCTGGCGTGGCTTTTGAATGCAAATGAAAACCATGGCATGGGTGATGCGTATGTAAAAGCGCTGGTGCAAAAACTGGTGGCGAATGATAGTGCTGGGCGGTACGATGTGTTCCAACTGGCATTGATGGATTTTTACAGCTTTACAGTACAGAGGGAGTGGAGCGATATAGATATTTTGCTCACCTCCAGCGAAGAAAAAACACTGATAGCATTTGAAAATAAGGTTGGGGCGCATGAGCACAGTGACCAACTGAACCGGTATCGAAAAATCCTTGAAAAAGCGTACCCGGACTATTGCAGAATCTATCTGTATCTGACACCAGACGGGGAATTGCCGAGTGATGAAGAGTACTGGGATGTGATGACCTATCTGGATATTGTTGAAACACTGGAAAGTGTTTCAGGCGGCATCGACTTGATTCCGGATGTGCGGTTGATGATTGACAACTATATAGCGATTATCAGGAGAGATATTGTGGACGACCAACAGTTGATAGAGATATGCGATAAAATATACAAAAAACATCAAAAAGCACTGGACCTCATATTTGAACACCGCGTGAATAACCGCGGGCAAATCGCAGCGGCGGTCAGAGAAACCCTACAGCAGATGAGCGATGAGGGTAGTATCGTTTTTGACGCAAATTCAACGGATTCCTGGCTGTGCTTCCACACAAAAGAAATGGACGCAGTACTGCCGCCGCTGTCTGCAAACAATGGGTCATGGGGCAACAGCAACATCTATAACTATTGGTTTGGCAGAACGGATGAATCCCTTTCGCTTGTCTTTGAACTCGGCGGCTGGAATTTGCCAGAGGACAGAAAGAAAATTCAAAATAAAATTATAGACATCGCAAAACCAAACGACAAAAAGCGGGAAGATTATCGGTACAAGCGTGTTTATTCAAAAAAATATGGGATTGATACCGAAAATGATTTGCAGACAGCAGTCCGTGAGCAGGTGACAAAAGCCATTGCGGATTTGAAGAACTGGGAGAAGAAACTTCTTATAAAATTGCAGCAAAATTAAAAATGGGGCATAGCTCGCGACATGAGCTATGCCCCATTTTTAACGGGGATAAAAGAGTGTGATGATGTATGAACTTTACTACATCCCGAACTTTCTGTCCAGCGTCCTGTATTGCAGCGTCTCGGACAGATGCGCCGTGTCCAGTACCTCGCTGCCGTCGAGATCGGCCACGGTCCGGGCCACGCGCAGAATGCGGTCATAGGCGCGGGCGCTGTAGCCCAGCCGCTCAAACGCGCTGCGCAGGATCTTCTCGGCGGCAGGGGTCATGCGGCAGTAGCGCCGCAGGGCGCCGGACGGCAGCTGCGCGTTGCACCGCACGCCGGGCAGGGCCTTGTACCGCTCCCGCTGCAAAGCACGCGCCGCCATGACCCGGGCACGCACGTCGGCGCTGGACTCACCGCCCTGCTCGGACGCAAGGTCGTCGTACTCCACGGGCAGGGCCTCGACGTGTAAGTCAATGCGGTCCAGCAGCGGGCCGGAGATGCGCCGCCGGTAGGCATCCACCGCGCTCGGCGTGCAGGTACACTCCCGCGTGGGATGGCCTAAATAACCGCACTTGCAGGGATTCATGGCGGCCACCAGCATGAACCTGCACGGATAGGATGCTGTGCCGTGTACGCGGCTGACGGTGACCCTGCCGTCCTCCAGCGGCTGGCGCAGCACCTCGAGCGTATCGCGGGCAAACTCGGGCAGCTCGTCCAGAAACAGCACGCCGTTGTGCGCCAGACTGACCTCGCCGGGGCGGGGGACAGACCCGCCGCCCACAATGGCTGTCGAGCTGACGCTGTGGTGCGGGCTGCGGAAAGGCCGCTGCTTGATAAGCCCCGTGCCGCCGCGCAGCAGCCCGGCCACGGAGTAGATGGCGCTGGTCTCGAGCGCCTCCTCATAGGTCAGCGGCGGCAGAATGCCCGGCAGCCGCTTGGCAAGCATAGATTTTCCGGTTCCGGGACTTCCGATCATGATCAAATTATGCCCGCCTGCAGCGGCGATCTCCATGGCGCGGCGGGCTTCGCTCTGGCCGCGCACGTCGGCCATGTCCGGCCCCAGCCAGACACCGTCCTCGTCGTACCCCTCGGGCGTTGCCGGGGTCAGGGGCGTTGCGCCGCAGAGGTGCAGCACCACATCCTGCGCACTGCGGGCCGGGTAGACGGTCAGTCCCTCGGCCACGGCGGCCTCGGCGGCATTTTCGGCAGGCAGAAACAGCTCCTTCACGCCGTTCTGCACCGCGGCCAGCGCCATTGGCAGCACGCCGGTCACGGGGCGCAGCGTGCCGTCCAGCCCCAGCTCTCCCAGAAACGCCCGCTCACTGCCGGGGGCGGGCAGCTTGCCCTGCGCGGCCATGATGCCCACAAACACCGGCAGATCGTACACCGGCCCGGTCTTGCGCACATCGGCGGGGGCCAGGTTGATGGTGATGCGGCTGGCGGGCCACTCATAGTGCAGGTTCTTGATGGCGCTGCGCACCCGCTCACTGCTCTCCTTCACGGCGGAGTCCGGCAGACCCACCAGATTGAACTGCGGCAGCCCGCCCGAAAGGTCGGCTTCGACCTGCACGATGTACCCCGCCAGACCGGTCACACCGAGGCTTGTCACTTTTGCATACATGGCCTGTTTCCCACTTTCCTGCTTTTTTATCAGTATACCGCACAGCGCGCCCTTGCACAAGCACGAAACGGGAAAAATCAGGCAAAATTAACCAAAATTCGATTGACAGGCTACGGCAAAGTTGGTATATTTAGAGTATACCTAAGTTAGTATTTCCTATGGAAAGTGAAGGTGTTTTACTTATGTATCAGGATATGTATGAGCGTTGGCTCGCTGCCGAGCTGGACGACGCTGACCTCAAGCCCGAGTTGGAAAGCGTCAAGGGTGACGATGCCGCCATTCAGGACCGTTTTGCTGTGGCCCTGAAGTTCGGTACCGCGGGCTTACGCGGCGTCATCGGTGCAGGCACCAACCGTATGAATATTTACGTTGTCCGTCAGGCGACCCAGGGCCTTGCCAACTGGGTCAAGACCCAGGGCGGCAGCCAGACCGTTGCCATCAGCTATGACAGCCGCATCAAGAGCAACCTGTTCGCCAGGACCGCTGCCGAGGTGCTGGCCGCCAACGGCATCAAGGTCCGCATCTACAGCGCCCTTATGCCCGTGCCCGCGCTGAGCTTCGCGACCCGCTATTACAACTGCAACGCCGGTATCATGGTCACGGCCAGCCACAACCCCGCCAAGTACAACGGCTACAAGGCCTACGGCCCGGACGGCTGCCAGATGACAGACGAGGCCGCCGACATCGTCTACGCCGAAATTCAGAAAACCGACATCCTGACCGGCGCCAAGCTGATCTCCTTTGAGGACGGCATGGCCCAGGGCCTGATTGAGTACGTCGGTGACGACTGCATCAACGCGCTGTATGCCGCCATCGAGGCGCGCTCCATCCGCCCGGGCATCTGCAAGACCGCCGGTCTGAAGCTCGTCTACAGCCCGCTGAACGGCTCCGGCCTTGTGCCCGTCACCCATGTTCTGGGCGACATCGGCATCACCGACATCACCATTGTGCCCGAGCAGAAGGACCCGGACGGCAACTTCCCGACCTGCCCGTATCCCAACCCCGAGATCTTCGAGGCGCTGCGCCTGGGTCTGGAGCTGGCCGAAAAGTCCGGCGCTGACCTGATGCTGGCCACCGACCCCGACGCGGACCGCGTCGGCATCGCCGTCAAGTGCAAGGACGGCAGCTATGAGCTGCTCTCCGGCAACGAGGTCGGCGTTCTGTTGCTCGACTACATCTGCGCGGGCCGCATTGAGCAGGGCACGATGCCCAAGAACCCCGTCATGTGCAAGTCTATCGTCTCCACGCCGCTGGCTGACAAGGTCGCTGAGCATTACGGCGTCGAGTGCCGCAACGTGCTGACCGGCTTCAAATGGATCGGCGACCAGATCGCCAAGCTGGAGGCCGACGGCGAGGTGGACCGCTTTATCTTCGGCTTTGAGGAAAGCTACGGCTATCTGGCCGGTCCCTACGTCCGCGACAAGGACGCTATCATCGGCTCGATGCTGATCTGCGAGATGGCCGCCTATTACCGCGCCAAGGGCTCCTCCATCAAGGAAGAGCTGGAGCGCATCTACACCGAATATGGCCGCTACCTGAACAAGGTGGACAGCTTTGAGTTCCCGGGCCTGTCCGGCATGGATAAGATGGCCGGCATCATGCAGAACCTGCGCGTCAACCCGCCGAAGGACTTTGCCGGTGACAAGGTCGTCAAGGTCGTGGACTACAAGAAGCCCGAGGAGACCGGCCTGCCCGCCGCCAACGTCCTGATCTACACGCTGGAAAGCGGCGCGACGGTTGTCGTGCGTCCCTCCGGCACCGAGCCGAAGATCAAGACCTACTTTACCACCAAGGGCAAGGACCTCGCCGAGGCCGAGGCCCAGAAGGAAAAGCTGGCCGAGGCATGCAAGCCCCTGCTGGCGTAAGTATGGCATAGCATAAAGATATTTTGCGCATCGCTCCCGACTGGGGGCGGTGCGCTTTTTTAGTGCGCAGCCCCGTTTTCGAGCGATTTGTAGGGAGGGGTCTTGACCCCTCCGCGGGGCGTCAAGGATGCCGCCCCCTACAGTGGCAACCCATAAAGTTATATAGTACCGCAAACGTCCGCGGCGGCCAGAGGGCTGGCCGCCCTTATGCAATTCCACCAAACAACCCTGTCAAATTTTGTCACCCTTACCCCTTGACACTGACCTTCTACACCTGTAGAATGAAATCATCTTCTACAACTGTAGAACAAAGGAGGTCGCCCCCATGTTCGCCACACTTTTTGCTTCGCTGTTCGTGCAGGGCATTCTGCTGGGCCTGGCCGCGCTGGCATTGCTGGCCGCGGCGCCCCGGCTGCAAAAACGCTACGGTCCGCAGTGGCTCTGCCGTCTGTGGGTCACGCTGGCTGTACTGCTTCTGGTGCCGCTGCACGCGCTTGTGCCCCAGGCCCCGGCGGCGGTGTCCGTGGATACCACACCGCTGTACAGCCGGACCGCCCTTTCGCAGGAAGTCACCGAGCGCCCCGCCGACGGTGTGCCCTACATGGTTGCCATGGAGGGTGGCTACATCGTGCCCCGCGCCGAGCTGCAGACGGGACACCGCACGGTGCTGGAACGTCTCGCCATCGGCGCAACGCGGCTGAACCTGCTGGCCCTTGCGTGGAACCTCGGCGTGCTGGCTGTTGCGCTCTATCAATTTGGCGGCTATGCCGTCTGGCGCATCCGCGTCCGACGCACCGCACAGCCGATTGACACCAGCTGGCGCAGCGCCCTGCCGCAGGGGGTGTGCCCGCGCATGGTCGCCACGCCGCTGGTACGCAGCCCCATGGTGGCGGGCACGCTGCATCCCGTACTTCTGACCCCCACGGGCACGGCTCCCAATGGCGCAGACTACATGCTGGCCCACGAGCTGACCCACATAAAACGGCATGACGTCGCCAAAAAGCTGCTGTTTACGCTGGCGTGTGCCGTGCATTGGTATAACCCTGCTGTCTGGCTGCTGGCCGCCCGCGCGGGCCGCGACATTGAGGAGGCCTGTGACGCCGAGACCCTGTGTGGCCGCGATGCCGACTGCCGCGCGGCCTACGCCGACGCCCTGCTGACCGCCGTGCGCCAGAACCGCGGCCCCGCGCTGACCAGCGGCTTTGCCCTGAACAAGCGCCAGTTCAAGCAGCGTCTGGCCGCCCTGTGGGACACCGCCCCCAAGCACCGCGGACGCGCCCTGCTGACTGTGCTGGCCCTGACTGCCTGCTGCGCGGGCGGGCTGGTCGCCTGCAAGCCCGCCGACGCGGCCCCGCAAGACGAGCAGAAACCCGCCGCAGCTGCCGCACCGGAGCCGTCCGGGACCGCCAACCCCATCGTGACCCCGGAGCCGCCGCCCGTCTCAATGGAGGCGGGGGCCGCAGCTGTGCGCCGCGGTGCGGACTTCCTTTGGAGTGAGTATCTGACCGACGGAAACGGCTACTACTTCCACAGCGGCGCGTGCGGTCTTGTGGAGCCCGAGGATTACGACACGGAATACATTTCCGCCCTGCTGGAAACCCGGCGCGACGACGGCACAACTTGGCGCGACTACCTGAACGACGGCCAGGGTGCGCTGGTCAAAGCGACCTTTGAAGCCGAGCTGACGCCCGAAGCCTGGTATCTGGGCAAACAATACGGCGAGGGACGCTTTCATGTCTATCTGATTGCACCGTTCGACGAATCGCAGCCCTGTGAGGTCATCAGCGGCTGGCAATCTGCCGACGACCCGAACCAATCGGCGCATTTTGAGATTCTGCCCATGGCACGGGAGCTGGACCTGACCAACAACCAGTACCGTATGCTGCTGCACCAGTGCAACACGCTGGCCCAAGCGGGGGCGCAGAACTTTTTTAACCCCGGTGATTGGCCGCAGGACGAGCTGGAAACCTACCTCTATTACCGCAACCAGTATTTTTACGGCGGGGCCGACGCCCTGATGATGCTGAACGTTGATTTCACTCCTGCAAATGATTGGAACCAACAGCTGCTCTACCTGACCTACGACGAAGTGAACGCGCTGGATTTCTCGGCACCCAAGACCGCTGCACTCCCGGACTACACCCCGCCGGAAAGTCTCGAAAGCGACGACCCGGGCGTCTGGACCTTCACGCGCGAGGGCTTGTATATTACTGCCGAATGGCCCGGTGTGGAGCGCTACACCTTCTACGTTCATAACGGCAACGCCAGCCTGAAATTTGACGCCCGCACCATCTGTGTACAGGGCCAGAGCCTGTCTTAAAAAGGAGACATCCCATGTCCAAAATCAAACGCCTGCCCGACGCAGAGCTGGAGATCATGAACGCCCTGTGGGATGCCGACGCGCCGCTGACCACCGCCGAGCTGGAAACGGCGCTGCCCGGCCCGCCCCGCGCCCGCACAACGCTGCTGACCCTGCTGGCCCGGCTGGAAGAAAAGGGCTGCGTCACCCGCGAAAAGCAGGGGAGGGGCTACCTCTACACCGCCGCCCTGACCCGGGCCGCGTACCTGCCCGCCGAAAGCCGCAGTCTGTGGGGCCGCCTTTTCGGCGGCAGCCCCCGCAACTTCGTAGCCGCCCTTGCCGAAACCGACACTCTAACCGACGCCGACATAGACGAGCTGGCGGAATACTTGGAGGAACTGAAAAAAGAGAGAAAATAGCGTAAAATTTGTAGGGGCGGGCACTGTCCGCCCCTACTTGCAATTCTCCCTCGACTTGTAGTATAATAATATGTCCCATAGTATCCACATTCGCAAGTGAGGTGACGCCCATGCCCGGTGATCTGCATACCCATACGACCTTCTCCGACGGTTCGACCCCGGCGGACAAGCTGCCGTTTCTGGCGGCCTGCGCGGGGATGACCCATCTGGCCATCTCGGACCACGATTCGATCCGGAGCGTGCGCTACGCCTATGCCCATCCCGTGCAGAACGGCGTCCACCTCATCCCGGCCACCGAGCTGACCGCCTACGACTATGAGCGCGCCCACCGCGTGCATCTGCTCTGCTACTGGCCCGACGACTGCGCCGCGCTGGCGGACTTTTCCGCCATGATGGCCGAGCGCCGCCTGACCGCCATGCTGCAGAGCTGCAAGGAGCTGGAAGCCATCTGCCCCCAGTTCCGCACCGAGGAGGCGCTCGAGCTTGCGAAGGACAGCGGCACGCTGTTCAAGGCGCAGGTCATGCGGGTGCTGTGGCAGTACGGTCTGGCCGACGGCATGTATAATACCGTATACAAATCGCTGTTCGGGCTCAAGCCCGTGCGCGGGCGCATCCTGCACACGCCGCGGTATGAGCCGGTGGATACCGTGTTGGATGTCATCAAGGCAAGCCGCGCAGTGGTCGTGCTGGCGCACCCCAGCGTTTACCACAGCATGGAGCTGGCGCGCGAGCTGATCGCCGCCGGGCGGCTGGACGGCGTCGAGATCGACCATCCCCGCAACACGCCGGAGGACAGAGCCGAGCTGACCCGCTTAGCCAAGGAAAACGGACTGATCGTCACGGGCGGCACCGATTACCACGGCATCAACACCGTGACGCCGCGCCCGGTGGGAGCATTTACGACCAGCGACGAGATGATCGCGCGCATCGGCGACATAGCCAAGGCGCGCAAATCGACCTACAAGAGACAAAAATAAGGAGCAAATCAAAATGACATACACCTACAACAATAAAGGCACCTGTTCCGTCCGCACCGTCGTGGAGCTGAACGACGACCATACCATCAAGAGCGTGCAGGTCCTGGGCGGCTGCGACGGCAACCTGAAGGGCATCGCCAAGCTGCTGCCCGGCATGAAGGCCGAGGACGCCATCGCCCGCATGGAGGGCACGACCTGTGGCCGCAAGCCCACCAGCTGCCCCGACCAGATCGCCCAGGCACTCAAGGGCGCACTGGCGGAGATGGGCTGATAAAGGTCCGTAGGGGCGGATTCCATATCCGCCCGGGCCGTCTGCGGCAGCCGCACACCTTGCGGGCGCATATAGAATGCGCCCCTACATTTTGCCCACAAGGCTTATTACTATAAAAGGAGCTTCCCATGGACTGCTTCCATTACCCTCTCGATACCGAAACGCTGCTGCGCAAAAAGCGTAAGCTGCGGCGTGAGCTGCTGGCCCAGAACCCGCACCCGCTGCACAAAAAAATTGCTATCCTCGGCGGGTCCACCACAAACGAAGTGGCCGACCAGCTGGGGCTGTTTCTGCTGCAATACGGCATCGAGGCGGAGTTCTACCAGAGCGAGTACGCCCAGTACTGGCAGGACGCCATGTTCGGCACGCCGGAGCTGGACGACTTCCACCCCGACGTCATCTACATCCACACAAACTGGCGCAACCTGACCGCCCTGCCCACGACAGCCGACAGCGAAGCCGCCATCGACGCGATGCTCGACGAGCAGTACGCCCATTTTGAGACGATGTGGCAGGCGTTGGAGCAAAAATTCGCCTGCCCGGTCATCCAGAACAACTTTGACCGCCCGAACTTCCGCCTCATGGGCAACCGCGACATCTGGGACCCCCATGGCCGCTCCAACTTCATCAGCCGCCTGAACCAGAAATTTTACGCCTACGCCGCGTCCCATGAGCACTTTTACATCAACGACATCGACTATCTGTCGGCGGATTACGGCCTGACGGCGTGGGGCGACGCCTTCTTCTGGCACATGTACAAATATGCCATCTGCCTCGACGCGATCCCGTCGCTGGCCAACAGCGTGGCCAATATCATCAAGTCCCTGTACGGGCGCAACAAAAAGGCGCTTGTGCTCGACCTGGACAATACGCTCTGGGGCGGCATCGTCGGCGACGACGGCGTGGATGGCCTGGCCATCGGCCCCGAGGTGCCCGAGGGTCAGGTCTACGCCGAGTTCCAGAGCTACTGCAAGGCGCTGAAATCCATCGGCGTCATCCTGGCCGTTGACTCCAAAAACGACGAGGCCAACGCGCTGGCGGGCCTGAACCACCCGGACGGCGTGCTACGCCCCGATGATTTCGTCGCCATCAAGGCCAACTGGGACCCGAAGGACCTGAACCTGAAGGCCATCGCGTCCGAGCTGAATTTGGGCGCGGACAGCTTTGTCTTTGCCGACGACAACCCGGCGGAGCGCGCCATCGTGGCCGCGCAGGTGCCCGGCGTCGCTGTGCCCGCGCTGGACGGGGCCGAAAACTATATCAAGACCCTCGACCACGGCGGCTATTTTGAGGTCACGGCCCTTTCCAAAGAGGACCTGAAAAAGACCGAGCTTTACCACCAGAACGCCGAGCGCGCCAAGGCACAGGCGGCGTTTGCCGACTACGGCCAGTATCTCGACAGCCTTGAAATGACGGCCACGATCAAGGGCTTTGAGCCGCTCTACATCCAGCGCATTGCCCAGCTGACGAACAAGTCCAACCAGTTCAACCTGACGACGCTGCGCTGCTCCGAGGATGACATCCGCGCCATGGCCGGGGACAAAAACGACCTCTGCCTTTGCGGCAAGCTCGTGGATAAATTTGGTGATAACGGCATTGTCACCGTTGTGGCGGGCCGGCAGCAGGGCGATGTGCTCGACCTGACGCTCTGGCTCATGAGCTGCCGCGTGCTCAAGCGCGGCATGGAGGACGCCATGATGGACACCGTCGTGGCCGAAGCCGCCGCCCGCGGGGTCAAGACCATCGTAGGCCATTATTATCCGACAGCCAAAAACGCCATGGTGCGCGAATTTTACGCGCAATATGACTTTGCCAAAACGGCGGAGGATGCCGACGGCAATACCGAGTGGAGGCTGGACGTCGCCGCCTACACGCCGAAGCACCCCCACATGAAGATCGAACGCTGACAGATAGGAAACCGTATGAAACGAACCATCCTGCAAAAAGCGGCAGCCGCCGCACTGTTTGTGCTGCTCACGGCGGCACTGCTGGCGGCTGCGGATTTTCTGCTGGTGGATGATGTACACTCCTACTCCCGCGTCATGCTGCAGGAGCTGTATGCCGATGCCGGAAACATAGATACGCTGTTTTTGGGCTCGTCCCACTGCTACCGCAGCGTTGACCCCGCGCAGGTGGACGCGGCGCTGGGCACCCACAGCTTCAACGCCGGGTCGTCCCAGCAGCTGCCGGACGGCTCCTATTATATACTGAAAGAAGCTGCTGCGCAGAACCCGCTGAAAACCGTCTATCTCGAAATGTTCTACACCGGCTACAATGAGAGCGCGTCCGCCAACATCCCGCTGGCCTGCTATCTGCTGGCCGACCACATGGACTGGCGCTCACCCAACCGATACGCCTACCTGTCGGAGATGGGCGGTCTGGCGGCTTATGCCGACCTGCTGCTGCCCGCGCGCCATGGCATTGCGTCGCCGTCCTCCATGCCCGCCCTCTGGAAGGCCAAGCTGACTGACGGCTACACGCCGGACAGCTACGGCTATGTGACCTACCCGGACAGCGGTGAGGCGTACCGGGGCCGCGGCTTTGTCTATACCACCGGCATCCCGCAGGACGGCTTTGCCACGCTGCTGAACGTAGATGTCGACGCGCCATTGTCGGATTTTGGCTGGGAATACCTCAACAAAATCACCGATTTCTGCGCGGAAAACGGCATCCGGCTTGTGCTGTTCACGGCCCCGCTGCCCAGCGGCTACCTGTACAACACCGAAAACTATCAGTCCTACGTCGATGCGCTGCGGAACTTCTGCGCCGCGCATGACGGGCTGGAATACTGGGATTTCTCGCTGTACAAGCTGCAAAGCGAGATCAATCTGAAAATCGAGGACTTCTCCGACGCGCACCACCTGAACGGCGCGGGGGCGGAAAAGTTCACCGCCATTCTCTGCAAGACGATCCAACGCCGTGCGGCGGGGGAGAGCGTTGACGATCTTTTCTATCAGACGGTGGAGGAAAAGCTGACCCTCACCCCGGACGACTCCGTCCTGATGGCCTATTATGCAAAGCTGCAAGACGAATAAGAAGGAGGCCCTGCCATGATCGCCGTGACATCACCCGGCTTTGTGCTGTTCGCGGCGCTGCTGGCGGGGCTTTGGTATGCCTGCCCGCCGCCGCGCCGCTGGCAGCTGCTGCTGGGGGCAAACTTACTATTTTACGCGGTGCTCTGCCCGGCAGCACTGCCGGTGCTGGCGAGCAGCAGCTTTCTGGTCTGGTGGTGCGGGCGGCGCACCGCGAAAAAGCCCGTGTTCCTTGCGGGGCTTGCGGCGGCACTGCTGCCGCTGGCCCTGCTCAAGTATCTGCCCGCTGCGCTGGGCTGGCAGGGCACGCTGGCGAACGCTCTGGGCATCGGCTATTTTACGCTGCAGCTCGTCAGCTATCTGTGTGACGTGCGCCGGGGCAGGATTTTGCCTGAGGAAAAATACGCCCGCCTTTTGTGCTATGCGTCGTTCTTTCTCTCCATCACGCAGGGCCCCTTCAATCGCTATGACGCCCTGATGCCGCAGCTGGACCGGCCCACTGTCTGGGATACGGACCGGGCCTGGCGCGGTGTACAGCGCAGCGCGTGGGGCTACTTTAAAAAGCTGGCCGTGGCGGACCGCGCCGCCGTCGTTGTGGATACAGTCTTTGCCAACCCCGCCGCCTTTGACCGCACCCAGCTGCTGCTGGGCGGCGTGCTGTTCACCGTGCAGCTCTACGCCGATTTCTCCGGCTACACCGACATTGTGCTGGGCGTCGGCGAGGTGCTGGGTCTGCACCTGCCGGAAAACTTCCGCCAGCCGTTCTTTGCCGACTCTGTCAAGGACATCTGGGCGCGGTGGCACATCAGCCTGTCGCAATGGCTGCGGGATTACATCTATATTCCGCTGGGCGGCAGCCGGTGCAGCAAGGCGCGCAAGGACGGAAACCTGATTATAACCTTCCTCGTCAGCGGCCTGTGGCACGGCGCGGGGCTGACCTACCTCGTCTGGGGCGGCCTGCACGGCCTGTGCCAGGCGGCGGAAAACCACCTGCCGCCCCGCCGCCCGGGTAAGCTCCGCCATGCGCTGCGCGTGGCGGGCACATTCTGCATTCTGGCGGGTGCGTTCGTGATTTTCCGCGCCAGCAGCCTTGCCAACGCGGCAGAGCTTTTTAAGGGTATTCTCTGCAACGGCGGGCACGCCGTGTTCTCCAACTATTGGGAGCTTGGCCTGACGAGCCTGCAGGAGGAGCTTCTGCTCTACGCGGGCATTGCGATTCTGCTGGCCGTGGACGCCGCCCATGAGCGCGGTGTCTCGCTGCGCACCAAAATCGCCGTCCTGCCCACGCCCGCCCGCTGGGCCGTCTATGAGGTCTGCATTTTTGTTTTCCTGTTCATGGGCCGCTTCCTCGGCGGCGGCAGCTTCCTGTATGCGAGGTACTGACAATTTTGCCGCCTGTAGGGGCCGTGCATGCCTGGCCCGCCCGTTACCCATACAGGGTAGCCTGCGGAAGGCCGCGGGCTGCCCCTGCAACATGATACAACAAACCCGGCGTGTGCCCATCGGCAGGCACACGCCGGGTCGGTTTTTTATGAAGTTATTTCAACCTCTGGTCCGTTCCAAAAAACTTGAACATCTTGCACCCGCCCAGCATACGGCTGGCGACCTTCTCGGTGTAGCGGGCCACAAAAACGCTCTGGTCGGTGATGTTCGTAGTGTAGATCGTGGGACGGTGGGTCAGCATCCGGGTGTTGATCAGCTCATACAGCACGCTGATGGTCAGCGGCGTGATGTACTCGGTGCCCAGGTCGTCCAAAATCAGCAGGTCGGCCTCCTGACAGGCGGCCAGCCACTCGTCGTTGGTCGTGTAGTTGAAGTGCTCGCGCCCCAACTGCGCGGCCAGCGCGGCGGCGCTTGTGTACAGTACGTCGTGGCCGCCCTCCAGCACGGCGTCTGCAATCGCCAGCGCCAGATGTGTCTTGCCCAGGCCGGTGTGGCCCATGAACAGCAGGTTCGGGCTGTTCTGGCTGAATTTGGCGGCGTAGCCGCGGCAGTAGTTCAGCAGTTTGCCCATGTACTCCCGCGGGGAGATGCCCAGCTCCGGCTCCACGGCGTCGCTGTAGCGCTCGACCTCAAAGCTGGCAAACTGGCACAGGCCCAGCGGGCTGGCGGCATTGATCTCGTCCCGGCGCAGACGGCGGGCGGCGTCTGCCACGCAGCGGCAGGGGACACCGCCGCGCATACCGGTATCCTCACACAGCGGGCAGCGGTAGGCGGGCTTGAAATCGTCCGCGCTGAAACCGGCCTCCCTGACCGCAGCGGCCAGCGCTTCATCTGCGCGGGTCAGCGCGGCGCGGGCTGTATCCATGTTTCCGCCAAGGGCTGCGGCCTTCGCAAGGCCCAGTCCCGCACGTAGGTGGGCGCTGTCCGCCTCGGCCAGCGCCGGGTGAGCGGCGTAGGCGGCGCGGCGGGCAGTCTCGGCCTGCATTACGGCCTGCTGGCGGTAGGCTGCCACCTCGCGCTGCGCGGCGCGGAACAGTTCGTCTTTTGTGCGCATAGGTTACCCCTCCTCGTCAAACATGGCCGCCCAGTTGCGGTTGAACAGGTCCTTCTGGGCGCTGGCGGCGGGCGGCTGGGCGTTGGGCCGCTCGGTCATCACGATGTTGCTGCCCTCCAGCTGGCCCTGACGGCGCGCAGCGTCGATCGTCGTGATGCCCTGGGCACGCCAGGCCCGCAAAATGCCGTCCACGTACCGCACGGTGTTTTTACCGTTGGCACGCAGCAGTGCCTCGTCGATCATCTCGCGCCCGATGCCCATTTCCTCGTGCCAGCGGGCAATCGTGCGGCGCTCCCAGTTCGTCAGTGCACGCGGCTCAATGCCAAACTGTGCGGCGGCATCCTGGCACCAGGCCTCGCGCTGCTTGGCGCGCTGCAGCCAGCGCTCGGCGTCCTCGCCGGTCTCAACGCCGTCCTCCCGCCAGCGGGCCAGCAGGTGGGTCACGGCGGCGATGGTGCGCCGCCCCAGACGGGTGACCTCGGCGCAGCAGAGCAGAATGACATCGGGCTGCCAGCCGTCGTTTAAGTACAGCCCCACAAGCCGCTGCATCTCGCTGCGGCTCAGCGTTTTACCGAAGATGCTTTGCGCCTCCTGGCACAGAACGGCAACATAGGGGTCGTTGGCCACGCTGGCCAGATCGACCCGCGCAGGCTCGGCTGCCGGGGCAGGGGCGGCCCCACGCTCACTGATCAGCAGCCCGGCACCGGCCCAGTATTGCAGGGTGCGCTTGGCGGCCTCGATGCTGGGCAGTGCCAGTGCGCGGGCCATCGTGCGCGGGTCGGTGTCGTGGGTCTGCAAAATGTAGAGTGCGGCCCGGATCGTATCGCCGTCGGTCTGGGTCAGATGGGTCAGGACCAGCTGCGGCACAGCCAGCGTGTCGCCATTGCTTGCCGCCAATTTGTAGCCCATATCCGCAAACCTCCCCACTATAAATTATTGGTTTATTATACCACAAAAGTGCCGTTTGGTCAATCTTGAAGAAAAACTGCCCAAAAATCAGCGCCGGATTTTGGGCAATGCGTTCCTTGTATTTTGATACACAAATTTGTACAATAGTACCATAAACAGTTAAAGCATTAAGGGGGAGACCACCATGGCGATGAATCTTGTAAAACTGCCCACCGGCAAATCGAATTTGCAGCTGCGCGTCAGCAAGGGGCACTATGCCACCAGCCACAGCCATATCAACTACTACATTGATGTCACGCTGACAAAGTTCCGCCTGTCGGAGGCACGCGCTGCCGCCGCCGAGCTGGTGCGAGAGTACAAGTCGACGACCATTGTGGATACGATCCTCTGCCTGGACGGCACCGAGGTCATCGGCGCCTGCATGGCCAGTGAGCTGACAAAGGCCGGCTATACGAATATGAATGCCCACCAGACGATCTACGTCGTCACGCCGGAGCATACCACCGGCAGCCAGCTGCTTTTCCGCGAAAACACCGCCCCGATGATCGCCGGTAAGCATGTACTGGTGCTGGCGGCGTCTGTCACCACCGGCTTCACCGTGCAGGGCGCTGTCGAGGCCATCCGCTACTACGGCGGCGATCCCGTCGGCATCGCGTCGATCTTTGCGTCGGTCAAGGAGTGCGCAGGCTACCCCGTGGCCAGCATCTTTGACACCCACGACCTTCCCGACTACGAAACCTACGACTCCCACAGCTGCCCGTGGTGCAGGCAGGGCAAGAAAATTGATGCGCTTGTCAACAGCTTCGGCTACTCGAGCCTGTAAATTTTCTGACGATTTTGCCCCCTCGAAAGAGGGGGCTTTTTGTCGTTTTGCGGTCTTGACGCTCCGCGCAGGGTCTTTTATAATGGGAAGGCTGATTTTTTTAGGAGGAATTGGTTTGAATACTGAGAATTTGAATGGGATCCTTGCACAATACGTTCAGCACTGCAAAGCCCGCGCGGCAGCCGATGAGGGAACGGTCTGGCGCGCGGTGGACTGTTTTGGCGTGAACTGGGACATCGAGGACAGCGACTTTCCGGCCGTGTTTGCCGATGCCATGCAGCAGGCCCAGCCGACGCTGGACAACCCGGCCCTGCAGCCCATCGGCGGCCTGCAGAACCTGATGCTGCGCGACAGCGAGGTCGAACTCGTCCGCGAGTGTTTCCGCTGGCTGTACAATGAGGACGGCGGTGATATTTCCAAGCGCCGGGGCCGCGCCGAGCTGTTCGCTGACCAGATCAACGGGCGGTTCCGCCGCGTGTTCCCGCGCATGACCAAGTACACGATGAACACGGCCAACGCGGTGTTCTTCCTGAACCTGTGGGAGCCGCACGCGAACTACTTCTATCAGGCCGGCGAGGCGAAGGCGTGGGCGGATTACTTTGGGTATGAGGCAGACTTTGGCGGCGGCACGGCGCTGGACCTGCCGCGCTACTACACGATGTGCAACGACCTGCTGCACGCGCTGGAGAACTACCCGGAGATCATCGCCCTGCACAAGGCTTACGCGGAGCAGGAGCTGGGCGGCATCGACGACGCGCTGCACCTGCTTGTGTACGACATCCTGCACACGGCCTACGCCGAGCAGTTCTACCCGAAGGGCTACACCCGCGGCTCGACGAGCAGGGAACGCGCAAAGGCTGTGAAGGAGAAAGCGGACCGCGCCGAGCTCTGCATCCGCATCGGCGAGTGTGAGCAGGAGCTGCAGGAGCTGCTGGCGAACCCTGCTGCGCTGCCCGACCTGACCGGCTGTAAAATCAATCATAAAATGTTCGGCGCAGGCACGGTCCGGCCCGCCGAGGGCCAGTTCATGGTCATCGACTTCAACGGCACGCTGAAGAAGTTCAGCTACACAGCCTCGATGAACAGCGGCTATCTCTCCGCCGAGGACCCCAACGTCGAAGCCCGCCTGCAGGCCTACCAGGACTACAACAAGGACAAGGACCGCCTGGAGAAGGAACTGAAGAACCTGAAGGCGGAATTGGTGAAGCTGTAATCGGAAACCGGCCCAGCGGGCGAATGCTGTTCGCCCCGGCTGCGTTCTGCAATAAAAAATCCCTGTGTCTGAATGTGACACAGGGATTTTTTATTGGAGCGGCTGATGGGAGTCGAACCCACGTCCTCAGCTTGGAAGGCTGATGTACTAGCCGTTGTACGACAGCCGCGTAACAACAGTACCTATTATACCCATCTGCGGGGGTGTTTGTCAAGCCCACCGGACCGTGTTTTCCTGTCTCTGTTACCCTTTTGCCATTTTATTTTACATTTTGCACCCTTGACAATCCTACGCCAAAGCACCATAATAAATACTGAATCTGTATAAACGAAATTTTGAGAGGAAAGAGGTGCGGCACCATGCGCGTGATTGCCGGAACAGCCCGCGGCAAAAATCTGCAGGCCCTGCCGGGCGAGGACATTACCCGCCCGACCATCAACCGTGTGAAGGAGGCCATGTTCTCCAGCGTGCAGTTCCTGGTGCCGGGGGCACGGGTGCTGGACCTGTTCGCAGGCAGCGGCCAGCTGGGCATCGAGGCTCTGTCCCGCGGTGCCAAAAGATGCCTCTTTGTGGACCGCTCCGCCGAGGCACTCGCCGTTGTGAAGGCCAACTGCAAAACGGCAGGGGTGGACCGCCAGAGTGATATACGCCAGGGCGAGGCCGAGAGCTTTCTCGCCAACATCCGCGGGCCGTTTGACCTGGCTCTGCTGGATCCGCCGTTCCACCATGATACCGTGGCTGCCGTGCTGCCGCTGCTGGCCGCTAAGATGGCCCCCGGCGGGGTCGTGCTCTGCGAGACCGAGCGCGAGGCCGACCTGCCCGAGCAGGCGGGCGCTCTGACGCTGGTGAAGCAGTACAACTACGGCAAGATCAAGGTCAGCCGCTATGAGAGAGGGGAAGAGGTATGAACGTTGAAGAACTGTTGGAGATGATGGAGGAAACGCTGGAGGCCGGGACGATAGTTCCGTTCTCCGCTTCCAAGCGCATGGTCGATGTGGACCGTATGCGCGATATTATCGATGAGGTGCGCAACAACCTGCCCGACGAGATCCGCGAGAGCAAAAAAATCGTGAATGACCGCGAGCAAATCATGCAGAACGCCCGCATTGAGTCTGAAAGCATCATTCAGCAGGCAGAGGAGCGCGCCCGCGTCCTGACCAGCGAGCAGGAGATCGTCAAGCGCAGTCAGCAGCACGCGGCGGAGATCCTGTCCGCTGCCCAGAAGAGCGCCAAGGAACTGACCCGCAAGGCGACCCTGTACTGCGAGACGATCCTGAAGAACTCCGAGGAGGTGCTGGGCCGAAGCATGGCGGACATCAAGAACACCCGCATGAATCTGCGCAGCGCCGCCCGCCCCAAGAATAACATGCCCAAGTAAAAAATGCAGAGGTGTTGTTATTCACGGCACATTTCTGCCCATGACAGCACAATATGTAAAAAACAACGCCGCACCGTGCAATATGGTGCGGCGTTTTTCTTTGCCCGGGGGCAGGAATTTTGCCGCGTGCGCATTTGCTGCAAACTGCTGACCTGCATCCCGATCCCTTTGTACAAACTGTGAAAAATCAATTCATGGCGCAGTTTTTCCCCGCCTGCCCTTGCTTTTTGCTGAATAAAATGGTACTATTATTTTACCACAGGTGGGTAATTGTGGTGTGAATAACAACAAAAGTGGGGAAGAATGGGTAGTTTTCCACGTTCTCCACAGAGTTATTAACAAACTGAACGCAGCGACGTAAAAAATCTTGCCGAAGATTTGTGCAGTATGACGAAGGGAGGAAAGCCGGATGCTCGTCGGTCAGTATGATTACGCAATCGACGCAAAAGGGCGTCTGAACTTTCCCGCCCGCTTCCGGGACGCGATGGGGGAGACCTTCATCGTGACCCGGTGGCTGGATCACTGCCTGGCCGCCTTCCCGGCGGAGGAGTTCGAAAAGGTCGCCGCCAAAATTGAGGAAAAGGGCCTCGTCAAGGGCCGCAAGGTCAGCCGTATGCTCTATGCCTCCGCCGTCGAGGTCACCCCGGACAAGCAGGGCCGCATTCAGCTGCCCGCCAAGCTGCGGGAGTACGCGGGCCTCGACCACGATGTGACCATCATCGGCAGCCGCAGCTTTGCCGAGATCTGGAACACCGAGGCGTGGAACGCCAACCAGGAAACGAGCGATGAGGATTTCACCGCTGCGATGGAAGACCTTGACTTTTAACAAAACAGGACGATAACACATGGAATTTTCACATATCCCCGTACTGCTGCAGCCCTGTCTGGACGGGCTGAACATCGACCCTGCCGGTATCTATCTGGATGGCACCGCCGGCGGCGCCGGTCACAGCAGAGAAATCGCCAAACGCCTGACCACAGGACGTCTGATCTCGCTCGATCAGGACCCGGATGCGGTGGCAGTCGCCACCGAAAGGCTCAAGGGTCTGCCGGCGCAGGTGGTGCAGGTCAATTTCCGTGAGGCCGCCCGCGTCCTTGCGGAGCTTGGCATCCCGGCGGTCAATGGGGCCCTGCTCGATCTCGGCGTGTCCAGCCACCAGCTGGACGACGCGGCCCGCGGCTTCTCTTACCATGCCGACGCGCCGCTCGATATGCGCATGAGCCAGCAGGGCCCCACCGCCGCGGATCTGGTCAACACGCTGGATCGTGAGGAGCTGACCCGCATCCTGCGTGACTACGGTGAGGAACCGTATGCTTGGCAGATCGCGGGCAAAATTGTCGCCGCGCGGGCGGAGCAGCCCATCCTGACCACGCTGCAGTTGGCCGAGATCGTCGCCGCCGCCGTGCCCCCGGCAGAGCGCCGCAAGGCGAAGAATCCGGCGCGCCGCACCTTCCAGGCCGTCCGCATTGCGGTCAACTCCGAGCTGGACGCCCTGAACGAGGGGCTCGACGCCATCTTTGACTGTCTGGCCCCGGGCGGGCGGCTCTGCGTCATCACCTTCCACAGTCTGGAGGATCGGCTCGTCAAGAACAAGTTCCGCCGCTGGGCACAGCGCTGCACCTGCCCGCCGGAGCAGCCCATCTGCACCTGCGGAGGTGTGGCCAAGGCCAAGCTGATTACCCGCAAGCCCATTGAGGCTGACGCCGCGGAGCTGGAGACCAACCGTCGCAGCCGCAGCGCCAAATTGAGAGTGTTGGAGAAAGCATAAGAGGCATTATTCATGACAACTGTTTTGCTGCACGAGGGCTCGGCAGCACCGAAACTGGAGCCCCCGCCGCGCCCGCAGGTGCGTGCGGTGCGCGGCGGCAACCACGGTCTGAACCGCGTCCGCCATGTGATGCGGACTGCCGTGATCGTGCTGATCCTTGCTGTGTCTGGCGGGCTGGCAATCAGCAGTCTGATGAGCGGTGCAACGCTGATGGAACTGAACGCACAGGTCGATGAGGTCAGCGCCCAGCTGGCCGAGGCCCAGAGCGAATACGACTACCTGAACACCCGGATGAACGACATCACGAGCCGCGCCAGTCTGCAGCAGGTGGCCGAGGGTGAGCTGGGACTGGTCAAGGCCGATCCCAGCCAGATCACCTACGTCCAGCTGGAGGACCAGAGCATCATTGAGCGGAACACCGGTGCCGCGGGCCGCCTGTTGGATGAGGTGCGCACGGCAGCGCTGAGCCTGCTGGACAGCCTGAACCCGTAAAACAACCAAAAATATGCAGCTACGAGCCTTTTTGCTGCACGGCCTTGCTGCCGTCGGCAAAAAGGCTTTTGAAATAACAAGGTGTATCCATGACAGAGCAACGACCCAACCATCCCCCCCGGCATCGTCCCCGGGCAAGCAAGGGCATAAAATACTGGACGCTGGTTTGCATGACAGTATTTATCCTCGTCTGCTACGGCGTGCTGGTCTACCAGCTGTATGTGTGGCAGGTGCGTGATGCCGAGAGCTACCGCGCCGAGGCTGTGACCCAGCAGCTGAAGGACACAACGCTGCCCGCTGTGCGCGGCTCGATCTACAGCGCCAACGGCAAGCTGCTGGCCAAGAGCAGTACGGTATGGAACATCGTGGCCGATCCGTCCTCCGTTTTAAAGAGCGGGGCGACGGAGGACCAGATCCGCACAGCGGCAGAGCACATTGCCGAGCTGCTGGACGACGGCACAACGGCGGACACTGTGTACAAGGCGCTGACGGCGTCCAACAAGGATACCGGTGAGCCGTACCAGTACCGTGTGGTGAAAAAGGGTGTCGAAAAGCCCGTGGCGGATGCTATCCTGGCCTATGCAGACAGCTACCGCCTCAAGGACGGCGCTGCGGTGGACACGAGCCTGCAGACCGAGGAAAAGGAGGACAAGAAGGACGGCGAGGCCAAAACCGGCAAGGCAGCCCGTATCCTCTACCTGACCAGCGAACAGGCAGCCTCCCGCACTTACCCCTATGGGGAGTTTCTGGCCTCGGTGCTGGGCTTCTGCAACGAGGACGGCTCGGGTGCCTACGGACTGGAAAAATATTACGACGAGACGCTGGCCGGTACGCCGGGCCGCAGCGTGGCCGAAACGGACGCCTACGGTGACCCGCTGGCCAGCGGTCAGGCCGACGTGCATGAAGCCATCGACGGCAGCAACCTGAACCTGACCATCGACGAGAACGTACAGTCCATCGTCGAGGAGTACCTGACCGAGGCGATGAGCACCTTTACGGTCCATGGTCGCGGCAGCGCCATTGTCATGAACGTCAAGACCGGCGCGATCCTGGCGATGGCGTCCCTTGAGCAATTTGACCCCAACGACCCCAAGACGATCACCGACCCCAAGATGAACGAGATCCTGGCTAAAACAGAGATCGACGCGGAGGACATTGACTGGCTGGAAAGCCGTCTGGGCGAGAAGGCCGTCAAGGACATCATTGCAGACGGAATCATCAGCCATGAAAAGACGACGAACGAGAAGGGCGAGGAGGTCTCCAGCGAGGCTACCCAGCTGCAGGGTATGATGCGCGAGGCCCAGTGGAAGAATAAGAACATTACCGAGCTGTATATGCCCGGCTCGGTGTTCAAGCTCATCACGGCCTCGGCAGGGCTGGACTCCGGTGTTATGAGTGCGGAGCAGACCTTCTACTGCGGCGGCAGCCTGACCGTCAACGAGGGCAGCGAGCTGTGGGAGCACACCTACCGCTGTGCCAACGGCGAGGTCCACTATGAACAGGACATGGCAGGCGCGCTGAACCACAGCTGCAACCTCTGGTTCATTCAGGCGGCAGAGACGCTCAAGCCGCAGATCTTCTACGACTATATCCAGGCGTTCGGCTTTACCCAGCCCACCGGCATCGACCTGCCCAACGAGACCCGCTGGACCAGCGTCTACAACGCCGAGCAGATGGCAGAGGTCGATACAAACCTGTACACGGCGGCCTTCGGCCAGAACGAGTCCATCACCCCGATGCAGATGGCTACCGCCGTAGCGGCCATCGCCAACGGCGGCTACCTTGTTACGCCCTATGTCGTGGATTCCATCTCTGACAAGGACGGCAACATTATCTCCCAGACCGAGACGAACATCCGCCGCCAGGTCATCTCCGAAGAAGTCAGTCGGCAGCTGCTGGCCATGATGGAAAACAACGTCCACGGGGCAGGGGACTACCACTCCTGCGCCAACGCCTACGTGGCGGGCTACCGCATCGGCGGCAAGTCCGGTACGGCAGAGCGCACGGACCGCCATCTGCGCGGCGACGGCGACTATTATAAAATGATGAGCTTTGCCGCTGTGCTGCCCATCGACGATCCCGAGATCGAGGTTTTCGTCCTGCTGGATGACCCGCGCTGGGTCAAGGACTATGCCAGCCAGGTCGTGGCCCCCGTCGTCGGCAACATCATCAGCGAGATCGCGCCCTATCTGGGCATCGAGCAGGACGCTGACTACAACCCAACCGGCACTGTGACCGTGCAGACCTGCCTGGACTACACCTGGACGAACGCGCAGGTCACGTTGAACCGCCTGGGCCTCAAGCATAAGCTGATCGGCCCCAGCAGCGGCAATATCGTCTACCAGTACCCCGTCGGCGGCAGCGTGGTGCCCGCGGGCTCCACCATTTACCTGTACACGGCCACCGACCAGAACTCGATGACCACAACGCCCGACGTCGTCGGCAAGACCGGCACCTTTGCCGAGCAGATGCTCAAGGCCGCCAACCTGAACGTGCAGTTCGCCGGCGACAGCAGCGGCAAGGTCGTAGCGCAGGACGTCGAGGCCGGAACCTCCGCTGCCTACGGCACGATCATAACGCTGACGATGGACAGCGGAGAGGATACCACCCATGACGCCCCGACGGTGACCGAGGAGATCGACCCGGCAAACGAGGAGGGGTAAGCATCCCCGCAGGGGCACCTGGGCTTTTGCGAAACGCTGCATTTCTGTATAGGAGGTCTTTTTCATGCAAACCATTCCTGCCAATCAACTGCTGGCCGGACTGACGCTGGCCGAGCCGGTCACCATCCGCGCCGTTGTGACCGACAGCCGCAAGGTCGAGCCGGGCTGCGTTTTTGTCTGCTTCCCCGGCGAGCGTGTTGACGGCCATGACTACGCCGCCGGTGCCTACCGGAGCGGCGCAGAATATATCGTTGCCAACCATCCCGTCGAGGGCGTGCCTGCGGACCGCACGGTCATTGTGCCGGACAGCGGCAAGGCCATGATCCGCATGGCGTCCAACTACAGGATGCTGTTCAACCCCAGAATGATCGGCGTCACGGGCAGCGTCGGCAAGACGACGACGAAGGAGTTCTGCTACGCGGTGCTCTCCGCCTTCGGCAAGACCCTCAAGACCGAGGGCAACCAGAACAATGACATCGGCGTGCCCAACACGCTGTTCCGCCTGACCGACGATACCGAGTACGCCGTTGTCGAGATGGGCATGGACCACGCGGGCGAGATCGAGCGTCTGACCCGCTGTGCCCGGCCCAGCGCGGGCATCATCACGATGATCGGTGTTTCGCATCTGGAAAATCTCGGCACGCGCGAGAATATACTGAAGGCAAAGCTGGAGATCTGCACCGGTTTGCCCGACGGCGCACCGCTGGCCCTGAACGCGGACAACGACCTGCTGCCCACGGCAAGCATCCCCAGCCGCCTGCGGCCGGTCTGGTTCGGCATTGATGCCGCGAATGCCGATGTCCGCGCGGTGGATGTCGTCACCGGCGCAAACGGCACGACCTTCAAAATCATCGATACGCAGTACGGTACGTTCGACGCCGCCATCCCGACAGCGGGCATCCACACGGTCTACGACGCGCTGGCCGCCTACGCCGCCGCGACCCGCCTAGGTCTGGACGCTGCCCGCTGCGCTGCCGCGCTGGCGACCTACCGGACGACGGGCATGCGCCAGCATATCGTGGAAAAGGGCGGCATCACCTTCATTGAGGACTGCTACAACGCCAGCCCCGACAGCATGAAGGCTGCGCTCTCTGTCCTCAAGGCACTGCCCAATGCCCGGAAGATCGCGCTGCTCGGCGATATGCTTGAGCTGGGCGGTGCGAGCGAGGAAGGGCATCGCCATACCGGCGAGTGGGCTGCTGACGCGGGCGTTGATGCACTCATCGCCTACGGCCCGCGCAGCGCCGCCATGGCCGAGGCCGCAAAAGCGCGCGGGGTTGCAGCGGTGCATTGCCAAACGGCGGAAGAAGTGCTACAATATGTACGGCAATTCGTGCGCCCCGGTGACGCTGTGCTGGTAAAGGCCAGCCACAGCATGGGCCTGGAGCAGCTGCTGCAGGAATATTATAAGGAATTGCCGCAGGGGTAAGCACCCCAACACACGTTTGGAGGAATCAACGGCATGGAGCAAATCTCATCCCTGTTGGCGGCGGCAGCCGTCGGCGGCTTTGCCATCACGGCGGTGGCGGGCAAATTCATGATCCCGGCGCTGCACCGGCTGCACTTTGGCCAGACCATCCGCGAGGAAGGCCCCACATGGCACAGCAAGAAAAACGGCACTCCCACCATGGGCGGCCTCTGCTTTATTCTGGGCATTCTGGCCACGCTGGGCATCGTCTGGGTCATGTACAGCCCTAAGCTGCCGGAGGTACTTGGTATGCCGCAGCTGCAGGCCGGTATGCTGGTGCTGTTTCTCGCGTTCGGCTCGGGCCTCATCGGCTTTCTGGATGACTTCATTAAGGTCGTCAAGCATCGCAACCTCGGCCTGACCGAGGCGCAGAAGATGATTTTGCAGATTGCGCTGACCTTCGGGTTCATGTTCGGCCTGCACAGCCTCGGGCTGCTGACCACGCAGGTCCAGTTCCCGATTTTTGGGCTGGTGGACATGGGCTTGCTCTACTATCCCATCGCGTTCTTCGGCATCATCTTCCTTGTCAACGCTGTCAACCTGACCGACGGTCTGGACGGCCTGTGCACCGGCGTGACCTTCGTGTCGATGATTGGCTATCTGCTGGCAGGCAGTCTGCTGGGCTTTGTACATGTTTCGCTGATTGCCGCTGCCACGGCGGGTGCCTGCGCGGGCTTTCTGGTCTGGAACTTCTACCCGGCCAAGGTCTTTATGGGCGACACCGGCAGCATGTTCTTCGGCGGCATCGTTACGGCGCTGGCCTTTGTGATGCAGCGCCCCGAGCTGGTGCTCTTTTTCGGCATTGTCTACATCTGGGACGCGATGACCGTCGTCATCCAGCGCACGTATTTTAAGGCGACCCACGGCAAGCGCATCTTCCGCATGACGCCGATCCACCACGCCTTTGAGATGCGCGGCTGGCGCGAGGTCAAGATCGACGGCTTTTTTGCGCTGATTGCCGTCATCGGTGTGGCAATGGGAATTTTTTACATCTGTGTGGCATAAGCAGCGGGGCCGGGCCTACCCGGCCTCTGCCTGTTTCTGCCCCTAAGGGAGGTGATCGCCCATGAGCACTGCCGTGAGCATTGTGCGCACACTGCTGGGCCTTTTGTTTGACCATACCATCGGAAATATTGTGCGCATGATACCCATCATACGCCTGCCCAAACTGGAGCGGGGGCCGGTCTCCCGGGGCTTTCTCGCCCTGCTGCTGGTCATTTTGTTCTTCGGGCTGACGATGCTGTTCTCGGCCAGCTATTCCAGCGCCTACGCCACCAGCGGTAAACTGTACAGTATCATTAAACCGCAGGTCATTATTGCACTTGTGGGGCTGGCCTTTATGTGGATCCTGTCCAAAATCAACTACCGCGCACTGCGTCTGATGAGTGAGAGCCTGTACATCATCACCATTGTGCTGCTGATCCTGGCGCTGCTCAGCCCGGAGGACACCAACGGCACCTACCGCTGGGTGTATCTGCCGGGCGGTGCCTCCTTCCAGCCGTCGGAGCTGGCAAAATTCTCACTCATGATCTGGACGGCAGATATGCTGGACCGCGACTATGACAAGAAGAACAGGCTGTGGTACGGCGCGATAAAGCCTGCGCTGCCGCTGCTGCCCATCCTGTATCTGTTGCACAAGGAGCCGCACAACTCCGCCATGATCCTGCTCTGCCTGATTTTTGCCACGATGCTCATCTGCACCCTCTCACCCGGCCGCTGGCTGCTGCCGCTCGTTCCGGCGTGTGCAGTAGCCGTCATGTACTTCCTGAAGGGGCTGGCCGGCGGGGAAGGCTACGCCGCGGGCCGTATGGACGCTACCTGGGGCCTTGCGCCGCTGGATACTGCCGGTATGGGGTGGCAGACCCGTCAGAGCATCTATGCCATCTCCACAGGCGGCATGTTCGGCGTGGGCATCGGCGCGAGCGTGCAGAAGCACCAGTGGCTGCCCTACGCCGAAAACGACTTTATTTTCGGCGTCATCGGTGAGGAGTTGGGCTTCTTCGGCTGTGTTATTCTCATCGGTGCGTTTGCGGTGCTGTTGATCATGGGCGTTATGATCGCCCTGCGCGCGCCCGACCTGTACGGCACGGTGCTGGGCATCGGCGTCATCTCGCAGATCGCCTGGCAGGTGTTTCTGCATATCGCCGTCGGCACGGCACTGATCCCCAACACCGGCATCAGCCTGCCGTTCTTCTCCTCCGGCGGCACCAGTCTGCTGCTGCTGCTGAGCGAGATGGGCGTGCTGTTGAGTATCTCGCGCGCCGGAAATGCCCGGGAACAGCGCCTGGCAGAGCAGCACCGCGCCGAGACAGAACGGATGCTGCAGCGCACCCGCTACCGCAGCAGAGCCGCGCGGTAAGGGGGACGCCCGGCACCCGCGGCACGGCGGGCACAGCCTATATTTTATTCTCATGGAGGTCCATCATGCGCGTTTTAATTGCTGCCGGCGGTACAGCCGGTCACATCAACCCGGCGCTGGCGATTGCCGGTGCCCTGAAGGCCGCGGACCCGACGGCGGAGATCCACTTTGCGGGCCGCCGCGAGGGGATGGAGTACGGCCTTGTCACCAAGGCAGGCTACCCCTTCCATCACATTGAGATCAACGGCTTCCAGCGCCATTTGAGCCTGGAAAACATTGGCCGCAACATCGTAGCCATCTGGCATCTGGCGCTGTCCGGCCCGCGCACCCGGAAGATTCTGAACGAGGTCAAGCCCGACCTTGTCATCGGCTGCGGCGGCTACGTCAGCGGACCCATCGTCCGCGCGGCAGCCCGGCGCGGCATCAAGACAGCCATCCATGAGCAGAACGCCTTCCCGGGCGTGACCAACAAGCTGCTGGCGAAGGAGGTCAACATTGTGCTGGCCGCCAGCGCGGACGCAGTTGAAAAGCTCGGCGCACCGGAAAAAACCACCGTTGTGGGCAACCCTGTCCGCCCCGAGGTGCTGACCGCGGACCGCGCCGCAGCGCGCGCCAAGCTGAACGCCGGAAACCGCACCGTGATTTTGAGCTTCGGCGGCAGTCTCGGTGCGGACCGTATCAATCAGGTCGTGGCCGACCTCTGCGCCTGGGAAAAGCAGACGCATCGGAACGTGTTGCACCTGCACGCCACCGGCAGCCGCGGCGTCAAGCTGTTTGAAGGGCTGGAAAAGGAAAAGGGCTTTGCCCCCGGCGAGAACCTCGTCGTGACGGAGTATATCAACAACATGCCCCAGTTGCTGGCCGCGGCAGATCTCGTCATTGCCCGCTCCGGCGCACTGACGCTGGCCGAGCTTGAGGCCGTGGGCCGCGCATCGGTGCTGATCCCCAGCCCGAACGTGGCCGAAAACCACCAGTATTACAATGCCCTTGAGCTGCAAAAGGCCGGTGCGGCAGTCGTTATCGAGGAAAAGAACCTGACCGGTGACGGTCTTGTCAAAACTGTCGAGACCCTGCTGGCCTCCCCCGGCAAGCTGGCCGAGATGGGCGCCAACGCCAAGACACTCGGCAACCCGCACAGCCTTGATTTGATTACCGAAAAGCTGCTGAAGTTGGTCAACGGCTAAACAAGGCTGCATACACCCTGTAGGGGCGAACATCGTTCGCCCGCCCGATGCGACGAGCGTCGCCGGGCACACCCCATAGGGGCGCATTCTATATGCGCCCGCCCAACGTACCATCCACACACGGGCAGCCGCCCCAAAATTCACCGGAAAGGAGCCGCTTATGGACCGCAACCAGCGCAGCCGCAGGCAAAAATCCGCAAACGGCTCCTACGCCCAACAGTCCCGCCGCAGTATGGGCAGCCGCTTGGGCCTTGAAAAAAGGAACGCCCCGCGCCCCAAGGCACCGCCTGAAAAGGCCGCACCTGCTCCCCACGCGCCCCCGCGGCAGCGCCCTGCGCAGGAGATCAATCCCCAGAAGGCAGGCTACCGCCCCGGCACGCCAAGGCGCACGCGCCGCGTCACACAGGCGGAGATCATACGGGCAAAGCGCCGCCGCCGTCTGCTGGGGGCGCTCGGCGTGCTGGCCGTGCTGGCCGTGGGTGCGTTTGTGTCGATCAACCTTCTGTTCAAGGTCACGATCTTCCGGGTAGAGAGCTATGACCGCTCCCAGCCCGTCGATACCGGCATCTACACGTCCGACGAGCTGATCGAGGCGCTGGGCATCGAGAAAAACTCCAACCTGTTCGCCTTCTCCACCGCGGAAAAGACCCAGCAGCTGGCGCTTCAGTTCCCGTATTTGGAGCGTGTCGCTGTGGAGATCCAACTGCCCGCCGCGGTCATCATCAAGGTCGAGCCCGCCACGGAGCGGTTCGCCTGTATGTACTCCGGCGGGTGGATGGTCTTGAGCGACTCCCTCAAAATTCTGCGCACCGACGTCAGCCAGCCGGACGGCCTGATTCTGCTGACCATGTCGCTGCCCACAGATTTCTCCCCCGTGGTGGGGCAGAACATCGAGCCCAAGAGCTATAACTCACTCCTTAGCGAGACCCAGCAGGCCACAGCGGAGACAGCGGGCCTGCAGGCCAGCGCACTGCAAACGCTGACCGAAATGCGGGACGGCCTGCAGGAGAACAACCTGTTTGACGGCACGACGGCGCTGAACATCCAGGATCTGAGTGATATTGAGTTCACCTACCAAAACCGAGTTCAGGTGCTGCTGGGCAGTGAGACGAACCTCGCCTACAAGCTGCGACTGGCCGCTGCCGCGCTGACCGACCCGGAAAAGGGTCTGGCCGCCGGTGATAAGGGCGTGCTCGACATCTCGACCCAGCGCAGCGACGGCGACATCCGCGCCTACTTCGCCCCCGATACCCCCGAACCGACACCCACCCCGGAGCCGACCACGTCCCCCGAGGAGGAGACCGACCCCGAAAGCCCCACAGAATAACCCCAACGCCCCGACAAACCGTCGGGGCGTTTTTTGTACAAGTCGACAGAAAAAATTGTATAAAAAACACCCCGCAGCGCCTTACATTGGGGATTGTTGTTGTTCACCGATTCAGAAAAATCCGCAACGCACATGTGTCTAACACATCCAAATTCTTTCTCCGTTTGTGATGAATTCAAACAGGCGATATTTCTGCGCATTATCGGTCGGCACCAGCCGAGGCCCTGCCCGTTGCAAAGTTGCCGTCTGTGGTCAAGGTGGCATTGTAGCAGTTGATGGCAGCAGTGTCGTGTTCGTACATCGTGGCGAGAGTAAGCGAAAACCAAAAAGGGCAGAGCAAAATTAGCGCGGATGCTATCAGACTATTGTGGAGAATGCAGGAAACTATATTAAGATAATAAGCAAAAAATCAAGGAGTTAACATAAAGTAGTCATAAAAGTGCTTGAAAGTATGCGACGAATTTGATTTAATCAGTATTAGAAGAAGATAATAGAAAGGAGATGTGTAGTGCATGTTGTCGGGAAAACAAATTGCCGAGGCAAGAAAGCGAAAAGGACTAACGCAAGAGGCCTTGGCGGCAGAACTTGGAGTATCGAGACAAACGATTGCAAAATGGGAACAAGAAATTTCAACACCCAGTGTTACAAATGCACATAGACTGATAGATATTCTAGGCCTACAGGAAATGGAGAATAAATCGTCTACCGAAGATGAAGGCAATGCAAGAACTGTTTGTAAAAAGAGATTAACAAAGAGATTGTTGATTGAACTTTGGGCAGTATATGTTGGGATAGCATTTCTCTGCTTTTTTTCTATTGGAATTGTGGCATTGTTTTTTATCCCTGCAATATCGGTTGTCCTAATATTAGTTGCTATTGTAGTGCAGGAAGTAAGGGGAAAGAAGACAGATTCACCGATGAAGATTCTTCTCGGCGGAATATGCTTTATTGGGCTTGCCATACTGGCAGTAGTTGCTATACTTGCAAGTGGGTTTGTTCTAAGAGAAAATTATCAACATAAAGCTTTTTATTCTGTTCCTGCTATACAACTAAAAAAATATTCGGCAATTAATGAGTGGATTGATGAATGCAAAACGATAGGACCTGATATTTATGGGCAATGTATTGAATTGCCGTCAGATAAGACAATCTGTCTCTATATTGTATATAGACATCAGGTGACGGACGCATCGGATGCAAGCCTCGTTTCAGATCCGCTACATATGCGATTCATTGCAAAATACCGTGGTGGTACTGAATATGATGGGGTGGATTTGTATTTTCTCCAAGGGAGAAGTAGTTATCAGATGCTTTTCTCTATTGACGGAAGTGAACCTTATTATAACAGTATGGCAACTGTTAATCCAATGCTTATAGATGATGTGAAGGCACTATTTTACAATCTGCAAGGAGATGAAAAAAATGCTTAAAAAGGTTAAAAAAATAGTTGCACTGATGATGTGAACTGCACCCCATTTGTTAGACAGTATGGTATACTATCTAACAAGTGGGGTGTTTTGCTATGCCAAAAGGAGTACCAAACAAACGATATACGCC
>ERZ838483.142-NODE-142-length-93730-cov-16.572842_pt1 | contig 93730 bp, 74 predicted proteins | sample MGYA00519939_ERZ838483 | MGnify/ENA primary metagenome ERZ838483 (study PRJEB31850, sample SAMEA3708836) | human gut metagenome | biome: human gut; feature: human-associated habitat; material: faeces | place: China | collected 2014 ...
TGAGGATGAGCACCCGCATTCCCTGCTCCTCGTAGTTGTGGGCCACCTGCATCAGGGCGGTGCTCTTGCCGCTGTTCATGGCACCGTAACGAAAATAAAGTTTTGCCATTGTTTTCTCCTCATAAAAAGGCAACCCTCCCAGTCAAAATAGGTCGGAGAGGGTTGCATATTACTTTTATATGGTATAAGAGATCAGTCCTGATTGCGCAGGCGGTAGCCCAGGCTCATCAGGCTGTCGCCCAGATGGACGTTCTCTACCACCACATCCGGGTAAGAAATGGACAGGTCGTAGTGGGAGAAATTCCAGAAGCCCTGGATGCCCAGGCTGACCAGGCGGCTGCTCAGCTCCTCGGCACCGCTGCGGGGCAGGCAGAGAACGGCCACTTCGGGGTGATGCTCGGCGCAGAACGCTTCCAGTTCGTCGATGTTCAAGATCTGCACGCCGCTGATCTCCTTGCCCACCTCGTCGGCGGAGTTATCAAAGGCAGCGATCAGCTTGTAACCATTGGTGTCGGTGGTGATAAAACGGCTCACGGCCTTGCCTAAGCGGCCGCAGCCGATGAGGATGGTGGGCAGAAGGTCGCCGTTGCCAAACAGCAGATGCTCCAGGATGGAGAGCAGGTTCTCCACCGAGTAGCCGATGCCCTGCCGGCCATTCACATCGCCGATGCAGTTGAAATCCTGCCGCACCTGGGAGGCGGTGGTGCCCATCTGGGCAGCCAGCTCACGGGACGAGATGCTGGTGATGCCATCATTTTTTAACGTGCGCAGGTAGCGGTAATATTTGGGCAGCCGCTTGATGACGGGGAGCGACGCTTTTCCGGGGGTGTTCATATCAGAAAATCTCCTTTCTGCAAAAGGTGCCGGGCAAGGAAGCAGTGCAAGCAGGACGCGCCGACAGATTCTCAGAATTTTTGCAATAATGATACATATTTGACAATGTTTTAGTTAATATAAAGTATACAGCCTGATACGAGAATGTCAAACCCTTTGGACAAAATTTTTTTGGCTAAGATTTTTAGCTTTCGGAATAGCACCGTGCCGCCCGGGGAATCCTGAGAAAAAACGGCCGGGAGGATGGAAGATGGCAGAGAAAACGAACGACGAAAAAAGCAGCCCTGTGGAGCAGCAGCGGCTGGAACAGGAGCAGATCGAGGACCTGGGCAGCATCTGGCGCACCCGGGGCAAACACGCCATCCACTGTCTGACGGTAGTGGGGCAGGTGGAGGGCCATGTGGAAGCGCCCCAGGGCCAGAAAACCACCAAATATGAGCATGTCATCCCCCAGCTGGTGGCGGTGCAGGAGGACCCCGGCATCGAGGGGCTGCTGGTGCTGCTCAACACGGTGGGCGGGGATGTGGAGGCCGGGCTGGCGCTGGCGGAGCTCATTGCCAGCATCTCCAAGCCCAGCGCCGCCGTGGTGCTGGGCGGCGGGCACTCCATTGGGATCCCGCTGGCGGTGAGCGCCCGGCGGAGCTTTATTGTGCCCACGGCCACCATGACCATCCACCCGGTACGCCATTCCGGCATGATTTTGGGCGTGCCCCAGACCATGCGGTGGTTTGAGCAGATGCAGGAGCGGATCACCGGTTTTGTGGCGGCCCACAGCGGCATGACGGAAAAGCGCTACACCGAGCTGATGCTCCGCACCGGGGAGCTGGTGATGGATGTTGGCACGGTGCTGGACGGCCGCAAGGCCGTGCGGGAAAAGCTCATCGACCAGTTGGGCGGCATTTCGGATGCGTTGGAGTGGTTGTATCAGGAAATAGAAAAAGGATAATTTGCCATTTGACTTTCCGCGTGGTACAATGAAAGAATCGAGAAGTATCGAAATCGATTTTATCATAGAAACGACAGGGAAGAGCGAACATGGCAAAACGGAAACGAAAATCCACTGCGGGGCGCGGCAGACAGCGCCGGAGAAGCCGGGCACAGGACCGGATGCCTGCGGGGCTGGTGACCTTGTTTTTGGGCCTCATCCTCATGGCGCTGGCTTTTGTGCCGGGCAGCGCGGTCTGGAAGACTCTGCACGACGCGCTGTTTGGCGTGTTTGGCTGCGGCAGCTTTGTGGTGGGCGCGGCGCTGTGCTATCTGGCCATCCTGTATACCCGCGGCGAGGACCTGCTGCCCCACATTGCAAAGCTGCTGCTGGGGCTGGTGTTTGCCAGCAGCACGGTCATCGTGTTCTCGGATATCCCCGCCGATGTCCCGGCGGCGACCATGGTAGCCGCCTGTTACCAGAATGGTGTCAACGCCTGGCTGTCCGGCGGCGCGCTGGGTGCCGTGCTGGGCGGCAATCTGCTGCTGCTCTGCGGGCGTCCGGCAGCCAATCTGGTCATGGCGGCGCTGGCCCTCTGCGCCAGCCTGTACATTTTTGATATCACCCCGGCGGAAGTCTGGCAGTGGCTCTGCAACGTGGGCGGCGGCGTGCACGAAAAAGGCGTGGCCGTCTATGAGCAGAACGCCGCCCGCCGCGCGGAACGCAGGGCGGAGCGCCTTGCCGCGGAGGCGGAAGAAGAATCCTACGAGGAGGAAGATCCCGACGAGCTGGACGAGGACTTTGAGGACGACGAAGAAACCGGCCTCAAGGCTCCCGGCTGGCTGTCCGGTGTGCTCTCCTGGGGCCATAAGGTAACCAAAGAGCTGGAGGGCGAGGCAGAGCCCGAACCGCCCCAGGACCCCAACCTGGGTTACGAACCGCCTCCGGCTCCGGATCCGGCGGATGTGCCCCCGCCTCAGCCCGCCCCGGAATTTGAACCCATCCAGGTCAGCGCCCCGGGGCCCCGCGCGCCCTTTGACATCGACCTGGGCCCGGACCATACCCAGGTAAAAGAGGGCGGCAGTGAGCCCATCGAGCCCATCATTCTGGGCCCGGGCGGCACGTTTGGCATGGACCCGCTCCGCAACGCGGCACCCCGCGCCATCGTCAAGCCGGTGGTGCCGGATGCGGTGGAGACCCCGGCGGAGGACTTCTTCCGCAAGCCGGAGCCGGGGCCCGCGCCGGAACCCAGCGACATTGCGGTGGCCCCGGCGGATATCGCCCCGGCCCCCACCCAGACGCCCGGTATGCCGGGCCTGAATGCGGATGCCCCTGCTGTGGAAGAGCCGGAGTTTGAGCCCATCCCGGTCAGCCCTGCGGAGCCGCACCGGGTGAGCGCGGAGAACGCTGTGGCGTTCCGCTCCGCCCCGGACGAGGACGGCTGGATCAGTATTACCTCTGAGCCGGTGGAGGAGAAAGACCTCAATACCTTAGTGGCAGCGGCCATGGAAAAGCCTGCAGCCTCGGAGCAGGCCGCCGCCAGCGCCCCTGCCGAAGAAGCCGAGACGGTGGAGACCTACCAGTATCAGTACCCCTCCATCGAGCTGTTTGAGCGTGCCCCCGAGGAAACGGACGTGGGCGCGCAGGACGAGCTCAAGGCCAACGCCCAGAAGCTGGTGGATACGCTGGAGAGCTTTGGCGTCCGCACCCGAGTGCTGGATATCTCCCGCGGCCCCTCGGTCACCCGGTACGAGGTGCAGCCGATGGCGGGCGTCAAGATCAGCCGCATTACCTCGCTGGCGGACGATATCGCCCTGAACCTCGCCGTGGCCGATGTCCGCATGGAGGCCCCCATCCCGGGCAAGCCTGCCGTGGGCATCGAGGTGCCCAACCACAAAAAGACCCCCGTTTATATCCGCAGCGTGTTTGAGAGCCAGGCGTTCCTGCGGATGACTTCGCCCCTGGGCATTGCCCTGGGCAAGGACATTGCCGGTGTGGCCCAGGTGGCCGACCTGTGCAAGATGCCCCACCTGCTCATTGCGGGCAGCACGGGCAGTGGTAAATCCGTCTGTGTCAACAGCATCATCATGAGCCTGCTCTTCCGTTCCAGCCCCGAGGACGTCAAGCTCCTCCTCATCGACCCCAAAGTCGTGGAGCTGGCGGAGTACAATGGCATTCCCCATCTGCTCATGCCCGTGGTCACCGAGCCGAAAAAGGCGGCAGGCGCTCTGGGCTCCGCGGTGCAGGAGATGGAGCGGCGGTACCACATGTTCGCGGAGAACAATGTCCGCGATATCAAATCGTTCAACAAGCTGGCGGCCACCGACCCCACGCTGGAAAAGATGCCCTACATTGCCATCATCATCGACGAGCTGGCCGACCTGATGATGGTGGTGGGCAAGGACGTGGAGGACTCCATCTGCCGCATTGCCCAGAAAGCCCGCGCGGCTGGGATGCACCTCATCGTGGCTACCCAGCGCCCCAGCGTGGATGTCATCACCGGCCTGATCAAGGCCAACATCCCCAGCCGCATTGCGTTTGCGGTGTCCAGCCAGGTGGACAGCCGCACCATCCTGGATGGTGCCGGTGCCGAGAAGCTGCTGGGCATGGGTGACATGCTCTTCATGCCCGTGGGCGCTCCCAAGCCCACCCGGATTCAGGGCACCTTTGTCCGGGATGAAGAGATCAGCCGGGTGCTGAATTTCATCAAGCAGAGCGCCACCGTCCAGTATGACGAGGCCATGATCGAAGCGATGGAGCGCCACGCCATTCAGGATGGCAAAAAGGGCGGCAGCGGCAGCGCAGACTCCGACGAGGATTCCGGCAGCGACCCGATGCTCAAGCAGGCCGTGGAGGTGGTCATCGACGCCGGGCAGGCGTCTACCAGCCTGCTGCAGCGCCGCTGCAAGCTGGGCTATGCCCGCGCGGCCCGCATCATGGACGAAATGGAAGAGAAAGGCATCATTGGCCCCTACGAGGGTGCCAAGCCCCGCGCCGTGCTCATCAGCCGCCAGCAGTGGCTGGAAATGCAGATGAACCAGCCGGAAGAATAAAGAGAAAAGGAGTAACATGGAACAGCAGACCTACACCGAATTTCTCCCCATCAGCCGCGCGGACATGGAGGCGCGGGGGTGGGACCAGCTGGACTTTGTGGTGGTGGGCGGTGACGCCTATGTGGACCATCCCAGCTTTGGCACCGCCATCATCAGCCGCCTGCTGGAGGCAGAGGGCTATAAGATCGGCGTGCTGGCACAGCCCCGCTATACCGACTGCGAGGACTTCAAGCGGTTCGGCAAGCCGAAGTACGGCTTCTTCATCGGCGGCGGCAATGTGGACAGTATGGTGAGCCACTACTCGGTGGCAAAGATCCCCCGCGCGGAGGATGAGTATTCCCCCGGCGGAAAGGGCGGTGCCCGCCCGGACCGCAGCGCCACGGTTTACACCAAGCTGGCCAAAGAGGCTTACCCGGACCTGCCCGTGATCCTGGGCGGACTGGAAGCTTCCCTGCGCCGTTTTGCGCATTACGATTACTGGCTGGACACTGTGCTGCCCAGCATCGCTGAAGATTCCGGTGCTGACCTCATCAGCTACGGCATGGGCGAGCACCAGACCGTGGAGATCGCCCGGCGGCTGGCGGCAGGGGAGCCTGTGGAGAGCATCACCGATGTGGACGGCACCTGCTACCTGACCGATTTTGACCACCTGCCCGAGCGGTATGTGGAGTGCGCGGGCTTCAAAAAAGTGGCCAGCGACAAGACGGCCTACGCCAAGGCCTGCCGCATCCAGATGGACAATCAGGATGTGGTCAGCGGCCAGATCATCGTCCAGAAGCAGAGCGAGAAATATCTGGTGCAGAACATCCCGGCCAAGCCCCTTGTCCGCTGGGAGCTGGATAAAGTCTACGCCCTGCCCTACACCCGCCGTTACCATCCCATTTATGAAGACATGGGCGGTGTGCCTGCCATCCGGGAGGTGCAGTTCTCCATCATCCAGAACCGCGGCTGTTTTGGCGGCTGCAACTTCTGCGCCATCCAGCTCCATCAGGGCCGCCGTGTCACCAGCCGCAGCGCGGACAGCATCGTGGCCGAGGCGGAGCGGATGACCCATGAGCCGGATTTCAAGGGCTATATCCACGATATCGGCGGGCCTACCGCCAACTTCCGCTTCCCCTCCTGCCGGGAGCAGATGCTCCGGGGCATGTGCAACGGCGGCAAGCACTGTCTGGCCCCGCAGACCTGCTCCCACATGATCGTGGACCACAGCGACTACCTCAAGATCCTCCGCCGTGTCCGGGAGCTGCCCGGCGTCAAGAAAGTGTTCATCCGCAGCGGCATCCGGTTTGACTACCTGATGGCCGACCCGGACGATACGTTCTTCAAAGAGCTGGTGGAGTATCATGTTTCCGGCCAGCTGAAAGTGGCCCCGGAGCACTGCGCTCCCAACACTCTGGCCTACATGGGCAAACCTCCCATTGAGACGTTCAACAAGTTCAAGGATAAATTCTACGAGCTGAGCAAAAAAGCGGGCAAAAAACAGTATCTGGTGCCCTACCTCATGTCCAGCCACCCGGGCAGCACCCTGAAAGATGCCGTCTATCTGGCCGAGTATCTTTACAAGAACCACATGCGCCCGGAGCAGGTGCAGGATTTTTACCCCACCCCCGGCACCGTGAGCACCTGCATGTTCTACACCGGGCTGGACCCCTACACCCTCAAGCCTGTTTTTGTGGAAAAGACTGCCGAGGGCAAGGCCTTGCAGCGTGCTCTGCTCCAGTACTACGAGCCCCGCAACGCCGAGAAAGTGGTCAAGGCCCTGCGGATGACCCACCGGGAAGACCTGATCCCCCTGCTGGTGCCCGCCGAGGGCCGCCGTGCCGTCCAGCGCTCGGCACGCCGGGCGGAGGCGGCGGATGTGACCATCCATCAGGACGGCACCTACAGCGTCCGGCCCCACAGCGGAAAGACCCAGCCGGGCAATCGCCGCGGAGGCCATGCGGCACCGGTCAGCCGCGCGGCAGGCGGCCGCCAGCCCAGCCCGGGAGCCCGCTTTGCCCCCAACGGCACCCATAAACCGAAAAACAATCAACAGAAAGAGAATGCAACGTGGAAAACTTCCAAAAAGAAAAAGTGACCTCCGCCCAAAAGCCGGGGCTGTTCCGCCGTCTGGCCGCGCTGGCCGTTGCGGCGGCGCTGGCTCTGGGTCTGGCCGCCTGTGATGTCTCGGGCGTTGTCCCGGGCGGCAGCGCCGACGTCATCCCCAACCCGGCGGCGTCGGCCTCCACCGTGGACTCCGTCAATGCCCCGTTTGAGATGCACTTCATCGATGTGGGGCAGGCCCTCAGCGTGCTGATCGAGTGCGACGGGCAGTTCATGCTCTACGACGGCGGCAATGTGGACGACGGCAGCCTCGTGGTCTCCTACTTACAGAATCAGGGCGTGGAGGGGCTGGAATACGTCTTTTGCTCCCACGCCCACGAGGACCATGTGGGCGGTCTGGCCGCGGCACTGGCTTACTTCCCGGCCAACCACGTCTATGCCCCGGTGACGGAGGCCAGCACCAAGTGTTTTCAGGATTTTGTCAAGTACACCCAGCAGCAGGGCTTACAGGTAGAGGTGCCCGCTGTGGGCACTACCTGGCAGCTGGGCGGGGCAACCATCACCCAGCTGGGCCCGGTGGCGCAGTACAGTGACACCAACGATACCTCCGTTGTCCTCCGCATTGATTACGGTGCCACCAGCTTTCTGCTCACGGGTGATATGGAAGCCGACGCCGAACGGGACCTCGTCAACAGCGGGGCCAACCTCAAGGTGGATGTGCTGCAGGTGGGCCACCACGGTTCTTCCACCTCTACCAGCTATGTCTTCCTGAACGCGGTCCTGCCGGAAATGGGAATCATCTCCTGCGGGGTGAACAACAAGTATGGCCATCCCCACGAGGAGACGTTAAGCATCCTGCGGGACGCAAAGGTGGACGTCTACCGCACCGACCTGCAGGGCACCATCACCATCGGCAGCGACGGTCAGAACCTCACCGTGGGCACCGAGCACTTTGTGCCGGACAGCCAGCTGAACCCCACTGCTCCTGCAGCGTCCAGTACGGCGCAGCAGGCCTACATCGGCAATGTGAACAGCAAAAAGTTCCACCTGCCCACCTGCCCCAACCTCCCGGCGGAGAAAAATCAGATCCTGTTCTCCAGCTACGACGAGGCCGTGGCCGCGGGCTATACCCCCTGCAGCACCTGCATCCAATAAAGAACCGCGCCCCTGTGCAGAGCACCGGAAGATTCCGGCTCGGCGCGGGGGCGTTTTGCGTTCCGGTTTCGGGCAGAGTGTTCAAGAGGCAGCGTGCTCCTTTGTGCACAGCAACCAAAAATGTGGGAGGCGCTTGTAATTCTTCTGCCGTGGGAGTACAATAAACCCAAGCAAATAGATGTTTGTTCAGAGTAGGAGAGTGGCAGACAGAGCAACGGAAGCTTTGGTTTGTCACGCTCTTTTTTTGTCCGTGATCGTACCAGAAAAAGGAGAGTTCATATGAGCCAGACCAAGTACATTCTCTCGCTGGATCAGGGCACGACCAGCAGCCGTGCCATCCTCTTTGACAACGAGCAGAATATCCTCTGTGTGCAGCAGCGGGAATTTGAGCAGATCTACCCCCATCAGGGCTGGGTGGAGCATAACCCCATGGAGATCTGGTCCAGCCAGTACGGCGTGATGAACGAGGTGATCGCCCAGAGCGGCGTGGACCCCCGCGACATTGCGGGCATCGGCATCACCAACCAGCGCGAGACCACCATCCTGTGGGAGCGTGCCACCGGCCGCCCGGTGTACAACGCCATCGTCTGGCAGTGCCGCCGCACGGCCCCCATCGTGGACGAGCTGCTCAAGACCCCCGGTATGGACGAATACATCCGGGAGAACACCGGCCTGGTGCCGGACGCCTATTTCTCCGCCACCAAGATCAAGTGGATTTTGGATCACGTTCCCGGGGCACGGGAAAAGGCTGAAGCAGGGGAGCTGCTGTTCGGTACCGTGGACACCTGGCTGGTCTGGAAGCTGACGGGCGGCAAGGTCCATGTGACCGACCGCACCAATGCCAGCCGCACCATGCTCTATAACATCCGCACGCTGGACTGGGATGAAAAGCTGCTTCAGGCACTGGACATCCCCCGCGGCATCCTGCCCGAGGTGCGGGATTCCAGCGAGATCTACGGCTACACCAACATCCAGGGTGTGGATGTTCCGGTGGCCGGCATAGCCGGCGACCAGCAGGCGGCCTTGTTCGGGCAGGGATGCTTTGCTCCCGGTGATGCCAAGAATACCTATGGCACCGGCTGCTTCCTGCTGATGAACACGGGCAAGAAGATTTATCAGAGCAAGAACGGCCTGGTGACCACCATTGCCATCAGCCTGAACGGTGAGGTGGAGTATGCGCTGGAAGGCTCGGTCTTCGTGGGCGGTGCCGTCATCCAGTGGATCCGGGACGGGATGCACATGATCCAGGACAGCTGCGACTCCGAGTATTACGCCCAGAAAGTGCCGGACAACGGCGGCGTGTACATTGTGCCGGCGTTCACGGGCCTGGGCGCGCCCTACTGGGATATGTACGCCCGGGGTGCTATTCTGGGCATCACCCGCGGCACCACCCAGAACCATATCATCCGGGCCGCAGAAGAATCCATCGCATACCAGAGTGCTGACCTGATGGGCGCTATGGAAAAGGATACCGATATCCAGATCAAGACGCTGAAAGTGGACGGCGGTGCCAGCCGGGATCAGTTCCTGATGCAGTTCCAGGCCGATATTCTGGATAAGGTCGTACAGCGCCCGGCCATCCGGGAGACCACGGCTCTGGGCGCGGCTTACCTGGCCGGCCTCGCCACTGGTGTGTGGAAGAGCCGGGAGGAGATCACCCACCTGTGGAGCTGCAACCAGCTCTTTGAGCCCAAAATGGATGCCGCCCAGCGCGAAGAGCTGCTGGAGGGCTGGCACAAGGCCGTGGGCCGCAGCCAGGACTGGGCCAAACACTGATGCACCCCGGCCAAAGGGCCGGAGCCTGAGATAGAAAGACATTTTGAACGGACACGAAAGGAAGAGTTCACAATGGATACGATCAAAATTGAGAACAAGACAGTCAAAATGGTAGCGCACCGCGGCCTGAGCGGCATTGAAAAGGAAAATACCTGCTCCGCCTTTGTGGCGGCCTGCAACCGCGCCACCTATTTCGCTGTGGAGACGGATGTCCACCGCACGGTGGACGGCCAGTTCGTCATCTTCCACGACGACAACACCGCCCGCGTCGGCCTCGACCATCTGGTCATTGAGGAGTCTACCTTTGAGACCCTGCGGAAACTGCAGCTGGTGGACATCGACGGCAAGCGCGGCCGCATCGACTTGACGATTCCTACCCTGATGGAGTATATTGAGATCTGCAAGAAGTATGGCAAGCATTGTGTGCTGGAGCTCAAGAACGAGTTCAAGGCCAGCGACGTGTATAAGATCGTCTCCATGATCGAGAAAGCAGGGTATCTCGACCACGTCATCTTCATCTCGTTTGCCCTCAAGAACCTGATCTTCCTGCGCCGCCGCTATCCCACCCAGCCGGCCCAGTACCTCATCAAAGAGTGGGATGACAAAGTGCTGGATCCCCTGGAAAAGTACAACCTGGGCATTGATATCTACTACAAGTCCGCCACCCCGGACAACGTGCGGAAAGTGCACGCCCTGGGTCAGGAGTACAATGTCTGGACCGTCAACGAAGCCGTGGACGGCGACGCCCTGGTGGCCATGGGGGTGGATTACATCACCACCAACATCCTGGAGGGCACCAACAAGGCTGAATAAGCCAAATCTACTGAAATTTGGAAGGAACGCTGCATGAGCCGTTTGTTTGACCCGGAAAATAAATTCTGGAATTTTATCGGAAAGATCGCGGATGTCACCTGTATGAGCTTTTTGTGGGTGGGCACCAGCCTGCCGCTTGTCACCATGGGGGTCGCGACCACGGCGTTCTATTCCTATACCATGCATCAGGTACGGGACACCGAGGGAGGCATCCTCTCAGGGTACTTTAAGGCGTTCCGGCACAATTTCAAAAAAGCCACCCTGCTCTGGCTGCTGGAGGTGGCGGGCCTCGCGTTTTTCGCGGCCGACCTCGTGGGCGTGTGGAACCTGTTCCTCTTTCTGGGTGGGCTCCCGGCCATTCTGGTAGGAGCACTGGTGCTCTGCCTGGCGTTTCTTTTCTTGGGCTGCACGTTTTACATCTGGCCGCTGCTGGCCGTGTTTGAGTTCCCGCTCAAGAAGCTGCTGACCAACAGCTTCGTCATGGCCGTGGGCAACCTGCCCGTTACCCTGACGCTGGCGCTGGTTTGGGCGCTGGCGGGCGTGGGGTGCTTCTACCTCAGCGGTGTTTTCTTCGTCTGGGTGGGGCTGGCCATCTTTGCCTCCTCCTACTTTGTGGACATGGTGTTCAAAAAGTACACCGGAGAGCTGGCCGAGGAAGAAGCCGCCTGGAAGCAGAAGCAGGAGGAGCGCCGCCAGCGGCGGAAGCTCCAGAAAAATAAAATGCTGTGAGCGGAGGCCGGGTACTTATGAGCATCAAGCAACATTTTGCCCGCTGGAAAGAGACGGAGGCCGCCAAGCTCCGCCCCATGACCGCAAAGCAGCGGGCCGGGTACATCCTGCACTATTACCGCTTCTGGTTCATCGGGCTGGCACTGCTCCTCCTTGTGGGGTTCTACATCGGGGACGCCGTCATCCAGAGCCACAAAGAAATTTTATTGCAGGGCTTTTTCACCAACGACGAGTACAACTTCTTCCCGGCGGAACGCATCGAGAAAGACTACGCCGCCACCCAGACCCTCACCCGCCAGCAGCGTGTCGTGTTTGACGACGCCCTCTATATTGATCTGGGGGGCGAGGCCAGCGAGTACACCGCCGCCAGCAACGGCAAGCTGACCGCCTACATGATGATGCACGAGCTGGATTTTGTGGTGACCAGCGACGAGGTGCTGGAGTATTACAAAGACACGTTCCCCATGGAAGACCTCGAAGCGCTTCTCCCGGCGGACCTGCGGGAAGCCCTCGCGGATCAGCTTTTTTTCAACACGGACGCGGACGGTAAAACGACTGCCATTGCGCTGGATATGACCCGGAGCCGCTTTGTGGCGGGCACCGGGGCCGATGCAGACCCCAATGTCCAGCACACCTATTATTTCTTTGTCCCGGCGGGGGCACCCCACCCGGAGCAGATCGTGCAGTTCCTGCGGTACAGTTTCGGGCTGTAAGCTTCTGGTTATTTGCAATTTCCGATTTCTCATCGTTCTCTGTCTACAGCAACAGAAAAGGACCAGCTCTTGCGAGCCGGTCCTTTTCTGTTGTATAAGGGGGTCGAAGGTGACAGGAAGCTTGTTAATCCATGTTGCGGCAGGTCACGATGTCAGCACCGGTGCCGCAGACGTTCTCCACGACCACCTGGCCTACATGGATGGGGGTGTGGAGGACAATGCTGTCCAGCGCGGCCACCACCTCGGCCATCTGGCCCTTGGGCACAGGCTTGGAGGTCTTTACCGGGCAGCGGGGATGCAGGCCGCCCTCGGCCCGGACCGTGCTGGTGATGATGCGGGTGGGGTGGGTCAGCTCCTCTTTGCCGTAGGCAATGCCGTTGGGGCAGCCATTGCCGGTCACTTTATAATCGTTTGCTTCATCCACCTGCAGGTGGCAGCCCTTGGGGCAGCAGGTGCAAATTACTTCTTTCATATCGCTCATGCCTCCTCGATCTCAATGGTCAGCTCGTCCACCGGAGCCTTGTCCAGCAGGACTCTGGGCAGGGCGATGTGTTCCATCTCGCCGGGGGCCAGGCGTTCCCGCTTGAACTTGGCGATGACCTGATCGCCGCTCTTGACGAGGATGGTGCTCTTGCCGCAGATGCGGCGGACACGGAACGAGACATTGGTGCTCTTCTCCACACCCTCCACGCGGATGCGCTGGGGCAGGGTGTAGCCCAGGTCTTTGCCGGGCTTGACGGCCAGCACGCGGCCCTCCTGCACGGGGCCGTTCTGCACATACTTGGCAGCGGCCACACCGGCCAGCTCGCTCTCGCCGGAGACGAAGTCCACCAGGTCATGCACCTGAACCACGTTGCCGCAGGCAAACACGCCGGGGATGCTGGTCTCCATGTTCTCGTAGACCACAGCACCCTTGGTACGGGGGTCCATCTCGATGCCGGCCTGCTTGGTCAGCTCGTTCTCGGGAATCAGGCCGACGCTGAGCAGGATGGTATCCACATCAAACTCCATCTCGGTGCCGGGAATGGGCTTGCGGTCGGGGCCGATCTCGGCCACGATGGCTTTCTCCACCCGTTCCTTGCCCTGGATGTCCACGATGGTGTGGGACAGGTACAGCGGAATGTTGAAATCGTTCAGGCACTGGACGATGTTGCGGGTCAGGCCGCCGGAATAGGGCATGACCTCCACGCAGGCCAGGACTTTCGCACCCTCCAGCGTCATGCGGCGGGCCATGATCAGGCCGATGTCGCCGCTGCCCAGGATCAGGACACGCTTGCCCACCATGTAGCCTTCCATGTTGACATAGCGCTGGGCGGCGCCTGCGGTGTACACACCGGCGGGGCGGGTGCCCGGCGTGCCGATGGCACCGCGGGTGCGCTCACGGCAGCCCATGCCCAGAATGATGCTCTTGGCCTCAATGATCTGGTAGCCCTCGGTCTTGGAGACGCAGTGCACTTTCTTATCCGGGGTCACTTCCAGCACCATGGTGTCCAGCTGGACCTTGACGCCGGTGTTCTTCAGCATATCAATAAAGCGTCCGGCATACTCGGGGCCGGTGAGCTGCTCGCCAAAGCGGTGCAGACCAAAACCGTTGTGGATGCACTGGTTCAGGATACCGCCCAGCTCCTTGTCGCGCTCAAGAATCAGAATATCACGCAGGCCGCTTTCCCATGCCTTGCAGGCAGCAGCAAGGCCCGCGGGGCCGCCGCCGATAATGACCAGATCAACCATTGCTCTTTCCTCCTACTTTCGTTTCGCTAACAAGCACATTGGAGCCGTTCTTGTCCTGCAGGATGTCCAGCGGGTCCATGCCCAGTTCCTTGCTGATGAGCTCCAGCACACGGGGGCCGCAGAAACCGCCCTGGCAGCGGCCCATGCCGGCACCGGCCCGGCGCTTGACGCCGTCGATGGTGGTGGCGGGCACTTCGCTGTGAAGGGCTGCCAGGATCTCGCCCTCGGTGATGGTCTCGCAGCGGCAGATGACCCGGCCGTAAGCGGGCTGCTCCTTAACGAGCTCGGCCTTTTCCTCAGCGGACAGCTCCTTGAAGCGGATGTGGCGGCGGCCATCCTTGTAATCGGCTTTTTCGGCACCCAGAGCGCCGTGCCCTTTCAGGATGCCCACAGCTTCCTCGGCCACGGCGGGGGCGGCGGACAAGCCGGGGGACTTCATGCCGGCCAGGTCGATCCAGCCGGGTGCCTCGGGCTCTTCGCCAATGATGAAGTCGTCCACGTCCAGGTTGGCGCGGACGCCTGCAAAGTTGCGGATGGACTCGCCAAAGTTGATGCTGGGCACGCTGCGCTGGGCCGTGGTCTTGACGAACTCCAGCCCCTTGCTGGTGCAGGAGGTGTCATCGCCATGGACGGGCACTGCATCCGGGCCCACGATCAGGTTGCCGTGGACGGTGGGGGAGACCAGCACGCCCTTGCCCAGCTCGTTGGGGCACTGGAAGATGACGTGATTCACACGGGTGCCCTCGCTCTTGTCCAGCAGGTAGTACTCGCCACGGGTGGGAGTGATGTGGAAGCTGGCGGGCTCCACCATGCAGTGGACTTTCTCGGCCCAGATACCGGCGGCATTGATGACGTAGCGGGCTTCCACAGTGCCCTGGGTGGTGGTCAGGCGGTAGCCGCCGTCGGCCATGGCCTCAGCGTCTTCCACGCGGCAGCTGCGGCGCAGCTCCACGCCGTTGCGCACAGCCACTTCGGTCATGGCCAGGGCGTACTCCCAGGGGCTGACGATGGCGGCGCTGGGGGCCCACAGGGCGCCGCAGACATTCTCGGAGAGGTTGGGCTCCATGGCCAGCGTTTCTTCCTTGGTCAAAATTTTCATATCGGGCACGCCGTTGGCCGTGCCGTTCTCGTACAGGTGCTGCAGGTGGGGCAGCTCGCTCTCGGACAGAGCCAGCACGAGGGAGCCGCACTGCTTGTAGGGAACATCCAGCTTTGCGCAGATCTCCTTGGCCAGCTCCACACCGCGCACGTTCAGCCGTGCCATCTTGGTGCCGGGAGCGGGGTCGTAGCCTGCGTGCAGAATGGCGCTGTTGGCTTTGGTGGTGCAGTCGGCCACGTCGTTTTCTGCCTCCAGAATGACGACTTTGTTCTCGTAGCGCGACAATGCGTAGGCTGTAGCGGCGCCGATCACACCACAGCCGATGATAGCAACATCATACATTACTCTTTTCCTCCTGTCAGTTCCGCCTTGGCCCGTCGGGAGCCGGGGTGCTGTGCTGTTTGTACAAAAAAAGAGCGAACCAAAACAAAGGCATAGCCCCTGTTCGTTTCGCTCATAACTCTTTGAAACAAACAACTTATGTTGGCTCTATCATACCCTCCCGCGGCCCAAATTGCAAGGCGTTTTAGAGGATTTGCACTCGATTTGTAAGAAGCCACAAAAAGCCGCTTTTCTTTTTGCGCATATTGCAGAACATGCGTCTCACATGTTCCAGACCGCCTGATTGGTGGTGGAAATGGCGGTGGCACCGGCATCCAGCGCGGCCATCACATCCTCTTTGTCGGCGATCAGGCCGCCCGTGAGCACCGGCACTTTGGCGTCCGCGCACACCCGGCGCAGAATTTTGGGCATGGTGCCGGGCAGGATGTCCAGACAGTCCGGGAGGTTGGCGGGCATCTTGCCCAGGCTCTCCAGCGAGATGGAGTCCAGCAGGAACACCCGGAGGATGGCAGCCAACTCGAGTTCTTTGGCCCGGCGGATGAACGACTGGCGGGTGGAGATGATGCCGTCGGCCTCGGTCTGGCTGCGGATAAAGTCCACGGCCACCTCTTTGCTGGCAAGGCCCGCAATGAGGTCTACATGGACGATGGCAAATTTGCCCGCCGCGTGGATCCGCTGCACCAGTGTGGAGATATTGCAGATATCGCCATATAGGATAAAGACCACCCGGATATTTTCGTTTTGCAGCGCGTTCTGCAGCCCGTCATCATCCTTGACCGCGGCGATGACAGGCGTTTCCTGAATGGCGTCCATCAGTTCCTGTTTCATGAAATTGAGATTCCTCACTTTCCTGTTTCTAAAATTCTCTCTTCTCCAGAAACATTATGACGGTTTTGCCAAAGAAAAGCAATCTTTTTTGAAAAATTCAACAATGACACTGGTAAAGATGCTTGATTTTTGAAGAACGAATTCGACAAAACATACAAAGATTTTGCATTATGAGAACTTTGTATTGACAAATATGAACATCGTGTGCTACTCTCTGTGCATGGACTTCGGCCTGCGGCAGAACGCGCGCCGGACAGAAAAGAAGATGTGGCACAGCCGCCTGAAAGAGCAACGAGCAGAAGCAGCGGCTTGAGAACGGGAATGTTTTATCCTCTCAAGCTGTAGGTCTGCTCTTTTTTTGTGTACCGGGGGCGGGAGCGGGGCAGCAGGTCTGCTGATCGCTATGAACCCCGCAGACGGTTGAGGAGGGCTCTGCCATGATGACCACCGTGCAGCAAATGTCTTCGTTTGAGTTTCAGATGGTTTGTGCCGTGCGGCTGATCCTGGCCTCCTGCTGTGGCCTGTGCATCGGCATTGAGCGCACCAACCGCCTGAAAGACGCGGGCATCCGTACCCACCTCATCGTCTGCATGGGCGCGGCCCTGATGATGCTGGTCTCCAAATATGGCTTTTTTGATGTCTCGCCCCTCACCGAGTTTTTCAAGGCGGATGTCTCCCGCGTGGCGTCCAGCGTGGTCGCGGGCATCGGTTTCCTCGGTGCGGGCATTATCTTTGAGCGCAACCGCTGTGTTACCGGCCTAACCACTGCCGCCGGCATCTGGACCACCGCCGGCATCGGCATGGCCATGGGCGCGGGGATGTATCTCATTGCCGTGGCCGGTACCATGATCCTCATCACGGCCCAGAGCCTGCTCCACAATGAGCACATCATCGGCGGCGGGTTGATGTTCCTGGTCCTGCGGATCGACGGCCGGAACGGCACCGTGAGCCAGACCGTCCAGCAGATCCAGGCACTGGGCGGCGAACTGGTGGACCTGACGGTAACGCAGAAGAAAAACGACATCATCCGTGTGGAAATGCGGATCAAGCCCGGTAAGAATGTGGACCAGCTGACCATCATCGGCGAGCTGGAGAAGCTGCCGTGGGTGCTGGAAGTCAACGAGTGACCCGCACCGGGCATCACCGAAAGGGTGGTATAAAGTATGACCGACAAAATGGAACTTCTCAAGCGTACCAAGCTGTTTGTGCTGGATATGGACGGCACCTTTTATCTGGGCAACCAGATCTTGCCCGGAGCGGCTGATTTTTTGAAAGCTGTGGAAAAAGCAGGCAAGCAGTACCTGTTTTTCACCAATAATTCTTCCCGCTCGCCCCGGGACTACATGGCAAAGCTGGAAAAGATGGGCTGCCCCATCACCCGGGACCAGATCATGACCAGTGGCGATGTGACCATCCGCTATTTGCAGACCCATTACCCGGAGAAGACCGTCTATCTGGTGGGCACGCCCCCGCTGGTGGAGAGCTTTCAGGAGGCGGGCATCCATCTGGTCAATGAGAAACCGGACATTGTGGTCATCGGGTTTGATACCACCCTGACTTACGAGAAACTCTCCAACGCCTGCACGTTCATCCGGGAGGGGGCGCTGTTTTTAGCCACCCATCTGGATATCAACTGCCCCACCGAGACGGGCTTTATCCCGGACTGCGGCAGCTTTTGTGCCGCCATCAGCCTTTCCACCGGCAAGCAGCCCAAGTACCTGGGGAAGCCCTTTGCCGAAACCGTGGAGATGGTGCTGGACAAGACTGGATTTTCCGCCCCGGAAGTGGCCTTTGTGGGCGACCGCCTGTATACAGATGTGGCTACCGGCGTGAAAAACGGAGCCGTCGGCCTGCTGGTGCTGACAGGGGAGACACATCTGGAAGATGTGCCGACTTCCGAGGTGCAGCCGGATGCCATCTTTGCCTCACTGGGCGAGATGGGCCAGCAGCTCTGTCAATTGTAAAATCTGCCTATAATTTGCGTTAGATTTAGGCGAATTAGACGAAATTAGTCAAGATAGACAATAGAAATTGTAAAAAATACGTTTTTCCCGTTGAAAAATCCAAGATGATATGATATCATCAAAACCAGAGAATTGCATCACGAACCCTGTATCTAGCTTGCAGAGATGAGAGCGCCAAGCGGACAACCAGAAAGAGACTTGAAGAGCCATTCGAGCCGTTTTGGATTGTTCGCTTTTCTTTTATCCCTGAAAACGGAAGAGCGGGGAATGGGATGCCAATTTACCATGGACCCTGCGCTCTATGGAACGGGCGCTTTTAAAAAAGAAAAAAGAACAACCAAAACACGAAGGAAAGAAGGAAGAACTATGAAAAAGATCTCTCGTCGCAGCTTTCTGACCGCTACTGGTATCCTGACGGCTTCGGCAGCATTGACCGCGTGCTCTGGCGGCGGCTCCACCGGCAAGGCCGGCGCGGCGGCTTCTTCCGCACCCGCATCCAGCGCGGCCGCTTCCGAGGCTGCGGACCCCAGCAAGTATGAGGTCACCGAACCCATCACCATTACCTGGTGGCACGCGCTGGAGTCTCAGTACGACGATCTGGTGGCCGACGTGGTCAAGAAGTTCAACGAGACCCAGAGCCTCATCACCGTCGAGGCCCAGTACATCGGCTCTTACAAGGACATCAACGAGGCTCTGGTGGCTGCCCACGCGGCCGGAACCGGCCTGCCCGCGATCGCCGTCGCCAACACCGACTACGTTGCTTCCTACGGCGACAGCGGCCTGTTTGAGAACCTGGACCCCTACATCGAGGGCACCAGTTATGACACCGATGACTTCTCCGCTGGTCTGCTGCTGAGCTCCCAGTTCGAGGGCAAGCAGGTGGCTCTGCCGTTCCTGCACTCCACCCAGGTCATCTACTACAACAAGACCATGGCCGACGCCAACGGCTGGACCATCCCCGAAAAGATCGAGGACTTTACCCCGTTCCTGGCCGAGGTCCACAAGACCGCCGGTGTGTACGGCACCGTGGTTCCGGGCTGGGACCAGTGGTATTTCGAGACCATGTACCTCAATGAGGGCGTGCAGATCATCACCGATGACAACACCTGCGACCTGGGCAGCGACACCGCTCTGGGCGTGACCAGCATGATCAAGGACTGGTGCGACGCGGGCGATGCCTATTTTGCAGCTGGCACCGATGCTTCCGCTACCATGCGTCAGAACTTCTACGATCAGAAGACGTTCTCCGTTATGCACACCTCCTCCCTGTACAACAACTATGTTGACAAGTGCCCGGACTTCGAGGTCGGCATGGCATGGTATCCCGCCGCTTCTACCGGCGATAAGAATTCTGAGGTCGGCGGTTGCGTGCTGGGCATCCCCTCCAAGAACGACCAGGCCACCAAGAACGCTGCATGGCAGTTCCTGCAGTTCCTCTGCGGCAAGGAAGTCAACATGGAGTGGGCCGAGGGCACCGGCTACCTGCCCACCCGCAACTCCGTGCTGGAGACCGATGAGGGCAAGCAGTTCCTGGAGAAGAAGCCTGCATTCCAGTGCATCTTTGATAACCTGAACCTCATCAACCCGCGTATCCAGAACAGCGCCTGGAGCGAGCTGGCCACTACCTGGAAGAACTACATGGAAGTCATCATGAACCAGGGCGGCGACGTGAACTCCGACTCCGAGGACATGGTCACGGAGATCGACGAGATCCTGGCGGACCACGCTTGATAAATCAGTATTCGACACCTCCTGAAAGGACGTGAGATCATGAAACAAGCCGCTGCGGGCGCAGCTTCTGCCACACAGGCCGTGAAAGCCGACAAGAAGCCGTTTTTTTCCCAGCGCACCCTTTCCCATTTTATTGATTTCCTCTTCGTTCTGCCGGCTCTGATCCTGTTGGGCGTGTTTACTTACTACCCCATCGTGAAGCTGGTGCAGATCAGTTTTACCGATTGGAACCTGCTGAATGACACCTGGAAATATGTCGGCCTGAAAAACTGGCAGTGGCTGTTCGCAGGCAGCGGTGCCAAATACCTGTGGAACTCCCTCAAGGTCACGTTCCTCTACTCGATGGGCGAGATCCTCGTCACCATGGTGGGCGGCATGCTGCTGGCACTGCTGTTCAACCGGATGACCCGCTCGTTCGGCCTGATGCGTGCCTTTGTGTTCGTGCCCAAGTATGTGGCCATGTCCTCCGCGGCAGTGGTCTTCCTGTGGATCCTGAACACCGATTCCGGCGTTCTCAACTACCTGCTGCAGTGCATCGGGCTGCCGGCGGTGGACTGGCTCAACCAGCAGTCCACGGCGCTGCCCTCGGTGTTGATGCTGACCGGCTGGCGTGTCATTGGCTACGGCATGATGATCTACCTCTCGGCCATGATGGGGATTTCGCAGGAGTATTACGAGGCGGCTTCTCTGGATGGCGCAAACGGCGTCCAGAAGTTCTTCCGCATCACGCTGCCCCTGCTGTCTCCCACCACGCTGTTCCTGCTGGTCACTACATTCCTGTCTTCCATGAAAGTTTTCCAGTCGGTGGATATCCTGACGTCCGGCGGCCCCGCCCGTTCGACGGAAGTGTTCGTCTACCTCATCTACCGCTACGCCATGGTGGACTTCCGGATGGATCGCGCGGCCACCGCAGCCGTCATGTTCTTCCTCATCCTGCTGGTCATCACCGTGCTGACCATGAAAGTGTCCGACCGCTCGGTCACTTACGACTCGTAATGCTTTGAAAGGAGAATGCAGACATGGCTACGCAGAATACAGCTATGGACAACGCGGCTCTGATCAAAGAGGTCAACGAGGCGCACAAGCACAAAAAATATTCCGTGGGCTACCATGCACAGACCGTTGTGGCTGTCATCGTTACCTTGATCATGCTCTTCCCGCTGTACTGGATGATCGCAACGTCGTTCAAGTCCGCCGAGGAAGTGCAGCTGGTCATCCCCACGCTCTTCCCGCATGAGTTCCACCCCGAAAACTATCTCAACGTGCTCCAGAAAGCCAACTTCATGAAATACTACTGGAACACCATCGTCATGACGGCGGGCATCCTGCTGCTGCAGGTGGGCACCGGCGTCCTGGCGGCGTATGGTTTCGCGGTGGGCCGCTTCAAGGGCCGCAACGTCCTGTTCTATGTGGTGCTGGGCGCGTTGATGATCCCCCTGCAGGTCACGTTCATCCCCATCTACATCATGTGTGCCAACTGGAACCTGTGCGATACGTTCCTGGGCCTGATTTTGCCGGAAGCAGTTTCCGCTTACTACATCTTCATGCTGCGGAACACGTTCATGTCCATTGACCAGAGCTACATCGACGCAGGCCGCATTGATGGCCTGAGCCGTCTGGGTACCATCTGGTATGTGCTGGTCCCCATGAGCAAGGCCACCATCTTCACCGTGACGCTGGTCACCTTTACCAACGGCTGGAACGCTTACTTCTGGCCCAAGATCATTGCCAAGAACGAAGTCCGCCGCGTGCTGACCGTCGGCTTGGCACAGCTCAAAAACACCTTTGCCGGCCAGGCAGTTTCCAACTATCATGAGATCATGGCGGGCGCCGTGCTGGCCATCATCCCCGTGGTCATCCTGTTCCTCATTTTCCAGAAATATATGATGACGGGCTACTCCAAGGCCGCAATGAAGTAAATTCCCCCACACAACCGGAAAAGGGCAGCCCGCGGTGGCTGCCCTTTTGCCGTTCTGGCACAAAGCAATAAAGGAGGCACATGCCATGTTCTCGTACATTGCCCCGGGCGCGAAGCAGTACCGCGCCAACCTGCACTCCCACACCAACCTTTCGGACGGCGCCCTGACGCCGGAACAGATGGTACAAGCCTATCAGGAAAAAGGCTACTCCATCCTGGCCATCACGGACCACGAGGCTCCCTATGACCACACGGCCCTTTCCACAGACGATTTCCTCATGCTGACGGGCTATGAGGCCTATATCCGCCCCTCGCCCACCTGCGAGTTTGACCTGTTCAAGCCGGAAATTCACCTCAACCTGCTGGCAAAGGATCCGCACAACACCGCCATCATCGGCTGGGACCCCAATTTCTGCAAGTATATGCCGCTGGAAGTGGCCGAGCATCAGCGGGAGCACAAGGGCGACCTTGGCCCCCGGAAATACAGCCGGGAATATATCCAGCGGTTTATTGATACGGCCCGGGCCAGCGGATATCTCGTCACCTACAACCACCCCTGCTGGTCCATGGAGGCCGAGGAAGACACCCTGAGCTATGACGGCTGCTTCAGCCTGGAGGTGTTCAACACCGGCTCGGAGAAGATCAGCGGCTACGAGTGCAACATGGCTCTGTACGATAAGTTCCTCCGCAAGGGCAAATTCCTCTATGTCCATGGCGCGGACGACAACCACAACAAAGCGCCGTTCGGGGATCTGATGTGCGATTCATTCGGGGCATGGACGCAGGTCCTGGCCGAGGAGCTGACCTACCCGGCGGTCATTCGGGCGCTGGAAGAAGGCCGCTTTTATGCCACCACCGGCCCCGAGATCACCGAGCTGACGTTTGACGGCAGCCATGTGCGGATCGGCTGCAGCCCGGCCCAGCGGATCGTCGTCCACGGCAGCCCCAAGCTGGGCAAGAGCTTTTACAACCCGGACGGCAGCCCCATCACCCACGCGGAGCTGGACCTGCCGCCCATCGGCGAGTACGTCTATTTCTCGGTCTACACGGCCGATGGAAAAGCCGCCCATACCCGGGCGTTCCGGCGGGCAGAGCTTGCGGAATAGCCTGGAAAAGATCATACAAAACAGAATAAACACGAACAAAACAACAAAACAGAAAGGATGAAAGCGATGTCCTGTTTCAAAAAAGGGTTATCCCTCTCTGCTGCCCTGCTGGCAGGGGCCCTGCTCCTGACGGCCTGCGGCGGTGCTCCGGCATCCTCGGCTTCTTCCGTGCCTGCATCGTCTGTGGCTTCCTCGGAGGCGGCAGAGCAGCCGGAAGAGCCTGCCATGAAGTACACCCAGACCCCCACCGTGCCCACGGAGACCTACAAAGAGGAAGCGGATTTTGCGGATTTCCTGAGCAAGGCGGAGCCGGGGCTGGTCATTCCGGGCCTGGCCGAAAACCTCATCCCCCAGGGCATGGACCAGTGCGATGAAACAGGCATCCTGTACATCTCCGGCTATTACACCACCGACGGAAAATCCTCGGCCATTCTGGCCGTGGACACCGCCACCGGGGAGCTGACGGCGGAGTACATCCTGCTCAATGCAGGTGGCACCCCCTTTGACGGCCATGTGGGCGGCGTGGCTGTCAGTGAAGACACCCTCTACGTCTCGGGCCAGAAGCAAAACGGCCTGTACACCATCTGCGCGATTCCCCTCAAAGACCTGCCCGCCGAGGGCAGCCACGAGGTAAAGCTGGAGCAGACCATCCCGGTGCCGGTCTCGCCCTCGTTCCTGAGTTGTTCCCACGGCTATTTGTGGGTGGGAAACTTCTACCACCCGGGCGCGGATTACCCCCTCTCGGACGGCATGAAGTACACCACGGCCAGCGCCGACGGCGAGGACTACGGCTGCTACATCATGGGCTATGACCTCAGCAAGGGGAGCCTTTCCGTGGCGGATGGCGACGATTACGCTCAGCCGGATGTGGTACTGGTCGGCCCCAACAAAATTCAGGGTGTCGTGGCCGGGGAGGACGATACCGTCACCCTGAGCCAGTCCTATGGCCGGAAGAACAACGCCACCCTGCTCCACTACTCGCTGGCACTGGGAGAGACGCTGGACACCATGCTGACCGTGCAGGGCAGGGATGTGCCGGGTTACATTCTGGACAGCAAGCGCCTCAAAGAGAGCGTGACCGCCATGCCCATGACCGAGGCGCTGGCGGATACCGGAGACGGCAGCATCTATGTGCTGTTTGAGTCCGGCGCCATCCATTACGCCAATGGCCTGTTCCGCACCGACCATGTGTGGAAGATCAAATTCTGATACCGGATGCAAAACACCTCTGCGCCCCGTGTGCAGGGGTGTTTTTCTGTCTGCGGGATTGATAAAATCCCACCGGTGCGGTATACTGAAACAGATTCTACGGAAAGGGGGCGGCGGAAATGTCCATCGGGCCAAGCAGGCCGCTGGTGCTGGAAAAACCGGCCAAGATCGATATCCCGCAGGCGGCGCGCTACTTTGGAGCCCGGGGGGAGCCGGACACGGCCACTCGGACACTGCTGGAAAAATGCGCGGTGCCCATTCTGGCAGCCGCCACGCCCCGGGCTGTCTGGCTGGAAGCCGATGTGGACAGCCTGCTGGAAGCAGGGATCCTGCAGGGCGGGGATGTGATGAAGCATCTGGAGGGCTGCCCGCAGGCACTGATGCTGGCAGTTACTCTGGGCCCCGGCGTGGATGCACAGATCCGCCGGGCCGGGGTGGGGGATATTGCCGCCTCCGTGGCGTCGGACGCGCTGGGTTCCGCCCTGGCGGAGCAGGCGGCGGACGCCGCCGAAGCCGAGCTGCGGCAGTGGGCCGCGCGGGAGGAAAAGTACCTCACGGGCCGCTTCTCGCCGGGCTACGGCGATTGGCCCATCACGGTGCAGCCGAAAGTAGCGGCAGTGCTGGACACCGCCCGGCGGGCGGGCATCTGTGTGCTGAACACCAACCTGATGACCCCCCGCAAGAGCGTGACGGCCATTCTGGGCCTCAGTGACCACCCGGTCAAGGGACATTTAGCGGGCTGCGGGCATTGTGTGCTTCGTACCCGGTGCGAATATCGAAAGAGAGGGAAGACCTGTGCAAGCGAGTGAACTGTTCCATCAGCCCAATACCATCCTGCTGGATGGCGGCATGGGCACCATGCTGCAGGCAGCCGGGATGAAGCTGGGGACCCGGCCGGAAGATTTGAACATTGAAAACCCGGAGCTCATCCAGAGCATCCATGCAAAATACGCGGCCGCTGGCAGCCGCGTCGTCAACGCCAATACCTTTGGCGCTTCGCCCCACAAGCTGGCCGACAGCAAGTACACGCTGGAAGAGGTCATTACGGCGGGCATTGCCAACTGCAAGCAGGCCGTGGCTCCGTATGGCGCGCTGGTCACGCTGGATGTGGGCCCGCTGGGCGAGCTGCTGGAACCCAGCGGGACGCTGGCCTTTGAAGACGCCGTGGCGGAGTATGGCCGTATCGTCCGGGCCGGTGTGGCCGCCGGGGCGGACATCCTCTATTTTGAGACATTCACCGACCTGTATGAAATGAAAGCGGCTCTGCTGGCCGCCAAGGAGAACAGCACCCTGCCCATCATGGCCAGCATGAGCTTTGAGGCCAATGGCCGCACCTTTACGGGCTGCACGGTGGAGAGCTTTGCGGCCACGGCCCGGGGCCTGGGGGCCAACGCCGTGGGCATCAACTGCTCGCTGGGACCCAAAGAGATCTTCCCCATGGCCAAGCGGCTGGCCGAGGCCGTGCCCGGAGATTTCCCGGTCTTCGTCAAGCCCAACGCGGGCCTGCCCCGGGCCGACGGCAGCGGTTACGACATCACCCCGCAGCTTTACGCCATGCAGATGAAGCCCTACCGGGAGCTGCACCTGTTTGCGGCGGGCGGCTGCTGCGGCACCACGCCGGAGTTCATCCAGATGCTCAACGGCGTGTTTGCCGATTGCAAGCCGGGCCGCCCGGAGCACCCGATGCTCTCGGTCATCTGCAGCCCGGTGGACTGCGTGAACGTGGACGGCATCACCGTGGTGGGCGAGCGGATCAACCCCACGGGCAAAAAGCGGTTCCAGCAGGCCCTGCGGGACGGCGACATGAACTATATCCTCGAGCAGGCGGTCAGCCAGGCCGAGGCCGGAGCACAGATCCTGGACGTCAACGTGGGTGCCCCCGGCGTGGATGAGCCCGCCCTGATGGAGCAGGTGGTCAAGGCCCTGCAGAGCGTGGTCAGCCTGCCCCTGCAGCTGGATTCTTCCCACGCCGAAGCGCTGGAGCGGGGCCTGCGGGTCTACAACGGCAAGCCCATCGTCAACTCGGTCAACGGCGAGCCGGAGGTGCTGGAAAAAGTTCTGCCTCTGTGCAAAAAGTACGGTGCCGCCGTGGTAGGCCTCGCCATTGATGAGCGGGGCATCCAGCCCAAGGCGGAAGACCGTGTGGCCATTGCCCGCCGCATCAAAAAAGCGGCGCTGGACGCGGGCATCCCGCAGGAGGATATTTACATCGACTGCCTGACCCTGACCGCCAGCGCTCAGCAGGAGGATGTGCTTGCCACGGTGCAGGCTCTCCACACCTGTAAGACGGAGCTGGGGGTACGGACGATTCTGGGCGTGTCCAACATCAGCTTCGGCCTGCCCTGCCGCCCGTACCTGAACACCACGTTCCTCACCATGGCCATGTATGCAGGCCTCGATCTTGCCATCATGAACCCCTCCAGCGAGGAGATGATGGCGGCGGTCTATGCCTACAACGTCCTCACCAACCGGGACAAGCAGAGCGGCAGATACATTGCCCGCTATGCCGATCAAGTGCCCGCCTCGGCGGCGCTGGCCAAGGCCATGCAGGACAAAGCTGCCAGCAGTGTCCCTGCCGCCGCGGAGGCAGCGGGCCCGGCGGTGTCCGGCCCCTATGCCCCCCTGATGAAAGCGGTGGAGCAGGGCCTGAAAGGGGAAGCTGCTGCCTGCACCAAGGCCCTGCTGGCCGAGAAAGAGCCGCTGGAGCTGGTGGATGAGGCCCTCATCCCGGCACTGGACATCGTGGGGGTCAAGTACGAGAAAGGGAAGCTCTTCCTGCCGCAGCTGCTGCAGGCCGCCAGCGCGGCCCAGAGCGCTTTTGACGAGATCAAGACCGCCATTGCCCAGCGGGGCGGCGCCGGGGCCAGCAAAGGCCGCATCGTGCTGGCCACCGTCAAGGGCGATGTCCACGACATCGGCAAGAACATTGTCAAGGTCATCCTTGAAAACTATGGCTTTGAGGTCATCGACCTGGGCCGCGATGTTCCCGTGGAGACCGTAGTGGAGACTGTCCGGGAAAAGGACGTCCACCTTGTGGGCCTCTCCGCCCTGATGACCACAACCCTTAAGAGCATGGAGGAGACCATTGCGGCCCTCCACGCCGCCAAGCTGGATTGCAAGGTGATGGTGGGCGGTGCCGTGCTGACCCCCGAGTACGCCGAGAAGATCGGCGCGGACTGGTACGCCAAGGACGCCAAGCAGAGCGCGGATATCGCAAAAGAGTTCTTTGGGGCGTGATTTCAATTTAAAATAAAAAACCACAGCCGCTCCGGGCAAAGCATAAACCGGAGCGGCTGTGGTTTAGAAAGTAAATGAATTAGGAGAACAGGGAACGACAACTGGAAAGAGAATCAAATCGTCGGTCAAGCAAAGAAAGAGATGATCCGTGCCACGAGGAAGCCCACGCCGCCAGAAGCTTGTTTTTTAAGTGTGAAAACTCATTCATACTGTTTCCCCGCTTTCACGGTGTTTGATTCACAGTCTGGACAAGGCCCCGACCACTTCGCAATGGGCGGTCTGGGGGAATAGATCCACTGGGACAAAGCCTTCGGCGCGGTAGCCTTTTTGGGTCAGGAGAGCGAGGTCGCGGGCCATGGTCTCGGGGTTGCAGCTGACATAGACCACCCGCTTCGGGGCCATCCTGGCCACGCTCTCAAGGAACCGGGGGGTCGAGCCCTCTCGGGGCGGGTCCATGAAGATGACGTCTGCCCGCTGGCCCGCTTCGGCGGCTTCCTGGATCCACGCGGTGGCATCCGCGGCGAAGAAGCGTGCGTTTTTCACGCCATTGTGTTTGGCGTTGCCAATGGCGTCCCGCACGGCGTCCCGGTTGAGCTCGACGCCTACCACCTGCCTGGCCTTGCCGGAGGCCGTGAGGCCGATGGTGCCAATGCCGCAGTAGGCGTCCAGCACGGTCTCTTTTCCGGTCAGGCGGGCGGCATCCACGGCCAGTCCGTAGAGCACCGCCGTCTGCACCGGGTTGACCTGGTAGAAGCTGCGGGGGCTCAGGGCATAGGTCTTGCCGCAGAGAGTGTCCAGAATGAAGCCCTTGCCGTACAGCACTTTTTCGGCCTCGCCCAGCACAACGCTGGTCTGGCGGGGGTTGTAATTCTGCACCACGGTGGTCACAGGGACGCCGCGCGTTTCGGCTTCTTCCAAGAGATAACGGACGAAGTTCTTGGCACCGGGCAGAACGGGCTGGGCCGTGACCAGTACCACCATCACCTGCCCGGTGGCAACGGCTCGACGGAGCAGACAGTGACGGAGCAGGCCGGTGCCGCGGTCCTCGTTGTAGGGCTGGTAGCGGCAGCGATTGGCCGCCGCCCGGACAGCCAGCAGCACCTTGTCCAGCACTTCATCTTCCAGCAGGCAGCTCTCCACGGGCAGCACTTTGTGGGTGCGGGCCGCATAGATGCCGGAGGTGAGCTTCCCGCCCGCTGCCGGGGCAAAGGTGGAAATGACCTTGTTGCGGTAGCGGTAGGGGACATCCATCCCCCGGATGGGGTGCACGGGGCCGTATTTGCCCAGCAGGGCGCGGACGGCGCTTTCTTTTTGTTTGAGCTGCGCGGCGTAGTCCAGCCCCAGAAGCGGGCAGCCGCCGCAGTTTTTGGCGCGCAGTTTGCAATCTGACATAGATCCTCCCAGCCCACCATGCGGGCTTGACAAAACAACAAAAAATCACGATTCTACAAATAGAAAAGGCGCTGTCTGCAAACAACTAGCCCCTTACCGGATTCGTCAAGAAGAAATGACCGCTCAAGTTTGGCAGGCTGTGAGGCGGTCATTTTTGTATTTTCTACAAACAAGAATAGCATAAATGTCGGTAAAACGCAACAGAACAGGCCCTCCGGAGAGGGCTTGTTCTGTTTTTGCACGGGCTTTACCCGTATGGGTCATACAAATCATATTCTTCCGCTTCAGCGTGCTTTTCGGCCAGGACGGCCATGGCCTGTTCCAGCTCGCTCTGGCCGCAGCCGCTCTCGCTGACGAGGGCCCGGACGGCCTCGGCGAGGTCGCCGCCGAAGACGGTGTCCAGCCGTTCCCGCATGGCGGCCACGCCGTAGGCCCGGCGGGTAACGGTGGGGGTGTAGGTGTTGCGGTTCTGGTCCTTGCCGCTCTTCACCCAGCCCTTTTTTTCCAGCCGATACAAGAAGTTGAGCACTGTGGCCGGGGCCCAGCCCTTGGCAGCCAGCTTTTCACCGATGTCGCGCCGGGTGGCAGGCGGGCGGCAGGCCCAGACGGCCAGCAGCACCTGCTCCTCGGCGGGGGAAAGGGGCTGGCAGTGCTCCGGGATACCGTACATGGGACCGCCTCCTTTCAAAAAAATACTTTTACAATTGTCTCTGATACTTCTATTTTACCAGAATCCACACCAAAGCGCAAGAGCGGAAAATCGAGTGGTCATGCGGTGATTCCGTACTTATTTTACAGATGTCTTAGAATTTGTTCTTATACGACGAACGTTTGTGCGCTATGCGATTTCAATGCGGACAGGAACGCTGCATCTTTGTGCAAAGATGCTCTTGTTTTGCACCCCTCAGAACCGGTATACTACGGACAAATCCAGAACACGAACGCCGCCAAGGTTCGGGCGGCGTTTCCATGAATCACTGAGGGAAAAGGAGAGGTGCATTATGGCACGAGTATATAATTTCAGCGCGGGGCCCAGCATGCTGCCCGAGAAAGTTCTGAAGCAGGCACAGGCCGAGCTGCTCGAGTACGGCGACAGCGGCCAGAGCGTGATGGAGATGAGCCACCGCAGCAAGTGGTTTGATGCCATCATCACGGAGACGGAAGCCACCCTGCGCCGGGTCATGAACATCCCGGATCATTACAAGATCGGCTTTTTCCAGGGCGGTGCTACCCAGCAGTTTGCCATGGTGCCCCTGAACTTTATGACCACGGGCAAGGCCGATTACATCGTGACCGGCAACTTCTCCAACCTGGCCGCCAAAGAAGCCGCCAAGTTCGGCGAGGCCAACATCGTGGCCTCCAGCAAGGACAAAAACTTTACCTACATCCCGGATGTGAACGCCATCCCTTACAATAAGGGTGCAAGCTACATCCACATCTGCCAGAACAACACCATCTTCGGCACCCAGTATGTGGAGGTGCCGCAGGTGGAGGGCGTGCCGCTGGTGGCGGATATGAGCTCCATGATCCTCTCCAAGCCTGTGGATGTGACCAAGTACGGATGCATCTATTTTGGTGTCCAGAAGAATGTGGCCCCTGCCGGTATGGCCATTGCCATCATCCGGGACGATCTGCTGGGCAAAGCAGCGGACAATGTGCCCACCATGATGAACTACACCACCCTCATCAACAAGGACAGCATGTACAACACGCCTCCCTGCTGGTGCATCTACATGACCGGGCTGGTGCTCAAGTACCTGGAAAACGACATCGGCGGCCTGGCCAACATGCAGAAGATCAACGAGGCCAAGGCAAAAGTCCTCTACGATTATCTGGACGGCCAGGACTTCTACAACAACCCCGTCGAGCACCGTTACCGCAGCACGATGAACGTCACGTTCACCAGCCCCAACCCCGACATGGACAAGAAATTCTGTGCGGAGGCCGCGGAGGCAGGCTTTGTCAACCTGAAAGGCCACCGTCTGGTAGGCGGTATGCGCGCCTCCATCTACAACGCCATGCCCAGCGAGGGCATCGACAAGCTGGTCGATTTTATGGAGAAATTCCGCAAGGCGAATGCCTGATTTGTGTATAGGAGATCGGAAAGTATGTTTACCATCAAAACCCTCAACGCCATCAGCCCGGTGGGCCTGGCAAAGCTCCCCAAAAACCTCTTTGACGTGTCGGTGGATGCCGACGCGCCGGACGGCATCCTCGTCCGCAGCGCAGACCTGCTGAACACCACGTTCAAGGACAACCTGCTGGCCATTGCCCGCGCCGGTGCAGGCGTCAACAACATCCCGCTGGACCGCTGCAGTGAGCAGGGCATCGTGGTGTTCAACACGCCGGGTGCCAACGCCAATGCCGTGGCCGAGCTGGTCATCGGAATGCTGATCGCGGGCAGCCGCAATGTGGCTGACGCCGCCCAGTGGACCCAGGGGCTGGCCGGGGATGCCGCCATGGCCAAGAGTGTGGAAAAGGGCAAAAAGCAGTTTGTGGGCAACGAGATCAAGGGCAAGACGCTGGGCGTCGTCGGTCTGGGTGCCATCGGTTCCCGGGTGGCCAACTGTGCCATCGCGCTGGGCATGGAGGTCTACGGCTACGATCCCTACATCTCCATTGACGCGGCCTGGAACCTGAGCAGCCAGGTGCACCACTGTGTCAACCTGAACGACATGCTGCCTCTCTGCGATTACATCACCCTCCATGTGCCCTACCTGCCCACCACGAAAGATACCATCAATGCCCAGACACTGGCCCTGTGCAAGGATGGCGTCAGGATCCTGAACTACGCCCGCGGCGAGCTGGTGAACACCCCCGCCCTGCTGGACGCCATGGAGACGGGCAAGGTCTCCGGTTACATGACCGATTTCCCCACCGAGGCCCTGCTGGGCAAGCCGGGCGTCGTCTGCACCCCGCACCTGGGCGCTTCCACCCCGGAAGCCGAGGACAACTGCGCCGTCATGGCAGTGCAGGAGATCAGCGATTACATCAAAAACGGCAATATTGCCCACTCGGTCAACATGCCGGAAGTCCACCAGCCCCGTGCCGGCGGCAAGCGTATCTGCATCATTCACAAGAATGAGCCGGGCATGATCAGCCAGATCACCGCCCTGACCACCGAGGCGGGCCTGAACATCGAAAACATGGTGAACAAGAGCAAAAAGAATATGGCCTACACCATGTTGGACGCGACCGGTGCCGTGGACGGCAAGCTGGCCGAAAAGCTGGCTGCCATCCCCGCCGTCATCCGGGTGCGCATCCTGTAACACGGAGATCTTCCCCGAACCTTTTTATCCGCAAAGAGCCGCCGCCCGCCCGGGCAGCGGCTCTTTGCGGCAGCGGCGGGAAAAAAGTACCTCAAAAAGTGGAACTGGTTGAATCCCGTTGTTGATTTGCCCTCCGGTTTGCGGTAAAATGAGACTATCCGGAGTGCCGCGTTTGGGGCGGTGCTCCGGGCCCGTGCAGAATGCGGAAACTCTGCCGGAAGTTTTGCAAACAGGAGGTTTTGCATATGAACGCCAAACGCATTCTTTCACTGTTTTTAGCAGCGGTTTTGACGCTGGGTGTCGCCGTGACCCCGGCTGTGGCCGCCTCGGCAGCGTCGGCTCTGCCCGGCAGCGCGGCGCTGGAGGAGAGCAACGGCCCGGTGTCCATCAAGCTGACGGCCTCCGGCCCGCTGGTGTACGGCTCTCCGTTTGAGTTGGTGGTGGAGACCCGCCCGGCCGAGACGCAGTATCTGGGCGTGGTGCTGGGCACCAAGGGCGAGGCGAAAGGCTTTGTGACCCTGGTCTTCTCCGATAAGATCCGCACCCTGCTCAAAATGATCCCGCTGCCCAAGCGGATGTCCGCAACGCCGGACCAGACCACCGATTTCAACCTGTATTCCTACATCAAGCAGCTCATCGACGGCAACGACGTGGAGGTGCTGCTTCGGGTGGCTGATGAGGTCGCCTCGGTGATGGATGCTCTGCAGTTTTATATCCCCACCATCAAGGATGTTTCCACTGGCCTCCGGCTGGCGCTGGAGATGATCCGCAAGTATCTGCCGGCGGGCAGCATGAGCCGCATTTATGTGGATGAACAGCCCAGCGATGCCGGCAGCTACATTGCCGGTGCCATCGCGCTGGAATCCGGTGATCTGAACACCGCGGGCGTGGCATTCTTCAAAATCAAGCCCAAGACGGAGGGCGTCCGGGTCTACTGGGCCCAGGAGGCTCCCGCCGCCATGACCGTGGAAGAGGCCCGGAGCTTCAACGCTGCCGCTGTCGTCGAGTCCGACGGGCAGGTGGTTGAGAACGGCAAGGTGACCTACAGCTATAAAAAGAAGAGCAGCTTCTTTGGCGGTACGACCATCAGCGGCTTCCCCACCGAGCCGGGCACCTACACGCAGACGGCCAAGGCCGCTGGCAACTACTCCAGCGAAAAGATCACCCGGACCATCGTGATCAATTAAAGATGCATACAGCAAAGGCCCCGTGCACTGCACGGGGCCTTTGCTGTTATGTTGATCAAAATGAAAATGCTTACATCCGGAACCGCCAGCCCCAGCCGCCGCCACAGCAGCAGTTGCACAGCAGGTTGAGCAGGATCATGCTCCAGCACCAGCGCATCAGTCCGCCGGGCTGGGCGTAAGTGGTCTGGGTGCGGTAGGTCTGGCCGGGGTTCTGCAAATTGCGCAGGTGCATCTGGTACTCGGTATTATTCGGGTCCAGCTGGGCGGCGCGGCGGGCGTCCTGCAGGGCGTCGATGCTGTTGCCCAGGCCCTGGTTGGCCAGAGAGGAGAGGTAATACCAGCGGGCGTTCCGGGCGTTCATGCTGTCCAGCACCCGGCGGGCCTCGGCGTAGCGGCGGTTCATGATGAAGTTGCGGGCGGCCTGCATCTCGGCGCTGTCGGTGCTGTTGTAGCTGGCACCGCTCTGCTGCTGGTAGCCGCCAAAGTTGAACCCGAAACCGAACGGGTCGAAATCAAAGCCGCCAAAATCGGTATAGCCGTTGTTCTGGCTGCTGTAATAGCCGTTTTGCTGGTAGCTGCCCTGCTGCTGATAATTGCCGTAGGGGTTGCTGTAGCCCTGCTGCCCGTAACCATAGCCGCCGGCCTGCTGCTGGGTCTCACCCTTGGTGATGGCATCGTAAGCGGCCTGCACCTCCTTGAAGTGCTCTTCAGCCGTCGGGTCGTTGGGGTTCAGGTCCGGGTGCCAGCGCTTGCACTTGGCCCGGTATGCCTTTTTGATCTCTTCATCGCTTGCACCGCGCTGGATGCCCAGCACCTCATAGGGGTCTCTCATCGGTCTACTTCCTCACGTCTCTAGCATTGGTCACAATACTTTCTCAGTCTACAGGAACACAGAGAATAAATCAAGTGTTTCCGCGCCCTCTCCGTCATTTTTCTTCGCAAAATGACACCTCTCCCAAAGGGAGAGGCGAGACCTGGCGCGTGAGCGCCCGAGAGGGTTATTTCTCTTTTTTGGCGTTTTTGCAGTTGTATTTGAGCCACACGCCGGAATACAGGATGTTGCGCAGCAAGTCTGCATCCTCCACGCAGGGCAGGCGCTCAAAGCTCTTGGCGCAGCGGGCCAGCAGCAGCTCAAAAATTTCCCGCATCTCTTCTTCGTATCCGGGCTGCTGGCTCAGGGTCTTGAGCGGATTGTAGGCGCCCTTGCGCTGATCCCGCTCTAAATCATCGTAGGCGTCCAGCAGATAGAGATACTTGCCCAGGTGGAAGCCGATGCTCCGCAGCTCCGGCGACCAGTGATCCTGCTTGTAATCAAACAGCTCCGCCATCAGCTGGCCAAAGCAGCCGGAGACGGCGTCTAAATCTTCGCTGCCGGCGGCCTCATACTCGGCCAGCTGATCCAGGCAGCTGCGGATGGCCTCACATTGGCGGGGCCAGCGGGCGGCGGCGTCCTGTGTGGGGGCAGCCAGCAGTTTCTCAAACCCAAGGCCCAGCAGGCTGTGGTCATCGTTCCATTTATCCTGCGCGTTGTAGTAGTGGAGTGCCACGCTCAGATCGGCGCAGTAATCGGTGGGGCCGCTGGAACGCCAGTGGATCTTCCGCACCGGGTGGATGGGGCAGTGCCCGCAGCCCTGCACGCACTCCGTCTCGCCCTCGTACAGGCTGGAGAGGAGCAGGTTCAGAAACGTCAGGTCATAGCTCAGGGTCAACCGCCCGCGCAGGCCGTGCAGCGCGCCAATGCGACGGCAGAGCCCGCAGTAAGCGGTGCGGTAGCGGGCCTGCGCCTCCGGGGAGAGGGCGGCCTGATTGGGGATCACATAACCAAACATAACTCAGCTCTTTTTGATGAACTGGGTGCCGCAGCGGGGGCAGGAGATCTGGATGCGGCCCCGGCCCCGGGGCACCCGCAGCTTCTGGCGGCACTGGGGGCAGCGGTAGTAGTGGTAAAGCTTGCGGTTCGCCCACTGGTCTTTCAGGCCGTTGGCCTTGCCGGTAATGCGGTCCTTGATGGTGTAGAACTTATAGTTCTCTTCGGTGCGCTTGGAGATGTTGCGGCTCAGAGAGCGGTAGTAGCACAGGATCAGCAGCACCATGCCCACATAAGTGAACAGACGGACCCGGGTGATCAGGGAGATCAGCAGCATCACGATCGAGGCAATGCTCAAAAACTGGTTCAGGCCATCCGTGCCATAGCGGCCGATCATAAACTGGCGGAGTTTTTCTCTCATAAACGTCATCCATTCCTTTGCAAATACGCTTAAAAAGGAGGGCAGCCGGTGCTGCCCTTAACTGTTTCTTTGCCATTAGGATACCATGCAACCATGATAAAACTTTGAACAGAGTGCAAATCTATCATGAAAGGACGGGGTTTAAGCTCTGGATTCCTCCCGGCAGCGGATGGTCAGCACGGCCTCGGTGTCCAAAGCACCCTCCATTTTGCAATGGAGCACGGCCCGGCCAGCCTCGCCGGTGGTAGCCAGATAGGTGCCCGCCATGCCGCCCCGCAGCGGCACGACGCTGGGGCCCAGGATCTCCACGGGGCCTTCCACGCTGAGCTGAACAGCCTCGCTGCAGTAGGGCAGGAGGTTGCCGTTCTGGTCGATGGCCCGCAGGCTGACGGCGGCGCAGTCCCAGGTGGGGCCGTCGGTCAGGATGGGGTTGTGGACGGTGCATTCCAGCCGGACGCTCTGCACGGGCTCCCGGATGACGGTCTTGACGGCCCGGCCATGCCAGACGGCCTCAAAGCGGTAGACACTGGTGGGGCTGCCCAGCACGCCGATGTACTTGTAATACATCCGCAGCAGCTCCTGCGCGCTGAGCCGGAGCGAAAGCATCCGGGCCCGGGACAGGGGCGAGAGCTCCATGGCATCCCGGCGCATCTCGTTGAGGATGGCGGCCACCTGCGGGGCCGTGGCCCGGTCCAGCCCCTCGTATTTTTCCAGCAGGGAACCCACGAAATCCTGGATCTCAATGGGCGGGTGCGGGAGGGCGGCAAACCGGCCCCGGCGGTCGGGTGCGAACTCGGCCACAAAATCGTTGTCGCGGTACAGGCGGACACTCTCGGCGTTGGTAAAGACCCAGCAGGCCACCGGAATGCCGCCGGGCAGATCGCCCAATGCCATGCCGGAAGAGACTTCCAGCACGATGTCCGAGGGAGCGCGGGGCGTTTTCTGGCTGGCATAGACGGCGGCGGAGAGCTTCGGGTTGCGGAACAGGTCCATCACGCCGTGGTAGCTGACGCGGTCGCCGCTGCCAAACTCCCGGTGGGTGTTGTAATCGGTCATGCACCAGCCAAAGCTGCCGGCCACGCCCTGCTGGGCGATGCTGTCGTTGAGGACAGCCGCGTAGCGCAGAGCCTGCGCCAGCCGGTGGGGCTCGTCGTCAAAGGCTTTGGCGGGGAACTGCTGCCCCCCGAACTCGCTGATGAGGTAGCCCTTGCGGGTGTCGGGCGTCACGTTGCCGCGGGCCTCGCACCCGGAGCCGCGGCCCCGGTAGGAGTAATCGTTGTAGGCATACACGTCCTCCAGCAGCTGGCTCTTGTGGAAGCCCCGGGCCCCGGCCGTGGGGCGGGTGGGGTCCAGCCGGTGGACGGTCTCATGGGTGCGCTTGTAAAACGCCTCGTCGTCGGCGCTGCCGCTGACCCGCACGCCCCACAAAAAGATACTGGGGTGGTTGCGGTACTGGCAGACCATCTCCCGGCAGTTCTGCAAAGCCTGGGCTTTCCAGGTGTCGTCGCCCAGGTGCTGCCAGCCGGGCATTTCCGTGAACACGAGGATGCCCAGCTCGTCGCAGGCATCGAGGAACGCCGGGCTGGGGGGACAGTGGCTGGTGCGGACGGCGTTGCAGCCCAGCTCTTTTTTCAGCAGCTGGGCATCCAGCCGCTGGATGCTGTCCGGCATGGCATAGCCCTGGTAGGCGTAGCTCTGGTGGCGGTTGAGGCCCCGCAGCTCCACCCGCTGGCCGTTGAGGTACAGTCCCCCGGCCACAAACTGGAGGGTGCGGAAGCCAAACCGGGTGCTCCGCTCATCCAGGACACGGTCCGGCAGGCCGTTGGTGCCCGGACGGATGAGCCGGACGGTAAGGGTGTAGAGGGAGGGGTGTTCGAGGCTCCAGGGGTGGACGCCGTTCAAAGTGCCCACGATAGGGAGGGAGAGTTCCCCCTGGTAGAGGGCCCGGCTGCCCGAGGGACTGCGGATCTCGGCCTGTAACGTGCAGCCCACCGTCTCGCCCACGGTGGAGGAATAGATGCGGAAATCGCCCTCGGCCTTTGCCTCGATGAAGATATCCCGCAGGTAGGCGGGCTCCTTGATGTCCAGCGAGACGGCGCGGTAGATGCCGCCGTAGGTCAGGCCGTCCAGCTGGCCGCCAAAGGGCGGGATGTTCAGATCTTCGCGGCTGTCGCACCGGACGGCCACCACGTTTTTCTGGCCCAGCCGGAGAGCGGCGGTCAGATCGACCGTAAAAGCAGTGTAGCCGCAGCCGTGGTGGAACATCCGCCGCCCGTTGCAGAAAACGGTGGCGTCGTGGGCCACTGCCCCGAACGTGAGCAGGACCGTGCGGCCCTCCCACTCCTTGGGCGCGAAAAACTCTTTCCGGTAGCCGGAAAGCCGCTGGTAATCGTTCTCGTTGCAGTAGTTGTAGGGCAGGGGCTTGACCGTGTGCGGGACGCGCACGGGGGTCAGCCCTTCCGCGCGGTCCGGCTGTACGAGTGCGGGGGTAAAGACAGGGGCAAACAGCCAGCCGTCGTTCCAATCGTAGTGTTCCATCGCCGTTCTCTCCCTCGGTGAATCAACATTCTCCTCCTATGCTACCACAAAGTTATGAACGAAAAAAGCACCGAAGTGCAATTTCGGTGCTTTCATGGGAAAATTATCGAATAAAATTGGTCATGGGGCGGCGGGGGTTCTCCGGGTGGGAGATCCCGGCGGCCTTGCCTGCCTCGATGCACTGGAGCAGCCAGGCCATGTTCCGGCCCAGCTCTTTCATCACGGCGCAGCCCTCTTCATCCTGCAAAACCTGTTCGGGGTTGGAGCCGTGCACCATGGGCCAGTAGGAGCCGCTCACCAGCGGCATGTGGAAGAACTCCGGGTACTTGACCAGCTGATCCAGCGCGGAGGTGGTGCCGGCCCGGCGGGCGGAAGCGCAGATGGCGGCGGGCTTATAGGCCAGATACTTGCCGCCCGCGTAGGCCAGGCGGTCCAGGAAGCTGGTCATATTGCCGGAAGCAGAGGCGTAGTGCACCGGGGTACCGAAGACAAAAGCGTCGGCGGTCCGGGCTTTCTCGATGGCCTCGTTGACCACGCCGCCAAACACGCAGCCATTGCCCTTGGCACAGCCGCCGCAGCCGATGCAGCCGCCCACGGGCTTGGTGCCGACATTCAAGATCTCAGTGGTGATGCCGGCAGCGTTGAGCTCCCCGGCCACCAGGCTGAGGGCGGTGTAAGTGCAGCCCTTTTCGTGGGGACTGCCGTTGATGAGCAGAACATGCATAACAAATACTCTCCTTTGTGCGCCGCGCGGAAGTTCCGGCGCGTTCTGGCCTGATTTTAGCACAAAACAGCCCGGAGTGCAACGCAGCTACTTGACAAAGCACGGGGATTTGACTTTAATATAAAGTTACGAAAACAAGAGCTTTAAAGGAGGCCAAACATGCGCGTAATTGCAGGAGAAGCCCGGGGCAGACGGCTGGAAGCACTGCCCGGCACCGACGTGACCCGCCCCACCCTCGATCAGGTCAAGGAGGCCATGTTCAGCATCGTCCAATTTGATCTGCCCGGCGCCCGGGTGCTGGACCTGTACGCTGGCAGCGGCCAGCTGGGCATCGAGGCCCTTTCCCGCGGGGCGGCCCGCTGCGTTTTTCTGGATGAGAACCGCGACGCCGTGAACATCGTGATAAAAAACTGCAAAAACTGCGGCGTGTTTGACCGCAGCCGGGTCAACATCGGCGAGGCGGCCCGCTACCTCTCGGCCTGCCATGAGCAGTTCGACCTGGTTCTGCTGGACCCGCCGTTCCGGGGTGGTACGCTGGAAAAGATCCTGCCCGGCGTGGAGAAACGCGTGGCACCCGGCGGCATCGTCCTGTGCGAAAGTGAGACGGGCCTGGTGCTGCCTGCCGAGGTGGGCAGCCTGACCCTCAAAAAGCAGTATAAATACGGCAAGGTGCTGCTGTGGAAGTACACCAAACCCATGGCTGCCGAGGAAGAAACCGGAGGAGTGGAAGAATGAACGTAAACGAGCTTCTGGATACCATTGAGGACGCGCTGGAAGAGAGCGCCGGAATGCCCCTTTCGGGCGGCAAACGCATTGTGGACGTGGAACAAATTCGGGACTATCTGGACGAGATCCGCTCGAACCTCCCGGTGGAGCTGCGGCAGGCCCAGTCCATCGTCAGTGACCGCGCCCAGCTGATTGAATCGGCCAACGCGCAGGCACAGGCCATCGTGAAAAAGGCGGAGGAGCGTGCCCGCATCCTGGTCAGTGAGGCGGAGATCGTAAAAGCGGCGCAGCAGCGCGCTTCCGAGATCGTCTCTGCCGCCCAGACCGAGGCCCGCACCGTCCGCCAGACCGTGACGGACTACTGTGACAACATGCTCAAGACCACCGAGGAGACCATGGCGGAAAATGCCGCCCAGGTCAAGAGCGTGCGGGCAAACCTGCGTCAGTCACCCCGCAAAACCACCCTGTAACCAGAGAAATTCGGCGGGCAAAATCGACCCCGAAAACGGAGTGTCTCGCTTCCGCGGCCCCTGTGAGCAAAAATGACGGCTCACAGGGGCATTTTTTGTCACATTTGGCAAGCGGAAAATCCTTGCAATCGGGGGCTTGATTTGTTAAAATAAACTTGTATCAGCGGGAGCGGAAGAATGGTGCAAAATTCCAACGCTTCCAGCCTGACAGCATCCCAATTTTGAGACATTTGAAAGGAGGCTGGGCCCTGTGGAACCACAAACCAACCCGCAAGCCTTTGACCCGGCCTCGTTTGAGCATATCCCTGTGCTGCTGAACGAGTGCCTGGACGGGCTTGCCATCGACCCGGCAGGCACTTACTTGGACGGCACGGCGGGCGGCGCGGGACACTCCCGGCAGATCGCCCTCCGGCTGGACGGCGCAAAGGGCGGGCGGCTCATCTCGCTGGACCAGGACCCGGACGCGGTACAGACCGCCCGGGCGCGGCTGGCGGGCCTGCCTGCCACGGTGGTACAGATCAACTTCCGCTATGCCGGACAAGCTCTGGAGCAGCTGGGCATTGAGAAGATCAATGGCGCGCTGCTGGACCTGGGCGTTTCCAGCCACCAGCTGGACGACGCGGCCCGGGGCTTTTCGTACCGGGCGGACGCCCCGCTGGACATGCGGATGAGCCAGGAGGGCGAGACCGCCGCCGACCTCGTGAACACCGAGAGCCGGGAAGAGCTGGCCCGCATCCTGCGCGATTACGGCGAGGAGCCCTTTGCCTGGCAGATCGCGGGCAAGATCGTGGAGGCGCGGGAGACGGCCCCCATTGAAACAACGCTTCAGCTGGCCGATATCGTGGCCAGTGCCATGCCGCCTGCGGAGCGGCGCAAAAACAAAAACCCCTCGCGGCGCACGTTCCAGGCGCTGCGCATTGCGGTCAACCATGAGCTGGACGCTCTGGAGGAGGGGCTGGACACCATTTTTGAGCATCTTGCCCCGGGCGGGCGGCTGTGTGTCATCACATTCCACTCGCTGGAAGACCGGCTGGTAAAGAACAAGTTCCGCCGCTGGTCCACTGCCTGCACCTGCCCGCCGGAGTTCCCGGTCTGCGTCTGCGGCGGCAAAGCCAAGGCGAAGCTCATCACCCGCAAACCCATTGAGGCGAACACGCGGGAGCTGGAAGAAAACCGGCGCAGCCGTTCCGCCCATCTGCGGGTACTGGAAAAAATTTGAATGCGTTACGGCATCTGAGTGAGGAGGAGACCTACCATGGGCCAGGCAGCATATGATATGAACGCGGTGCGCCGCAGAAGAGCACCGCAGACGCGGAAGAACGTCCCTCTGCGGGTGGAAAAAGGCGGCAAGCGGCGCCTTACCCCGTTCCAGGCTGCCATGCAGCACGCCATCCAGCTCATCTCGGTGGCGCTGATGGTGGGTTTTGCGGTCAGCCTGCTGTGGAGCGAAGCCCAGCTGGTGGAGCTCAACGACCAGATCCAGGATGCCAAAGCGCAGCTGGTGAGCGAGCAGAGTCAGTATACGTACTACAACAGTGCCCTGAACAGCAAAACGAACATCACCAGTGTGGAGGAAGCGGCCAGCCGCCTTGGCCTCATGAAAATCGACCAGAGCCAGATCACCTACATCCGGCTGGATGCGGGCAGCGTGCTGGTGCGGAAAGAATCGGCAGTCCACCAGTGGACGGATTTTCTGCACGATGGTGCCATGACCATCATTGGCGCGGTCAACCAGGCAAAATAAAACGAAATGACGGGAAAGCGTGCGGCAGTGCACGCTTTTTCGGTTTCTGCAGGAGTACGCAATGCAAGAATCCCCCAAGAACCATAAAAAAATCTACTACCGTCTGCGCCGCAGCGACCCGCACGAGCGTCTTGGCGCAACGCTGCGGCATTTCAGCTTCGGCGCGGCGGTCTTTTTTGTTGTGGCGGCGGCGGCCATCGTCATCCACAGCCTATATGACATCCAGATCCGGGATGGTGCCCGGTACCGCCAGTACGCCGCCCAGCAGCAGCTGCTGGACAGCACGATTCAGGCTACCCGCGGCGAGATCTACGATACCTCGGGCATCACGCTGGCATCCACCAGCGTGGTATGGACCATCTGGGCCGACCCCAGCTACAGCAGCGCTCTCTTCACCAGCCAGACGGACGACGACACCAAGGCGGTGACCAAGACCATCGACCCCGCTGCCCTCAATGAGGTGAGCACCCAGATCACCCTGCGGCTGCTCTCGGGCGATGGCGCGGCGCTGGACAGCGTGGATCCTTCTTCTGAAGCCTACAAGACCCAGTATCAGACGGTGTACGACGCCCTCTCCCAAAACGATTCATCCTATCAGGTGCTGGCCACCAAGGTCAACAACGCCGTCAAGCTCTCCATTGAAAAATACGTCTCGGAGTACAACAAGGCCCACAAAAAAGCCAACGCCGAAAAAGGCATCCGCAAGGGCCGCGTCTCTGTCTCCTCCACCAAGAGCTTCCAGCGGGACTACCCCTATGGTGCCTTTGCGGCCTCGGTGCTGGGCTTCTGCGATGCCGACGGCTACGGTACTTATGGCCTCGAAAAATCCTATGAATCCACGCTGGCCGGTGTGAATGGCCGCACCATCACTCTCCGCAATGCCTATGGCAACGCCATTGCCGACGAGAACGCCACCACTTACGAAGCCAAGGACGGCTCCAACCTCGTTCTCTCGCTGGATGTCAATATCCAGGAAGTGGTGGAGCGGTATCTGAACGAGGCCATCAGGGCCAACAATGTCGAGAACCGTGGCGCCGCCATCGTGATGAACGTCAAGACCGGGGCCATTCTGGCCATGGCCTCCAAGCCGGATTTTGACCCCAATAACCCGCTGGATTACAGCCAGAACCTGACTTATCTGGATGAACTGGTCCATGCGGAGCCGGAGCTCTACGGCATCTATCAAAAAGATGAGAATGGCAACTACATCACCGATGAGCGGGGCAATAAGATTTTGGACCCGGAAGGCGATTACTCGGGCTATTACCGTGATATCCAGTGGAAGAACAAGACCATCACTGAGCTGTACTACCCCGGAAGCGTCTTCAAGGTCATCACGGCGGCCATGGGTCTGGACTCCGGCCATGCCACCCTCAACACCACCCTGAACTGCTCCGGTGCCTACACCATTGCCAAGCAGACCTACCACTGCGCCGGCAAAAAGGCCCATGGCGTGCAGAACCTGGCCATGGCCCTGCGGAACAGCTGCAACATCTACTTCATCCAGCTGGGCCAGCGGGTGGGTTCCAGCCTCTTCTACGATTACTTTGACGCGTTCGGTTTCACCGAGCGGACGGGCGTGGACCTGCCCAACGAGACGAACTTTATGCAGTACTACAACGCCAGCCAGCTGGGCGAAGTCCAGCTCGCTTCCTCGGCGTTCGGTCAGGCCATGGCGGTCACGCCGCTGCAGGTCTGCACCGCCATTTCAGCAGCCGTCAACGGCGGCTACCTCGTTACCCCCCATGTGGTGGATAAGATCACCGACCAGAACGGCAACGTCATTCAGGAGATCGGTTCCAACATCCGCCGTCAGGTCATCAGCGAGAGCGCCAGCGACGCCATCCGCCAGATCATGGAATACGAAGTGGCGGACGGCACGCAGGGCGGCGGCGGCCGCGCCTACGTGGCGGGCTACCGCATCGGCGGCAAGTCCGGTACGTCCGAGCAGCTGAACATGGACCGCCGCGCCGACGGCGACTACAAGAAAGTGGCCTCCTTTGCGGCGGTTCTCCCTGCGAATGATCCGGAGATTCTGGTCTACGTCATGCTGGACGACCCCAACAACGCCAGGACGGACTACTCCTCCATTCTGGCGGCGCCTGTGGTGGGCAACATCATCAGTGAGGTGGCCCCCTACTTGGGCCTTGCGACCGACGGCGTGGACCGCGGCCAGACCAGCTACAAGGTGCCCAACCTCATCGGGCAGGAGTGGAGCAACGCACAGGTCTCCCTGAACATCAAGGGCCTCAAGCATCAGCTCATGGAGAGCAGCTCCGACCAGACCGCCGCCGTGGTCACTTACCAGTATCCCCGCGCCGGGGCCGAGGTACCCTACGGCACCACCATCTACCTGTACACGGACACTTACGAGGGCAGCCACACCGAGGTGCCGGATGTCAGCGGCAAGAGTGCTGAGTTTGCCCGCCAGATGCTGGCGGCAGCGGGCCTGAACTGCACGGTGGAAGGCGATGCCAACGGTCTGGTCCAGAGCCAGAGCGAGGCCCCCGGCACCAGCGTCCAGCGTGGTACCATCGTTACAATTATTTGTGGATAAAACCTCTCCGTCATCCACGCTTCGCTCGATGACACCTCTCCTGTCAGGAGAGGCTTTGGCAGTCCGGTACGTTTTCCAGCAAATTAAATTCGTTTTATCGAAAACAAACTCTCTTTGCCAAGGGCTCCCCTGGTAGGAAAGCCTCCCCCGGCCGGGGGAGGTGGCACGCAAGTGCCGAAAGGGGAACGGCTGTCGAGCGATCGCGAGACGGAGAGGTTTAGACAGGAGAAGCATTATGGATAAAATCAGTGCAAGCGTTCTTTTAAAAGGCCTGGCCCCGGAGGGCTTTGCCGATGAGGCAGCCATCGACCTTGTGACCACCGACAGCCGCGAGGTGCGCCCCGGGTGCATCTTTGTGGCGTTCCCCGGTGAAAAATTTGATGGCCACGATTTCGCGGCCAAAGCACTGGAAGAAGGGGCCGAATATGTCGTCCTCAACCACCCGGTGAAAGATGTCCCGGCGGGGAAGTGTTTCCTCTGCCCGGACAGCTACCGCGCCATGATGATGATGGGTGCCAACTACCGCCGCCAGTTTTCCCCCAAGGTAGTGGGCGTGACGGGCAGCGTGGGCAAGACCACGACCAAACAGATGACCTACGCCGCCATTGCGGGCTTTGGCAATACCATCAAGACCGAGGGCAACCAGAACAACGAGCTGGGCCTGCCCCGCACCATGTTCCGCATCGGCAAAGAGACGGAGTACGCGGTGGTGGAGATGGGCATGAGCCACCGGGGCGAGATCGAGCGGCTGAGCCGCTGCGCCCGCCCGGATGTGGGCATCATCACCTGCATCGGCGTGTCGCACATTGGCAACCTGGGCAGCCAGGAGAATATCTGCAAGGCCAAGCTGGAGATCTGCGAGGGCCTGCCCAACGGTGCCCCGCTGGTGCTCAACGGGGATGACCCGTTCCTGCGGGCCGCGAAGCTGCCGGAGCATGTCCACCCGGTCTGGTTCAGCCTGGGGGATGAGAACGCGGACGTCTGCGCCCTGAACATCCGGCAGGAGGACGACGGCATGACCTTTACGCTGGAAGACCGGGAGGAAGACACCACCGAGGTGCACATCCCGGCCATGGGCCGCCACAATGTGGCCAACGCGCTGGCGGCTTACGCCGCCGCCACCCGGCTGGGCCTGAACGCCAAGCGGGTCATTGCGGGGCTGAGCCAGTTCCAGCAGACCGGGATGCGCCAGAAAGTGGTCCACAGCAAGGGCGTGGATGTCATCGAGGACTGTTACAACGCCAACCCCGACAGCATGAAAGCCGCGCTGGCCATGTTCAAAGAGTACCCCTGCAAGCGCCGCTTTGCCCTGCTGGGCGATATGCTGGAGCTGGGCGAGATCAGCCCGGAAGCCCATGAGACGGTGGGCAAACAGGCTGCGGAATACGGCGTGGACTTCCTCGTGGCCTATGGCCCGGAGGCGAAACGCACGGCCCAGGCTGCCGCGGCTGCCGGGGTGGAGGCCCGCCATGTGGATACCTACCGGGAGGCGGCAGAACTGCTGCTGGCCCGGATGCAGCCCGGCGACGCGCTGCTGGTCAAGGCCAGCCGGGGCATGGCGCTGGAAAAAGTGCTCGAAATCTTTTACAATGAGCAAAAATAAAAAGAAATATCAATTGGAGTAATACAAAAATGATCCGTTTTGCCTTGATCGTCGCCTCAACGCTGGGGTTCTTCCTCACGGCGGCGCTCGGGAATTTCATGGTGCCGCTGCTCCGGGCGTTCGGCCCCGGGCAGGAGCCCGAGGCACCGCAGACCTCTCAGCTGCAGCCGGACAGCGACCCGGACGACCTGCCGCCCCCGGCCACCCCGACCATGGGGGGCCTCTGCCTCATGGTGGGCACGCTGGCAGCGGTGGGTGTGGGCTGGACGGCCGCCTGCGTGGCAGAGCCTGCCCTGCTGGGGGATGAGGGCCTGTGGACCACCCGGCTCCTCATCGCGCTGTTTGGGGCGCTGGCCTTTGGGGCCGTGGGCCTGGCCGATGACCTGGCCCGCCTGCGCCGCCATGCCCCGCTGGGCCTCCGCCGCCCGGTGCGGCTGGGGCTGGAGGCCGCGGCTGCTGCCGCCGTGCAGGTGCTGCTGGCGGCCAACCACTGCCTTGCCACCGGGCTGGTACTGCCCGGCCTTGGTTACTGCGAGCTGGGCGTGCTGGCCCCCATCGTGTGGGGGCTGCTCCTCGTCGGCCTTGCCGAGAGCGCCCGGGTGGCCGATGGAGCGGACGGCGTGGTCTGCGGGAGCGCGTTCCTCGGGATGCTGGGCCTTATGGGAGCCATGACCATTCTGGGCTGGTTCCCGCTGGGGGTGCTGCCTGCCGCATTGGCCGGGGCGCTGATGGCGCTCCTGCTCTGGAATTTCCCGCCTGCCAAGCTGCTGCCCGGCAGCGTGGGCAGCCTGTTCCTGGCCGGGGCGCTGGGCTGCGTGCCGTTGAGTATCGGTTGGCCGGGCCTGAGTGTGCCGCTGGGCCTGCCTTATTGGCTGGAGGGCGGCATGGTGGCGCTGCAGATCCTGGTCTATAAGGCATCAAAAGGCCGGAAGCAGCTCTTTGGCACCGCGCCGCTCCACCGCTGGCTGGAAAAGCGGGGCCGTGCCCCCATCTCGATTTTTTACACGTTCTGTGTCTTTGCCATGCTGGGCGTCGCACTGGCGATGCAGATGGCAAAGATCAGCTGATTCAGAGGGAGGAATGCAGATGGCGACCATCCGCAGAAAAAAGGCGGAGCCTTTTTCCATCTTACAGCGCGACCCCGGCCCCTGGCCAACGCTCCTCATCAACTGGATGGCGACGCTGGGCATCATCGTGATCTTCGGGCTGGTGATGCTGTTCAGCGCCAGCTACACCACAGGCTACCTCCGCTTTGGCGACAGCCTGCACTTTATCCGCAGCCAGGTGCTCTGTCTGGGGCTTGGCGTTGTGGCCATGGCCCTGTTTTCCTATATCGACTACCGTTTTCTGCGCAAGCTGGTCTGGCCGGGGTATCTGCTCTGTCTGGTACTGCTGGTGCTGGTGCTGTTCAGCACGCCGCTCAACGGCTGCCGCCGCTGGATCTCGTTCGGCGGCTTTACGGTGCAGGTATCGGAGATCGCCAAGTTTGAGATGATCCTGCTCACGGCCCATCTGGCCGCCAAGGCCCCCCGGCTGGAAAAGCTGGACCCCGGCTCCAACCGCCGGGTGCCGCCCAGCGTCTGGCTCTACCAGCGCCTGGTGCGGGAGCTCATCGTTCCGCTGCTGCCCCTGCTGCTGGTGCTGGCGCTGCTGGTGCTGGAGCCCCACATGTCCGGCATCGTGCTGACCACGGCCATCGTGGGCACCATCCTGCTGCTGGGCGGAAACGGCGGCATCATCACCTGGGCGGGGGCTGCTACCGGCATTTTCCTGCTGGAGACACTGCTGCAGCACATTGATTCCATCCCGTACCTGCAGAGCCGCCTCGACGGCTGGACGCAGGACCTCTCCCAGATGACGGACCAGACCCTGCAGAGCCTGTACGCCATCGGTTCCGGCGGCGTGACCGGCCTCGGCCTTGGCAACAGCATTGAAAAACAGCTCTGGCTGCCCGAGAGCAACAACGACTTCATCTTCTCCGTGGTCTGTGAGGAGCTGGGCTTTGTGGGGGCCGTGCTGGTCATCCTGCTGTTTGTGCTGTTTCTGGTGGAGGGGTTCTGGCTGGCGTTCCACGCCGAGAACCGCTACTGCACCTTAGTGGGCATCGGCATCATGGCGCAGATCGCGTGGCAGGTGTTCTGCAACATCGCGGTCGTCACCAACACCCTGCCCAATACCGGCATTTCGCTGCCGTTTTTCTCTTCGGGCGGTACGAGCCTGATCCTGCTGCTGGCCGAGATGGGCGTTATGGTCAACATCGGCCGCAACGGCGAGCGCGCCCGCCTGGAGCGGGAAAACCTGCATCATTTGCGGGAAGAGCAGCGGAAAGCCAAAACCATCGTGCTGAATACGGCACGCAATGCCCAGCCGGAACGGTAATGGGCCTATCAGGAGGGAAATTGTATGAAAGTTCTGATCGCTGCCGGCGGCACGGCCGGCCATATCAACCCGGCGCTGGCCATTGCGGGTGCCCTGAAAAAAGCCGACCCCACCGCTGAGATCCATTTTGCAGGCCGGAAAGAGGGCATGGAGTACCGCCTGGTCACCCAGGCGGGCTACCCGTTCCATCACATTGAGATCACGGGTTTCCAGCGCAAACTCTCGCTCAACAACATCCGGCGGAACATCATCACCCTGTGGAACCTGGCCCTCTCGGGGCCCACGGCGAAAAAGATGATGAAAGAGATCCAGCCGGACCTCGTCATCGGCTGCGGCGGCTATGTCTCCGGCCCGGTGGTGCGCTGCGCCGCCAAGCAGGGCATCAAGACCGCCCTGCATGAGCAGAACGCGTTCCCCGGCGTGACCAACAAACTGCTGGCCCCGGATGTGGACATCGTGTTCGCCGCCGTGCCCGCCGCCGTGGAGAAGCTGGGTGCCCCGGAAAAGACCATCGTGGTGGGCAACCCGGTCCGCCCGGAGGTGTTTGCGCAGGCCAAGAACCGTGACGCCATCCGTGCCGAGCTGGGCGCGGGCGACCGGACGATCATCCTGTCGTTCGGCGGCAGTCTGGGTGCCCGTCGTGTCAATGAAGTGGTGGCCGACCTCTGCGCCTGGGAACAGAAGAATGCAAAGCCGGTGCTCCACCTGCATGCCACCGGTCAGTACGGCGTGGAACTGTTCCAGAATCTGGAAAAAGAAAAGGGCTTTGCCCCGGGCGAGAGCCTTGTGGTAAAAGAATACATCAACAACATGCCGGAGCTGCTGGCGGCTGCCGATCTCGTCATCAGCCGCGCCGGCGCGCTGACGCTGGCCGAGCTGGAGGCTGTGGGCCGCGCTGCAGTCCTGATCCCCAGCCCCAATGTGGCGGAGAACCACCAGTATTACAACGCCCTCGAGCTGCAGAAAGCCGGGGCCGCCGTGGTCATTGAGGAAAAAGACCTGACCGGGGAAAAGCTGGTGCAGACCGTTTCCGACATGCTGGCCCAGCCCGGCAAGCTGGCTGAAATGGGCCAGAACGCCCGGAAGCTCTCGGTGGACGACAGCCTGGACCGCATTGCAGACGCCCTGCTCAAGCTGGTCAAGACCCCGTAATTGCACCGGGAGACAACTTGTGATAAAATCAGACGGAAAGGAGGGGAGGCCCCATGGCACAGAACCGCAGGCGTGAGAGTCCAAACCGGAACCAGAGCCGCCCGGCGCAGGGAAATACAGCCCGCCGCCGCAGCCGTTCCAACGCTTCCGGCCGCCGGGTGTATGACCAGGCGCAGGACGCCCGCCGTGCCTCCTCTCAGCACCGGGGCAGCCCGCAGGGCTACCAGGAGCAGACCATTGATTTTGCAAACGGCAGTGTGCGCTATGAGCAGCCCCGCCGGGCAGATAACAGCATCCAGTTCCCCCGGCAGGGAAGGCAGATGTCCGGCTCTGCCGGGCAGAACGGCGCGGGCCGCTCCCGGAGCGCCCAGGACCGTGCCCGCGGCCGGAATGGGAATGGCAGCACCCGCCCGGCGAACGGAGCCTCCAGAGGCGCGAAAAACGGCCCCAGCGGGCGGATGCGCCCCACGGAGGCCAACCTCCGCAGCCCCAGCCGCCGGGAGAGCAAAAAGAAGCGGAAGCTGACCCGCGCGGCCATCCGGCGGCGCAGGATCATCCGCCGTCTGACCGCCTTTGCCCTGCTGCTCTGCGTCATTGCGGCGGGCGTTTACCTCACGGTCACCATGCTGTTCAAGATCAGCTCCATTCAGGTGCAGACGGCGGACGGCACGCAGGTGGCCGAGGTGGGCGGCTACGCCAGCGAGCAGATCTTGCAGGCGCTGGGCGTCCACACCGAAGAGAACATCTTCAGCTTTGACCCGGGCCAGAAATCCAAGGAGCTGGAAAAAGCTTTCCCCATGCTGGAGTTCATCCATGTGGAGCGGCAGTACCCCGGCACCGTGGTGGTCCAGGTGACAGAAGCCCGGCCCACCTACGCCATGCAGGTGGAGGGTGGCTGGCTGACCCTCTCGGCCAGCCTGAAGATCCTGTCCAAGGATGCCGCCCAGCCAGCGGGCCTTGCCACCCTTTACGGCGGGGAGCCGGTGTCTACGACGCCCGGCGAACAGCTGGACTTTGCCGCGGCCCCCGCCGCCAGCAGTGCGGCCGCTTCAGAGAGTGCCGACAGCGCGGCTTCTTCGGAAACAGAGGCGGAGACCGACCAACGGCTGGAATCGCTCAACACGCTGATGTCCGCACTGGACAGCTACGGGATGCTGGGCGACGCCACCCGCATTGAGTTTGCGGACACCGAGGAAATGGCCTTTTTGTATCAGGACCGCATCAGCGTCCTGCTGGGCACGCTGAATGAGCTGGATTACAAGCTCAAGCTGGCCCAGTATGTCCTGCTCAACCAGGACGGCAAGGGCTGCGCCGCCACCGATACCGGTCTGCTGGACCTGAGCCACCTGAGCGCGTCCAGCACCCGGAAATTCCGCTTTGCGCAGGGCGAACCTACCCTGCCCTCGGGCTATCTCGTGCCGGAAGTTTCCACACCGGAGGAAACACCGGTGGAAAACCCGGACGCCGCTGAGGCAGATCCCCCGGCGGATGCTGAGCTCTCCGCGGAGACATCGGCAGCGCCGGAGGCCGCCCCTGCGGCCGGAGCGGAAACTCCGCCGACGGAAGAAGCAGCAAATCAAGAAACCACCAATCAGGGATGAGGAGTGTGTTACTTATGAAACTGGAACAACTGATGGAGGATGTGCCCTTTACCCTCGTGCAGGGCACCCTGGAGACCGAAATCGAGGATATCATCTATGACAGCCGCAAAGCCGCGCCCGGCCTGCTGTTCGTCTGTATCGTGGGCACCCAGCGGGACAGCCATGATCTTGCCGCCGACTGCGTGGCAAAGGGCGTCAATACGCTGGTCATCCAGCACGATATCGACCTCTCGGCCATGCCGGACGTCAATGTCATCAAGGTGGAGAGCAGCCGCTACGCCATGGCAAAAATGAGCGCCAATCTGTTCGGCAACCCCTCCCGCCAGATGACCATGATCGGCGTGACGGGCACCAAGGGCAAGACCACCACCACCCACATGATCAAGAGCGTGCTGGAAGCCGCGGGCCGCAAGGTGGGCATGATCGGCACCAACGGCATCTACTTCCTGGGCCGCCACAAGGAGACGGCCAACACCACGCCCGAGAGCTATGAGCTGCAGAAGACGTTCCGCCAATTCCTGGACGCGGGCTGTGATACGGCATTGATGGAAGTCTCCAGCCAGGGCCTGATGATGGACCGTGTGGCGGGCATCCACTTCCATGTGGGCGTCTTCACCAACCTTTCGCCGGACCATATCGGCCCCGGTGAGCACAAGACCTTTGAGGAATACCGCGGCTGGAAAGGCAAGCTGTTCCAGCGGTGCGATATCGGCGTGGTCAACATCGACGACGCCAACACCGAGGCCCTGCTGGAGGGCCACACCTGCCAGCTGGTGACCTATGGCCGCGGCGAGGCCGCTGATTACCGTGCAGGCGAGTATCAGCTGCTCCGTACCCACGATTTTCTGGGTGTGCAGTTCCCTGTCTCCGGCAAGGACGATATGGACGTGAAAGTGAACATGCCCGGTGAGTTCAGCGTGTACAACGCCCTGGCCGCCCTGGCCGTGGGCAAGGTGCTGGGCCTGCCGGATGAGGCCATCCACGAGGGCCTGGGCAAGTGCGTGGTCAAGGGCCGCGTGGAGCTGGTGCCCATCAGCAAGCGGTTCACCATCCTGCTGGACTACGCCCACAACGAAGTCTCCACCGAGAGCCTCCTTACCACCCTGCGGGCCTACCACCCCCACCGGCTGGTGGTGGTGTTTGGCTGCGGCGGCAACCGCTCCAAGCTGCGCCGCTACGGCATGGGCGAGATCTGCGCCAAGATGGCGGATTTCTCCATCGTCACCGAGGACAACAACCGCTTTGAGAAAGTGGAAGACATCATCGCGGACATTCGTGTGGGCATGGAAAAGGGCAACCCGGACGCCAAGTACATCGAGATCCCGGACCGGCTGGATGCCCTGCACTACGCGGTGGACCACGCCCAGGAGGGCGACCTGATCGCCGTCATCGGCAAGGGCCACGAGACCTACCGTGACCGCGAGGGCGTCAAGACCCCGTTCCTGGAGCGGGAACTGCTGGAAGAGTACGCCCGGCAGATCGGCCTGGAATAAATTTGCGAGCAATAAAAAATACCGCTGTGTCGTGTGACACGGCGGTATTTTTTGTAAATTCAAATTCAGGCGTTCAGCTGGGGCACGCTCTCCTCCTGCAGGAGGTTGGTCATGCTCTTGAGGCTGATGCCAATGGTGGACAGGTTGTGCAGCATGGCGCTGGTGGCCGGCTGCAGGATGCCCATGGCACCCAGCACGATGAGGGTGGAGTTGAAGCTCAGCACAAAGCGATAGTTTGCGCTCACCCGGCGCTGCAGCTGGTTGGCAATGGCCTTGAGGGCCACCAGCTCTTCCAGACTGTCGGCCTTGATGGTCACGTCCGCGATCTCGCGGGCAATGGCAGCGCCCGAATGGATGGCAATGCCGATGTCGGCGGCGGAGAGGGCAGGGGAGTCGTTGATGCCGTCGCCGATCATGACGACGGTGTGGCCCTCAGCCTTGGCTTTCTGGACAAAGGAAGCCTTATCCTCGGGCAGCACCTCGGCAAAGTACTGGTTCACGCCCACCTGTTTGGCGATGGCAGCGGCGGTGCGGTCGCTGTCGCCGGTCATCATCACGGTGTTGGAGATGCCCAGTTTGCGCAGCTGGCGCAGCACATGGGCGGCCTCGGGGCGGAGCGGGTCAGCGATGCAGATAACGCCCACCAGCTGGCCGGAAGCAGCCATGTAGAGGTGAGAATACTGCGGGTCAAGATCGTTGAACTTGTCCATTTCGCCTGCGGGGACGGTGCAATGCTCATCCTCAAAGACGAAGTGGTGGCTGCCGATGACCACCCGCTCACCGCCCACGCGGCTGGCGATGCCGTGCGCCACGATGTACTCCACCTCGGAGTGCATCTCCTCGTGGGAGATGCCGCGCTCCCTGGCGGCACGGACCACGGCGTTGGCCATGGAGTGGGGAAAATGCTCTTCCAGGCAGGCGGCCAGCTGGAGCACCTCACGCTCCTCATAGCTGGAGAACGGAACCACCTGCACCACCTGCGGGGTGGCGTGGGTCAGGGTGCCCGTTTTATCAAACACGATGGTGTCGGCCTTGGCCAGAGCTTCCAGATATTTTCCGCCCTTGACGGTGATGTGGTAGTTGCCGCACTCGCGCATGGCGGAGAGGACGGCCAGCGGCATGGAGAGCTTGAGGGCGCAGGAGAAGTCCACCATCAGGATGGAGATGGCGCGGGTCACGTTGCGGGTCAGCGCGTAGGTGGCCACGGTACCGGCCAGGCACCAGGGCACCAGACGGTCGGCCAGCTGCAGGGCGCGGTTCTCCGTGCTGGACTTCAGCTTCTCGGACTCCTCGATCATGGAGACGATCTTGTCGTAACGGTTGGCGCCGCCCTCGGCCTTGGCGGTAAAGACGCATTCGCCCTCTTCCACCACAGTGCCGGCGTAAACGGTGGCACCGGAAGCCTTGCGCACCGGCATGGACTCGCCGGTCAGGGCGGCCTGGTTCACCATGGCCTCGCCCTCCAGAACGGTGCCGTCCAGCGGGATCATGTTGCCGGAGCGGACCACGATCTCGTCGCCCGGGTGGACTTTCGTCAGGGGCACCAGGACCTCGCCGCCCTCGGCACGCACCCAGACCTTATCCACGTTCAGGGCCATGCTGCGGGCCAGATCATCGAGGCTCTTTTTGCGGGTCCACTCTTCCAGAAGGGAGCCCAGGTTCAGCAGGAACATCACCGAGCTGGCGGTGCTGAAATCGCTGCGCAGGATGGAGGCGCTGATGCTCAGTGCATCCAGCACTTCCACCTCCAGCTTGCGCTGCAGCAGGCAGCGGATGCCTTTCCAGACGAACGCGATGGAGCGCCAGATGGTGTAGGCCGCCGCGATGGGAGCGGGCAGGAACAGCTTGCGGGCGTAGTGGCCGGCCACCAGGGTGAACATCTTATCCTGATATTCCCGGTTGATCTTCCGGCTGTCGTTGGAGGTGACCAGCACATCCAGCTCCGCGTTATCAAATTTATAACCGGCCAGCAGGGCAATGGCTTCCTTGCGGCTGCCGGTGTAGGTCAGCACCACGTCGCCTGTCCGCTCATACACGGTGGCGTGGTGGATGCTGTCCTGATGGTTCAGGTAAGCTTCCAGCACATCGGCACGGTGGAGGGTCATCCGCACAGCGTGGACATGCACCCGCATCCGGCCCCGGCTTTCATGTAAAATCGTACATTTCATCAGTAATAACCTCTTTTAGTGCAGATTCATGAAAAAGAGCCGCCCGAAGGCGGCTCAGAAGCTGCGGGATTATTCCTCGGTCTTTGCCTCAGTCTCGGCAGCGTCCTCGATGACTTCCTGTGCAGCCTCGGCAGCGCGGGCCTCGTTGATGGCCTTTGCATCGGCCAGGATATCACCGGCCTGCTCCTGGACCTTATTGACAGTCTCCATGGTGGAGTCTTTCATGCGCAGGACGGCGGCAGTGGTCTGGGTGTAAACTTTCTTGGCATCCTTGCTTGCCAGCACTTTGAAACCGGCAGAACCAAACACGACACCACCAACAAACAGAGCGATCTTCTTCACGTCAACCATAGTTGTAAACCTCACTTATTTTTATTTCGGCATCTGAAATGCCTGTCTTGAGCCCCCGCGGCTGCCTTGCCTGCCTTCACCCGATGTCTACAGGCCGAATCCGGGCAGTGGAGGACCACTTCTGGCCATATTGTAGCACGGCTTTTCAAATTTTCAAGGGTTTTGAGCTAAATTAAGACGTGCTAACTTTTTACGAAAAGTAGTTAGAAAACGCTATCCCTACGTGTCTTTTATAACAAACCACGGTTTGTATGGCTGAACAAACCACGCTTTGCAACACGCCGGGGACAAAAAAATCAACGAAATACGGCCCGGAGGGTTGCACTGGGGCAGCGCTTCATTGTACAATAAAGCGTAAGAGAGAAAAACGACCATCCAAAGGGCGGGCAACACTGCCCGGAAGTGAGGAAGATATGAGCGAGAAGAATATCCGGGTGCTGGCACTGGACTTGGACGGCACCCTGACCAATGACGAGAAGAAAGTGACTCCCCGCACCCGCGCGGCGCTGGATGCCGCCGTGGCAAAGGGCGTGACCATCGTGCTGGCCTCCGGCCGCCCCACGGCAGGCATCATGCCGCTGGCAAAGGATCTGGGGCTGGACAAAAAGGGCGGCTGCATCCTGGCCTACAATGGCGGTGCCATCATCGACTGCAAAACGGGGGAGACCCTTTACCAGAAGCGGCTGGACCCGGACATGGTGCCTAAGCTCTGCGCCTTTGCGGCGGAGCAGGACATTGCCATTCTTACTTACAATAAAGAGGGCGTTGTCACCGAGCACCCGGAGGACGAGTGGGCGGCCCGGGAGGGCTTTACCTGCCACCTGCCCATGATCCAAGTAGAGGATCTGGCGGCTTATGTGGATTACCCCATCTGCAAAATGCTCATCACGCTGGACCCCGCCCGCCGCGACGAAGTCTGCGCCGAGGGGAAAAAGCGGTTTGAGGGGCAGATCGACCTGTACCCCTCCAGCCCGTTCTTCATCGAGGCCGTGCCGCTGGGCGTCGCCAAGGACGTCAGCCTGGGGGCTTTGCTGGAGAAGATGGGGCTGACCCGCGAAAATCTCATGGCCTGCGGCGACGGCCTGAATGACCGCTCCATGCTGGCCTTTGCCGGCACGGGCGTTGCCATGCGGAACGCTGAGGACGCAGTGAAAGCGGTGGCCAGCGATGTGACCACCGCCGACAACAACCACGACGGCGTGGCCGAAGCCATCGAGAAGTTTATTTTGGACTGAGAGGGACGACACAACAATGCCGCAGCGCAATCTGGTTTTATTCGATTTGGAGTGGAACATCGGCTACCAGCCGTATACATTCAACTATCACGGGGTGCAGCAGACATTCCGGGGCGAGATCATTGAGATCGGCGCGGTGAAGATCGACGAGGACGCCAATGTCCTGGATACGTTCTCCATCCACCTCCGGCCCCGCATTTTCCGCAAATTACAGCACCACATCGCCAAGGTGACGGGCCTGACCCAGGCCGACCTGGACCGGGGCGAGCCCATCGTGCAGGGGCTGCGCCGCTTTATGAAGTGGTGCGGCCCGGACGCCGAGTTTGCGGAGTGGGGCATGGACGATGTGCCGGTGCTCAAGCAGAATCTCTTCCTGTGCAATCTGGATGAGAGCCGCCCGACCGTCTGGTATGATCTGCAGCAGGTCTTCCTGCGGGAGCACCCCCGCAAGGAGGGCGAGGGGATGACGCTGGAGAGTGTCGTCACCCGGATGGGCATTCCGATGGATCGCCCGTTCCACGATGCCCTGTCCGACACGCTCTACACCGCCGATGTCTGCCGCAAGCTGGACCTGCGGGCCGGGCTGGCGGCCTACCCCACCGAGGACGAGGCCCTGCACCAGAGCCTCTGCCCGGCCCCCGGCGATTACCGGGATTTCAAAGTCTTCCGCGGCTATGTGGAGCCATCTACCTGGCGCATGGATCCCGCCATCAGCGTGGCGCGGTGCCCGGTGTGCGGAGAAGATCTGACCCCGGACGAGATCTGGCTGAAAAAGGGCAGCAACAGCTGGTATACGCTGGCCCAGTGCCCCCGCTGCCAGGGCAGCGGCAACGAGGCAGGCAAGGGCGTCCTGCAGCGGTACAAGCTGGCCCGGCGGGACGGCCTGCACTGGAGCTTTGCCCGCTGCGTGCAGGTGCCGGACGACGCGGGCCTGGCCCGCTGGCACAAGCAGCGCACCCAGCAGATCGAGCGGATGCGTGCCCGGGCCGAAAAGCAGGCGGAAGAAGCCGCCAAAAACGCCGCGAAATAAGAAAAATTTTGCAGGAAAACCCACCGTTCTTCCGTAACAAAAGGAGAGGACGGGTGCAAAAAGGCAAAAACGCTCAAATTCTGTTCATAGCCCCGTCATAGAATTTGGATATACTAGCTGCATAGAATGTGCGAAACGGGAAAGGATGAACGCGTGATGGACTGGACATGGTTCCACCAGCTGGGGCAGCTGGAGTTCTGGGAGGGCCTGCTGGCCGGGTTTGAGGATCTGGGCCCGCTGGTGCCCATCCTGCTGGCAGCGGTGGAGTCGTTTTTCCCGCCGTTGCCGCTGGTGGCCATTGTGGCCCTCAATGTGGCGGCTCACGGCGGGGTGCTGGGCTTTTTGTACAGCTGGATGGGGGTGGCCGCAGGCGGCACCATCATGTTCCTGCTCTGGCGGCGGGTGGTCAAGCGGTTTTTCTGGAAGCTGGCCAGCCGCTCCCGCAAGCTGGAACGGGCGCAGCAGTGGGTGAACCACTTTGATACGGCGTCCCTGTTTATGCTGGCCCTGCTGCCCTTTACGCCCACTTCATTCATGCACTTTGCCTTTGGCATGTCGGACATGGACGAGGGCCACTATCTGCGCACCGTGCTGCTGGGCAAAGGTGTCATGGTTGGCATGATGGCCGTGTTCGGACAATCGCTGCTGAGCAGCCTGCGCAACCCGGGGTATCTGGTGCTGGCCATTGCCATCTGGGGCGGGATGTACTGGGTGAGCAAGCAGTTCTGCAAGAAGCACGATATCAACTGAAAAGCGGCGCAGCCCAATGGAGGGATGGCTTACAGTGTTGTCGGATCTCCGGCAGAAAAGACTCAAATAGATCAGATGAGATAGAAGCGGACTGCTTCGGAAAAACAGGAAAAAGACAGACTTTTCGTACAAGAAAGTCTGTCTTTTTTTGTGGAAAATAGGGAAAGAACCCGAAACTTCCATCACGATTTGCGAGAATTGAATCACAAAAGTCGATGTAAAGCCAAACGGGGATGTGATATATTAGTTTCGGAGTTACAAAAAAGTGAACATAAAAAACTTACAATAAAAAATACAATTGTGCATTATAGCTTGTTTCTTTGGACTTTTAGAAGCCGAGAAAGAACTTGCATGAAATCCTTGAATCATTTCAGGGCGCGAGCAAAGCCCTTGAAAGGATCATTTTTCAAACAGAAAGGAGGATACGGTTACACGATCAATCATCGCGGAAATTGAAACTGGATTTGAAAAGGAGAAGAACGATGAACCGTGTTATGAAAACCACCATTGCTTCCGCTCTGGTGCTGTCTATGGCATTGAGCGGAACGACTGCCGCATTGGCAGCGGCACCAGCAGAGGAAAAAAACTGCATCTCGGCAGCTTCCATTGCGGATTGGGCAGAAAATACCAGAATCAAACTGTTCAATAAGAGCGTCTATGCCAAGTACAACCCAGGCGTTACTGTCGAGAAAGACGAGAACTCGCCCACTGGTTATACCGTCACTTTTATTTACAAAGAGCAGAAGAGCTATACTTCCAACGCTGGTCTGACGATCAATACGACGGAAAACCCGCTGACCAAGGTGGAGCTGTACAGTGATTGCTTTATGCTGTTCGACCCGGCCAGTGGTACGGCAGGCAGCATTGACGCTTCTCTGGCCTCCACTCCATATCAGTATGCAGCAGGTCTGGCTCCTGCCGGCGGCAACGGTGATACCACTTACTATGTGGAAATGGAAAAATTTGCGGATGGCCGCTGGGGAGTACAGATGCCGCTGTCAAGCGGCGCGTTCGTCTATAACTTCCGTGTGACTGCAGCGAATGGCGATCAGATCGCGCGGCTGGATGATCCCATCAATCCGACGATGACCAACTCGGCAACGGGGATCCACAGTCTGTCCAGTATGGTCTATGTCCCGTATGATGCGGCCAAGCAGGGCACCAGTGAGTGGGCAGACCGCTCGGTGGAACTGCCGCAGGCGGATGCAGGCAAGCGCGGAACGGTACAGACCGTTTCTTACATCGGGGCAGACGGCACGGAGCATGGTCTGGCCGTGTATCTGCCAGCGGGTTATGATGCGAACCGCACAGAGCCTTATAAAGTGCTGTATCTGTCTCATGGTACGTCCGGTGATATCTATGGTGATGAGCTGCGCTGGATGAATGAGGGCGACGTGCCCAATATTTTGGACAACCTGATCGCGGAGGGAAAGACAGAGCCGTTTATCGTTGTCACAATGAACAACCAGCAGTATGGTCAGGGGGCAGGCCACTCCGGACCCAATTGGAAGTACTCTGACATCGAGACAGATCAGATCAATTACATCATGCCCTATGTGGAGAGCCACTATCATGTTAGCACCACTGCAGAGGGCCGTGCTTATGCAGGTTTGTCCATGGGCGGCTCTACCACCAGTAATATGCTGATGCACCATACAGAGCTGTTTGGCTACTATGGCGTCTGGAGCTACGCGAATGTGGACGGTTCTTTTGGCGGCGTAGCGGGCATTACCGATCAGAGCGTGCGCGAGCATTTGTCCTCTCTGACGGTGAAGCCGAAGATCATGCTTGCTGCCGGAAACTGGGACTTTGGCCAGGAGCCTGTTAAGACCTTTGGCAAAAATCTGAGCGAACTGGGTCTGGACTATACCTATCTGCAGGTACCCGCCGCCCATGACTGGGAGTGCTGGCAGCTGACCTTTGCAAATGCAGCAGAGAACTTCCTGTGGAAATAATTTCGGACAGAATATAAAAAGCAAATGATAAAAAGGGGCTGTTGCGTTTTTTGCAACAGCCCCTTTTCAGGTCGGATCAATTCTCGGCCAGGTTGCCGGTGTAGAGCTGATAGTACTTGCCTTTCTTGGCGATCAGCTCATCATGGCTGCCGCGCTCAATGATGCGGCCCTGCTCCAGGACCACGATGCAGTCTGCATTGCGGACCGTGGACAGGCGGTGGGCGATGACAAAGCTGGTGCGGCCGTACATCAGGCCGTCCATGCCGCGCTGGACCAGCGCCTCGGTGCGGGTATCAATGGAGGAGGTTGCCTCGTCCAGGATCAGCACCGGCGGGTCAGCGACCGCGGCACGGGCGATGGCCAGCAGCTGGCGCTGGCCCTGAGACAGGTTGGCACCGTCGCCGGTCAGCATGGTGCTGTAACCATCCGGCAGGCGCTGGATGAAGCCATCGGCGTTGGCCAGTTTGGCGGCCGCGACGCACTCCTCATCCGAGGCGTCCAGACGGCCATAGCGGATGTTCTCCATGACCGTGCCGGTAAACAGGTGGGTATCCTGCAGCACGATGCCCAGAGAGCGGCGCAGGTCGCTCTTCCGGATCTTCTGGATGTTGATGCCGTCGTAGCGGATCTTGCCGTCCGAGATGTCGTAGAAGCGGTTGATGAGGTTGGTGATGGTGGTCTTGCCGGCACCGGTGGAGCCGACAAAAGCGATCTTCTGGCCCGGGCGGCCGTACAGGTTGATGTCGTGCAGGACGGTCTTCTCGGGCACATAGCCGAAATCAACATCCGTAAAGGTGATGTCACCGGCCAGCTTGTGGTAGGTGGTGGAGCCGTCGTGGTGGGGATGCTTCCAGGCCCAGATGCCCGTCCGCTCCTCGGTCTCCACCAGGTTGTCGTCCCGATCGTACTTGGCGTTGACGAGGGTGACATAGCCCTCATCGGCCTCGCTGGGCTCATCCATCATCTTGAAGATACGCTCGGCACCGGCCAGTGCCATGATGATGCTGTTGGCCTGCATGGACACCTGGCTGATGGGCATGTTGAAGCTCTTGTTCAGGGCCAGGAACGCCATGACAGTGCCCAGCGTCATGCCGCCCACATTGCCCACGGCCATGGCCGCGCCCACCAGAGCGCAGACGGCGTAGCTCACGTTGCCCAGCTGGGCCGTGACGGGCATGATGATGTTGGCGTAGCTGTTGGCCTGCTTGGCGCTGTCTTTCAGCTTATCGTTCAGCTCCCGGAAACCGGCCAGAGTTTTCTGCTCGTGGGTGAACACCTTGACGACTTTCTGGCCCTCCATCATTTCCTCGATGTAGCCGTTCAGCTTGCCGAGGTCACGCTGCTGGGCGATGAAGTATTTGCCGCTCTGGGAGGTGATCTTCTTGGTGGTGAAGAGCATCAGGGCTACCATCAGCATGGTGACGACGGTGAGACGGATGTCCAGCATACACATGCTGACAAAGACGGAAACGATGGTGATGGCGCTGGAGATGAGCTGCGGGATGCTCTGGCTGAGCATCTGGCGCAGGGTGTCCACATCGTTGGTGTAAACGGACATGATATCGCCGTGGGGGTGCTGGTCAAAATACTTGATGGGCAGGCTCTCCATGTGGGTGAAGAGCTGGACGCGCAGGTTGCGCAGGGTGCCCTGGGTCACGTTGACCATGATGCGGGAATTACACCAGGCGGCGATGATGCCCACCAGATAGATGCAGCCCACCTTGAGCAGAGCGCCCAGCAGGGGAGCAAAATCAGGGTTGGCCTGCTGGGTCATGGGGACGATGTAATCGTCCACCAGCGTCTGCAAAAACAGGCTGGCCTGCACATTTGCCATGGCACTTGCCACGATGCAGAACAGCACGATGATGCAGTGGGGCAGGTAGTGCTTAAATACCTCACCCATGATCCGCTTGAGCAGCTTGCCCGGGTTCTCTACTTTGGGGCGCGGGCCGCCGACGCCGCGGGGGCCGGGGCCGTGAACCACTTTTGCTTTTTCCTGTGCCATTACTGCTCACCTCCCTGCTTGTCGAAGTCGCCGCTGCCCTGGGTCTGGCTGCTGTAGACTTCCTGATAAATGGCGTTGGTCTTCAGCAGCTCCTCATGAGTGCCCAGGCCGTTGATCTGGCCGTTGTCCAGCACCAGGATGCGGTCTGCATCCTGCACCGAGGAGATGCGCTGTGCAATGATGATCTTGGTGGTGCCGGGGATCTCTTCCCGGAACGCCTTGCGGATCTTGGCGTCCGTGGCGGTATCCACGGCGCTGGTGGAGTCATCGAGGATCAGGACCTTGGGTTTGCGCAGCAGGGCGCGGGCAATGGTCAGGCGCTGCTTCTGGCCGCCGGAGACGTTGCTGCCGCCCTGCTCGATCCAGGTGTTGTATTGATCGGGGAAGCGCTCGATGAATTCATCGGCGCAGGCCAGCTTTGCCACCCGGATGCACTCTTCCTCGCTGGCGTTCTCGTTGCCCCAGCGCAGGTTATCCAGGATGGTGCCGGAGAACAGCACGTTCTTCTGCAGTACCATGGAGACCTCATGGCGGAGGACATCAAGGTTGTAATCTTTCACGTCCACGCCGCCGACCTTGACGGTGCCGGTCTCGGCATCGTACAGGCGAGGAATGAGCTGGACCAGGCTGGATTTCGCGCTGCCCGTGCCGCCGATGATGCCCAGCGTTTCGCCGGGTTTGAGGGAGAACGTGATATCATTCAGCACCGGCTGGCCGGAGCCGTGCTTATACTGAAAGGAAACATGCTCAAACTCAATGGAGCCGTCGGCCACCTGCTGCACGGGGTTCTTGGCCGGGGGCAGGTCGGTCTTCTCGTCCAGCACTTCCACGATACGCTTGGCGGAAGAGGCGGACATGGCGATCATGACGAACGCCATGCTCAGCATCATCAGAGCCATGAGAATGTTCATGATGTAGCCGAACAGGGCGTTGAGCTGGCCGGTGGTGATGGCACCGTGCAGGACATACTTGGCGCCGAACCAGCTCAGGGCGATGTTGCAGCCGTAAATGGCGGTGAGCATGGCGGGGTTATTGAAGCTCAGGCGGCTCTCCGCGTTGACGAACTGGTTGTACAGGCTCTCGCAGGCCTTGGTGTACTTCTCGTTTTCAAAGCCCTCGCGGACAAAGCTCTTGACCACGCGGATGGCCGAAACGTTCTCCTGCACAGAGGCGTTCAGGTTATCGTAGTTTTTGAACACGCGGTCAAAAATTTTGAACGTGGGCACCATGATGGAAGCCAGCACAGCCAGCAGGAATACCACGGCCACCACAAAGATCAGGGCCAGCGGGCCGCCGATCATGCAGGCCATGAACAGGGCGAACACCAGATGCACCGGGGCGCGCACGCACATCCGCTCGATCATCTGGAACGCGTTCTGCACGTTGGTCACGTCGGTGGTCATACGGGTGACAAGGCCGGCGGTGGAGAATTTGTCGATGTTGGAGAACGAGTAATGCTGGATGCTCTCATACATGGCGTCGCGCAGATTGCCTGCAAAGCCCGTGGAAGCATCGGCGGCAAAGCGGCCCGCCAGCACACCCAGCAGCAGCGCGAAAGCGGCCACCAGGAACGTGAGCAGACCATATTTGAGGATGGCGTTCATATCGCTCTTCTCGATGCCCTGATCGATGATGAACGCCATGATGGTGGGAAGCAGGATATCCATGATCGCTTCCAGCGCGGAAAGGAGAGGCGTCACGATGGCAGAGCGTTTGTACTCGCCCAGATGTGACGCTAACTTTTTGATCATCTGTAGTTTCCTCCTGTGATTGATTTTGTTTGGTACAGAACAATTCTATACAGAACTTTTTGAATGTCAATGCAATTCAAAAAGGTTTCGGAAAAAGTTCATATTTGTGAATCATTCAGCCCGTTCTTGAGTTTGTTGAGCAGTCGGAGCAGCTCGGTGTTTTCTTCCTCTGTCAACAGCCCAGCTACAAATTCGTCGGTCTGATGGAGGGAGAGCATGGTCTTTTCGTGAAATTCCAGGCCTTTGGCTGTCAGCACCAGCATCTTGAGCCGGGCGTCCTGGGGGACGCTCTGGCGCTCAATGTAGCCTTTGCGCTCCATCAGCTGCAGAATGTTGGTCACGGTGGAGCGGGTAATGGAAAAATCCCGCTCGATGTCCCGCTGGAAGACCGGCTCACTCTGATGGGAGTAGAGATATTCCACGATCCACCCATGCATGGGCGTGCCCTGTTCCAGCCCGTTTGCCCGGGAGAACGCGTTGATCTTGCGGAAGATGAGGTTGTTTACCCGGCGGATCTGGGCCGGGATGACCTGCGGCGGCTCCCAGAGCGGGCTGTCGTGGGGAGGGCAGCAGCCGGGATGCACTGTTTTAAAATCGGTCAACATAAGAATCACCCTTTGGATCGTTTTGAAACTGAACTGTTTCAAATAAAACTGTTTGATACAGTACAATTATAGGCGTGAGAAAGGAAATGTCAAGAGAAAAGTTTCCGAAATGCCAAGGCCTCTCCCTTTGAAAGACTCCCCCGTCCGGGGGAGGTGGCACGAAAGTGCCAGAAGGGGGCAAGGTGTCACCGCAGGTGACGGAGAGGGCAAGGATGTGAACAAAAAAGCACAGCGATACGCACTCTATTTGCTAGAGTCAGCGTATCGCTGCGCATACAGATTTTATTTTACCGGGCTCGCCCTCTCAGGCGCTGGCGCGCCAGCTCTCCCAAAGGGAGAGCCCCTGGCGAAGAGGAAAAGCTTATTGTGCTTTCTGGCCCTGCAAAATCGCCATGACGATCTCGGGTTTGTTGGTCACGATGATCTCCGGGTTCTGCTTGAGGACACTGCGCAGGTCCCGGCGGCTCTCGTCGCCCACGGGCCAGGGGGCCACATGGTAGCCCATCTCCACCGCGCGCTGGAGCAGGGTGGTGTCCCGGAAGCAGACGTGGTACTCCGGGCCGACATAGTCCAGCGGGAAATCAAACTGGGAGACATACTTGAGCATATCGGTCTGGTAATAGTACTGCTGTAAGATCTCCACCAGATTTTTGCCCGGGTAGTTGGAGTAGAGGGCGGTCAGGCGGTCATTGAGGTAGCGCACCAGCAGGCCGTTCTCCTCGTCCACCGAGTCTGGGTTCTCCACGATGGAGACGGCCTTTTCCAGCCCCTGCGGGCCGGAGAGCTCTTCCAGCAGCGGGTCGCCGTTGGTCAGGCCCAGATCTTCCCACAGGGCTGTGGGCGGGCAGAGGGAGGACTCCGTGTTCAGGAAGAGGGCTGCCGTGCGGATCTCGGGCCGGATCTCCTTGATGCGGCCCAGCAGGCCGTACTGGAACGAGGTGAGGATGACTTTATCCTCCATGTGCGCATTGACCACCGCGTCGATGACCCGCTCCGGGAAATCGGCATCCCGGTCCAGATAGGGCTTGAGCTCAATGTGCATCATCTTCATGTCTTTACCGAGGTCCAGCACTTCCTCGATGGTGGGGATCTTCTCGCCCTCGTACTCGGGGCTCTTCCACTTGCCAAAGTCCAGCTGGCGCAGCTCGTCAAAGGTCATATCGTAGATATCGCCCTTGACGCCGGTGTGCGCATCGGTGAAGAAATCGTGGGCAATGACCAGCTTGTGGTCCTTGGTGAGCTGGACATCGCACTCGATGCCGTCGGCACCCAGCTCCTTGGCCAGCCGGAACGACGCCAGTGTGTTTTCCGGTGCCAGGTTGGAGGCACCACGGTGTGCTATGATGAGGGGACGCATACAACTGCTCCTTATATTACAATGATTTGATCGCGATTTTAAAAATATCGTGTCACGAAACGATATAATTGCGATAGGCAAACCAACGATGTTACCAACGCGTTCAAAAGTTGGTTTGCCATACATTGTCTCATCATACACGTTTTTATGGGCGGCGTCAATCAACAAAATGTAAATTTTGTTTGGTTTGTAAAACCGCGCTCAGGCCAGGTCCTCGCCGTCCGACGCGATGACCTTTTTGTACCAGTAAAAGCTGTCTTTCCGGCTCCGCTTGAGGGTACCCTTGCCCTCGTTGTCCTTGTCCACATAGATGAAGCCATAGCGCTTTTTCATCTCACCCGTGGAGGCAGACACCAGATCGATGGGGCCCCAGGTGGTGTAGCCCATCAGGGGCAGGCCGTCCTCGTTGATGGCCTTTTCCATCTGCTCGATGTGGGCCCGGAGGTAATCGATCCGGTAACTGTCGTGGACCGAGCCGTCCGGCTCCACGGTGTCCACGGCACCCAGGCCGTTCTCCACCACAAAGAGCGGTTTCTGGTAGCGGTCGTACAGGCTGTTCATGGTGATGCGCAGGCCCACCGGGTCGATGGCCCAGCCCCACTCGCTGGCCTTGAGGTAGGGGTTGCGGGCAGCGCCTGTCACGGCGTTGCCGTCAGCATCCTCCAGCAGGGTCTTGTCCACCGTGATGCAGCGGCTGGAATAGTAGCTGAACGAGATGAAGTCCACCACGCCCTCTTTCAGCAGGGCCTCGTCGCCCGGCTCCATCCGGAGCTGGATGCCGGCCCGCTCCATCTTCTTTTTGGCCCAGACCGGGTATTCGCCCCGGGACTGGACATCAATGAAGAAATAATTGTCCCGGTCGGCGTCGGCCGCGGCCTGCACATCGGCGGGGGCACAGGTGCGGGGGTAATACTGGCCTGCCGCCAGCATACAACCCACCATGGCCCCGGGCATCAGCTTGTGGGCCAGCTGGACGGCTTTGGCGCTGGCCACCAGCTCATGGTGGGCGGCCTGATATTTGGTCTGCAGCACGTTTTCACCCGGCTCAAACAGCAGGCCGGCCCCCATAAAGGGCATGTGGAGCAGCATGTTGATCTCATTGAATGTCAGCCAGTATTTCACCTTGCCCGCAAAGCGGCGGAACAGCACCTCGCAGTAGTGGGTGTAGGCGTCCACCATCCGGCGGTCTTTCCAGCCGCCGTATTTTTGGATGAGTGCAATGGGGGTGTCGAAGTGGCAGAGAGTGACCAGCGGCTCAATGCCGTATTTGTGACACTCGTCAAAAAGGCTCTCGTAAAATTTCAGCCCCTCCTCGTTGGGCTCGGCATCGTCGCCGTGGGGCAGGATGCGGGTCCAGGCGATGGAGAGCCGGTAGCATTTGAAGCCCATCTCCGCAAAGAGGGCGATGTCCTCTTTATAATGGTGGTACATGTCGATGGCCTCATGGGAGGGGTAAAAGTGCCCGGCGTCACAGTCCAGCATCTTCAGCTTGCCCATGGCCACGGGGAAGCGATCAGGGCCGAACGGCACCACATCCACGCTGGACAGGCCCCGCCCGCCCTCGTTGTATGCGCCCTCGCACTGGTTGGCGGCGGTGGCACCGCCCCATAAGAAATCCTTTGGAAATCTGCCCATAAAAATGCCCTCCTGTTTGTGAAAAATTCTTCTGCTACCACTATACCCCATCTCCCGGCGGCGTGTCCAGTCACGCTTTGTACAAAAATCGGCCCGCGGTTTTGGCACTGCTGGCCGGGAAAACGGGGGAAAGTACGACTTTTATCGTCGATACGACGAAAAACGAAGCTGATTTTTAGCAATTTTCACGAAGAAAACCGAAAAATGAGGGCATTTTCCTTGGATTCTGTTTCTTCCAAACGGACAGGTTCTGTGATAAGATATTGATGGAAGCTGAAAACAAAACCCCTCTGTCACCTGCGGTGACACCTCCCCTGACAGGGGTGACCCTGGCGTACCGCAAGGCTTTCTCTCTTTGCCAAAGGCTCTCCGGACAGGAGAGCTGGCGCGAAGCGACGGAGAGGTTTACACAAGAAATAGGAGTGTTTTGCTATGACAGAGTTTAAGCCCATCAAGGAAGGCAAAGTCCGCGAAATTTACGACAATGGCGACAGCCTCATCATGGTTGCCACGGACCGCATCTCTGCGTTTGATTACATCCTGAAAAATAAGATCACCAACAAGGGCAAAGTGCTCACCCAGATGAGCAAGTTCTGGTTTGATTACACCCGTGATGTGGTGCCCAACCACCTCATCAGCGTGGACAATAAGGATATGCCGGAGTATTTCCAGCAGCCCGAGTTTGAGGGCAAGTGCACCATGTGCCGCAAGCTGACCATGCTGCCCATCGAGTGCATCGTGCGCGGCTACATCACCGGCAGCGGCTGGGCCAGCTACCAGGAGAACGGCACTGCCTGCGGCATCAAGCTGCCCGAGGGCCTGAAAGAGTCCCAGAAGCTGCCGGAGCCCATCTACACCCCCTCCACCAAGGCAGAGCTGGGCGACCACGATGAGAACATCACCTTTGAGCAGAGCATCACCGTGCTGGAAAAGCTCTTCCCCGGCAAGGGCGAGGAGTACGCCACCAAGCTGCGGGACAACACCATTGCCCTGTACAAGAAGTGCGCCGAGTATGCCCTGAGCCGCGGCATCATCATTGCCGACACCAAGTTTGAGTTCGGCCTGGATGAAGAGGGCAATGTGATCCTGGGCGACGAGATGCTCACCCCGGATTCCTCTCGCTTCTGGCCGCTGGAGGGCTACGAGGCAGGCCACGGACAGCCCTCGTTCGACAAGCAGTTTGTCCGCAACTGGCTCAAGGCCAACCCCGACAGCGATTTCAACCTGCCGCAGGACATCATTGACAAGACCATTGCCAAGTATGAGGAAGCCTATGAGATGCTCACGGGCAAGAAGCTGTAAGAACTGCTGATTTTCAAAAACAAACTTTCAACCGCAAAGCACCCGCCCTGTGGAAAACGGAGCGGGTGCTTTTGACGTAAAAAGTTTCGTTTTGCAGAAAAATCACTTCTTTTGTTGCGCGGCGGGGGGCGGCGTGCTACAATAGCCAAGGTGAAATGGGGCGTGCGGCAAAACACCCTGCAAAATACGGTGAAACGAGGAGAACGCCCCGCCGGGGCGCTGAAAGGAAAAACGGTATGGAACACAATAAGCGGGAAAAGATCATGGCGTACGTCAGCCAGTACGCGATCATCACCCTGAGCATCACCATCATGAGCGTTGGTGTGTATTTCTTCAAATTCCCCAATAACTTCGTCTTTGGCGGTGTGACCGGCGCGGCAGCTCTGGTGGCAAAGCTGACCCCCCTCTCGGCTGCGGCGTTCTCGTCCTGGGCCAACATGATCCTGCTGGTGGTGGGCCTCATCTTCCTGGGCAAAAAATTTGCCATGACCACAGGCTATGCCTCGGTGGTCATGTCGGCGGAGCTGATGTTCCTGGAAAAGTTCTTCCCCATGCACGGCTCCCTCTCCAACCAGCCCATGCTGGACCTGCTGTTCGCCATCGCTCTGCCGGCCATTGCCTCGGCCCTGCTCTTCAATGTAGGTGCTTCCTCGGGCGGCACGGACGTCATTGCCCTCATCGTGGAAAAATACACCCACATCCACAGCATCGCCGTAGCCCTTTTCCTCACCGACCTGTTCATGGTGGTGGCGGCCTGCTTCGTCTTTAACCTGTACACGGCACTGTATTCGTTTGTGGGTCTGACCGTGAAATCGCTGGTCATCGACGCCGTGCTGGAGCGGATCAAGATGTGCAAGGCCATCCTCATCATCTGTGACGACAAAGATCCCATCTGTAATTTCGTCATGCGCAAGCTGGTGCGCGGCGCTACCTACACTCCCTGCTTTGGTGCCTACACCGATAAGCCCCATTATATGATCTACACCACCCTCACCAACCGGGAGGCCGGCCAGCTGCAGGAGTTTATCCATAAGGAAAATCTCAACGCGTTCATCTCCATGCTGAGTACCACCGAAGTGTTCGGCAAGGGTTTCAATCATGCGTAAAAGATCAGGGCCCCCGGCATATAGCCGGGGGCCCTGATCTTTTACGGTTTGCCATCTTTATCCATTCTTTTCCGAAATGGATGGAGATTGAAAGACGCGATTTCACAAAACGAGGTTTTGGGCGCATAATAGAAGCAGGAAAAGCGGATTTCCCCGCTTTGTAAGCGATGTTTTTGTGGGAGCGGACAGCGGAGCGGAAACGCGGACGGAAACCAGACATGAGAAAATGGAATATTTCTTGTGCACAAGCGAAATTTTTGCTGTTTCTTAACGAATATTAAGGCTGCGGCTATGATTTCTGTAAGGTTGTAAGGCTATCATAGAATCATCAAGGGCGGCCACTGGGCCGCAAGAACGGTATATTAGAAGGTAACACCCACCAAGGAGGAAAAAGCATGGAGATCAAGAAAGCAGCAACTGCTGGCACTCTGGAATCCAGCGATTGCATGGTGACGGTGGAGCCGGGCGAGGGCAAAGTTGATTTCTCCCTCGAGAGCTCTGTCATCAACCAGTACGGCAACCAGCTGCGCAAGGTCGCACTGGAGACGCTGAAGAACCTGGACATTGATAACGTCCGCATCACCATTGTGGACAAGGGCGCGCTGGACTGCACCCTGAAAGCCCGCATTGAGGGCGCGGTGTTCCGTTCCGTCGATCAGTATGAGAATCTGCCCTGGGGAGGTGCCATTCGATGAATAATCCGAACAAGAAGCGCCTGCGCCGCACGATGATGTTCCTCAATGCGCAGAAGCCCGGCCTCATCAAGGACCCTTACATCTATAAGGCCGACTCCCTGATGCTGGACCTCGAGGACGCTGTGGCCGAGAACCAGAAAGATGTTGCCCGTTTCAGCCTGTACCACGCTCTGAAGACCGTGGATTACCGCGGTGCTGAGCGGGTCGTCCGTATCAACGGTCTGGACACTCCCTACTGGCGGGAAGACATCCGTGCCTGCGTGGCTGGCGGCTGCGATTCCATCCGCATCCCCAAGACCGAGCACGCTGAGGATGTCCACCGCGTGGCCCAGGCCATTGCCGAGGACGAGAAGACCTATGGCCGCCCTGAGGGCGAAGTCCTCATCATCGCCGCTCTGGAGTCTGCCCGCGGTGTCATGAACGCTCTGGAGATCTGCGAGAGCGATGAGCGCCTGTTCGGCATCGCTCTGTCCGGCGGCGACTACACCAAGGACCTGCAGACCCACATCACCGGCACCGGCATCGAGCTGATGGGTGCCCGCCAGCAGATGATCATTGCAGCCCGCGCGGCGGGTGTGCAGTGCTTCGATACCGTTTACACCGACCTGAAGGATATGGACGGCTTCCGCAAGGACGTGGAGAACATCCACCTGATGGGCTTCGATGGCAAGTCCATCATCAATCCTCGCCAGATCCCCATTGTCCACGAGATCTTTACTCCCACCCAGAAAGACATCATCTTTGCGGAAAAGGTCGTCAAGGAGATCGATTCCAAGAAAGCTCTGGGCATCGGTGTCTTCACCGTGGACGGCAAGATGATCGACATCGCTTTCTACGATGGCGCAAAGCGCACCATTGATCTGGCCAAGGCTTCCGGCGTGTATAAGGGGGATTTGTAATTATGATCAACGCAGTCGGCAGAGAAATTCCCGAAGAGATCCTGGAGCGCACCGGCAAAGAGGTCTTCCAGGGCAACAATTATAAAGACGGCAAGGCTTTCCAGAAAGCCAGCCCGAAAGTGACTCCCGTGATGCGCAACGACCACGACAAGATGGTCAAAGACATCCACGAGGCCCTCGTCAAGTGCAACGCCCACGACGGCATGACCGTTTCTTTCCACCACCACTTCCGCGAGGGCGACCTCGTGGTCTGCATGGTCATGGAAGAGATCCACAAAATGGGCATCAAGAACGTCACCCTGAGCGCAAGCTCTCTGGGCAAGGCTCATGACGCTCTGGTCCCCATGATCGAGGACGGTACCATCCTGAACATTGAGTCCTCCGGTGTCCGCGGCAAGATCGGCGATGCCATCTCCCACGGCAAGCTCAAGGGTCTGGCTACCATGCGCAGCCACGGCGGCCGTGTCCGCGCTATTGAGACCGGCGAGACCCACGTTGATATCGCATTCATCGGCGCACCTTCCTGCGACGAGTACGGCAACTGCTCCGGCATGGGCGGCAAGACCAACTGCGGCGTGCTGAGCTACGCCTATGTGGACGCCGAGATGGCCGATTACGTTGTGGCTGTCACCGATTGTCTGGTGGCTTACCCCAACTACCCCGCAGAGATCAACCAGACCAAGGTGGATTACGTCTGCGTCGTGGATCAGATCGGTATCCCCGAGAAGATCGCAACGGGTGCAGCCAAGCCCACCACCGACCAGCGCAAGATCCTGATGGCAGAGTACTGCACCCAGGTCGTGGCCAACACCCCCTACTTCAAGGACGGCTTCTCCTATCAGACCGGTGTCGGCGGTGCATCCATCGCTTCCACCATCTCCCTGAGCAAGATCATGGAGGAGAAGAACATCCACATGGGTCTGGGTGTCGGCGGCCTGACCAAGCCCATGTGCGAGCTGCTGGACCGCGGCCTGGCACGCAAGCTGGTGGATACCCAGGACTTTGACCTGGACGCTGTCAATAACGTCCGCACCAACCCCAACCATTTCCCCATCTCTGCGGGCGAGTATGCAAGCCCCATGAATAAGGGCGCGTTCGTCAACAAGCTGGATTACGTCATCCTGGCTTCTCTGGAAGTGGATACCCACTTCAACTGCAACGTTGTGGTTGGTTCCGACGGCATCATCACCGGTGCACAGGGCGGCCATCCCGATACCGCACAGGGTGCAAAGTGCACCATCGTCATCGCTCCGCTGCTGCAGGGCCGTATCCCCGCCATCTGCACCGACGTGACCACCGTCACCACCCCGGGCGAGAGCGTGGACATCGTTGTCACCGATTACGGCGTGGCGGTCAACCCCCGCCGTCCCGACCTGCTCAAGGCTCTGCAGGAGGCTGACTGCGTGCCCCTGAAGACCATCGAGGAGCTGCGTGACATCGCTTACTCCATCGTCGGCGAGCCGGACAAGGTCCAGTTCGGTGACCGTGTGGTCGGTATCATTGAAGCACGCGACGGCACCATCATGGACGTTGTGCGCGAAGTCAAGCCTTTCTCTTTCCGCGAAGATTGAGTGTTCCCGCTCAGCGGTTCTTCTGCGGCCTGCCAACCGCAGCTTTCGGAATTGATTCACGGAAATTCCTTTCGCTCTTCTTCAACCCGCTGAGCAACTCAGACACACAATTTCATGCGATTCTCCTTTTAATGGTTTTGTGTTTTATACCGGCATAAAACCAAAAGCCCCCGGCTGCACCGCGCGCAGCCGGGGGCTTTCTATGTTGTGAATGAAAAAATGCCGTGTTTACGGCACAAACCGATATCCGACGCCCCGGATGGTGATGATATGCTGCGGGGTACGGGCGTTGTCCTCAATCTTGCTGCGCAGGCGGTTGATGTACACCATGATGGCATTGTCGTCTACGGCGATCAGGTTGCCCCAGATCTGCTCGTAGATCATGTCTTTGGTAAACACCTGCTGCGGGTGCCGGACAAAGAGCAGCAGGAGGGAGCGCTCTTTTTCGGAGAGGTTCAGCTCCACATTGTTCTTGTAAAACCGCATGGTGGTGGTGTCGCAGAGGAACGGCCCGCAGCTGATCTGCTGGCTGTTCTCCTGAGAGAAGCTCTTGCTCCGGCGGATGAGGGCTTTGACCTTGGCCCCTAAGATCTGCGGGCGGAACGGCTTGGTGACATAATCGTCAGCACCCAGCGAGAGGCCGTACATGAAATCGTAATCCTCGTTGCGGCCGCTGATGATGATGACCGGGGTGGTGACGCCGTTGCGGCGGATGGTCTGGATGACATCAAAGCCCTCCATATCGCCCAGGGTGATGTCCATTAAGATCATATCCAGCGTGTTGCTCTGCCGCGCGATGAGGTCCAGCGCCGCCGCGCCGCTGTTCACCACAAGGGGCTCCATCTCGTTGCTGACCATTACTTTGGATAAAAGTTTGCAAATTGCCGGATCATCGTCTACAATAAGAACATGGTAAGACATGGTTGCTTCACCGTACTTCCTCTGACCAAAACCGTCGAAAATTGACACCTGAAATTGATACTTAATTAAAAGTATAACATTTTTAGCCGGGAAGAGCAAGCACCTGCCCGGATGAAAGGAGAAACCGCCATGAAACCGAACAAGCCGAACGCGCAGGAAAAGCGCTCCCCCCTGGAAACGCTCCGCACCCTCTGGGTGCCAATGGCTGTGGGAGCCGTTCTTCTGGTCATGCTGGCCATTGTGGCAAATCTGGTCTGGAAGGATTACAGCACGGCCCTGATGGAAAGCCAGACCCGCCAGATGGAGCTGGTGGTGCAGAGCCTGGCCGACAGCATTGAGTTTTCGCTGGAGGAGTACCTCGACCGCCTGGACTCCGCGGTTGCCAAGGTGGAAGCAAACCCGGACTATAAGCCCACGCTGGCCCCCAGCGATACCCTGAGTGATCTCTGGCTGGAGGACAACGATGGCAACATCGTTTACAGCTGCTACGGCATTACCGCCCTGAGCGATGTTCTCATTACCCGGTCAGAGGGCGTTTCTTACTGGCAGTACCACCGGGGCGATACCCATTATCTGGTGCTGAAAAAAGCGGCGGGGGAGCAGAGCGTCTGCCTGGTGGTGGATTCTACCACCCTCTACAAGCAGCTGGTCTCGGACATCCGGGTGGGCACCAACGGCTATGTGATGATCAAAAATGCCAATGACATGGTGGTCATGCACCCGGAATCGGCCCAGTGGGGCATCCGGGTGGTGGATGGCCGCCAGAAGCTCTATGCCTACAAAGATCTGGACCTGACCAGCCTGAGCGAGCTGCTCAAGGCCCAGCGGACACAGGACTCCGGCATCCGGGATTATTACTCCTACTGGTGGACCGACCCCAAACTGCCCCGGGTGCATAAGATCAGCGCGTTCCGGCATCTGGATGTGGGGAGTAGCTTCTGGATCGTCAGCGCCGTGGTGGATTACGACGATCTCTACCAGCCGGTGCGGGACAGCTTTTTGAAGATGGCGCTCATGTTCAGCGCCGTTGCGGTGGTTCTGGTGCTGTTTACCGGGATGATATTCCGTCTGCAGTGGAAGAACCAGCGCAGCGTGACCAAAATCAACGACCTGCAGGAGGTCAACGAGGCGCTGGAAGAGCTGCAGAAGAGCCGGGAGTCTCTGGCGCACGACCAGCGGCTCCAGCTCATGGGCACCCTGACGGGCGGCATCGCCCACGAGTTCAACAACTTCCTCACCCCCATCACGGGCTATGCCGACCTCATTATGGCCGACGCCGACCCCGAGAGTGAAATTTATGACAACGCCCGGGAGATCAGTGAAGCTGCCGAAAAGGCCCGGGACGTGGTGAAGCAAATTTCTTCCATGAGTCGGAAGAACGTGGAAACGGTCTATGACGCGGTGCCCGTGGAAAGCCTCATCGAGCACACCTGCAAGCTGGTGGAGACCAACTGCCCCAAACAGGTGCGGCTGCGGCAGGAGCTGGAGCTGCACGGCGAAAACGTGCTGGGCAACAGCACCCAGCTGCAGCAGGTGCTGCTGAATATCTGCATCAACGGCATCCACGCCATCGGCGTGGGGGAGGGCAGCCTGACCCTGCGGGCAAAAGCTGTCCCCCGGGAGGAGTTGGCGGCCCGGATCCCCGAGGAAAAGATCTCGGACGACTGGCAGAGCTATGTTCGCGTCAGTGTCACGGACACCGGCTGCGGTATGGATAAAGACACGCTGGCCCGCATCTTTGAGCCGTTCTTCACCACCAAAAAGCAGGGCGAGGGCACCGGCCTGGGCTTGGCATTGGCGGAGCAGATCATCAGCACCCATCGGGGCCATATCCTGGCCGAGAGCACCCTTGGCCAGGGGACAACCTTCTATATCTACCTGCCCGTGCTGGAGCGGCAGCGCGCCCTGGAACAGGTGCAGTGGGGCGTGGACCACAAGCTGCGCATCCTGGCGGCCGACGACAACAAGAAAGTGCTCAATTTGCTGGAGAAAGATTTCGGTCGTTTTGGCTTGGAAGTGCTCACCTGTTCCCGCCGGGGCGAGGTACGCACCCTGCTGGAGACCCAGCCTTTTGACGCCCTGGCCATCGACGAGAGACTGACCGGCGGCAGCGGCGTGGAGTTCTGCATGTCCATTCAGGGCAAGTACCCGGCTCTGACCCGCATCGTGATGACCAGCAGCCCCACCCGTGAGATCGTGGATGCCCGCCGCCATGGCGTGATCGACGGTTACACCCTGAAGCCGGTCTCCGCCGCCACCCTGCTGGAAGAAATTCGTGCCTGCAGGCGGAGCGAGAAGCAGAAATAATTGTATACAAGTAAGCATACAGACTCTTACAGGATATTAAGTCCTTTCTTAACAAACCGTAATGGACGGCACTTTGGCGTGTAAGTTTACAGGGCTATACTGGAACCATCGAAAGAGGGAATGGAAGTCCAGTAGAAACTGGAATGCCTTCCCAGATACGGAAAAAGGAAAGGAAGTTAACCAACATGAGTGATACGATCCTCGCTCTGCTCGGCTTTGCAACGGTGATTGCGGTCATCGTTCTGCTGCTGCGCAATGTCACGGTCCCTGCACTGGCTTTCGTCAGTGTCTCGACCATCACGGCTGCCATTCTGGTGGCAACCGGTGCGTTCACCCTCGATGAGATGGCAGGCTTTATCAAGGAGGGCGTGAAAGGCGTCCATGGTACCGCGATCCTGTTCATCTTCTCGGTCCTGTTCTTCGGCGTTATGACCGACGCCGGAATGTTCGACAAGATCATCGGCGCGCTGATGAAAAAGGTCGGCAACAATGTGATCGGCGTTACCCTGATGACCTGCCTGATCGCCATTATCGGCCATCTGGACGGCGGCGGTGCATCCACGTTCCTCATCACCATCCCCGCCATGCTGCCGGTCTACAAGCGCCTGCACATGCGCCGTGAGACCCTGCTGCTGATCTGCGTTACGTCGATGGGTGTCATGAACCTGTTGCCCTGGGGCGGCCCGACCATGCGTGCCGCCAGTGTTCTGGGCGTTGAGCCCAATGACCTGTGGAGTCAGATCGTTCCGATGCAGGTCGTCGGCCTGGTCCTTGCCGTCGGCACTGCCATCTTCTGGGGCTTCCAGGAGAAGAAGCGCATTGCCAAGCTGGGCGATGCTGCCGTAGAGGATGCCGGCAAGTACGATGATTCGGATAGCGAAGAGAAGAACAATGAGCTGGCTCGCCCGAAGAACTTTATCTTCAATGTGATCCTGACCCTGGCCGTCATCATCGTCCTGGTCATGGATATCTTCCCCTCTTACTATGTCTTTATGGTTGGCTGCGCTCTGGGCATTCTGGTCAACTACCGCGGCAAGAAGCTGCAGAACTCCATCATCAAGAGCCATGCGGCTTCCGGCCTGACCATGGCCTCCACCATTATGTGTGCCGGCGTCTTCCTCGGTGTCCTGAGCAAGAGCGGCATCATGGAGAAAATGGCCATCATGATGGCCAGCGTCATCCCGGCTCCCATGGGCAAGTTCCTGCCGATCATCATCGGCGTCCTGAGCGTGCCTCTGGCTCTGCTGTTCGATACCGACTCTTACTTCTACGGTCTGCTGCCCGTCCTGATCAGTGTTGGCAACCAGTTCGGCGTCAACCCGGCTCACATTGCCATCGCCATGGTCGTCTGCCGCAACTGCGCCACCTTCATCAGCCCGGTGGCTCCCGCTACCTATCTGGGCATTGGTCTGGCCGGTGTCGAGATCAAGGATCACATCAAGTACTGCTTTGGCTGGCAGTGGGGCGTGTCCCTCATCTGCCTGGTCGCGGGCCTGATCCTCGGCGTTATCACTTTCTAAGTTTCCCATTCCGCCGCTCGGCCGCTTCCCGCAAGGGCAGCCCGGGCGGCTTTTTTGAAAAATCCCGATCCCCATTCTGAATCCCTCAAAGGAGGCTGCTGCAATGAACCAAACCTCTGTCTGCACCGCGGCCGACGCCATCTATCGTCTGGCGGCGGGCAACCTCAAATATCTCAATGCGGAAAGCGGTAACGGCGATATCTCCCGCCGCGTCCGGCTGGCCACCTGGGCGAAAGGTCAGTCCCCCTACGCCATCATCGTCACCTGCTCGGACTCCCGGGTCATCCCGGAGAGCATCTTCTCAGCCGGCATCGGGGAGCTGTTCGTCATCCGGCTGGCGGGCAATGTGATTGACGACCACCAGCTGGGCAGCATCGAGTACGCGGCCGGGCACCTGGGCTGCCGGTTGGTGGTGGTGCTGGGCCACACCCACTGCGGCGCGGTGGATGCCGCCATCCATCACGAGCCGGAGGGATATATCAAGTACATCACCGATGAGATCAAAAAAGCCATCGGTGACGAAAAAGACCCCTATAAGGCCAGCTGCATGAACGTGCGGCACAGTGTGCAGGAGATCGAGAAGAGCCTGTGCATCCACCACATCGAGGAGGAAACGGGTCTGCGGGTGGTCGGTGCGATGTATCACATCGAAGACGGCAGTGTGGAATTCTTGTAAAATTTAGATCATTGCGGCAAAAACGGGCCATTTCCTGCGGGAAATGGCCTGTTTTCTTTTGACAATGCCCGCTGGACAGGCTATACTAACTCTGAATGAAATCGACCGGAAACGGAGGAGATACAAGATGGTACAGGTAGACCTCATCACAGGCTTTCTGGGAGCGGGCAAAACAACATTCCTGCGGCGGTACGCGGCATATCTGGCCGGGCAGGGGGAACGTGTCTGCATCCTGGAAAACGATTTTGGCGCGGTGAATGTGGACGCCATGCTGGTACAGGACCTGCTGGAACTGGGGTGCGAGATCGAGACGATCAGCGGCGGGTGTGACTGTGACACCCACCAGCGCCGGATGCGCACCAAGCTCATCTCCATGGCCATGCGGGGGTTTACCCGGGTGCTGGTGGAGCCCAGCGGCATTTTTGATGTGGACGAGTTTTTTGACGTGCTGCGGGATGACCCGCTGGACCGCTGGTATCAGCTGGGAAATGTGATCGCCATTGTGGACGCTCTGCTGCCGGAACAGCTCTCGCCGCAGGCGGATTATGTCCTGGCCTCCGAGTGCGCCAACGCGGGCCTTGTGCTGCTGAGCCGCGGCCAGCTGGCCAAACCCGGCCAGTGTGAAGCGGCCGTGGCCCACCTGAAACGGGCACTGAAAGCCTGCAAGTGCAGCCGGGTGTTCCGGCCGGAGGAGATCCTGGCGAAAGACTGGGCCGCCCTCACGGAAGCGGACATGACCCGGATCGCCCGCTGCGGGATGCGGCAGGCCAGCTGTGAAAAGCTGCATTTTGAGGAGCACGAGGCCTTTTCCTCGGCCTATTTTCTGGAGCTGGGGCTGCCCCGTGCCCGGCTGGAACGGAACATCCCCGGCCTGTTCACCGACCCGGCCTGCGGGCGGGTGCTGCGGGTGAAAGGCTTTGTGGAGGAAAACGGCCAGTGGGTGGAGCTGAATGCCACCGCCAACGGCCTGACGGCAAGCCCGCTGGCACAGGGCCAGCAGGTGCTCATCGTGATCGGCGAGGGGCTGGACAAGGCAGCGATCGAGCAGAAACTGCGAAACTGAATTTTTTGCAGCGGACAGGCAAAGAAAGTGGGGAAAGAATTTGCTTCTTTGCGGTACCTGGCGTATAATGGAACCAACAAAACAAGGGAGGAAGACCCCCATGAATAGTACGCTCCTGCAAAAGCCCTCGACCCGCCGGGTGATCGGGATGGTCGTCGGCATCGTCATCATTGGACTGGGCATCGCCCTGTTCAAGCAGTCGCACCTCGGCAACGATTCCATCAGCGCTCTGAACATGCGTCTGGCAGAGCTCTTTGGCATCTCGCTGGGAGTGCAGAATATTGCCGCCAATCTCCTGATGTTCGCCATTGAGATCTGGGTGGGGCGGCAGTACATCGGCCTTGGCACATTCGTCAACGGCATCTGCATCGGTTTCATCGTCACCGCGTTCTATGACCCCATTGCAGCGTTTTTCGGCCCGGCGGCGTCTTTGCCGGAGCAGCTGCTTTGGGTGGCGGCAGCGGTCATCGTTACCGCGTTGGGGGCTTCGCTCTACCAGACGGCAGACCTTGGCATCGCCCCTTACGACGCGCTGGCGCTGGAGCTGCGGGACCACACGCCCGTGCCCTATTTTGGCTGCCGTGTCTTCACGGACGCGGTCTGCGCGCTGGCCTGCTGGATGCTGGGCGGCCTGGTAGGGCTGGGCACGCTGATCTGCGCGTTCTGCCTGGGGCCGGTCATCCAGTTTTTCAACGGGCATTTTTCGGAAAAAGTGCTGCGGTATCAGCCGCAGAAAACCTGAGCATCGGACCTGCATCGTCACGGGAATGAGGTGCAGGCGGCCCTGCGGCAGTGCGGGAAGACGCCGTAGGAGGACTCTCCCAAGGGGGAATAGCGAATGGCGGAAATGGAACATTTACCAAATTTTCAGAAAGACAATTACATCCACCCCAAAGCTGCATGGGATAAACTGCGGATGGCAGGCGCGCGGCGGCAGAATGTTTACCTTTACGCGGCCACGGGCTATGGCAAGACGGAGCTGCTCCACCGCTATCTGCGGCGGCGCAGGCATATCTGGCTCAGCGGCGAGGGCCTGACCGTGGAGACTCTGCAGGAGATCGCGCTGCCGGCAGAAGCCACCATGGTCATCGACGACCTGGCCCGGGTGCTGGACCCGGCTGTCCGGCGGGAGATCGTGTCCATGCTGGATCAGCCGGGGGGGGGTGTGGCTCGTTCTGGCGGGCCGCTGCCCGCTGCCCAGCTGGCTGACACGGCCCTATGTCAATGGCCGTCTCAGTGTCATCCCGGAGGAAGACCTGAGGCTTTCCGAGAAGGAGATTGCCCAGCTGTACCTTTCGTGGGGCGTTCAGCTGCCCCGGAACCTGCTGGAAAAGCGGATCATCCCGCTGGTAGAGGGCAACCCGTTGGGGGCCCGGCTGCTGGCTATGGAGATGAGCCAGGGCTCCAGCTATACGGAGGAGCTGATGAATGACCTGACCCGGAAGTTTTACGAGTACCTCAATCAGGCCATTTACAGCGAGTGGCCGGAAGAGATCCGGGAGATGATGATGCAGCTTTCGCTGCTGGAGCATTTTACCATCCAGCAGGCGGAAGAGATGACCGGGCGGAGCGATGTGAACCGCCTGCTGGCCCAGGCTGCCGAGACGGGCAACCTGTTCAGCATCAAAGACGGCGGTTACACCCTGCGGCCCGCCGTCATCAACAGCATGAAGCTGCGGATGGAGACGGCCTGCGATCGGATGCGGAAAAATGAGCTGCTCCGCCGTGCAGGCACCATCTGCGAAAAAGAGGGCAACATCCCCCGGGCACTGAAGCTGTATCAGGACGGCCAGTGCGAGAAAGAGATCCACGCCCTCCTCATCGACAACGCCCGCCGCTACCCCGGCGGTGGCTATTACTATGAGCTGACGCCCGCCTATCTGGCCCTGCCGGAGGAGGAAGTACGCTCCTCGCCCGACCTGATCGCGGCGCGGAGTATGCTCTACTCGTTGGCGCTGAATGCCACGGAGAGCGAGCGCTGGTATGCCGTGCTGCAGGAATATGCCGCGGGCCACCCGGACCCGGAGGAGCACCGCCTGGCTGAGAGCTGGCTGGTCTATCTGGACATCAGCCTGCCCCACCGGGGCAGCACCAACCTCATCGAGGTACTGGACGAGGCTGCCCGGAAGATCCAAACCGAGCGTCTGGTGATGCCGGAGTTCTCGGTGACGGGCGGCCAGCCCTCCGTCATCAATGGCAGCAAGGACTTCTGCGATTGGACGCGGGATGATCAGACCATGGCGTTCCAGTTGGAAAAGCATGTGGGCGAGGTACTGGGCCCCTACTCCAAGGGGCTGGTGTCCATTGGCCTGGCGGAGAGCCTGTTTGAAAAGGGCGGCAATATCTACAAGGTGCTGGAGCTTGCCAACCGGGGCCTGATGGAGACCATGAATGGCGGCAAGTTTGAGCTGCAGTTTGTGGGCGCGGCGCTGGTGGCCCGGGTGTATCTGGTCACCGGCCATCCGGGCGACTCGGTCAAGACACTGGAAGAGATAGAGACCCGCGCCCAGCAGCGTGGTGTCCGCCGCGTGGTGCGGAACGTGCGGGCCATGCAGAGCCGGATCAAGCTCTGGCAGGGCCGGGTAGAGGACGCGGTCCGCTGGATGGAGAACGAGCCCCAGAACGAGACCCATTTCAATGTGCTGGAACGGTACTGCTACAATACCTTTGCCCGGGTGTACATGGCGCAGCAACGGTATGATAAAGCCGCGCAGATCCTGATGCGGCTGCGCAGCTATGCCAATATGGAAAAGCGGCCCTGGCTCCAGATGGAGGGCGACCTGCTGGAATCCATTATCCGTTACCGCACCGGGAACCCGCTGTGGAAAACGGAGCTGACCCAGGTGCTCCGCCGGGCCGAAAGCTACCACTTTGTCCGGCTGTTCTGCCGGGAGGGCGCGGCGCTGCTGCCCCTGCTGCAGGAGCTTGGCTGCCCGGAGGGCGTGGACGAGGCCTATTGGCAGGAAGTGCTGGGCAAGACCCGCGCCATGGCCGAGGCTTATCCGCTCTACCTGAGCACCAATGCCCCGGCGGCACTGCCGGGCGCGGTGCAGCTGAGTGAGCGGGCCCTGCAGGTGCTGCGGCTACAGGATCGGGGCCTGACCCGGTCTGAGATCGCCCGGCAACTCCAGCTCAGTGAGCGGAGCGTCAAATACCAGTGCGAGCAGGCCTACCACAAACTGGGTACCAGCAACAAGGTGGAAGCCCTTGCCGCCGCGCGGAAATTAAATCTCTTAAATTAAATCTCTTATAAAAATAAGAAAGCAGCGGCTCGGAGAAATGCCTCTCCGGGCCGCTGCTGTTTGCGTAAAAAATTACTTTTCAAATTTGAACAGGGGAGCGCCTGCGGCCACGATGCCGCCGCCCACGATCTGCATTTCGGGCAGGTCGTCCGCGTTGGTCACGATGAGAGCCGTGGCCGTGGGGTGGCCCGCTGCACGGATGGCGTCCAGGTCGATCTTGAGCAGCGGGGTGCCGGCTTTGACTTTCTGGTCTACCTTGACCTGTGCCTCAAAGCTCTTGCCCTGCATCTCCACGGTGTCCATGCCCACATGGATGAGAACCTCAATGCCGTCATCGCTCATCAGGCCAACGGCGTGCAGGGTGTCTGCAATGGTGGTCACGGTGCCGTCAAAGGGGGCGTAGACCATATCGCCGGTGGGCTCCAGGCCGCAGCCGGGGCCCAGGATGGCAGTGGCAAACGTTTCATCGGGCAGCTGCTCCAGCGGGATCACCGTGCTGTCGATGGGGGCCAGAACGGTCATCTTCTGGCCGGAAAATTTGGTGGCAGCAGCCTTGCTGCCAAAGATCTTGTCAAAAAAGCCCATGGGTATCTTACCTTCCTTTCAAAATTCAAGATACCATACCAGGAGGGAAAATGCAAGCAACAACCTGTACAAAGACAGGCCGCTGTTTTTGGCAGTTACAGCAGGGCCAGCAACTGCCGCACTTCCTCCATCCGGGTAGCCCAGCTGGTGGCGATCCGCATCACCGTGTGGGTGTCGTCGTATTTTTCCCAGAAGCCGAACTTTGCCTTGCCCTCCAGCGCTTCCAGCTGGGCGTTGGGGAAGACCACGAAGATCTGGTTGGTGGGGGAGTCCATGAAGAACTGGTAGCCTTTTTCCGCCAGACCCTTTTTCAGCACGGCGGCCGTCTCAATGGCGTTTTTGCTGATCTCGGTGTACAGGCCGTCGGTGAAGAGCACGTCGAACTGCAGACCCATCAGGCGGCCCTTGGCCAGCAGAGCGCCCTGCTGCTTGACCATGGTCATAAAGTGGGCGGGAGCGCCGTGGGGAAAGACAACAGCCTCGCCGCAGAGGGCACCTACCTTGGTGCCGCCGATGTAGAACACGTCGGTCAGGCGGGCAATGTCAGCCAGCGTGACATCGGTGCCCTCGCTGACCAGACCGTAGCCCAGCCGGGCACCGTCCATGAACAGGGGCATGTGGTAGGTGTGGCAGACGGCGGAAAGCGCTTCCAGCTCTGCCTTGGTGTACAGGGTGCCGTACTCCGAGGGGTGGGAGATGTAGACCATGCCGGGGAAGACGAGGTGGTCCATGTTGGCGTCGGCGTAGAATGTTCTGCAGAAATTCTCCACATCCTTGGCGGCCACTTTGCCGTTGGTGTGGGGCAGGCTGAGCACCTTGTGGCCCGTGAACTCGATGGCACCGGCCTCATGGGCGGCTACATGGCCGGTGGTGGCAGCCAGCACGCCCTCCCAGCGGTGGAGCATGGAGCCGATGACCACGGCGTTGGCCTGAGTGCCGCCGGAGATGAAGAAGACATCCGCCTCCGGGCAGGCGCAGGCCGCGCGGATCTTCTCTTTGGCGCTGGCACAATAGGGGTCGGTGCCGTAACCGGAAACTTTTTCAAAGTTGGTCTCTACCAATTTCTGCAAAATGGCCGGGTTGGCACCCTCACAGTAGTCGTTTTCAAAGTATAGCATCAGAGCTTTCCCTCCACAAATCAAGATAACCTAATAGTATCCCTAAATGAAAAGGGTGTCAAGCTAAGAAGATTTACTGCATCTTAAATGAGAATGTGGTATACTTTTCTGGTGAAGGAAACTCGGACGAGGAGGGACTGCGGGTGAAAGGAAAATTCCCATGGAAAGACATGCTCGTGTTGGGCGGTGCACTTGCGGCAGCGATTGCGGGCGTGGCGGCCATTCAGGCGGTCAGCGGCCGGATCGACGGCGTGGCATCCATGGTCTTTGTACTAGCTGCTTTTTTCGTCTCAATGTATACGGAGGGCTATCTCTGGGGCGTGGCGGCGTCGGTCATCGGAATGCTGGCGGTCAACTTTGCGTTCCGCTCGCCCTATTTTGCATTTAATTTCACTCTGCCGGAAAACCTGTTCTCGGGTGCCGTGATGCTGGTGGTGTCCATCATGACCAGCACCCTGACCACCCGCGTCAAAAAACAGGAGCAGCTGCGGATGGAGAGCGAGACGGAAAAGATGCGGGCGAACCTCTTGCGGGCCGTCTCCCACGACCTGCGCACCCCGCTGACGTCCATTTACGGGGCCTGCTCCACGGTGATCGAAAACTACGACTCCCTGGGCCGGGAGCAGAAGCTGAAGCTTCTGGGCGAGGTCTGCGAGGATGCCCAGTGGTTGAACCGGATGGTGGAGAATCTGCTGTCCGTCACCCGTATCGACAGCGAAAAGGTCTCGGTGAAAAAGACCCCCACGGTGCTGGAAGAACTCATTGACACCGTGCTGGTCAAATTCAAAAAGACGCACCCGGGGGTGAACATCCATGTGGAGCTGCCGGATGATTTCATCGTCATTCCCATGGACTCCATGCTCATCCGGCAGGTGCTGACCAATCTTTTGGAAAACGCTGTTCTCCACGCGGAGGGGATGACAAAGCTCACCCTCCGGGTGTTCACGCTGGGCAACCGGGCGGTGTTTGAGGTAGCGGACAACGGCTGCGGCATCCCGAAAGAGCGTCTGCGCACCCTGTTTACCGGGACGCTGCCCTCGGAGAGCGAGGCCGACAGCGGCAAGCACGGCATGGGCATTGGCCTTTCGGTCTGTGCTGCCATCATCAAGGCCCATGGCGGTGAGATCAAAGCCGAAAGCAAACCCGGTGAGGGCACGACCATTCGGTTCTGGTTAGAGACAGAAGAAATCGAGACGGAGGAGACCGAAGATGAGCAATAATAAATTCAAGGTCCTTGTGGTGGAAGATGAGGCCAATATCTGCAGCTTCATTGAGACGCTGTTGGAGACCAATGGCTATCAGGCGCTGGTGGCACAGACCTGTGCCATGGGGCTGACCCTGTTTGCCTCTCACAACCCCGACCTCGTGATCCTGGATCTGGGTCTGCCCGACCGGGACGGTCTGGAGCTGATCCGCACCGTGCGCCAGAAGTACATGACTCCGATCGTGGTGCTTTCGGCCCGCACCACGGAGCAGGATAAGATCGAGGCGCTGGACCTGGGGGCCAACGATTATGTTACCAAGCCCTTTGGCACCGGCGAGCTGCTGGCACGTGTCCGGGCCGCCCTGCGGGTCAACCGCTACAGTACGGCGGGCAGCCTGCCCACCGGGACGTTTACGGCACAGGACCTGGAGATCAACTATGAGCGCCGTAAGGTGTTTGTGGCCGGGCAGGAGATCAAGCTGACCCAGACCGAGTACAACATTGTGGCGTTCCTCTCCGAGCACGCGGGCCGTGTGATGACCTATGCCGCCATTGTCCGGGCCATCTGGGGCGATACTGACTGCGGCAGCACCAAGAAATTGCAGGTCAACATGGCCAACATCCGCAAAAAGCTGGGCAGCCGCCCGGGCAGCAACAATTATATCCTCAATGAGCTGGGCGTCGGCTACCGGATGATCGACGAAGACGGTGACAGCAAACCGCTGGACCTTGCCGCGGAAGAGCACTGAGGATCCATGGTGCACAAAAGAACGGAAAAGCAGAAATGAATGCTCCCCGCCGTGGCCGGAAATTCCGCCTGCGGCGGGGATTTTTGCCGCAGATACGCTGGATAAAAATAGGTAGAACTTTTTTGGAGAAAATGCTTGACATTTTTGGAATCCATGGTATAATTATCAACGTTCCGAGCCGAACAGCTCACGAACAAAAACAAAATAAGCGGATATGGCGGAATTGGCAGACGCGTTAGATTCAGGTTCTAATCGGGGCAACTCGGTGGAGGTTCAAGTCCTCTTATCCGCACTTTAGAGACAGCTTTCCAAAAAGGCTGTCTCTTTTCTTTTGCAGTAGTCCTTTTGGAAACACTCTACAGCGGATAAGAGGACTTGAACAGCACGGCCACGCCGCAGGCGGGGCAACCAACAGCCCAGTGGGCTGTTGGTTAGTGCGCGGTTCCTAGAGATTTAGGAATGTCTAACAAGAGGACTGCCGTGAAGTGCGGATAAGAGGACTTGAACAGGGCGGCGGCATTTATGCCGCAACCAAAGCCCCAGTGGGGCTTTGGTTAGCCCGTGGTTGGTGGAGTCTAGGAACGTCTACCGGGAGGACTGCCGTGAAGTGCGGATAAGAGGACTTGCAGCGGAGCCGACCGCCGCCTGCGGCGGGTACAGGGAGGCGAGGCTGGGGCCGCGCTCCGATTTTTCAAAGCCCACTCAAGGGCTGTAGAAAAATCGGTAAGCGCAACCCGGAACAGCACGGCCACGCCGCAGGCGGGGCAACCAACAGCCCAGTGGGTTGTTGGTTAGTGCGCGGTTCCTAGAGATTTAGGAACGTCTACCGGGAGGACTACCGTGAAGTGCGGATAAGAGGACTTGCAGATCAGATCACCAGCGATCAAGTGGTTTACCACTGATTGAAATGCACCCGGTCGGCCTCGTAGCGGCTTGCACGCGGAGCGGTAATGTCCGCTTCCGGGTAGCCAAGGGCGATGATGGAGTGGGGCACGATGGCCTCCGGCAGAGCGAAGAGCTTTTTCTGGGCCTCCACCCGGTCCATCTGAGGCCAAGTGCCCAGCCAGACTGCACCAAGCCCCAGCTCCTGCGCCGCAAGGCAGATGTTCTGGGCGGCAATGGCACCGTCAATGACCCAGTAATCCTTTGCGAAGCGGAATGCCCGGTCAAGGTCGCCGCAGACCAGGATTCCGGCGGCGGCTTTCCGCAGCGGCTCGGCCGGGCGGCCGTTGGCGTCTGCCATCTGTGCCAGCTTTTCCGGGTCGGTCACCACCACGAAAGACCAATCCTGTGCATTGACGCAGCTCGGCCCGCTCATGGCGGCTTCCAGCAGCTGATGCAGCTTTTTGCTTTCGATGGACTGATCCGTAAATTCCCGGCAGCTGCGCCGGGTGAGAATGGTATCCAGAGTGTTCATCAATCAGTGCCTCCTGTGTAGGTTTGGGCTTAGTATAGCACAGCGGTTTGAAAATTTCATGTGCGATTTCGCTTGCAATTCAGAAAAGAACTCGGTAGGATCCATTCCGAACCAAATCCAAAAAAGGGGCTGTTTTGCAACAGCCCCATGACGTTCCATTGCCAAAATGCATCCGGATCAATCCAGAACAAAAGGGCCCGCCCTCTCATCGAATGATGAAAAAGGCGGGCCCTTTCAAAATCAGGGATTCTGGTTTGTTACACGCTTCCAGCTGCGGACGGCTTTCCAGCGGGTGACGGATTTTTCAGGCTTGAACAGATCAGCGCTCTTGGGGGTCATCAGGCCCGTTTCCACGGCCCACTGGGCGGCCTGCGCGGTGTCGGGGTCGGTGATGTCCGTAAAGGCGGGCTGTGCGGCAGGGGCGGGGCGGCCGGCCGTGTTCCACAGCAGAAGGGCAAGCTCGGCGCGGGTCTTGGGCATGACGAAATCCGCCGGGAGCCAGTGCTCCTGATAGAGGCTCATGCCCAGGTCGTAGGCCTGCCAGGCTACCAGAGCGGTGGCGGCAGTGCCCAGTGTGACGCCTAGGATGACCGAGGCGGTATCGGAGCCCTCTTCCTCCTGCATCCGGGGGGTGGCCTCGATGCTCAGAGGCTCGGCGGGCATGGTAAAGGCGAACTCTTCCAGTGTCCGGCCGGTTTCAAATTTCTCCGCGTCATCGGCGTTCAGCGCGCCGTTCAGGATGGTCCAGCGGTCAAACACCATGCCGGAGGGCATCCGGTCGGGGTCGGCTACCAGCCGGACGGAGGCGTCCTTTTCCAGCTGGAGAGAGGTATCGCCTGCGGAGGCGGTGACGTCCACTCCGTCCACATACACGAACGCGCCGGAGACGTTCAGCTCATAGGTATCCGGAAGGACAGGCGCATTCTTTTCCCACTTGGCAACCAGCTCCAGCACATTGGGGGCATTGGTGGTGTCGGCGTCAAAATCAAATTTTTCATCGCCGTTGTACCAGCCTGCAAAGGTGTGGTTTTCTTTGGAGGGATCAGCGGGTGCCGTAAACTTTCCGCCGCGGTCAATGGTCTGGGTGGAAATGCTTTCGCCGTTGTCCGGGTCAAAGGTAGCTTCCAGCTTGTTGCAGACGAGGGGGTTATTGAGAAGTTGATCCTTTCCGGTAATCTTATCCCACCGCGTTTTGGAACCGGAATAGGTTACAGTCATCGAGCTCGGACAGCCAGCAAAAGCATCAGTTTCAATCAAAGTGACAGAGACCGGAATACGGATGGTTTCGAGATTTCTGCAATGGTAAAAAGCATAAGATTGAATCGAAGGAACAGAATCTGGAATGTGAATCGTGGTCAACTGAGAGCAGCCGGAAAAAAGAGACCCTGAAATAAAGCTCAGAGAGGATGGGAGAGTGATACTTTTCAAACTTGTACAATGCGCAAAGGCGGAGAAACCAATATACGTAACAGAATTAGGAATTGAAATATTTGTTAATTGGGAACAAAATCCAAAAGCATTATCGTCAATCGAAGTGACAGAATCTGGAATAGTAACACTGGTAACAGCGGAGTTAAAGAAAGCAGCATGTTCAATCGCCGTGACGGGTTTGCCTTTGTAGCGGCTGGGGATGGTGACATCCGCAGCAGTGCCATTGTAACGGGTTACGATGACGGCAGTGTTGTTAAGTATAAAATCAAAATCGAAAAGCTGCTCATTGGCAGCGTCTTGGACGGCTGGGTTGCCGCTTTGAATCGTTAGATTACTCCAGTCACCTGCGTAATTTACGCTGGTGAGATTTGTGCAGCCCGCAAAGGCGTTGCTGCCGATTTCCGTGACGTTGGCCGGGATGGTCACACTGGTGATGGTGGTGTTATCTTGAAATGCATCTTCCCCGATTTTTGTGACAGGCCAACTGTTGATTGTGCTGGGGAGGATGACGGTGCTTTCCGTGCCAGTGTACTTTGTAATGGTAACTGTTTTTGGGGGAGGGTAAGCATCATCCATGACGAGAATAAACTGTGCCGTATAATCGTCCGTGACAAGGCTGGGACAAGAGTATCCTAAAACGTCCTTGTCCGCGTCATTGTCCGCGTCCTTGTTCGCGGTAATATGGTTCCATTGCGCCAGCGAGCCGTCATAGGAAACTGTTTTCAGGGCACTGCAACCGTTGAAAACATAAGATTGAATGGTTGTCAAAGAGGCCGGAAGTTTGACTTCGGAGAGGTTTCGGCAGTAGCCAAAAGCGCTCTTTTCAATGGTCTTCAAAGAGGCTGGAAAGGTGACCTCAGAAAGTGCGGCGCAACCATAAAAAGTACCATTGGAGAGCGTTTGAAGAGCGCTTGGAAGGGTAATTCTCTCTAGGTTTTGGCAGTGACGAAAGGCCCCATTGCCGATTGTCTCTACAGAATCTGGTATTTTGATCTCTTTGAATTTTGGATACAAATGTTCTGAGCCCCAGAAAGCGTTGCTCCCAATGCTCTTCAATTGGGAACCCTCTGCAAAGGTGACCGTTGTAAGAGCGTTGCAATAGATGAAAGCGTGGCTGCCAATGCTGCGTACCGTGGCCGGGATGAATACGCTGGAAACATTGATGCGCGTGGAAAATGACCCGAACGCAGAGACTCCAATGGCTGTGACCGTATAAGTTTGGCCGCCGCTTGTAACGGTGTCCGGAATATCGATGACGCCATCCGGGGTGCTGTTGTCGTAGTTGGCAACCGTGGCGGTGTGATCCGCATTGAGGGTGTACGTCAGGCCCTGCTCGTCTTTGTTGTCCGTATTGAGGGAGCGGGTAGCAACATGGCGGACGCCTGTGCTCCCGCCACCCTCCGCCAGCGCGGAGACGGGCAGCAGGGTGAAGAATAGGGCCACCGCAAGGAGGGCGCTCAAAAGCCGTAGTCGTGGAGTTCGCATGGTGTAAACCTCTCTTTCCGTGTGCGGGTTCCGTGTGCAGGAAAAATGGAACCGCATCCAATCTTACCCTAATTTTACTGTAAAATGTGTCGGTTTGCAACGAAAAAAACCACGTTGTCATAATATTTGCCGCATTTTAACAAATTGCAAGGGCAAAACTGTACAGAGGATACAAAGAGAGTTCGTTTGCTATAAGCGTATGACGATTTGCGAAAATTTTCCGGTCTGCCAAAGCCTCCCCTACTAGGGGAGGTGGCAATGCGTCAGCATTGACGGAGAGGTTGTACAAAAGCAGCGCCTTGATATAAAGCTACCTCTGCTGTGCCGGATCAGCCCGCAGTGCGTCCACGGTGCGCCAGTACGCGGCTTCCACGGCGGGGAACAGCTTGTCGGCACCGTTCAGCGTGCCGCCGCGCGGGGCCATGGAATCGTAAACCTGCTCAAGCGTCATGACGCAAAACTTCTTTCCGGCTCAGATCAAAGACAGGTCAAATTCTCTTGGGGGGGGGGTAAGGAGCGCTGCTTCCAGTTCGTCCGGGATGCGGGACTGGAGATCGAACAGGCAGCTCAGCAGCAGGGGATTGAACGCCCCGTACTCTCCGTTGAGGATGCGGCGGATGGCTTCCTCGTGGGGGAGGGCGTCCACCCGGCCGTGCATCCCGGTCAGGGTGTCGTAGGCGTCGGCCAGGCCCACCACCTGGGCGGCAATGGGGATGCTCTCGCCCGTCAGGCCGTCGGGGTAGCCGGAACCATCGTACCGCTCGTGGTGCCAGCGGCAGATCTCGGCGGCCGTCTGGAGCAGCGGCTCCTCTTTATAAAAGGCCAGCTCCTCCAGCATTTTGGCACCCAGCACCGGGTGGGTCCGCATGACACGGGCCTCTTCTTCGGTCAGGGGGCCTTTCTTTTTGAGGATGGCGTCATCAAGGACGATCTTGCCGATGTCGTGCAGGGCGGACGCCGTGGTGATGAGGCTCCGCTCGCTGGCAGGCAGAACGTACCGGTCGGTCTTGAGCACCAGCTGCTCCAGCAGCATGGCCGTCAGGGTCTGGATGCGCTGGATGTGCAGGCCGTTCTCGCCGTTGTGCCGCTCCGTGACCTGGCTCAGAATGGCGATCATCAGGCGGTTGTTCTTCTCGCGCTCATAGAACTGCTGGGCCACCATCCTACTCAGGCGGCGCTGCCGGGCGTAGAGCTTGGTAAGATTGGAGACCCGGCGGTGGACGATGCGGGCGTCGAACGGGCGGCGGATGAAATCGGACGCGCCCAGCTCATAGGCCCGGTGAATGACGGTACTGGAGTCCTCACTGGAGACCATGATGACAGGGATATCGTTCAGCAGGTCCTGCCCGGCCATCCGGGACAGAACCTCAAAGCCATCTAAATCCGGCATCACGATATCCAGCAGCACCAGAGAGATCCCGGAGCCGAACTGTTTGAGCAGGCTCATGCACTGGGCACCGTCCGAGGCTTCCAGCAGCTGGAAATCTTTGCCCAGGATCCCGGTCAGGATCTCGCGGTTCATGGGGGAGTCGTCCACGATGAGGACAGTGGGGCGGGGCTGGCTCTGCACGTTGCGCACGTTCTGGGGCTCGTTCTCCGTCACCACCATATTTTTCTGGCGCTTGGCCTGGTACATCCGTTTGTCGGCCAGCTTGACGGCCTCCTCGATGGAGACGCCGGCCGAGAGCACGCCGCCGATGCTGGAGGTGATGCGGAGGCGCTCAAAGCCCGGCACCCGGGCACCGCTCAATTTTTGGTTGATGAGCCGCAGCTTGCGGGCAAAATCATCGGCCGGGATCATCGGCAGGATCAGGAGCAGCTCATCGCCGCCGTAGCGGATGAGCATGTCCGAGGAGCGGATGTTGTGCTGGATGATGGAGGCGACGGCGCACAGGGCCGCGTCGCCTGCTTCATGGCCGAACGTGTCATTGCAGAGCTTGAAATCGTCCAGGTCGATCATGGCGACGCCTGCCGTCAGGAACTTGTGGCGCAGCTCATCCTCATAAAAGCGGCGGTTATACATGCCGGTCAGCGCGTCGGTGTACAGGCGCTTGTCCTCGTGGGAGAGGGCGTCGCTGTCCAGCTCCAGCGGCTGGATCATCTCCATAACATAAGGGGTGCCGTCCACTTCCACATAGCGGGCCGTGGCCTGGTAGATCTGGGAGCCAACATGCTCCAGCTTGGATTTCTGCCCTTTGCAGAGCAGCGCCTCCCGCCCGATGCACCGGGTGCAGGGGTGAGCCTCCCGCCAGGGGGAGTAACAGGGGTCCTCTTCAATGGTCTTCTGGTCCAGCAGGCGGACGATGGGGTAGATCTTGCGGTAGCAGGCCATCTCTTCTTCGGCCTGCCGCATGGTCATCTTGGCAATGGCATTTTCAGACATAACTTTGGCGCCGGCACAAAAACGCTGCCGGGGATTCCTTTCTCGCGGAGGGCTCAAAAACCGCACAGCCCCCATACGGACTTCTCACAATATGATATATAAGGATATCACGTTAAAAGCGTGATTGCAATCAAAAAGATGTCAGGATTTTACAACGTTTCGGAATTTTAGAAAGTTAGCCAGTGTTGCCCGATAAGATCCCGGAGAAATGGGTGCAAAAGTGACCCAAAGAGGCCAAAACTCCTCAAAGATACAACAGAGCCTCTGAATACAAACCGGGAATGAAATGAAAAACCGGGAAAACAGGAAAATTGTTGCACGGGCTCGAAAAAACGCGCGGCGGGCTTGTAACAATTTTGATAGAAATTCCGCACCATTGCAGAAAATTTGGACACAAGTTGCACTTTCATGAAAAATTGTGCTGCTTTACAAAAAGATTCTTGGATACAACAATAGCTACTGTGAAACATTGACAAAATACTGCTCGGAATCTTGGTGAATTGTTCTATTGCGAACGGTTTCCCAGACGGTTATAATACAAACAGAACGCAGGAAATGCATCAAATCATGCAAAAAACCTGCAATGCTGTGATATGCGAATGAAGGAGAACAAAACTATGAAAATGATTTCGCGTCGTGACTTTATCAAGGCTTCTGCTGTTGTTGGCGCTGCTGGCGTCCTGACCGCCTGCGGCGGCTCCGCCAGCTCTACCGCTGCTGCTTCTTCCGTGGCAGCTTCTTCTACCGCTGCTGCTTCCTCTGAGGCTGCTGCTTCCGGTTCTGCCAATGTCGGCGTCTGCATCTATCAGTTTGCCGATAACTTCATGACCCTGTACCGCACCGATCTGGAAGAGTACCTGAAAGACATGGGCTACGCCGTGACCATCGTTGATGGCAAGAACGACCAGAACACCCAGACCGAGCAGATCAACACCTTCCTGCAGC
>ERZ838483.147-NODE-147-length-92928-cov-9.822230_pt1 | contig 92928 bp, 81 predicted proteins | sample MGYA00519939_ERZ838483 | MGnify/ENA primary metagenome ERZ838483 (study PRJEB31850, sample SAMEA3708836) | human gut metagenome | biome: human gut; feature: human-associated habitat; material: faeces | place: China | collected 2014 ...
ATACATAACATACATGCCGCTATCATAAGAACTGATATTGCTTTCTTCATAATAAATTTTCCTTTCCGTATGCGTTGCATTCATGCCTATTTATTGTTATCTCAATTTCCTATAACGTAATCAATATAGTTTGACACTCTTCGACATAAAGCCTTATAGTCTTCGTCATCCTCTCTCTGTTTTTTATCACCTGCTCCCCTGGCATATTTTTCTAAGTCCTTAATACTTACCTGCTGTTTCGGCTTTGTCTGTGCATTATATGCATCCACCATCTTCGTCACTTTCTCCACATCCGTCGTGATATTCTCACAGATATAGGTGTCACCTACCCTGGTTATCTCCATATCCATGCCAAAATAATTGGCATCTTCTATCATGTCCTGACATGTAAAGTCTGTTTCTGTCAGTCTGTCTTTTGCTTCATCAATTTCTGCATTATTTTGTACATTTTCATTATTTTCATCATATGCTTCATTTAAGTCATTCAAATAATTTATTGCTGCATTAGCCTTGTTAATCTTATCTCCTACGGTTTCCTTTATTATTACTCCTGAAAGGCCTATAGCTTCATCAATAATCTTACCTTTTAAAGTATTACTTGTTACATCAAAAAATACCCTGCATTCAGTCTTTTCCTCTTCCTTTTGATTTTCAAGATTCTGCTTTGTATTCTCAATCATGCCGTGTGGAAGTACATGGCTTACAATCTGATTATCTACCATTCCATACGCATCTATCTGATTGACCTTCTCATTTTCTTTTCCTACTTTTTCATTAATAGTTCCATTTGTTACCTTGACGTTATAATATTTGTCCAATATCTCCCTGTCATTGCTGTCTGTAATATTGCATATGCTTACATCAAACGGCAGCTCTTTCAGGCATACGGATACGGTCACATTTTTCTCTTTATCGGAATGTATTGTAAATCCATCGTTTTTTCCATTATATGCAACTCCTATTGTCGGGTAGCTATCAACCATTGCTTTAAACAGGGATGACACTCTGTACTGCTCTTTCATCTCTTCAAGCGCTTCATCACTAATCTCGTCGTTTCTGTATGCACATTTTTCGCTGTAATAGTCAATTATATCCATACTTGTCTTATATATATCCACCGCCCTCTTAAATGTATTCGTGACACTCACACTGTAATACTTAGGGTCTTCCAGATCTGCATTACCTATCCACTCATCATCCTTGGCGTTTCCATAACCTGCGCGCAGCATGTTCTCTATATTTGCTATGGTTTCTTCCTCATCATCTGTGGACAGCTTTGGAAATACTGATACAAGTGCCTGCAGCTCTGCATCTGGTACAAATTCCTTCCGCATCTCATAGTTTATTTCGTCCCAGTTCATAACTGTCTTTCCATTAGAATCCACTGAATAGAATCGCTCTTTATAATACTCTGTTATCTTTGAGTCCACTTTTGCCTGTATATTACCAGCTTTTGTTTTCAATGTCTGGCAATCCATCGTATATATATTCTCAACGGATCTTACATTAATCAGAGCTGCCAGTTCTTTAATTGCAGTGCTGAATCTTTCCAAATCCATATATTCGTCCCGAAACCTGGCTGCATATAGATCATCCACTCCATTTACATTATCAAACATCCTTCTTACACTATTGCTTGCCTCTTCATTTTGTCTCTGATATTCTGTTGCCGCGTTTCTTAGCTGTGATTCATAATCATATTGAAATATGCCTTTGGTTTCCACTACACCGTAGGTTTTGTTTATTTCCTCCCACTGTTCTTCTCCTCCCATATAGCTTTGTATGTCATCGTATGCTTCCTGCGTAAAATCCTTAAATTTCATTATGCGTCACCCCTCCTTCTAATACGCTTCATATGTTCCTATACCATATATATCTCCATCTGCCTCATCTACATCTCTCACAAATTCATTAAGCTTTTTTGATATTTCCCTGAAGGATTCTCCCAGTATACTCTGATATGTATGAACAGCATCCTCGTACACTTCCAGCTTATCGTGCAATTCACCGCTTATAACCGCATTTGTGTTTATAATATCAAGTATCATCTGATATTCGTTCATCTGTCTATCTGCAATCTTTGCAAGTTCTGAGTATAAACGCACAAGTTCTGTAAATTCCTCCTGCTCAAACATTAAATTGTACTGTCCCATTACTTACTCTCCATTCTTCTTTTTTTTATTCTCAGCTGCTCTATATTGTCCTCATATGTACACAGCTGCTGATTTATTTCATATATCCTGTCATTTCTGCTCCTGATTGCATTCTCTACATCTCTCAGCATTGAATCTATAGCATTCATCGCATTGGCTACATACGATTTTCCGTCGTTTAATGAATTAATACTCTTAAGCCTGCCCTTCAGATTTGTTATATTACGACTGCTATATCTGTCCATGCCGGCTATATTATCAACTCTGCATTTAAACCGGTTTTGCGCCTGCCATTTATATTCCTTTATTTTCAATGCATCCTGATCCAGAGCATCTATTTCATTAAACAGCCTGTTTTTCTCAAGCTGCAGATTTTCTACATTTGCCCGGTACCTTGATATTCTGCGACTTAATTCTTTTAGTTCCATAATAGTATTATTCTCCTCACCTTTTATATTTAAAGCTATTCATTAAATATAAATTCCTCATTAGCTAACATCAGACAGTCTCCCGGTAATATCTCTGTTTCCTGCCCCGCCTTTATTATCCTTCCATTGATAAATGTGCCATTGGTAGAATTTTGGTCCATTACATAATAACGTCCGTTTCGCATGGTTATCACTGCATGCACCCTGCTGATATTCGTATTGTCTGCTACCGCATAATCTGACTTTTCCGGATTCTTTCCCAGCACAAACGATGGTTTGCCAAGCTCTATCTTTTCACCTGTTACCTGCCTTGTAAGACTTGCAAAATGATAGTTCACCGGTTGCATCTGCTGTATCTGCTGTACGGATATGCCATCATCTGACAACACTGTAGTTCCATCCATGCTGCCCTGCATTACCTGCTGCATTATCTGTTGCTGCATTGTCACTGCTTTGTTTTTCAGCACGTTCACAACTGCACGCTCTTCGCGTGAGATATATTTTTCTATTGCATTGCCGTTGAAGCCATGGAAGCTTCTGACATAATACATAAATCTGGATATATAATTCGTATCCTCATTGATAACAGGTGTCATTGTATAAATTATGTTTTCTATAAACCCGACAATATCTGCACTTTCCTGTCCTCCTACTATCGGAAAATATATAAAATACATCTCTTTTGTCATTTCGTTTATGTATACGTCATCCATATTAAAACGAACACTGTTTACGTTCAGTCCGTTATTGTATACATCCTCAACCATTATTACTATCTGCTCAATCATGAAAAAGAAATCATATTTGCTTATGGCTTTTTTCAATCTATCGGTAAGATTTATATTTGCAGGGCACGTATATATGACACTGTCTTTTTTTGTTTTTGTCACATGCATGATTCCACATGGTTTTATTCTGGCTAGCTGGCTTAGTTCGGTTTCATTTATTCTTTCCTTTCGTCCTGCCTTCATCATGGCAGTAACGGTCGATTTTTTTATGCTTACTTTTAATTTAGACATTCGCTATTTTCCATTCCTTATGAGATACATTCTGTCGTATGTAAAAATTCTATTTTCTTTGTTACTTCGAACCTGATATTGGTTTTCTGCAGCTTTTCGGTTATATCTTCCAATACTGTGGTTTCATCCTGCAATACTTCTGTCGGTGCATCCAGCACAGTAGTTTCATCTATATTTTGTGTATATCCCGGCTTTTTCTTATTCTCCCCTGCCAGATTATATGACGGTGCTATCGGACCGGACGATGTTATGTCAATATGTCCCGCTGTCTGCTTTTGTACAATTGCTGCAATTCCTTTCCGGGCAGATTTTCCGGTAAGTGCACCTATGACCTTAGGTATTTCAAGCACTATAAGTATGACTATTGAAGCTATAAGCATTATGGCAAATGCGGTGAAGGATACGTAAAATATCATCCTGTACTGATTATAAGTCATCTTTGTTTTCCTCCTTCACGCTCTGTGCCTTCTCAATTGTTTTGTCTATATTATCCTGCAATCCTGTTATCTGCTCGCGCATTATGGATTTATCCAGCTTTTCTGTTTTGTCCTTTATCGTATGTAATAAATCCATAACTTTATCCTTATCTGTCACTGCTATAAATGATGTGATATTTGTGTCAACTATATCATCTATCTCATTCCATACCTGAATCTTTGCGTCTACGCTGTCAAAATCCTCTGATTTTGCATATAGCTCATTTATTTGCTTCCATAGCTTTTTGTATTCTTCATATGTTTTTTCTGTCTGTTTTATCTTTGCTCCATCATACTGGCTAATCAATGTCAGACAATCTGATATCTCACAGTATATTCCTGCCTCCGGATGATTCTCCTTTACTTCCTTGAACCACTGCGCCGCACTGGAGTATCTGTCTTTTTCCACATTGATTTCGTAGTAGAATAAAAAGCTTTCACCAATCTTATAGCATACATCCTCATATCCCTTTGGATTTTTTTCTTTCAGCTTTGCCATAACATCATATGTATGCACCCGGCCATTGTGGTCCTTGCAATCTATACCTACCATCAGCCTGTTCAATATCTGCGCCTCATCCCTGTCCAGCACAAAATCGTCTGTCAGTTTGTCATTCAGCTTAAGATATGCCTCCGTCCTTGTCGGGTCGGTGACTATAGCCGTGTAATATCCATTGTCATAATTGTCATAGGTATCCGCTTCTTTTAATATGCTATTATAGTTTTCATTTTTTTTGTGTTCTGCCGCACAATAGCTTAATACTGTGCTTGTTCCAAGCAGCATCGTCAAAACTGATGTGGTGATAAATACCGCAAGCTTTCTCTTTAGATTCTTCCTATACATGTCATCAATCTCTGTATAGTGCTCAAGGTCATACATCAGCTCAGCTGCGCTCTGATATCTGTTGTTTGGATCCGGCTGTGTACACTTTGTAATAATACGTTCAAGACCACCTGACAATGTTGGGTCAATTTCTCTGATCGGCCTTATTTCGTAAGGTGGCTCACAGGGATTCATTCCCGTAACAAGATGATACATTGTGGCTCCCAGACAATATATATCTGTTCTCGCGTCTGTCTGCCCCATTCCACCAAACTGTTCCGGTGCAGCATATCCCATCGTGCCAAGACATGTTGTATCCTCTATGTTATTTTCCTTATATTCCCTTGCTGTTCCAAAATCTATAAGCACCACATTTCCATCAGGCTTTAGCATTATGTTTGCCGGCTTCATATCACGATATATGATTGGCGGGTTCTGTGAGTGCAGATATCCAAGAACATCGCATAGCTGTTTGGCCCACTTTATCACATTTTTCTGCGACTGGGCTCCGTACTCCTGCAATGCTGTCTTGAGAGAATTTCCCTCTATATAATCCATTACGATAAGGAATCTGTCATCCTCATCTATGACATCGACAATATCAGGAAGACTGGGATGGCTCAGTTTTTTGAGCATATTGGTCTCCGCAACAAGACTTTGCTTTACCACCTCAAAATCCTTTACTCCATCCTTTCTGACCTCTTTTATTGCCCACTGTTTGTTTGCCCTTTCATTCATAGCCAGGTACACAACGCTCATTCCGCCGTGTCCAACTTCGTTTAGTATCTTGTATTTTCCGTCAATTAAAGAGCCTATTTCAAGCATCTGTTCCTCCTACTGTGCCTTTATGAGCGCTGCTGTTATATTATCGCGCTCTCCTCTTTGCATGCTTAGTCTGATGAGCTGCTCCAGTCTGTCGTGCATATTCTGCCCATCTACAGTTGCTGCCGTTTTCAGCATCTCATAGATTTCCTGTTCTGATACCTCATGCCTGAAGCCATCTGAACAAAGCAGAAGTGACATTCCATTTTTCATTGCCCCGGTCCTGTACTCCGGCTTTACTTCTGCTGATGCCCCGACACACTGCAGCAGTACATTCCTTCGCGGATCTCTCATAGCCTGCTCCTGTGTCATATTTCCATTCATAATTTCCCGCTGTACATATGTCTGGTCTGTCGTAAGCCTTTCTATATGGTCTGAAAGGCTATATATTCTGGAATCGCCCACGTTTATAATGTAGTAGGCTTTTTGCGTGACAAGCAGCACTACCACTGTTGTTCCCATGTTTACTGCATGTGCTTTGCCATATGCTTTTATTTTTTCGTTCTGCTGCTGTATTACTTCATCCCACTGTCTTTCCAGAATCAGACTGTCAATATCCGGGTTCGACGATTTGCAAAGCTCAGGCAGCTGCTCGTCACTCCATCTGTCAAATGCTCTGACTACAGTGGCACTGGCCAGCTCACCCTTCGATAAGCCGCCCATGCCGTCACATAATACTGCAAATGCCATGTCTCCTTTGCATGTTGAGAAGCACTTTACCAGCAGACTATCCTGATTAGTTTCTTTTACGATTCCTCTGTCCGTGTCAGCTGCTATTTCAAATCTCATACTCACTCCTCCCAGAATTCAAAATCTTCGTTGCCAAGTCTGCCTTGAAGGGCATGCGCTTTCGCGCATGCCACAGACATTGTTGTTTTTCCCACACCACCACATGGTAATGTAAATACATAGGTAATTATCTTATTGCTCATCATTGTCTTTCTTTTCTTTCATCTTTTTTCTCATATAATAAACGATTATCAATATCGCAATTATAAGTACAAATAATAATATTGCTCCAATTATATATACTGCCTTATCATTGTTTGTTTCTACTGATTTGACATCTGACGAATTTGATTCCATAGGTACATCATCTTCGGCAATCTCTGTATCTGCTTCTGTATCCTTACCATATATTTTTTTCACTTTATTGGTCTTTCCACCTTCGTCAACAGAACAGTCTGCACACTCTACCATAAGCCTTGAATCACCGTCTTTTGCAGAGAGCACCTCCTTAGGTACTTCAAACTCTATCTTTCCGTCATGCTTGTCCAGATAGTCAAGCATATCGTCTCCCGACATTTCCTTGATAACCTTTTTTTCTTTGTCATCCTTGCCCACTACAGTAATCTTTACACGTCCAAGCTTTCCGCCATCATCCTTCGGCATCAATACTGCATTCTTTGAGCCAATATAGTTTTCATTGTTTTTATCTACACCTGTCAATGTATATGTAGGTGCTGTCTTGTCCACAATAAATTCAATATTTACACTCTTCACATCACTGTAGGCAACTGAATCTGCTTTGTCCTTTGTCTCCACAACGATATTGTACTGACCCTCTTTTTCAAATACCGCATTTGATATCACATATTCGTACTTATGCCAACCATCGCTTTCACTTACATTATTCACACTGAAGTCTGTTCCCTGCTTAAGTGCTTTTCCATTTACTTTGACAGTACAGCTGGTAACTTCATCCGGATTTATCTCTCTGACTACCACATCATGGTATACCTTCTGCACATAGTAATCCTTTACAAGCTTCATCGTATTGTCATCCAGCGAGAAGATTGAACCGCCTTTGTTTATGGAGAAATCCATCAATTTTTCTCCCTGCCCTGCAGTCTCTGTCACCTGCTTTCCGCCTGCATCTATAATATTGACTGTTTCATAAGAATTTCCGGCCTTATCCTGTGCATGGCATGTCAGTGAATACACTCCATCCTCATTGAGATTTCTAAACTCTACACGTTGTCCGTTTGTAATTGATATCACATTTCCGGTAATCGTTTTTCTTACGAATCTGCTATTTTCATATACCTCAACTGTAAGCACCGGGGAAAAGTATTCAAGATTAGTATCTGTGCACTCTATTACAAATGACATATTTCCTGAATTATTGTTTACTGAGCCCGGGGTTACTCCGTTGATTGTTACAACAGGCTTTGTCGTATCTATGCAGAATTCCTGCTTTGCAAGGTCTTTTGCCTTATTGCCGGCTTTGTCTGTATATGCAAGTGACCATGTATATGTGGCATCCGCATCAAAGCTTAATGTTGCCGTATGTATATCACCATTATCTGACCAGCTTCCAAATGCCGGTGCTGCTACTGATTTTCCTGCATCCTGCGCAGTCATGCTCAGTGCTATTCTGCTTGTATCAAAATTGTGCTCTGTGATTGTCACAGTTGCTGTTCTCTTGTTATTATAATAGTTTCCGTTTGATGCACTGTTGTTATCATATGCTACCGAAATAACAGGTACTGTCGTATCAATTGTAAATTTTGTCGGTGCAAGCGAATTTGCATAATCCACTCCTGCTGCGGCATTTCCCGCAATGTCTTTTACTCCGATTCCAAATGTGTAATCGTCATCATGTCCGTAATATATTGTGGCAACATGTACTGTATCATCACCGTTACCGCTTCCACCTTCTGTGCTCCAGTCTGAAAGAGCAGGTGCCTTACCTGCTGCGGCTTTTATTTCCGCTGCTACCTTTGATGCATCAAAGTTACGCTCTGTTACTTTTACGGTTGCTGTTCGCGGTGCTTTGAAGTATGCTGTGTCTCCAAATGATGTATCTGCACTGTTATTGTCATAGCTTACCTGCACTGTTGGTGCTGTTGTATCTATTTTTATGTATTTTGTTACTGTGTATGCCGTTCCTGCATTGTCTGTTGCGGTAACATCTATACGCACTTCATTACTGTTGTTTGAAGCCGCGCTTATGTCAAATTGCTCTGTTACATGATTTTCCAGATCTTTTAAGCCCGCTGCTGTCTTATCATAGCTATATAATGTTCCATCCTGTGTCGGCTGTCCCATATTTGTTACCGTATAGTTTACGCTCTTTATTCCTGATGCAACTCCTGTGGCATTCTCATCTGATACCTCTATACTTACCGGCACATCTGCACTGTACACTCCTGATGCTGTCTCAGGTGTGATGACTGATATTGCCGGTGCGCATGTATCAACTACCAATCCATTTGTGCTGATATATGAAACATTACCGCTTAAATCTGTAACCCTGACATATACCACGCAGTTTTTGTTCTCGCATTCTATCGGTTCACTGAAGGTGCCATCCTCATTAAGGCTGTCAAGTGTCTTCCAGTCAGCCTCCTGAATACTGTCTACGTCAATTATTGCATCCTCTGCTGAAACGAAATACTCTGCTGACTTGATGCCGCCATGCTCATCTCCAAGCTGTCCGGCAATATTGACCTTCTTGGCAGCAAAGCTTGAAATCTCATATTTGTCTTTTGGCAGCAATAAATCCCACACGGTATCCATGCCTGTTGAAAGTCCGTCAAACCTGATATTTCCTGTCGGCGACTGTACGTCAATTACAAACTCTGCTGATTTGTCTCCTTCTATCTCAAATCCATTATCTGAATTACCACACAAATCTTTTGCACTGACACTCAGCTCATACTTGTGTCCTGCATTGAATACAAGCTGCTTACTGTAAACAGCTTCTGCTCCCTCGCCTGTCTTTACCCAGTATGACTTTTCAGACCATGCATCTGACTGTGTCTGTTCATTTCCATCAACCTTTACATTGATTTTTGTTTCATCGGGGTCAAAGAAAAGCTCATTCTCTTTTACCGAAATGGTTGCAATCCTGTTTTCCCTGTAATACTCAGTGCCTTTTACACTGCTGATGCACTGTGGATCCGGCTGCTCAGGTGTACCATATGTCACTGTTATTGCAGGCGCTGCCTTGTGAATATAAAATGGCTGGCTGCCGCTTGCTGTCAAATCCGCTACAGTCACGTTTCCTGCCTCATCAACAGCTTTAACATATACATCTGCCTTTTTATCCAGATAAGCCTCAGCCGATACATTTATGATTCCTGATTCATCAAGCTCCTTCCATGCCCCTTCATCATCCGATACTGACTGATCATCTGTCACTATTTGGTATTTTGCTGATACAACACCTGAAATGCTGTCAGTTACACTTGTTTTTATACGGACATCGTCATTGAAATATTTTCTGTTTTTGCCCGCTTCCGGCTCTATAATGACATCAGGTGACTGACTGTCCATGCTGAACTTGAAGCTGTCACCTGTAACCTCTGTCTTAAGTCCGGCATAATCAGTTGCCTTTACTGAAAGCATCAGATCCGTTCCGTTAAACTGCTCTGCTGCCGGAATGGTTATCCTTCCTTCCCCGCTTGCGTCAAGCTCAACAGTCTGTCCTGATACAATTTTCTTTTTCCCGTCAAATACAGTGTATTCAACACTCTTAATTCCTGATAAGCTGTCAGCTGCCTTAACGATATAGCTTATATCATCCTTATGCCAGCCTTTTTCATTGGCTGCTGTCATGGTATCCTGTGACACTGTAAGCTCCGGTGGCAGGGTATCAACAACCAGCTTCGATGTGGAGAAAAATGCTGCCTCGCCATTACAATTGTCCTGAGCCTTTACGTATACGTTATATGAAGTATCCTTCAGATCAGATGTATTAATCTTGTACTTATATCGGGCATCATATGTATCCTCGATAAGCTCTAACGGCTTCCATGCTGAATCATCAAGCGCTTTTACCTGCTCATCATTTAAAATACTGCCACTTTCATCTGATTTATTCACATAGTAGAATGCCTGCTTTATTCCGCTGATATCCTCCAGCTGTCCATATACCTTTGATGCCTGCTGACTAACCATATTCTGCTCGTCTATTAAATCAGCATCATATCCAATCGTACCTGAAGGTGCTTTTCTATCCACATAAAACGGCTGCTCTATTGAGCTTGTATCATTACACTCATGCTCCGCCTGATCCTTCGCATACATTCTGATTATCTGATATTTGTGTTCCTCATCCGCTTTTGTGCCGAATGTGATGCAGCTGCTATAATCAGCCCCTGTCACGGTCCAGTCACTATACTCTATTCCTGTATCAATCAGCTTTTGGGCATTATTGACATCAAATACATCGAATTCTTCCCGGTCATCAACCTTTACCCAAAGCTGTGTGGAACCATCATCCAAAGAGACATCGTGGATATTCATGTCTACTTTTCTGACATTTCCATAATAATCCACAGCATCCTTTGTGAAAGCAGGTTTATCATCCTCCTTTGGATTCAATGTTATCTTTGGAGGCTGTGTATCATATTTGTAGTCGAGCTGCAGACTTCCAATATCTGTGATAGCTCCGCTTTCCTTGTCCTTACGTGCTATTACAAGAGTCTGTCTGTTATCACCCTGCTGTGGCATAAGCTGATATTTATCAGCTTCAATCCATTCATCACCTTTTCTAACCACATATACCGCCTGATTGTCACTTGCCAGCGATAATGTAGGTGCTTCTACATAAAACTGTGTACCGTGCAGCATTGTCCCTGTCAGGCTGTTATTCATACTGCTGTAATCATATTCTTTGATGGTAACAGTATATTCTGCCTCTGCTGACTTATATTTGTCATCTTCTGCTTTTGTCACCTTTATCCTTACAGTTCCGGTATCCTTTGCTGTCCATATACCGTTTGATGCAAAGTCTGTATCCTTTTCAATCAGATTTTTGCCTTCTACAACAGTGTATTTTAAATTGTCAACGGCTGCATCCGCCCTGTCGGATTTTACCACCGGAACAACTTTGTTACCCACATAAATATCATCCGCCGGTGTATACTCTACCGTCAGCTGCTGTGGCTGTTTTTCCTCGGTGGCATTATTATCCGAATCCTGTTCATCTGGAATTTTACTGTCAGATATATCATCCGAAGCTGCGTCGTTAGATATATCATACTCTGAAGAGGGTGTATCAGCACTTACCGGTGTTGCCGGAAGTGATGTCGCACCCATTACAGAAGCTAGCATGATTGCTAGTAACCTGTTAAGTTTTTTATTAAACACTCTCATATCTCCTTTTCTATTGTATTTTTTATAACTATTCCGTTATGATTTTATTTATATTCCCACTCTTTATTCCATTATACAAAATAATGGTCACACAACGGTCACACAGCGGCCACACGGAGACAACTTTGTGAAAACTGCATAATGAAAGCGCCGAAAATTGCATATTTTTTAGGCAATTTTCGGCGCTTTTTCGGATTATTTTTTTATAACTATTATTTATTATACTTGTTGTATATCTTTTCAAACGCAGGCATAGAGCGCTTTATCATTTCCCTGTCCACACAGTATGATATTCTCACCCAGCCCGGACAGCCGAAGCCGTCTGCTGCTACTATGAGCACATCCTCCTCCTTTGCCTTCTCACAGAATGCATTGCTGTCATCCTCGAGTGCCTTTACAAACATATAAAAGGCTCCGTCCGGCTTGAAGCAGTGATAGCCTATCCTTGTGAGTCCCTCGTACAGAAGGTCTCTGTTTTCTTTGTAGGCATTGATATCACCGGTTGCCCCCTGGCATTTTACTATCATCTTCTGGAACAGGCTTGGTGCACACACGTAACCGAGTGCTCTTCCCGCACCACAGACTGCTGCATACAGCTCTGCCTTATCGTACACCTCATCAGGCACGAGGACGTATCCTATTCTCTCTCCCGGCATTGAAAGTGACTTGCTGTATGAGTAGCATACCAGTGTGTTGTCGTAATATTTGGTCACAAACGGTACCTTGATTCCGTCGTAAACTATCTCCCTGTACGGCTCATCTGCGATAATGAATATCGGTCTTCCTATCTCCTTAGACTTTTTCTCAAGGAGGTCTGAGAGCTTTTTGATGGTCTCCTCAGAATAGACTGTGCCGGATGGGTTGTTTGGTGAATTGATTATGACACCTCTGGTGTGCGCATTGATTCTCTCCTCAAGCGCATCGAAATCTATCTGAAAATGCTCTGTGTCTGCAGGCACCTCTACAAGCCTTGCTCCTGCTGCATTCACAAATACCTTGTACTCCGGGAAATATGGCGCTATAGTAATAAACTCATCATATGCGTCGCTTGTCAACGCACGAAAGCAGATTGACAGCGATGCCGCTGCTCCCATTGTCATGTAAAGGTTGTCCGCATTAAAATGTGTGCCATGTGTGTTGTTCAAAAACTCAGCTATTGCCGCTCTCGTTTCCACGTCTCCCTGTGCTGAGGTGTAGCCGTGCAGCGCAACAGAATCATAATCTGTCACAAGCTCCTTTATTGTGTCGTTTACTATCTGCGGAGCCGGTATGCTCGGGTTTCCTATTGAGAAATCATATACATTTTCCTTACCTACAATTGCTGCTCTTTTTTTACCATACTCGAAAAGCTCCCTGATTGCTGAGCGCACGCTTCCGAGCTGGTACATGCTTTCGTTTACTACCATTTTCTTGTCTCCTTATCTCTGATGTTCTTGCATGTTTACTATTATAATATCTCTGCTTATGACATACAAATGTCTTTATAAACATCTCTTTATACACATATTGTTACCATTCATGATCGTTTATCGTGATATGAATGCCTCCATCCCGGCACGCTTCGTCATATCAATATGCTCCTTAAGCTCGCGGGCTGACATTCGCAGTGCCCCCAGGCTCATGACCGTCTGCTGCTCCAGTCCGTCAGAGGTTGCCACTGTTACCTTGTACCTGTCACGTATGCCAAACACAGTCTTTTCGATAAATGCATCGGCTGTCTCGTCCTGCTTTGTATACACAACCTCTATGTTGTGGAAGGTCTCTCTCTTTCCGGCATTGCCCTTCACCTTGTACGCATCAAACACCAGCAGCAGATGACAGCCCTTATAGCCCTGGTAATCCGATAAAACATCCTTCAGCGCATCTCTCGCCGAATCAATGTTTATGCGTGAAAGCTCCTTTAAATCCTCCCATGCAAATATTATATTATATCCATCAACTATCAGGTACTCTTCCCCCGGGGATTTCTTCGGATAAATCGGATTGCCGTGCTTATCATGCTTTACGGTGCGCGGTTTACCACTTAGACCTTCATACTCATTTTTCTTTTTACCTGACCATTTGCGCCTCTGATCCTCTGCGATATCGTTTTTGCCCATGCCAAACTCCCTGGCATAAACATCTGCAAGCTGCGCATCAAGCTCCACTGATGACATACCTGAAACAGCTTTCTCAAAGCTCGTCCTGCGGCGGTTTCCGGCAAGCACCTGCGCATCCTCCGCTGAAAATGCATTCTGCGTGCGGGCACTCGCTGCAAGTGCCTCCTCAGACTCATCTCCGTGGTAGACATACGGCAGATGCATATGCTCCGGGACCTCATCCCACGGCACCACGTAGCCTGAGCCGTGCGCACAAAATACCGAGCCTGTCGGATTGCGGAAATCCTCCTCGCTGTCATAGTGCATCTGCGCAATCACCTCCGCAGGATTGTGACACTCATCATAACCCCACAGCTCCAGTGTCAGGTGCCCGAGCCCCTTTGTATACGCATGCACCAGACTCACATAATCCTGCATTGTCGCAACCGGTGCCTTACCGGTAATTGTTGCCATCTCCCTCGCAGCGGTTGTGGCAAACTGCGGGCTCTCGGCTCTTGCAAATCTCTGCTCCAGATCTGTCATTGCACGGCCGACATACTCCATCGGCACCTGTAGGATAAAGCTGTAGTATGGCTCCAGCAGCACGCTCTCTGTGGATTTAAGCCCCTGGCGGATTGCTCTGTATGTAGCCTGGCGGAAATCGCCTCCCTCCGTGTGCTTTACATGTGCTCTTCCTGTAAGAATAGTGACCTTCACATCGGTAAGCGCTGAGCCTGTGAGCACACCCCTGTGCTCCTTTTCCTCAACGTGTGTGGCTATGAGGCGCTGCCAGTTTTTGTCAAGCACATCCTCACTGCAAGTGGATGTAACTGTGATTCCGCTGCCACGCTCCGCCGGCGACAAAAGCAGATGCACCTCTGCATAGTGGCGCAACGGCTCAAAGTGTCCTACTCCCTCGACAGCCCTCGCTATCGTTTCCTTATATACAATGCTGCCCGGTCCGAAAGTGACAACAACACCAAACCTGTCCTTTATGAGACGCACAAGCACCTCCATCTGCACCTGTCCCATGAGCTGCACATGGATTTCCTTAAACTCCTCCACCCACACTATGTAAAGCTGTGGGTCTTCCTCCTCAAGCTGCTTTAGCTTTTCCATAAATGCCGCCGGATTTACATCATCCGGCAGAATCATCCTATAGTTTAGTACCGGTTCAAGGATTGGCATATTGGACTGCTGCTCAACCCCGAGCCCCTGCCCCGGAAATGTAGAGCTAAGACCTGTGACAGCAACTATCTCCCCCGCCTCTGCCACATCAGCTATCTCATATTTTTCGCCGGAATACTTTCTTATCTGATCGATTTTCTCAATCAAAAGGTCTTTCGCCTCGTCACCGCCATGCGCTTTGTACTCTATTTTGTCCCTGACCCTAAGACAGCCTCCGGTAACCTTTAAAAATGTCAGCCTGCTGCCTCTGTCATCCCTGCCTATCTTGTATACGCGGGCAGAAAATTCGTCAGGGTAATTTCTTTCACACATAAACCTCGAAAGTCCCTGAATCAGCGTATCCACTCTGTCGAGCTTAAGTGCCGAGCCGTAAAAGCAGGGGAACACCTCCCTTTGAGCCACCGCCTGCGCAATATGTGCATCCGCAAGCTCTCCCGATTCCATAAATTCATCTAAAAGAGGCTCGCTGCACATGGCAAGCTCCTCAAATAAATCCTGTGAAGAAAAATCCACGCAGCCATCACTCAGCTCGCTCCTTAGCTCTGCCTGCACTTTCTCCGCATCCGTGCCCTGCATATCCATCTTGTTTACAAAAATAAATGTCGGCACGTTATAGTGCTTTAAAAGTCTCCACAGTGTGCGCGTGTGCCCCTGCACTCCATCAGTTGCGCTGATTACAAGTATTGCATAGTCGAGCACCTGAAGGGTGCGCTCCATCTCTGCCGAAAAATCCACATGCCCCGGTGTATCAAGCATGACTACATGCCATGTACGAGCTGTATCTGCCGTACGTGCTACATCTGCTGTACGTGCTACATCTGCTGTATCTGCCGCATTTGTGCCACGCGAAATATCAAGCCTTGCCTGCTTTGAAAAAATGGTTATTCCACGCTCTCGCTCCTGCGCATCGTTATCCAAATATGCGTCCTGATGGTCCACGCGCCCGAGTGAACGAATCTTCCCGGTGCTGTAAAGCATGGCCTCAGACAGGGTTGTCTTTCCCGCATCTACATGTGCGAGAATGCCTATTGTAATGTGATTGTTTGTCATTTTCTGCTCCATTTATGCCTCAATCCAAGAACAGAGACACCTGTGGATGTCTCTGTGTCAGCCTTTATATCATAATCCGTTGATTTCCTAAATTATAGCATTTTGTGGTTGGTCTGTCATCTTTTTTCTTGATTGACAAATAATTATTTCGTACTTATAATGTAATTATGGAGAATATAATTATAGAAGTGTTTTGATTTTTAGGAGGATCAATCATGAGAGATGAATACGACTTTTCCAACGCAAAACGCAATCCTTACGCAAAAAAACTAAAAAAACAAATTACAATTAATATTGATGAAAATACAATAGATTATTTTAAAGTGCAAGCTGAAAATTCGGGAATTCCTTACCAGACACTTATTAATTTATATCTATCAGATTGTGTCACACAAAAAAGAGAACTCCAGCTTTCATGGAAATAATGCGAGGATAATATGAACAAAAAAGAAGTATTGGAACTAAAACGAAGATTAAAAAAAGACCAGGCAACCTTCAGTCGTCTGGTCGGCTGCTACGTGGACTGCAACCATGAAAAGGTCTGCAAATTCGGTGGCAAATTTCTCACTCTGGAGGAGGATGAATACTACAAATATCTCGAGATTTCAAACAAGGTGCTTTCAGGCACTCTCGGAAACAACCTGCTCAATCTGCAGTTTCCGCTTGAGGAGGAAGAAGTCGGAGGCCGCCAGCAGATTCTCATGGCGCTTCGCGACAGCGAGCTTAATGATGAGACTCTGCTCGATACATACTATGATCTGGTCATCGACACCTACGATGAGGCCGGGAACTACTTGATTCTTTTGTATCTCGACAGCTACGATGTCATGACACGTACAAAGGACAACATCAACGTGGATGAGTCCGAGGAAGTGTACAAATACATGCTCTGCGCCATCTGCCCTGTCACACTTTCAAAGCCGGGCCTTGGCTATCTGGAAAAGGAGCAGCGTATCGGAGCCCGCATAAGGGACTGGGTGGTCGGCGCTCCTGAGACAGGCTTTTTATTCCCTGCTTTCAATGATAGGAGCACTGACATACACTCCACTCTTTTCTATACGAAAAATACCAAGGAGCCTCACTCTGAGTTTATGACAAACGGCCTCGGCTGCGGTGTGGAGCGCACAGCAACTGAGCAGAAGATGGCTTTTCATTCAATCGTCAGAAACGTGCTAGGTGCTGAGGACGAGAGCACTGATGACAAGCTGCTTGATATCCAGCAGAATCTGTCCGAGATGGCCGATGACTACGCTGAGACCCACGATGATGACGACGATCCGTTCATTCTCGACAGCGAGGCTATGAACAAGGTACTTAGTGACTGCCATGTCTCTGAGGAAAAGATTTCACGCATTGAAAAATCCGTCAATGAGGCTTTCGGTGATAAGCCGCCTATCGCAGCCAATGTCATTGATTCAAAGGCTCTTGCAGCTAATGAAATCCGCGTGGAAAAGCTTGCTCTTGAGAGCCAGGTCGGCGATTTAACTCTCGAGCTCAATGAGAAAAATGCGCAGCTTGAGGAGAAGGATTCTGTTATCCAGGAGAAAAATAATCAGATTGAGGAGCGCACCTCACAGCTTCTTGAGAAGCAGGAAGAGATTGATAATTACACTGCCCAAATTAAGACCTATGATGTGGTGCTTCATGTAAAGCCGGAGAAGGCTTCACAGATTCATGCGCAGGTCATCAATGGGGAGAAGTGTCTCGTCATTCCTATGAGGGAGAATGAGAATGCGACCATAAATGGGGTGAATACAAGTTTATAGGGCTTCGCATATCTAGGCTGTGGATACCGGCCTAGCATGCAGTATATTCCTCAGAAAAATATAAAATCAGCCACGGCAGCATTTGCGGATAGTTTATTGATAGTTTGCTATGAATTGTCGTATCCACATTTTATGGAACGCCGTGGCAGTTTATATTTTTCTTCGGAACACACCGCATACTCTCCGGTAAATTTAGGGTACTTATGCGAAGCAATCTACTATGAGTTTATAAGCCATGTCCGTGGATGCAGAAATGCTCTCCCGAAGCTAACGCTTCCGAGAGGGCGTTTTTGCGCCCGGACAGGCTTTAACCATCAAGTTGCTTATCTTATTTTATTATATAAAAGGGCGTGTGAAAATACTTTCGTTTTTCACACGCCCTTTATAATGTTATCACCTATGAAATAATATCCTTATAATAATTACCTGTTTACCAGCTCAGAACCTCATGTCCATCCTCTGTGACGAGCACCATGATTTCCCACTGGGCTGATGGAAGTCCGTCGTCGGTGTATACTTCCCAATTGTTCTTGTCATCTACGTAGATATCGGCCTTGCCCATGTTGACCATTGGCTCGATGGTAAATATCATGCCGGGTGCCATGACCATGTCGGTGCCGCGCTTAGTGTTGTAGCCTACCCATGGATCCTCGTGAAATTCAAGTCCCACTCCGTGTCCACCGATTTCACGCACTACTGTGTAACCGTTTGCAAATGCATGGTCGTGCACCGCCTGTCCCATATCTCCGAGGAAGCCCCACGGCTTTACCTCTTTGAGTCCAAGCTCCACACACTCCTTTGTGACTTCAACGAGCTTTTTCTTCTCAGGGCTTACATTTCCGATACAGTACATTCTTGATGAATCCGAAAAATATCCGTTTAAAATTGTAGAACAGTCTACATTTATGATGTCACCATCCTTTAAGATGACGTCCTTTGAAGGAAATCCGTGACAAACCTGCTCATTTACCGATGTACATACGCTGTAAGGATAACCCTCATAATTAAGCGGTGCAGGGATGCCGCCCATGCTGGTTGTCATATCATAGACTATTTTATCAATCTCTGCTGTGTTCATACCCTCGTGGATATGTTCTCCTATGTAGTCGAGCACTGCGACATTTATCTTGGCGCTCTCCTTGATTCCCGCTATCTGGTCAGGTGTCTTGATGATTGAATGGCTCGGTATCTTATGATGTGCCTCAGCAAGCTTTTCAAGCTTCATATCAAATGCCGCATGACAGGTCTTATATTTCTTTCCGCTGCCACACCAGCAAGGGTCATTTCTTCCAATTTTTGTTGACATAAAATCTTCTTTCTAGTGATCAAGAGTAACGTTTCCCATATCGACTCTTTTCCACACTTTTTCTTTTATTTTATAGTTATTTTTCTCCAGCAGCTTCTTATATCTGCCTCCCGAGAAATCATAATCCGTTATATCTGCATTGTCAAGCCCTGCATATATTTCCTGATATTTCCGGGCTATTGCAGACTTTTCCATGGACGAATAAATATCCTTTTTTTCGACTCCAAGCTTCTTTGCACCATCTATATCAGACAAATCATACCAGAAGTCCTTCTCGGAATTTTTCAAAGCTGCTTTCTCGTCGTCAGTAAGTGTAATGCTCTCTTTTTTGGCCATCTCATAAAAAATCTCATCGTGAATGGCCATGGACATAGCTGCTTTGCGCGCTGCAACACGGACAAATTCACCGTTTGTGTGGATATTCCAATACTTGTTTGGATTATCGGAATCATACACAAGAGCCTGCTTCTCGACATTCATCTCCTCATATGCCACATAAAATGCCATATCGCGCAATGTCAGCTCTTTCCCATTCACGTTAACAGCCACGTCTTCCAGATGCTCATTGTATACAATATTCTGCTTCATATCATGATAATTATATGCATACACGCCGGCTATGACAGCCAGCACTGCAAGTATAATTGTTGTGATGTGTTTTCTTATTTTGCGCAAAGCTTTGCAACCACCTGATTTATGACCTTTCCGTCAGCCTTGCCCTTGAAATGCGGCATGACTGCCTTCATTATCTGTCCTTTGTTTCCTGTTGCGATTACATCCGAAAACTGCTCTGTGAGCTCCTTTTCTACCTCTTCTGCCGACATCATTGCAGGAGCGTACTCCTCAAAGATTGCATATCTGGTATTGTACTCATCAAGCAGATCTGTTCTTGTGGCAGGGCATGTGTCAATCTGCTCCTTCACGGATTTCATTTCCTTAAGGATGACCTTGTTGACAAGATCCTCCGGTATATTGTCTCTGCAGCCCTCATCTATTGCCGCCTTTTTGGCTGCCGATACAAGTGAGGATATAGCATCCTTTCTTACCTTGTCTCTTGCTTTCATTGCTGCAATCATGTCTTTTTGTAATTGTTCCATCTGCATGGCTTGTTCCTCCTGCTTTTCTTACTTTATTTACAGGCTAGCTAGTTCGTTTTGTGCGAATTGGTGCCGTCTGCTTCTATAATACACCTTATATGCGAAAATTGCTATCGTTTATTGCAAGGAGTTTTTGACGGTTACTAACATTGGGTCGTGGCGTAAGACGCGGACATGCCACCAGCCGCAAGGGGCTCTCAATAAGCGACTAGCGGAGCTGTTTAGAGTCTGTAGAATTATGCACATGGAACCCAGAAATGTCCTGCCATGGACGGCAGGGCAAGGTGTTATGCGCCATGGACGGCGCATAAAAGCCGGTTTCGTCGAGCATAGAAAACCATACAGGCATAATTCGTACAGCCTCTTGACAGCATAGCGTTAGCGCATTGAGAGCCCCTTGCGGCTGGTGGCATGTCCGCGTCTTACGCCCTTACTTTATTGGTAACCATTCAGCTCTTTGTGATAAAAAAAGAGCCGGTAAGTATAATAAATATACTTATCGGCTCCTAACCATCCTATACAAGACGTCGTATAGCAAGTATTGTATGACACTGTACGCTTCTGTTTGCTGTGATTCCTGCCTTTGTGGACTGTGCCTCCACTATAACACCACCACCTGCATATATAGCTACATGTCCCGGATATACCACTACGTCTCCCGGCTGTATATTATCGAAGGATACGGCCTGTCCCACAGACTTAAATGCCTGTGAATATCTCGGTGTGCTGATACCAAAATGTGCATATACCTCATGTACAAAGCCTGAACAGTCTACACCGTTTGTAAGACTGTTTCCACCCCATACATATGGATTGCCCACAAACTGCATAGCGTATGATACTACAGAGCTTCCTGAAACTCCTGTTGAAGCACCCGGGTTCTTTCCACCGCCTGCTGCATAGTCACTGGCAATACTTCCGCCCTTACCGGCTCCACCACCATCATAGCTTGGACTGCTTGATGAGCTGTTCGCTCTGGCAGCGGCTGCGGCTGCAGCTGCTGCCGCTGCTTCCTGCTCCTGAATGATTTTGCCCTGTGCCGTAATGATATTCTGATAATTATCTGCCTGCTGCTGTGCCTGAGCTATCTGGCTTGCATACTGCTCCTTCTGGTTTTCAAGAGCTACTATAGCCGCCTCGACATCTGCCTGCTGCTTCTCATAGTCATCCTGCATGGCTGTGAGCTCATTCATGTCGTTGTCAAGCTTAGTACCAATCTCCTTCACCTGCTCAACTGCTGCCTGATAAGAATCCATAAGAGCACGATCCGAATCATATACATCTGACACGTACTCTATACGATTGAGCATATCTGTGATACCATTTGACTCAATAATTGCTGTCCAGATATTGTCCTCAGCGCTATTTTCATACATGAACTGTATACGCTTCTTCATGGCGTCATACTGCTCCTGCTGCTTTTCCTGAGCAGCTGCAAGATCCTTCTGATTCTGCTCTATCTCTGCCTGTTTATTTGTGATATCTGTCTGAAGCTTCTTTTGTGCTGCAAGAATCTCATCAAGCTTTGCAGATTTATTCTTTATATCATCAGCAGTAGTCTGCTGCTGATCCTTTAGACCATTAATCTCATTCTTCTTATCCTTGAGATCCTTCTCAGCCTGTGACTTCTTCTTTTCTGCATCCTTCTGCTTCTTTGTCTTGGCATATACCTTCTCAAGTCCACTGTTTATGTATCCGCTAAATGTAATGCCCTCTACTGCCGGTCCTGTAAAAACGAGTGCCGATGTTAACACAGTACATATAGCACGTGTCCATTTCTGATTCATTTTATTCCTCCTGTAATACGACGGTCAGATTGACCTTTCCTTCCACAATTTATGTTCAATATACATTCGGATATATTATCGCACAAAATGAATCTTTTTTCCACATCTTTTTGTAAATTTACAGAATTTTCCACATTTTATATAATGATATGATTAAAAGGTCAAAAGGTATTTTGCCACTAATTTATGATTCACATGCGCGCTATTATAAGTCTATCATCAGGTTTGATGCTATCTGAGGTCAGAGTGTTTATTTCCATTATGTTTTCAACAGTGGTACGGTATCTTTTTGCAATGTCCCACATTTTATCATCCTTCTGCACTATATAGCCAACCAGAGCTGCTTCCTCTTCTGTATCAGACGCTATTTTTTCCTGCTCCACCGATGTTATGACTGACACTTCATCCTGCTGCAGGGCAATAGCGTTTATGCTGACAACACCCTTAATTTCATATTCGCTGTTGTCGAGCAGATTGACCTGCACCTGGTCTACCTGCAGATTTACCTCGCAGCAGGTGTTGGCATCCATGCCGGGTATCTCAACAAACTGTTCAAACGGCACAGAGTCTGTATGCATCTCTATCGGACAGCCATCATCCTCCACAATATTCACACAGTTCACCTGCAATACACCTGACACAATAATTCCTGTGTCTGCATTTTTTATCTGTGCAATAGCGGCCTGCGTCTTTGTACCGCATATTCTTAAAATTCTCTTTTTGCTGTTTTCTCTGTACAACTGCTCCAAAATACGGCATTTTGTGTCATTTTTCATAAGAAGGCTGCATACCTTCATCTTTTCAAACACAGGTTTTACCGGACATGATACGCTGTACATGTCATTGAGCACCTCTACTGTTTCCTCACTCCAGACCTTTCCATCCACCGCAAGCGCTGCCTCAATCGAAAGCTGCCTGAGTTCTCCGTCATAATCATTTTCCGCCTCAACCTGATGCATGGCAGGCTGTGTGCGAAGCCAGGCAATATTTCCGGCATTATCACCCTCGCAGCGTATTTCATTTGAAAACCCCTCCTGCACCTCAAAGCAGCAAATTTCCTGTTCTTCACTCAGATACACTATACACGCATGGCACTCGCCTGTCAGTGTGATATGGTCACGCTCGTATGTATACTCCAGATTTCTCATATCAACAAGACTTGATATGAGCTTGCATATATTCGGCTTGGTCTTTGGCAAGGTGACGACATTTTTAATTCTGACAATATCCCTTACAACACTGTCAAGCTTAAGCACCTTCATCTGCCCCATAAGCTGCTCCACGTCCTTGTCATCTATCCTTTGTGCAACCTCAAGATTTTCTTCCCTCTCTCCATAAAGCTCCACGCTTATAATGCCTCTGACCGAGAGCTTTCGCGAATTGATAACCCCAACCGTAAGCTCATCAAGCCCGGTATACACACGAACCGTATCCTTCTCGCAGACTCCTTGAAGAACAAGCTTCTCCTGAAACGGTATTGCATCCTTTATATGCTCCACCCTGTTTCCGCCGATATTTTCCTCCGACTCATCGCCTTCAAAAACTTCTTCTCTCGTATACAGCACTTCAAATTCAATGCTTCCACTTAGCCAGATATTCTCGCCTGACGCTTTTATCTCGTCAAGCTTTACCTGCCCGTTCTGACAAACCACTTTGGAAACATCAGGCTTATTGTCCTTTATGACATAATCCCTGTCGAAGCCAACCTGCGACATATCCTTTACCTTTTCTATGCATTGTCTGATTTTTTGTGTAATTAACTCCATAAAAAATACCCCACTTCAAATATGTATATAAAATACATATTCAAGATGGAGTAACTTTATGCAGATGCAAATATTTAAATTCATGATCATTATAATAAAGATGTAACATCTTTACTTCATGATACTAGCAAAGCTGCATCCTTATATCTTTTGTAATCACATCAGTGTAGGTGAAAGATAAGAGCTGTGGCGGATTCTGCTCAAATTCATCATCTATCAGAACCGTAAACACACTTGGGTATGCCTGCTGAATAACACCCTCCTGGATGTCAACCTTGTTGCGGCCTAGATCCTGCTGGATTTTTACCCTGTTGCCACACTGCTGGTGAATCGATGCTCTGACTTTTCTAATTTCTGTCTGTTCCATTTTAAGCCTCCTTATTGTGGATATGCCCACTGGCACATAACTATAGTCCTCATGGTAACCAGTATTGTAACGACGGTGTCATATATATGAAATCAATCTCTGTATAAATATAAAACAGGTCAAATTAATCAACAATTATATCAATCAATATATTTGAATATATAAATATGTCACCACAATATCTAGTAACTTTACTATAGCAAAGTATCGCAGTGATAGCAATAGGGCATTAGTACTGATTGTCAGTTTTTTCGCAACTTTTAACACAATTTACGAAATTTTCACTCAAACACAACAGGCATTTCACTCAATTCCGTCTTTATTACTATATACGGATAACTCGCCTGATTGCTGACCTTCTCGCCCTTATCCGGGGCTATCAGACGCGTATCAAAATACATTGCCTTATCCTTAACATAAAACTGGTTAACCGTAATACTGTAGCCACCTGTCTCCTTTGTGCCAAAGCCTTCCGCTATGTATAAATATTCATCATCCTTGTACGTCAGCTTCATCGCCTTTGCCTTGTTTTCATTTATCTGCTTTTTAAACTCCTCCGGGATTTCATCCCCGCAGATCACCGTGTACTCAACCATCCTGTCACTCTCCGTGCCTGAAATATTTGCGCGACAGCCCGAAATCACTGTCGCTGCCGATATAACAAGCACACCTGCAGCCACCACCAGAATTTTTCTCAATTTTTCTGACATTTTTTCCTCTCTTTCTTATCATATCGCTTATGATATGATATAATATCAAATATTGAACTACAATTTATATAGAGTATGAAAAAGAGAGGTCAAATATGCGTTCAGTTTTAATCGTAATATTCGTATTTTTCTATCTGCTGCTCGGTCTTCCGGTGCTCGGAGCCATGTGGATAATACACAAATTTGCCCCGGCATGGGCCGATATGGCACAGCTTCGCCTGGTACAGTGGGCTTTCCGTGTCATCATATTCCTAAGCGGAGCAGACATTGAATTTATAGGGGAGGAAAATGTGCCAAAGGACGAGGCTGTACTATATATAGGAAATCACCGTAGTTTCTTTGACATCATAATCACCTACTCCAGATGTCCACGCCTGACCGGCTACATCTCAAAGCAGAGCATCACAAAAATACCGGTACTGGGTCTCTGGATGAAGCGCCTGCACTGCCTGTTTTTGGACCGCGATGACATCAAGCAGGGACTAAAGGTTGTGCTTGCAGCCATAGATCAGGTCAAATCCGGCATCAGCATATGTGTATTTCCTGAGGGCACACGCTGCAAAAACAAAGATGACCTGACAGATGTACAGTCTTTCAAAGAAGGTACTTTCAAGATTGCCACAAAGAGCAAATGCAAGATAGTGCCAATGGCAATCATGGGAACAAATGAAATATTCGAGGATCACCTTCCATGGGTCAAAAAGAGGCATGTGGTTATCCGCTATGGCACTCCTATTGATCCGGCAACACTCAGCAAAGAGGAACAAAAGCATCTCGGAGCTCATTGCAGAGAAGTGATTGTGGATATGCTTCATGAAATGGTATAGCTGAAAAACCGCCCAGTCGGGCGGTTTTTCATATTTCTTCTTCAAATTCCTTTAAACTATTAAATTTTTATTCTCATCAACTATTTTTTACTTCAAAACAAGCACCGAATACGCCGGCAGCTTTGCCGTTCCATCCTTATATGACGGTGCTTTCTTTGTAGTCTGAAGCATTGCAACAGCATCATTTACTCCAAGCGATGACACATCCACACTTGCTTCATCCTTTGATGGATTAAATATAAGCACTGCTTTCTCACCATTGTACTCTCTTGTGAATATACACACATTATCATTTGACAGATCCTTTTCAAAGGTATTTGTACCTCGTGCTATCTCCGGGAAAGCATTTCTTATTGATATTGTCTGCTTCACAAAGTTGTAAATAGAGTATGGATCCTCCATCTGCTTATCCAGGGTATCATATGTCTGCTCGGTTTCTTCTGCATTCTGAGGTCCCACACACATTCCCTTAGCTTTTGAATCCCCGCTCCATCTCATGGCAAGACGCTTCGTCTCATCATTGGCTGTGCCTCTCATGCCGATTTCCTCTCCATAATACAAAAAAGCATTTCCGGGCATAAGAAGATTCATAGCCTGCGCCATCTTGGTTTTCTCCTCGGCATTATCTCCGTTGTAGTATCCTGCGCTGCGTCCCATATCATGATTTGTATAAAAAGGTGCATCAATGTATGAGTCTGTATACTTCTTTATCTCATTTTCCACATCAACCAAAGCATTGCCGTATGTGCTGGCACCATGATTTGCTGCACCATTTAACACCTTTCCAATATATCCATCCTGCTGTGAAAAATCAAAGTTGAACATACTGTCAATTCCACTCTTATAGTACTTCGCATACTCTCTGTATGTAGTCCAGCCCTCACCAACCATATAAGCATCGGCCTTTTTGCTCTTCACATTGTTCACAAGCCATGTGAGGTCATCTATAGTCTCAGTCTGGTTATTATTATTGTAATAAATCACAGCATCCAGTCTAAAGCCATCTACGCCGCGGTCAAGCCAGAAGGATGTAACCTTGTCAATCTCCCCTCTTACAGCTTCGCTCTGCAGGTTAAGGTCAGGCATGCTGTCTACAAACTGTGACTCGTAATACCAATTCGTGCCCGGCAGCTGGTTGTAGCCTCCGGTATTGGTTTTGCTAAAATTATAGTAATCAACATAAGGACATTCCGAAGAATCCGGCTCTGCCCCATCAGGAAGCGACTTGATATAATCAGCAGCCGCCTTAAACCACGGATGCTCGTTAGATGTGTGATTTATTACAAAGTCAATAATCACATTGATGTTTCGCTTGTGACACTCCGTAATGAGCGCATCAAAATCATCCAAAGTACCATACTGTTTGTCAATATTCATATAATCCGTAATATCATACTTGTGGTATGAAGGTGAAGGCATAATAGGCATCATCCAGATTTCATTGCAGCCAAGTCCCTCGATATAGTCAAGCTTCTCTGTAAGTCCCTTTAAATCCCCAATGCCGTCACCGTCACTGTCAAAAAAGCTGTATACGAACACCTCATAGCAGGTCCTGTAATTGTCCTGAATCACATTAGGATCATTTTTCGCATTCATCTGCTCCATAGCAGAAGGCTTGTACTCCTTCTTTGCTGCCGTCTCGGTATTCTTTCCACCCGCAGCACACCCCGCAAGCATCGACACCGCCATAGCTGCCGTCAATGCCACAGCAGTCAACCTGCCCGCCAATCTATTCACAGCCCTGCCGACCATATTGCGGCCGCCTATTTTATTATTAATCATACGCACTCCTTTTCTTAACTAAATTCTGAGCAAATTTGTAACTGCAAGAACCACTACATATATTCGCAAAACTGCACAATACTCGTACTTTATCTACACTCCGTTTCAGTACACGCTAAACAATCGTCCATTGGATGTTTTGCGCCGCTGCAACGCAGCCAGCATTACTCATAAGTGTGTAGTTGACTCCATTCTCACATCTTCCACAAAGTCGCAACAAACTTAGCACACGGTACCCTCCGGCCGGAGGGTACACAGTGTGTTCCGAAGAAAAATATGAACTGCCACTGTGTGCCACACCGGCACCACACAACCTGAAAGTGCTAAGTTTGCCACACACCCCCAAAGTTTGCCACAACCCAATATAAACCAAAAGCCGCCGCACAAAAGTGCAGCGGCCTAAATAAAACCAAATTAGCCTTTGACAGCTCCTGTAAGTCCATCCACGTAGAATCTCTGCATGATGACGAAAAGTATTGAGATAGGTATTGATACAATAACTGCAGCAGCAGCCCATCTTGTGAACCATCCGTTTATAAACTCTTTCTCAAGCATGTTGTAAAGGAGAAGAGATACTGTCCAATACTTGTCGTTTGGACCAACGATAACCTTTACAAATACGAAATCGAGCCATGGAGCAAGGAATGCTGTAAGCACTGTATATACTACGATTGGCTTACTGAGTGGCAGGATAACCTTGTAAAATACCTGGAACTGTGTACATCCGTCAAGGATGGCAGCCTCTGTAAGAGACTTAGGCACAGTATCAAAGAATCCCTTTGCGATATAGAAGCCTACTCCCGATCCTGCTGAGTATATGAGGATCAGTGAAAGACGAAGTACGCTACCCTCTGTAAGTCCGATAGCCTTTAAGATAAAGTATACGGCAACCATTGACATGAAAGCCGGGAACAATCCAAGAATCATAGCCAGATTCATGAAAGGCTTACGCAGCTTAAATCTCAGTCGTGACATACAATACGCAACAGAAAGTACAAATACTGTTGAAATGATGCATGAGAACACTGATATAAACAGTGTATTAAAAAATGCTCTCGGGAAGTTCAACAGTGTAGTCTCTGTGAACAGTCTCGTATAGTTGCTAAATGTAAGGCTATGTGGGAAGAAGTACTTTGTATAAGCACCACTCTCAGCTCTAAAGCTTGTCATAATAATCCAGAAAATCGGGAACAGCCATACTACAGCAAGTATTCCAAGAATGATATGAACAAGGGAATTCTTTGCTACTTTCTTAGCACGTCCGGCAGACATAGGTCTTTTTGCTTTTGCTACACTACTCATTACATGAATCCCTCCTCATCCTTGTATGATTTTGTATTTCTGTATGTAACAAGCGCTACGATAGAAAGTACAATGAATGTGAGGATACCGATAACGGCACCGATATTGTACTCCTGATTATCAATAGTCAGCTTGTACAACCACGTAACCAGAAGGTCCGTCTTTCCTGCACTGTCTCCGACAGGTGTAGGCTTTCCTGCTGATAACAGGTAGATAACGTTGAAGTTGTTGATATTTCCGGTAAACTGTGTGATGATATATGGTCCCATGATAAACATGATATATGGGAGTGTGATCTTAAAGAAGATCTGTGCTGCGTTTGCACCATCAATCTTTGCAGCCTCATAAAGCTCTGAAGGCACATTCTGTAATACACCTGTAACCTGAAGCATAGTATACGGAATACCTACCCAGCAGTTGATGAGAATAACAGAAACTCTCGCCCACATCGTATTGGTCCAGAATGGAAGTGGGTTATCTATCCAGCCCCACTCCAAAAGCAGGTTATTAACAGCACCCTGTGGCTGGAACATCTGTCTCATTACAAGGAGTGATACGAACTGCGGTACCGCAATTGAGATAACAAAGCATGTACGCCAAAAAGCCTTGCAATGTGTCTCTTTACGATTGATAACGATAGCAAGAATGAGTCCAAGGAAGTTACAAAGGAAGGTTGCAAATACAGCCCAGCAGATTGTCCATCCAAGTACTCTCCAGAATATCTTACCAAGCTTACCACCAAGTCCAAGCACCTGTCCGAATGAGGCGAAGCCTGTCCAGTCGAACAATACCAGATGATCACCCTTTACCGAATAATTTGTAAAGGCCATTGGAATCATGAACAGCAATGGTAAAACTGTAAAAATAAATATTCCCATAAGTGGGAGAAACATAAGTGTCTTATGTAGGTTTTTATCAAATAAATCCTTGACATCTTTGCCAAAAGAATTGATTTCTTTTCCAGCTTTTGAAAGGCATTCTGCCTTATATCCGCTCTTTAAATTCTCGCACCACATGTAAATAAATAATACTGTGATGGCAATTGTTATGACGCCATATAACAGTAATAATACTGACTGGTCGCCCGCAACATATTCATAAATCTGCTTCTGCTCATTAAATACCTCTTCCTGCTTTCTCCAGCCAAGTGAAGGCAGCATGGAAATGTAATAAGCACCAGCGTTAACCATATATGCTATATATGCAATCTCTATAGCAAGAAAAATCAGACCCTTTATGATCTGCTTATGAGCCATATTGGCAAGACCCATTACGAGTGCCGATAGCTTAACTGTAGCTCCGCCTTTTGTGAGGGCATTGCCAACAGTATACGGAGTAGCAAATTCCGAAACTTTTTTCTTTTTGTTTGCTCCTATCATACTTTTCCTCCTGGCATGCATTATATATGCCAATCCTTTAAACTAATTTATTCCAAGATTCCGGTCGCCCGGAACCTTGGAATCATATTCTGATCTACTTAATTATTTAAGAGAATCATTAAGCTGAGTATTGAAGTCCTCTGTCTTCTGAGCTGCATTGTCCTTTGTAATCTGGCCTTCTGCACCGTTCTGGAAAGCATCACCGAATGGTGTAGCTGCATCCCAGTAACCTGACATATCAATGATAGGCTGTGCTACTGAACAATCAGTTGAAACCTTAGCCATAGCTGCTGCTACAGGATCTGCTGCGATTTCCTCGTTTGTTGCAAGATCTTTGTTTACAGGAGCCTGTGCTCTTAACTTGAAGTGAGCAAGCTGTGCGTCCTCGCTGCCAAGGAATGCTGCAAGCTTAACTGCTACTTCCTGGTTCTTGCAGTTAGGGTTAACACCGATAGCCTTAGATCCTAAGAATGCCTTTAACTGGCAGTCTTTTCCACCAATATTGATTGTAGGAAGAGCTGCAACACCAACGTTCTCCTCACCAAGTGCCTCTTTAACTTTGTCATAGTTCCAGTTACCATTGAAGTAAGCATTGATAGAACCATCTTTAAGTCCAGCAAGACCAAGTGATCCCTCATTGTTATCCATTACAAAGTTTGGATTTGCAAATAAATCTACGATGTAGTTTGTAACTGCTGTACCCTTATCTCCGCCAAAGTCATATCCGGCAGCCTTGTCTGTTCCATCTCCAAAGATTGTACATCCGTTTGCTGCATAGAATGCATTGAGATACCAGCCATTATCAAATGGGAATGAAACCTTACCCTTTGTAAGCATTGCATTGTATCAAGGCTCTTTACATCATCCTCAGAGAAGACTCTCTTGTCATAGTACATGAACCATGTGTTTGATGTATAAGGAACTGCGTAGATGTCTCCATCATATGTAACTGTTGCAGCCATAGCCTCTGAGTTAGATGACTTAACATAATCTGCTGCCTCTCCACCTAACTTGGCAATAGCATCTGCCTTAATTAATGGCTCAAGCTGATCGTTTGCAAACATGTAAACATCAGCTGCTGCCTTAGGATCCTTTGTAACAACATCCTTTGCGTCTGACTCAGATGATGTAACATACTTGAACTCGATGTTGAAATCAGGATTTGCCTTAGCGAATGCCTCGCACTCTGTCTTAAGCCAAGCGCCCTGTGCATCGTCTAAATCCTCTGCAGGTCCCATTACTGTAATGGTCTCCTTGCCGCCGGCCTTCTTGTCGGCTTTCTCTGTTCCATTTCCATTGCTGCTTCCGCATCCTGCAAACATTGTTGCTACCATAGATGCGCAAAGTAAAGATGCTAATACTTTCTTCTTCATATCTTCCTCTCCTTTTTGAATATAAAATGTAAAAAAGTATATATATAAATTGCCGTGCAACTTATATCAAATTAATTATCTGCGGTAAACCACCGCAATGTTTCTAATCCAGGCTATCTTTTCGTTGTCCAATCTGTGCGGCTTACTTGTCATGCGCCATCTCCAGTTATGTCCGACTGTCGAAGGATAATTCATCCTTGCCTCATTTCCAAGCTCTAATATATCCTGCATCTGGACTATCGCCAGCTCTGCGGTGCTGTGATACAGCTCCCTGATAAGAGCATTTGGAACCTGTGATTTATTTTCAATATTCAGATACTCATACAGATAAGCAAGCTCATAATCTGTCTTGTCACTGAATGAACCAACTATCGTCTCATTGTCATGTGTGCCAATATATGCAACTACATGTGAATCGGTATAATTGTGTGGCAGATATTCGTTTGTCGGATCACCATCAAAAGCGAACATCATGACCTTAGTTCCCATCCAGCCCGATTTTGCAAGGAGCTTTTTCACTCCCGGTAAAAGGCTTGCTGATGTATAATCATCAGCCACTACATTAACCCCTTCAAGCTCTTCGTTAATTGCATTGACAAGCCTGCGTCCCGGTCCCTTGAACCATTTCCCGGATAGGCTCTTATCCTGTCCGTACGGTACCGCATATGCTTTCACAATTCCTGCGAAATGATCAATCCTGACAATATCAAAAAGCTCTCTGCATACACGCATTCGCTTTCTCCACCATGAGAAGTTGTCCTCCTTCATGGCATCCCAGTCATACATCGGATTGCCCCACACCTGTCCGCTCTCTGAATACTTATCAGGGCCGGCAGCTGCAACATACTCTGGTGTATCGTTTGCGCTCATCATAAAGAGTTGTCTCTCTGCCCACACATCCACACTGTCATATCCTACATAGAATGAGATATCACCTATTATGTAGACACCTTTTGAGTTAGCATAATTTTTTAAATCCTCCCATTGCTCGAAGAATTTATATTGACAGAACTTCCAAAAAGTAATTGTATTATAATTCTTTTTTTGGTACTTTTCAAGCGCAACCGTTTGCGGGTTTCTATACTCGCTTGGCCACTCGCTCCAATTTTTGTATAAATTGTCGGCTTTCAGTGTCATAAATAGTGCATATTGTTCAAGCCACTCCGACTGTTTTTTTACAAAATCCTGAAACTCTTGTGCATTTGTATCAAATCTTTCAAACGCTTTTTGTAAAATCTTGCATCTGTTCTGATGCAATGCTGCATAATCAATTTCTGATTCGTCTGTGCCCCAGTTATACCCCAGGATCTCTTCCTTCTCTAACAACCCCTCATCTACCAGCTTATCTAAATCTATGAAATAGATATTGCCCGCACAGCCTGATGATGGCTGATATGGACTATCGCCAAATATGGTGGGGCCTACCGGAAGAACCTGCCAGTACTTCTGTTTCAAATCACCAAGGAGATCAACAAAATTGTAAGCCTCTCTCCCAAGAGTACCTATACCATATGGTGACGGCAGACTCGAGATTGAAAGAAGTATTCCGGAGCCTCTGAGATTTTCTTTGGCCTCCAAATTACCATTCCTCTTTCCTAAAATTTTCTGTTTTTTTCGTATCTGAGATTATTTTATTTCCTATTGTCGGATTTGTCAATCTTTTTAGTGGTTTCAAACTCATTTTTGCCATTTTTCACGTAATTTACATTCATTTTTTGGTAGTTATTACCACAGTTTCAAAGATTTTTTTCGAAAAATTTATTACAGAAAATATTGCCTATTTCTGATAGTAAATGTATAATTTAATTATCACATAAGAAAGGACAAATACTATGGCTACTATTAAGGATATTGCCGCCCGGCTGGGCGTGTCAATCAGCACTGTTTCAAAGGGATTAAATGGTGCCAGCGATATAAGTGAGGAGCTTCGTCAGACAGTTTTAGACACTGCTGTCGAAATGGGCTACAGCACAAAGCGCTCCAGAAAGGTAGAAAACCGCAAGCTGGCTCTGTTTATTGAAAATATGAACTACGAGTCTATCGATGAGTTCGGATATGATGTAGTGCTTGGTTTCAAACAGAATGCTTTTAAGCACAAATGGGACGTGGACATCATCCCTGTCACACCTCAGCTTCAGGCAGAAGAAAAATATGATACATATATATTAAAGAATGGCTATTGTGGCGCATTTCTGGTAGGTTTTGCTCTTCACGATGAATGGATGCAGCAGCTCAAAAATACTACAATGCCTACCGTTTTGTTTGATAACTATATAGAAAACAATCCCAATGTAGCCTATGTAGGCACCGACAGCTACGAGGGCATTGACATGGCTGTAAAGCATCTGCACAATCTGGGCCATAAAAAGATTGCCTTTATCAATGGTTCTCTTTTTTCCCTGGTTTCGGATCAGCGTCAGGAAGCCTTTGAAAACTCTATGCGCAATGCCGGTCTTGAAATCTACCCGGAGCTCATGGGACACGGCTACTATATTCCTGAAACCGCACAGTATTACGTTTCAAATTTTATTGCAGCAGGTGCCACCGCTATCCTCTGCGGAAGCGACACTATAGCAAAGGGTGTTATCTCCGAGTGCCAGCTGCACGGCTTCAATGTGCCAAATGATATAAGTGTGGTCGGATTTGACGATGTCAAGTTTGCCGCAGCCCTTACCCCTCCTCTTACCACTGTCAGACAGGAGTGTAATGATCTGGGCCGCTGTGCATATATTATATTGAATTCGCTCATTCACCATATTCCAATCAGCCGCACACAGCTACGTCCAAGGCTGATTGAAAGAGAATCTACTGCACGAGTTTCCACCGCACATGCTGCTGAGGAATAGCCTGCATATATACCACCTTCCAAAGGAGGCAAAATTGTTCAAACGCAAACATGTAACCACTTTAATTACATATTCGCTGGTATTTTTCAGTGCAATCTCCATGACAGCCTGCTCTTTTTCGGATGTCTCTTATCTATTCAAGAGTCCCGCACAAAAGCAGGCTATTCTGCACAAATCACCTGCGTTTTGGGAGGATACCACAAGTGTTAAAGGAAGCAGCAACCTGTCTATCCTGCACAATGTCGCCTTTGAGGGGCAGCCATACAATGATACAAGACAGTTTGGTGATAACATCCTTATGGTAGGACAGGGCAGCTACAATAATTCCATCATAGAGACCGATGATCAATCTGTTCAGTATTCATTTGATGTATATAATCCCTGGTCCAATGAAATCACGGCAAGCCTCACTCACGACAAAACCGACTGTGATGACTACATGATAAAAGGTGACCGACTCTGGCTCATCAATTCCGATGCCGGCAGGGCAACAATCTATGATAAGGATTTAAAGGAGATAAAAACCTGCAAATATAATCCTGAGGACTATGATGGCAATTGCGATACATCAGATTCTGATGATGGCGATGTGCCGAATCCCGGCAATTATTATGATGTCTCACAGATTGCCACCTCCGCTGACGGAAAATACGCTCTCGTGTCAGGTGTCACACCCGATACCTACAAATATGCAGTCTCTGATATAAGGATTGACGATAACACAGTGCTTTCAACCTACGAAGGACAAAGTTTTTCCATGTCATGTGTCGACTCAAAGGGCTTTGTAATCGAGGCAGATACGGCCAACAATATCTGGAACTATCATTCATCCGATGGAGAAAACAGCTTTTTTTCACTGCCGGATGTGGTGGATGTGACTTTGGCAGAGGATGGTGACATGCTCATACGATGCCAGGATTTATCCTCGGACAACATCATCAGTTACTATAAATATTCACCCGCCACCGGTGTCAGTTCATCCTTTTCATACAACCTGGCAACACGAAGCACAGGCAAAATGTCCGACAGCTCATCCGACTCTGCGGCAGCCGATACCAAGACCTACTGTTCTGCCAACTCGGTATATCTGCCTGATGCAAACTGTGTGATGATGCTTTTGTACACAGCGCAGTGCAACCCGGAAATTCTCATCTGGTCACTCGACAAGGGCAAGAATGACAGAAAAGCCGAAATCACGTCATACAATGACTGTGATACACTGCTACAGGCCTTACGCGATGATGGCTCATATGTATCCCCATATTCTGCCATAGACTCCTCTGACAGTACCGATGAAAATCAGGAGGCTATGGAGGAGGCCGGGAAGGATTCTGACTACAATACATACGGCGATGAGGTCACTCTGATCTCCGACACCGCTTCATATGACTGGGGTGATTTATCCGACATAAATGCACGTATCACAGCGCTTGAACAGAAATACGGCTTTTCCATATATTTCGGGCCTGAGGTGCCAAAGAGAATTGATTACTACGATATCCATCAATTTAAGAACAAGGATAAGCTGTCGGTCGCTCTGGATTCGCTTGAGGAAATACTTGGCTGTTTCCCTGATGACTTTTTCACACAGCTGTGTTATGGCGATATAAGAGGCATGCGAATCTATCTGTGCGGTGATATTTCATCAGGCCACTCAGATATGATAAATGAGCCAAGCGGCTTCGTAAATATAATAAACAACCACAATGTGATGGTTCTAAACTGCAACTACAGCTGGGATTTCAGCTACACTGTAGGCCATGAGATTTCCCATCTGATTGACCAGAGACTTACATTCATACACACCTACGATGAAAAGAGCGAGTTTTCTGAGGGGAAATGGAACAGCTTTAACCCTGACAGCTTCTCTTATGATGATAGCTACGCAAACTACAATCCGGATGATCCATCGAACCACATATCCGGGTATTTCATTGATTCCTACGGCATGACCTTTGCAACAGAGGACCGCTCTGAAATATTCGGAACCGCGATAGATGATTATATTAACGGCATCTATGATGATGCAAGATTCACAGATGATTCGCCGATACGAAACAAGCTGGACTACTACAGCAGATGTATCCGCGATGGCTTTGATACAAAGGGCTGGCCTGATACGATGGCGTGGGAGTCTGTGCTTACCGCCACCGGGGCGCATGTCAATTAAATGATAATTTCAGAATAACACAAAAACCTCAAGTCATACGACTTGAGGTTTTTTAATGGGCAGAGATGGATTCGAACCATCGAAGCAAGTTGCAGCAGATTTACAGTCTGTCCCCTTTGGCCACTCGGGAATCTGCCCATAATACAATTCAATATTAAATTGTATAAAGCCGATGATCGGACTCGAACCGATAACCTGCTGATTACAAATCAGCTGCTCTGCCAATTGAGCCACATCGGCTTATAACCTTTCGGTTAATGGATGGAGGTGGATTCGAACCACCGAAGCAATTTGCAGCAGATTTACAGTCTGTCCCCTTTGGCCACTCGGGAATCCATCCATATCTTGTCAAAGCATTCACACGCTCTGACAAGATAGAATTATAGCGCAATCTTTTTTAAATTGCAAGTCTTTTCTAACTGATTTGCAAGATATTTTTAGTTATTGGAAACTGTGGATGCATCTCCCTCTTTCTCAGCAGCTTCTTCCTCTTTCTTCTGTGGAAGTTCACATCCCCTGCACAGGATAATGGCTTCCAGTGGGGACATCTCCAGTTCCAGATAACCTGCCACTACCTGGTATTCTTTCTGTTCCATGTCGTAGGCGATAGCATTGCTGTCAAGAATCCGTGTCATGGTGGTGTCGATGGTTCTACTGATACCGGTTTCCCATACTGGGATTTCTACTTTCTTGTTTTCGTTGTTGTTATTGATGACAACAACTACCTGTTCGTTCTCATTGAATCGGCCAAAAGAAATCAGATTATAATCTTCTTTGAGCATTTTCAGAGATCCATATTTTAACACCGGAAGTTCTCTGTGCATCCGGATCGCATCCCGGTAGAACTGTAGCAGATACTGGTCTTCATGTCCCCACGGATACGTTCTCCGGTTATCCGGATCGGTGAATCCACAGACACCGGCCTCATCGCCATAATAAACTGTAGGTGCACCCGGCCAGGTCATCTGAATGGCAACGGCTTCTCTTAAAATCGCTTTGTTGATTCCTTCTTCTGCCGCTCTCGCACCCACTGTGTTGATACGTCCTACCCGGCTGTTAGTTCTCGTAAGGAATCTGGAGTGATCATGGTTATCCAGCTCGTTCATTGCCGTCAGAAGAGACGGTGCATAGAACCGGGAGCCGTTGTAACGCATGGAATCACGGAAGCTCTCTGCATTTCCTTTCAGTTCTTGCCGGTACTGATCGCTGTGCTTCTCAAGACCGGTCAGAAACCAGGAAACCGGCTCCATAAACGCATCGTAGTTCATAACGGTATCCCACTGATCGCCCTGCAGCCACGGGCTCACATCTCCATAATGTTCGGCAATGATGATTGCCTCCGGATTGGCTTCTTTTACCACCTTACGGAACTTTCTCCAGAACTCATGATTGTATTCGGCACTGTATCCCAGGTCTGCTGCCACATCGAGACGCCATCCATCTACGTTAAACGGCGCAGAAACCCATTTTTTCGCGATACGCAGAATATCCTTCTGTAATTCCTCGGAGTCCTCAAAATTCAGCTTTGGAAGCGTATTATGCCCCCACCAGCCGTCATAGAATTCATTGTAAGGCCAGCAGTGTTCGTTATGGAACTTGAAAAAGTGATGATACGGACTGTCACTGCTGATAAACGCACCCTTTTCATATCCCGGCTGATTCTCATAGATCCGTTCCCTGTCCAGCCATTTGTTAAAGGATCCGCAGTGGTTAAATACACCGTCCAGGATCACTTTCATGCCTCTCTTGTGGATCTCCTCCACCAGCTCGATAAACAGCTGATTGCTGGCTTCCAGATTTTCTTTGTTGGTCACACGGTCAATATACCGTTTGGCATGGGTATTGTCTTTGTCCCAGTCCGCCAGCAGATTTCCCTCATCATGAACAATTTTTCCAAAATGCGGATCCACATAATCATAATCCTGAATATCGTACTTGTGGTTCGACGGTGAGACGAAGATCGGGTTCAGGTAGATGACTTCCACGCCGAGATCCTGCAGATAGTCCAGTTTATCCATGACACCCTGCAGATCGCCGCCGTAGAAATTGTTGACATCCATATTGTCCGGAATCTTGCTCCAGTCCTCGATCCGTCTGCTGTGGCTGGAAATATAAAAATACTCATTTGTCAGCACATCATTTGAAGAATCGCCATTATAAAAACGATCCACAAAGATCTGATACATCACCGCACCCTTTGCCCAGTCCGGGGTGTGGAATCCAGGAACGATACCAAACGAATACTGTTCCTGTAACTGTCTGGTCACACCCAGTTCATTATAATAACAGACAATCTTGCCTGCCTGAATCTCAAAATAATAGTGGATCGGATCGTTTCCTACCGGGATCTCGATCGCATAATAATCAAATCCTTCCCGACTCTCCGCCACTTTCATCTCTTTTCGGATCGCGCCGCTGATAAAATAAACGGCATCCACATTGTTTTTCATCGTCCGGAATCGAACCGTCACAACATCTCCCGCTTCCGGCTCCATCGGAGTTCTGTACTGTGCTGTCTCGTCGCTGTATAATGCCCGTTTGTTAAATACCGGACGCATTTTATTGATATATTCCTGTACGCGAAGTACATTATTCAAATCTTCCATGTTTTCCCTTCCCTTCTCGCAGTCGCTTATATTTTATTTTATCCTACTGCAAAAAAAAATACAACCTGGACCTTGGATTTTCCGCCAAATGTCCGGGTTGTATCTTCTGTTCTCAGGCTTCTCCTGTCAACGCAGGAAAATGTTCTTTCATGATCTCTCCAAGCCACTGGATCACCGGTCCGAGCGCTACGATCATAATGACAGTCATCGCTCCGATCTTTCCGCCGAAAGAAAATCCGATCACAGTCGCCACAAAATCAAACGTGATTCGCACCGCTTTGAACGGTACTTTCGGCAAATGCCCGGAGATAATGATCGGAATCGCATCGTACGGTGCCGTGCCCATATCCACATCCATATATAAAGCTGCTGTCAGAATAAACAGTGCCACCGATGGAATCAGTACCGCGATCCGAACCGGCAGAGTCGTAAAAAAGTCTGCCGGCAGCACCCGATTCCAGATCCAGGTGAAAAAATCCACAAAGTATCCGACGAGAAACATATTCGCCAGTGTTCCAAATCCAAGATTTCTTCCTCCGAAGATCACTACCAGTACAAGAAGTACCGTATTCATCATTGCCTGCCAGTTTCCGAAACTCATACCGATCTGTGTGGAAATCGCCTTGCTCATCATACTGCAGGGATCTGTTCCCATATCCACCAGCAGTAACAGCGACAACGCAAATCCCATTCCGAATACCGCCAGCAGCACTATGCCAAGTCTCAGCCAGAAATGTTCTTTCTGATAAAATCCCTGCAAAATCGCTTTCATATATCGTAAAACTCCTTCATCTTCTGAACTACGCAGATCACAGCAAATGATTCCTGCCCGAATCCATGTCTGTGTGCCGCATCAACAAATACTTTCCCATTTTAGTATAGAATTCCTTGAATTGCAAATGTTATTTTTGTCCTGCAAACCACGATTTTCCTGATATTTATATCAGCGCATCAAAATTGGTCCACTGGACCAATTGTTAATATGCAGTGCAAGAAAAAAAGACAGCCGAAGCTGCCTTTTTTGGAGAAGGTATTTCTCTTATGGGGTGTAGCAAAAACTATATAATGTATTGGGGGGTTTTTACAGTTATTATAATAGCATGTAGCCCCCGAAAAGTGTGCACAAACATGGATTTTTTTTGTGTGGTTTTTTATTCATTTTTTTGCGGATAAAAAAGCTCTTATTTTTCATCTTCGGAATTTTGTACAATTTCCCCGGAAGCGGCTGTATTTTTTTCCTCTTCGAATAATTCTTCGAATTCTGCTCTTCCGATTTTTTCTTTTTCCAGAAGAAGCTGTGCACAGTGTTCCAACACATAACTGTGTTCCTGGATACTTGCTTTCGCTTTTACATAGCAGTCATCAATAATTTCTTTCACTTCCCGGTCGATCGCTGCCGCTGTCGTCTCGCTGAAGCCACGGCTGTGCGCCAGATCTCTGCCGATGAAGACTTCGTCCTGATCATCACCGTAGGTCACCATACCCATATTCGCAGACATGCCATATTTTGTCACCATCGCTTTGGCGATGCTTGTGGCACGGCGGATATCTTCCGATGCACCGGTGGTGATATCATCAAAGATCAGTTCCTCGGCGATTCGTCCGCCCAGGCATACCTGGATATTTTCCAGCATCTTTCCTCTGGTATTAAACATCTCATCCCGGTTCGGAAGTGGCATCGTATAACCTGCTGCCCCTGCTCCTGTCGGGATGATCGAGATCGTATAGACCGGATCCATCTTTTCCAGTACATGGAACAGGATCGCATGACCGGCTTCGTGATATGCCGTGATCTTCTTCTCTTTTTCCGAGATCACACGGCTGTGTTTTTCGGTTCCGATACCGACTTTGATAAATGCTTTCTGGATATCTTTCTGGCACAGGAACTGGCGATCCTCTTTTGCTGCCAGAATGGCCGCCTCATTCAGCAGATTTTCCAGTTCTGCTCCGGTAAATCCGGCAGTGGTCTGAGCGATCTGTGCCAGATCCACATCGTCACCGAGCGGTTTCCCCTTGGCATGAACTTTCAGGATCTCCTCTCTTCCGCGCACATCCGGTGCACCTACCGCAATCGTACGGTCAAATCGTCCCGGACGCAGGATCGCAGGATCCAGGATATCCACACGGTTCGTTGCTGCCATCACGATGATTCCCTCATTGACACCGAAACCATCCATCTCTACCAGTAACTGGTTCAGCGTCTGTTCTCTCTCGTCATGACCGCCGCCCATACCGGTTCCTCTTCGTCTTGCCACGGCATCGATCTCGTCGATGAAAATGATACATGGACTGTGGCGTTTTCCCTCTTCAAAAAGATCGCGGACACGGGATGCACCCACACCTACGAACATTTCCACAAAATCAGATCCGGAGATGGAAAAGAACGGAACACCCGCTTCCCCGGCAACTGCTTTTGCCATCAGCGTCTTACCGGTACCCGGAGGGCCTACCAGAAGCACGCCTTTCGGGATTCTTGCACCTACTTTGTTGTATTTGTCCGGGCTTTTCAGGAAGTCGACGATCTCTTTCAGATCTTCTTTTTCTTCCTGCAGACCGGCAACATCACGGAAGGTAAAACGTTTGCCCGATGTTGTAGTCATCTGTGCACGGCTCTTGCCGAAGTTCATCATTTTACTTCCGCCACCGCTGCTTCCGGCATTTCTTCCCATCAGCATAAACAGCAGGATCACCATCACACCCAGCGATGCGATCGGAACACCTACACTGATCAGTTTGCTTTCTTTCGGCACATCCGTCATCTGGTAGGATACGTTGGCATTCTCCAGCATCTGACGCACTTCTTTGACGTCATCGATGTACATGTCTTTGTTTCTTCCATTGGTAAGAACCACGATCAGCTGTCCCGTCGGGGTCTGCTGATTCTGATGAATCACTGCTTCCGACACCTGATGATTCTCCAGATCCTGTTCCAGTTCTTTGTAGGAATAATTGTTCTGCGTCTGCAGCTTCTCGCCAAGATAGGATAATCCGGCAACCATCAGCACCAATACAATCAGCCAGACTACTATCCCTTTCAGTTGTTTTGACACGTTGTTTCTCCTTTCGGGTTGTACTCCCGGAATCTTTCTGTATCTGATGTTCAGAAAGCCGCCGGGAGTACTTTTTATACTTCATTCAGTCTGTGACTGTTTTTATTCATTTGTATTTTTAGTCTTCTCCTGCGCCCGGTTCCACAACACCGATAAATGGCAGGTTTCTGTAACGCTGTGCATAATCCAGACCGTAACCTACGACAAATTCATCTGGAATATTGAAGCAGGTATAATCCACATGTACTTCTTTCACACGACGTTCCGGTTTGTCAAGCAGGGTACACAGCTTCAGGCTTGCCGGATTTCTCTTTTTCAGGATCTCGATCAGATAACTCAGGGTACGTCCGGAATCGATGATGTCTTCTACGATCAGAACATCTTTGCCTTCCAGCGGCTGATCCAGATCTTTCACGATTTTTACAACACCGCTTGATTTGGTGTCATCTCCGTAACTGGATACGGACATAAAGTCCATGGTTACCGGTACGGTAATTCTTTTTGCCAGTTCGCATGCGAAAAATACGCCGCCCTTTAATACGCAGATCAGATGTACACATTTTCCTTCGTATTCTTTGCTGATGGCTGCTCCGATCTCCTGGATTCTCTTTTCTACATCTTCTTCGCTGATTAATACATTAATTTTATCACTCATGAGTACTTCCTCCTTTAATCTCTGCCTGTAAGATCCTCTGACTTTCCGCCGTCACTTTATAGGCTGCGCTGATCCGGTCTCCTATGATCCACAGGATGTCGGACCCGTCCGCCAGAAGCCACAGCTGATCCCGTTTCTGTGCCGGGATTTTCCGGTCGATCAGATAATCTTTCAGCTTTTTACTGCCGCCCCCGTCAAAAAGGCAGATCCGATCGCCCGGCTGTCTGTGCCGGATCACCAGTGTCTGTTTTATTCTATCATAATCAAACCATTTCGTATACTTTTTTTCCGGTATTTCCCCAAAATCACGGGCAGTCCGGCTTACTGTAAGTGTCAGTTCTCCAATCTGAAAAGATTCCGTCCCTTCGCTGTGTACGTTTATCTGGATCCCTGCGTTTTTTTCAGAATCCCGCGTTTCGCATTTTTCTGCTTTTCTCTCCAGATAAATCCCGTCATACGTCCGTATCGCCTGCATCCCATAAGGGAGATCACGTCTGGCTCCGACCTTCCGGTTCCACAGTTCCTGCACTGCTTCTATATGGATCCTGGTAAAATCCTTCTGTTTCCCGGAAATCTCTTTCAGAAGATCATGCACGATCTGTCTGCCGATCAGATCCGGTTCCTTTTTCAACTCTTCAGCAAAACGCATACCCTTTTCGCTTTTTCTGACATACTGTCTTCTTTTTTCCGCTGCCACCTGTGCAAGTACCGCCCTGGTTTCTTCCAGTTCTTCACTCAGCTGTGCCATATGCCTTACCGCCCGCGGATTTACCTCTGTTTTCAGCTCTTCCAACACATGATGACGAATCCGGTTTCTGGTGTAATCGTCTTCCAGGTTGCTGCTGTCCGTGCGCCAGGGCTGTCCTGCCGCTTCCAGATACACCAGAATCTCTTCTTTTTCCAGACAGAGCAGCGGGCGGATCCGATTGCCGGATACCGGTTTCAGACTGCAAAGACCTGCCATGCCGGTTCCTCGTACCAGATGATGGAGCATCGTCTCCGCAAGATCGTCCTGATGATGGGCGAGAGCAATTTTTCCTCCACCGACATCTTCGCAGACCGTTGCAAAACAGCGATACCGTGCGATCCTTCCAGCCTCTTCCAAACCGATTTTTTCTCTCTGCGCCATTCCCTGCACATCTTCATGAAATACCCTACAGGGAATCCCTTCGTTTTCACAAAGTTCGCGCACAAATCTCTCATCCGCATCCGCCTCTTCTCCCCGCAACTGATGATGCACATGCACTGCCCGAAGGGAAATCCCCCACGCTTCTTTCCATCGTGCGAGAATCTTCAGCAGACACACGGAATCTGCCCCTCCGGAAATACCCAGCACGATCGTATCTTTTGGTTCGATCATATGGAATCTTTCCACATATACTTTCACTTTCTGTTCTGTTTTCCACATCTGTCTGTTAGTTTGTCCACTTCCACCTTTTGTAGTCATCTATTTTCTCCATATTCCCGCAACGAGTACGGTCATGTCATCTTTTGCCCGATAATCCGCATACTGCAATGTTTTTTCCAGCAGATGCCGTCCCAGTTCTTTCGGCATCTGTTCCTGCGCCTGCAATATCATCTCTTTTAAAATCTCTTCTCCCGGCTCGTCCCCGAACGCGTCCAGAACACCGTCCGTGACCATCACCAGATAATCCCCGTCATACAGTTTCTTCGTCGTTTTTTCAAATTCCAGCTTCTGCATCAGTCCTGCTGCCATACTGGTCGAAGTGATCGCCTCCACCCAGTTCCCTCTCCGGATAAATGTCGTGGCGGCTCCCGCCTTCAAAAACTCGCACACACCGGTATACAGATCGAGCGAACACACATCCAGACTGGAAAACATCCCACCTTTTCGCTGTAAGATCAAGGCAGAATTGACCATGCGTACCGCCGTCTCTCTGGAAAATCCGGAGGTCACGAACTGTTCTAACAGCTCCACCACCGTCTCACTCTCTTTGCTTGCCTCCATACCGGAACCCATGCCATCCGAGAGGCACATGGTAAACTGTTCATCGGTGGCCGCACAGGCATAATTATCTCCGGAGATCGTCTCCCGCTCTTTCGTCACTCTGGCAACACCGTAGAGCACTTTGTAGTTCACATCCTCACAGAACAGTACCGTGCGCCATTCGCTGTTCAGTACCGCCTTGCTGTCTCTTGATGGGATCATCCGACAGTTACATATATGTGACAAATGTTTCGCCACTTCTTTCATAGTCAGGCACTGCCCGCCTCTCGTGCGCATCGTAAGCGAAATCCGCTGCTTTTCGTCCGGCCGGTCGAGAAACCAGATCTGCTTCACCAGGATTTTCTGTTTCTGCATGTATTTCCGGATCCGCTCTTCTTCCTCATCCGGCAGGGTACATACCGCACTGACATCCGAAGAAATCTTCTGGATCGTGCGTGCCACTTCCTGCAGCTGTTCCGCCACGGCGATCCGGTTTTCGATCAGACGGTTTCGATACAACAGTTCCTCTCTGGTCTCAAAAAAGATCCGTTGCAGTTCCTCCGTAAACCGAAACGCCTGCGGACACTGCCCCAGCCATTCACTCTGTGCCCGCAGAAAACGGTCGGGGTTGCCCTCCTCGATGATCTGCAGCATCTCAAACACCTGCTGGCTGGTACGCGGATCCAGATCCGACCAGCACTTCTCCTGCCTGTTACATTCTACACACACCCGCTGTTGCACCTGCACAAACATATCCTGTACTTCTGCCTGGCTCAGCTGCTCCTGCCTGCCGGGCATCTCATAAAATGTATGGGCAAGTTTCTGCAACGATCTCGCATACCGGTCAATTTTTTCTTTCTGTGGATAGACATCGTATACCGGACGACCTTTTTTTCTCCCCGTGAAAACAAGTTTTGCCATGTCCCGTAGTATCAGCACTGCACTGACTGCGAGCATGGCAACCATCCATATCTGCATACATCCATAACCCCCTTACGGCATCTTACGCTGATAACTGCTTCCTCTTTTCACAGTTACTCCTGAAGACTTATTATAGATGACATGCTGCAAAAAACTTGTCAAACAGACAGGCTGTCCGGTCAGAAATTTTTGACACGAACAGCCATTTTTTGCTTATTTATTTTCTTTAAAGATAATCTCGTTGTCCTTTACCAGACCGATCTTTTCTTTTGCAATCTTTTCTGTATATTCGTCGCTCTGCATGTATTCCTGCATATCTTCGATGTCTTTGGTACGGGCTTCTTCCGTCTTCAGCTCCTCTTCCAGCTGAGCTTTCCGATTCTCATTCGCCTGATATTTTACCTGTAACGAATGTTCCTTGAAAGCAAGCAGTACCACAAGCATACAGACTACCAGACTGATAGAAATCATCGCGATTCTATTCTGTACTTTTATCCGACGTGCTCCTGCGTTTTTTCTTCGCGCAGCACTTTTCTTTCCTCTCATTCCACGCTCCCTTATTTTAATCTATCCCCAGGTCTTTACGCATTTTTAACCAGAATTTGCGCATTTTTACAAGTAAAAAAATTGTAACTCTTTGTAAACAAAAATGCAACCTTTTTGCCAAAATAAATGCAAATTCTCTGTAAAAATGCCCGATTCCCCAATACCAGACACCTGCTCCCAGCAAAATTCCGCAGAGCAGGTACGCCCTCATTCTCCCTTCGTTCTCTCTCAGGCACGTAAAAAATAAAAAAAGTCCGGCTGCACTCCAAAACAGAAGATCCACCGCAGCATCCAGATATTTCATCCGTTTTCCTATGATCCGCAGGATCCGGATCCCGTCATAAAGCAAAACGAGAAGAGCGCCGCATCCCATGCTTTTTACAAACAGTTCCAGCTCTCTTCCCATATAGGCACTCATCTACTGAAACAGCCTTTTTAACAGGCTGCCTTTCTTCTTTCCATTTTTTCCCTGCGTATAGATCAGACTGTCCACTTTCCCTTCAATTTCCGCCTCTCCCTTATCAAGTTCCAGCCGGCATACATGGAGGCTGCTTCCCCGGATCTCCAAAGTCCCCTGACTCGTCTCCATCAGGATATTCTCCTCATCAAACGATTTCATCTCAGTAACTCCGGTGATCATCCCCCGGCTTCGCTGTTCCAGATGGAGGCTGTGCGTCGCTCCCTTCTTTTCTTCCATACCAAAAATCCCTCCATACAATGTACTGATACATTATATGAAGGGATCTCATCTCTCATGTTATTTCTGCAACCGTTTCTGTTTTCTTTTACAGATATCGATACAGTTCCTGTGCTTCTTCTTTCTTGACAGTTTCCTGTACATTCAGCACTTCTACTCTGACAGCCTTGCTGCCGAACTGGATCTCCAGAACGTCGCCTTCCTTCACCTGTGCAGATGCTTTCGCCGGGCGGTCATTGATCAGGACTCTTCCTGCATCACATGCCTCATTTGCCACGGTTCTGCGTTTGATCAGGCGGGAAACTTTCAAATATTTATCTAATCTCATATGTGAATTATTCGTTTACCAGATCTTTCAGAGCTTTTCCAGCTTTGAATTTTGGAGCTTTGGAAGCTTTGATTACCATGGATTCGCCGGTAGCCGGGTTTCTTCCTTCTCTTGCTGCTCTTTCAGATACTTCGAAAGTACCGAAACCTACCAGCTGTACTTTTTCTCCTTTTTTCATTTCTTCAGATACTACATCAATAAACGCTTTTAAAGCAGCTTCTGCATCCTTTTTAGATAACTGTGTCTGTTCAGCCATAGCTGCAACTAATTCTGTTTTGTTCATGATATTCCTCCTGTTTCGTAAATTAGCAATTTTACATACTTTATAGCTTTCTCGTACCTTCCCAGCATTTCCAAGCTGACCGGTTACAACGCTACACCTATTTATATACTGCCTCTCCCGTTTTGTCAAGGTTTTTAGGTATTTTCAGGAAAAACTCCGCAAAAAGTACTGCCACGGTTTCCAGAGCGCTGTCGCCTGTTCTATTTTTTCAATGTTCTTTCTGGATATCCATACTTTCTGATTCGCCGCGTAATAATTCACCAGTTTCCAGTAGCGCCACGGGTAGGAAAGCCGCAGTTTCAGATTTCGAAATTCCCCATCGGAAAGTGGACGTTTTCGGCTGTACTGTTCCACCATCTGCCTGCCAAGCGCCGGATCCCAGTTGTTTTTTTCCAGGATTTTTCTCATAAAAAGGCACAGATCTTCGGTCTGCGGTTCGTAGTGCCAGTGCTCAAAGTTCATAAAACCGGCACCTTCCCGTGAAAAGATAATATTATGCTGGTTACAGTCTCCGTGGCAGACTGCCTGACTGTGTTCTTCCCGAAAATGCTCATAACCGGAGTTTTCGAGTTCCCGTACCATCATTTCCCCTGCTTCCAGAAAAGGCGTAATACTGGCCGCCAGAAGCTCTTCAAAAGGATTTTTCATCTTCTTTTTCTGCACGAATTTTCTGGTCTTCCGAAGTTCCCGGTTGTGTTTGCGGCACTCTTCCAGAAGGTTCGTTCCCGGCATCCCGTCTTCCCTCTCCATCTGCATCACCGTATGTAATTGGGCCATTGCTTCCAGACTTTTTAAAATATCTTCCCGGGATCTGGTGTTACATTCATTTCCCTGAAACCATTCTTTCACCACATAAGGAATCCCGTCTTCCCCGGTCGTGACCACCTGTCCTTCCCGGTTTTCCAGCACCTGATCCACCAGTAAAAATCCGGCTTCCCGGCAGTGTTTCTGCACCTTTCGCTGCTGCTCCATCCTTCCGGGGGAGCCCCAATATTCACGGATGCTCTTCCATCCTTCCTCCGTCTGACAGATCAGCGCACCTCTGCCCCGCAGAACCGTCTCCGCTGTCAGACCATACTGTTCCAACACCCCCAAGCCACGATCGTACAATCCTGTTCCCCCTTTACTTCTCGCCGTTCTGTCTATTCTATGTAAAGGCGGGAGGGATTATGTCCATCTGCGTTTTTCCTTCGCTTCAGTTTCTCTGGCGGATATTTTTCTTTTCCCGTCCTGTAATCTTATTCTCCCAAATGAAGATACTTCTCTCTTGTTGCCATTCCTCCCCGGATATGGCGCTCCTGCTTGTTGATATCCAGCACACTCCGAACCGCCCGCGCCATGGACGGGTTGATCTGCTGGAGACGGTCGGTACAGTCCTTATGTACCGTAGACTTACTGATCCCGAATTTCTTTGCCGTCTGCCGCACGGTTGCTTTTGTTTCTATGATATAATCCGCAATTTCTACTGCACGCTCCTCGATATAATCCTTCACGCTAAAAACCCCTGCGTACATTATTTTTACAATGTATGCGGGGGGTTTTGGTGGTATGTCTGTGTATGTTGATTCTATAAACTACAGATATCTAACTAAAAAACTTTTTCTGTTCCTCCGGCAAATACTTCGCCAGTTCTTCCACCATTCATCAGCGTCTCGCTTTTTTATTTTTTCAATATCTTTTCCGCGATAATTTCTCATATTTTTAATTATAATTTTATTTTCCGCGATTTTGACAAAATTATACACCTTTTATTGCTGGTGGAGTCCTGTTTCCGTAAATTGTACGAAATCACCCCATTTACCTTTTTCATTTGACTCTAATATAACTTATTTTTATCCGGATGTCGAAAGAAAATGTTCTTTACAACCATACCTTCTCCCCTATATATTTATAATAGTTATTTTAATTTTACACAGAAAACTAAAAGGAGTATTTACTATGTCTGATCAATTCAACATATCTTCCATTCCTAGCTTCTCTATCTCCCAAATAGAACCCAGCGATCTCCCCACGGTACTTGACTGTATGAACGAAATCTACCGGGAACTCCCCGAAAAAAGCTGGTTCAGTATGGATGAACGGGAAGATCTAATTCGTTATATGACAGTCTCCGGGTTTGGGTTGAAAGCGGAGGCAGTTGCTGCGGATGGCAGAAAGGAACTGGCGGCGGTGTTTGTGGCACGGACTTCCGATCTCGGTGATGAAAACCTGGGAAGTTATCTGGAACCGGACGATTCACAGCTTTCTCTGGTGGCACATATGGAGATTGCCATGGTGCGCAGTGCCTATCGTGGCAATGGGTTGCAAAAGAAACTAATGGAAGCCGCAGAAGAGCAGCTTCGTTCTGCCGGTTTTCGCTGGCTGATGGGAACCGCACATCCGGATAATGTGTACAGTGTACATAATTTTGAGCAGCTGGGGTATAAACTTGTTACAAAAGCCCTCAAATACGGTGGGCTTCCGCGGTATATTTTCTGTAAGAAAATCTGACTATTTTTAAACGATTTTCACTAACTTTCTCTTTACTTTCTTACCGTTTGCTGTACAATAATATTATTGAGAATATTTCTCGGTAACATTACTGATAAAGCGGAGGATACGATACTATGAAGAAACTGAAAGTAAAAAAAGGCAGTACCTGTATGGCATGTCTGGCATGTGTCAGAGCCTGTTCCGAGTCTTTCTATAAAGAATTCGACCCGGACAAATCCTGCATCCAGATCGTAGAGAAAAAATCTGTTCGTCCAATGGCCTGCCCACAGTGCGGCAAATGTGCGGAAGCCTGTCCGGAAGGTGCAATCACCCAGAATCCAAAGGGTGTTTATATGATCAACAAGAAAAAATGTACCGGCTGTGGCAAATGTGCAGAAGCCTGTCCATTTGGTCTGATCGTAAAAACAGAGGGCAACCCGGCATCCAAATGTATTGCCTGCGGCATCTGTGCAAAAGCATGTCCGATGGATGTACTGGAAGTTGTTGATGAGTAATTTTCTGTAAACACGGATTTTAGTCCGTTATTTATGTAAATCAAAAGTAACTATTCAGTAGCCACTGTCCCGCGAGGTGTTTTGACATGAATATGTCAAAATCCCGAGACATACAAGCCAAAATGCCATCACCGAAGGTGATTTTTTATGCATTTTGGCTCGTAACTGTGAAGGTACTGAACAGTTACAATCAAAAACAGATTCGACTCAAACCGGATACTTTCTGAGAAATATCCAATTTGAATCGAATCTGTTTTTTTGTAACTATACACTTCTTACTTCTCCAAAGCCTCTGTCCGCTGCAAAAATACCTGCTTTAGATTTATCCCGGAATCGCCATATCCGGCCAGCTTAAGATCAGTTCGCTGATCTCTTTTTCGTAATCTCCGGTAATATCCTCACTTTTTCCAGCATGATATACATTTGTCTCCACGCCCCAGATGTCACCATCCACAAATTCCCAGATATGATACCGCAGTCCACGGAACTGAAAATCAAGACTTCCGCAATTGTCCTCTTCTGTATAGGTAAATATAATATTCTTTGTTTTCAGCGCTTCCTGTATTTTTTTCAAACGCATGTTATTCCTCCGTTTTTCCAAGATCCGGATGCGGTTTTACGGTCGCCCAGATCCCTTTTTTTCTTTTCCATACTACTGCAAAGCAGATCAGATGAACACTCAGTGTGATGATCCAGGTAATCGGATACGACAGGTACAGGACAAACAGTGAATGTTTCCATACAAAGACAGTAAAGATCCACACGATTCGCAGTCCACAGGCACCTGCAAGAGATACCAGCATCGGCATGATGGAATATCCCATACCTCGCAGAATACCTACCGCCACGTCCATCATTCCGCAGAGAAAATAAATCTGGCAGATAACCTTCATACGATCCAGACCATATGCGATCACTTCCGGATCGGACGAATAGATGCCAAGCAAGGTGCCTCCGCAACGATATGCCAGTGTACCAAGCGCAAGTCCGACAGTAAATACAATTGCCATACAGTATATGGAAATTTTGGGAATCCGCTTCTGCTGACCGGCTCCCACATTCTGGCTGACAAAGCTCAGTGCCGTCTGGTAAATAGCATTCATGGAAACATAAACAAATCCCTCTATGTTACCGGCTGCCGTATTGCCCGCCATGGCAATCGCTCCGAAAGAGTTGATGGATGACTGGATCAACACGTTAGAGATTGAAAAAATCGCTCCCTGCAACCCGGCAGGAAGTCCGATCTGGATAATACGGATCATTTTCTCTTTGTGAATCCGGATCCGTTTCAGATACAACCGGTACATACCCTCACTTTTCATCAGACAACGTACGATAAGTGCCGCTGATATACACTGTGAAACTACGGTCGCGATAGCGACACCTGCAACTCCCATCTGAAATCCGATCACGAAAATCAGATTCAGAATCACATTGACCACACCTGCCTCCAGCAGATAATACAACGGTCTTCTGGTATCTCCGATGGCACGCAGCACCGCCGCCCCAAAGTTATAGATCAGCATCGCCGGCATACCGATAAAATATATCCGGATATATAATGCAGCCTGTCCCAGCACTTCCTCCGGTGTTGCCATCACTTCCAGCATCATCGGTGCAAAAATCATACCTGCCACAATCAGAAAAATTCCGCCGATGATGCCAATCGCCATCGAGGTATGTACGGTATCCTGGATGTTCTGTTCATCCTTTGCCCCAAAATACTGGGCAACCAGTACATTGGTACCGATAGAAAATCCGATAAATACATTCGTAAACAGGTTAATCAGTGCACCTGTAGATCCCACAGCAGCCAATGCATGACTTCCTGCGAACTTTCCAACAACCACGATATCTGCGGCATTAAACAACAGCTGCAGCACACCGGACAATATCAGCGGAACTGCAAAGATCAGCAGTTTCTTTAACAATGGCCCGGTACACATGTCCATCTCATATGACTTTTTCATCTTCCCCAAAACCTCCCATAGTTTTGCTGTGTAAAAAGCGGACAGATGAAGTCCTGCACAGTCCCCACTGTGTACATACTCCTCTCTGTCCGTCTCATTGGTTCTACTTTTCGCTCTCAGCAGCCAGATACTCCTGATACGCTTCCTGATATGCTCTCAGTGTCTCTTCCCCGTGGCATACCATTGTCACTTCTTCCACTACCTGCGTCCATTTCAGGAAATCACAGATTGTCCGCACCGCGATCTTAGCCGCCTCTCCCACCGGATATCCGTACACGCCGGTACTGATCGATGGAAATGCGATCGTCTTCAGTCCGTGCTGTTCTCCAAGCTTCAGACAATACTCATAACAGCCCTGTAACAGCACATCCTCGTAATTATATCCACCATGCCAGATTGGTCCCGGTGTGTGAAGCACATACTGTGCCGGCAGATTATACCCTTTGGTAATCTTTGCCTTTCCTGTATCACATCCGCCTAATGTCTTGCATTCCTCCAGCAATTCCGGTCCCGCTGCGCGGTGGATCGCACCGTCCACACCTCCGCCACCGAGAAGCGTCGTGTTGGCAGCGTTAACAATTCCGTCTACCGCATAGGTGGTAATATCGCCCATTTCAATCTTAAATTTTCCCATAATAACAAATCCTCCCGTTTTTTGGTTATTTACACAGTTCCCCCACTACCTGATTAATAACCTTACCGTCAGCTTTGCCTTTCAGTTCTCCCATGACAGCTTTCATGATCTGTCCTTTATTTTTTGTTGCCAGAACTTCTGCAAATTTCTCCTGCAGACAGGTCTTTACTTCTTCTGCAGACATCAGCTGCGGAGCATATTCATTGATAATATTATAACGGGTCTGGTACTCTTCGATCAGATCGGTACGTTCTGCCGGGCAGGTATCAATCTGCTCTTTTACGGTTTTCAGTTCTTTTAAGATCACCTGATCCACCAGTTCCGGTTTTATGTCATCTCTGTGGCCTTCGTCAATTGCTACTTTTTTTACTGCAGAGATCAAAGAAGAAATAGCCTCTTTTCTTACTTTGTCTTTTGCTTTCATAGCTGCCACCATGTCTTTTTGCAATACTGCTAATTCCATTGTCTTCTCCTCCTGTATATACAATTATCGCTGTCTCCTATTTTACCTCTAATCGACATTTACTTCAAGTCCGGGACATATAAAAAAGAGAGAAAAACCGGCGGGGCTTTTCCGTCGTTTTTTCTCTCTTTGCGATTCGTTTTTCAATCCTTTTTAGTTAGCGCTGCTGTCTTCTGTGCTGTCACTGCTGCTGTCTGCCTGTACTTCTGTCACATTGGCATTTGCCAGGATCAGATCGCTGACACGGTTCAGCATAATACTCTGTTCTACATTGTCCTGACCGTAGGTCTGAATCAGTTCGTCCTCGGTACATCCATATTCTGTCAGCATCTTGTCCAGTGCTTCCTTATATGCATCATCACCGATAGCAAAGCCCTCTTTGTCACAGATTGCCTGGCAAACCAGAGCCTGTGCCGCTACATTTTTGCCGTATTCTTCCTTATTGGACTCATATTCATCCTGAGACAGTCCGGAAGACTCAATATAAGCATCCAGTTCCATACCTGCATATTTTGCATAGGTTTCCACCTGCTGCACATACAGGTTCTTTCCGATTTCAACCAGAGAATCCGGATATTCGTTGATCGTACAGTTCTCTACCACCTGTGTCCATGCAGAATAACGCACCTGGTTTTCTGCTGTCTGCTCGTTGTTTTCTTCCTGATCAGAACGGATACCTGCTTTGTAATCTGCTACATTGTCATATCCCTCGATGTTATCTGCCACCCACTGATCGGTTGGCTCAGTCAACGGCTCTTTGACTGCATTGACTGTAACGGTAAATTCTACCGCTTTTCCGGCAAGATCCTGTGTATAATCTTCCGGGAATGTCAGATCCAGCGTACGGGTTTCACCTTTCTTTGCTCCGATCAGACCATCTTCAAATCCATCGATGAATTTTCCGGAACCCAGTTTCAGGTCTGCACCCTGATCGCTTCCGCCATCAAATTCTGTTCCGTCAATCTTACCCACATAGTCAATATTTACGGTGTCACCTTCTTTTGCTGTCCGGTCTACTTCTACCGGATAGCTTGCCAGTGCATCGTCAATCTCATTCTGTACATCTTCGTCCGTTACAGACTGGATAGTTTTTTCTACAGTAATTCCTTTATAATCACCCAGAGTTACACATTTTTCCACGTCAATATCTGCCATCAGTTCTGCGGTAGTCGGGGAATCCTCGGATGTATCTTCCTCGCTGTCAGAATCTGTCTGTTCTGCATCGTCTGTGCTTGCTGTTTCTTCTGTCTTTGTATCATCATTTTTTGTAGCTGTCTTCTGGCTGCATCCCGTTACGGAAAGTGCCATTACCAGAAGCATACTGATCATTATCGCTCTTTTCTTCATAAATCCTCCATTTTCATTCCGTTGACAGGCATAATACCTTTTGGTTATATCATATTTTTTCTTAAATGAAAAGTATATCTGTCAGTTTTCACATTTTTTTCAGACTTTTCCCTCTTCTGTCTCCGCATCCTGTGTCGTTGTGTCTGTTTCGGTCTCCGCTGCTATCGATGGACGTCTGCTGTCATAGATCCCCTGAAAATCAAGAATTCCTGCAAACCGTCCGGTGTTATGGTACAGATCCTGATACATCCGGTAGCCGTCCACATTCTTATAACTGCACCGCAGATACTGGTCTGTGATCTGCGTTTTTGTGCCGCTGATATCCATACTGCCAAAATATACAAATCCCTGTTCTTTCAGTACCTGATACACCGGATCTGTCTCGTCATACGCTTTCCATCCATGGCTGTCCGCGCCGGATGGATAAAGCAGGATCGGTACATCCCCCACAAGTGTTCCCACACTTTCGTTCCATTTTGCGAGGTCGGCAGATACCGCTTCCGCATCACTTCCGTAACTGCTTCCGTCATATCCGTTACATGCAAATTCCCATCCTGCATTTTTCAGTGCTTCCACAACAGGCGCTGCCGCCTCTTTTTCCGCTGCGGTATCAAACAGACCGTATGTCGCCGCATAGCGGTTATCGGTTGATGTTGCCAGCGCGTCATCCGTCCGGTAGCCGAGAATACCGTTGTAACCGGTAAGTCCCAGGATACCTCTGGCTCCATTGTTGGAAAAATCCGGGTGCGCCTGGACAAATGCTTCCACGCACGGAACCACATCAAAAGCCCCCGTCACGGTACTTCCATCGGAAGTCTGCCGTTCACAGGTAAGTGCTCCGTTTTCATCCAGCACCAGCTTCGATGCCAGTCCCTGCCCGGACAGTTTCAGATCATAATTTACATTGGTCTCCGACAGCAGTAACGGTTTCTTTCCGGAAGGAAGCATCAGTTCTTTGGCTTCCATCACCCCGTCTTCATTGACCGCTGCCAGATCAGAAAACCGCACCAGGATGTATCCGTCTTCGTACAGCTGTTCCAGGATGGCATTGAATTCATCCACGGTCACACGGGTCTGATCCAGTGTCGCTGCTGCCCGTGTGTTTTCCTGTCCGAATGCCTGATCGGCATCTGCAATCAGACTTTCGAAGGACAGATAAAGCACATTCGTAAGATCCACAGATTCCAGCTGTACAGGCTCTTCCTCGATCTGTGTCTCCTGTTTCCCGCTATCTTTTTTCTTTGCTGACTGGTTGTACTGTTTTACTCCGCAGGAGACGGCAGAACCGATCCCCACAAGTATCAGTACAAAAAGTATTACCAGAATGCCCCTCAAAATCAGCGCCTTTCTCCTGCGTCTGCGGCGGCGCTCCTGAATCAGGCGTTTCCGACGCATCCTGCGGCGACGCTCTTCAGGCGTTTCCTTTTCATTCTGTCGCTTTGTATCGTCCATGTTTTTCCCTTATCGTAACGGTTGTTTCTGCAACCGTCAGCCTCATCCTCACTTACCTTTATAATGACGGCATATCTGTACGTGCCGGATCCAGAATCTGTGTTGCATCAAACAGATCGCTGGTTCTGTTCTTTTCTCCGTGTACATCATTCCACAGACGGTAACCATCCAGGTTTCGTCTTCCCTGACGCACATAGTTATCACGGATCTGTAAGAAATACTGAGAAGAATCTACATTACAGAAGAAGTTAAATCCCTGGCTCTTCAGATAGGTAAATTTTGCATTGTCACTGGAATAGTCGTGCCAGTCGGCAAGATCCTGTCCGTGTGCAAAAATAATGGTATCCGTACCACCCACCAGCGGTGCTACATAGCTGAGCCATTTTTCTGTATCTGTCTGGATGCTCTCCAGGCTTGCATCACCGATGCGGATATGTCCCCAGGTGTGGCTGGCGAATTTCCATCCGTCTGCTTTGATGGCATCTGCCACTTTCTTTGCCTCTTCACATTCTTTGTCATAGTCAAAATCCGGGTTGGCATCGAGCCATGCCTGCTGGTCTGCGGTCAGATTTTCTCTTGTCTTATAGGCAATATCTGTACGATATCCCAGAATACCGTTATATCCGGTCAGTGCGATCGTTCCTCTTGCTCCGTGGTACGCACCGTCCGGGTGTTCTTCCAGGAACTGGTCTAACAGCGGAATACAGTCGTATGCTCCGGTCACGGTAGTTCCGTCCGCCTGAATATATTCGCAGGTTGGTTTTCCATTCTCATCCAGTACCAGCTTCGATGCGATACCACGACCGTCGTAGCTGTGATAGTAAGACAGGTCATCCAGAGATAATACAAACGGTTTCTTTCCTTCCGGAAGCATGATCTGGTTTGTGGTAAAATGAACCGTTCCATTCTCATCGACCGTCTCTGTCACCATATCGTGAAGATCGATCAGCACATAGCCGTTATCATACATCGCCTGTGTGATCTTGTTAAATTCATCGACAGTTGTCATCCACTGTTTGAATCCGGCAGCTGTGCTGTCATTTCCCACAAAAGCACGTTCCGGATCTACTACCAGTGAATGATAGAAAATATGGGTGATCTCATTCATATTGACAGCTACCAGTGTGGATTTGTCCGCTTCGTAGCTTGCGATCTTAGCGATAATATCCGCATCTTTATCATAGTTTTCCAGCGATTTCAGAAGCTCGATCGCGCCGTCATAGTCATATCCCTGTGCCATGACTTCTGCCTGCTCAATGGATTCCTGCCGTTGTTTGTTCTTTGCCTCTTCTTCCTGGATCAGTTTTTCCTGTCTTGCCTTTTCTTCTGCTTTCTTTGCCTTCGAACGGCGCACCTGGGCGGATACCAGCGCGATGGATCCGATCAGGATCAGAAGCAGTACACCCATAACAGATACACGCATGATCATCGCCCGCTGGCGTCTCTTTCTTCTCCGCTCTCTTCTCATTCGTTCCATCCGCCGCTGTCTTTCTTCTTCTGTCATGGGCGGTTTTGTTCTTCTTTGTCCCTCACTCATGTTTCTACTCCTTTGTTTTGTATGGTTTTCCGAAAAAGACGATATTCTGACTTCATTCTTCGGTTTCTGTTCCATATTTTCCGCATTTTCCTTCTCTGTCGAAAAAGGATCGCATCTCTCAGATATTATAGCATGAATCTGTTTGAAAGCTATAGCAAAATCGGATTTTCCTGAGATTTTCCCCGATTCTGATTGCCTTTTGCCGATATCAGTGATAAAATAGACAGGCATGAAATGTTTGATTCGTGCTTGGATTACAGGACAGGAGGAAAAGTATGAAAGTCTGGCAGGTATTATTAATTATTTTAGTGATTTTGATTGCCGTACTGGTTGCCCTTTATTTTCTCGGCAAACGTGCACAGAAAAAACAGGATGAAAATCAGGCACAGATTGAGGCTGCTAAGCAGACCGTCAATATGCTGATTATTGATAAGAAGAGACTTCGGATCAAAGAATCCGGACTCCCGCAGATGGTAATCGATCAGACGCCGAAGCTGATGCGCAGAACAAAGCTTCCTATCGTAAAAGCAAAGATCGGTCCGAGAATCATGACGATGGTTGCTGACGAAAAGATTTTTGATCTGATCCCGTTGAAAAAAGAAGTCAAAGCTACGATCAGTGGTATCTATATCACCGATGTACGCGGAGTCAGAGGTCCTCTGGAACAGCCGAAACCAAAGGAAAAATTCTTCCAGAGAATGAAAAATAAAATCGCAAAAAAAGACAAATAAGAAATGAAAAAACGGAACTTATTTTCCAGTGATGGATGATAAGTTCCGTTTTTTTACGCGAGCAACGAGCCAAAGTCCGTGCTTGCACGAGACCTTGACGACTGCCGCGATAACATTCGCGAAACGTATTTTATCGCGTTATGATTCAAAAAATGTAGTTCCCTTGCTGCCCTTCGGAGTTACGCGGATATGCATCCGGCAGTCCGCTACTTTCTGACCGTTCATCCCAAGAACGTACTCTGTCTTTACCTCCAGAAGTTCCTCTTCTTCCCCGAAATTTACTCCGGTAGTTGTGATCTCCATCTGGATCGGACCGTATGGTGTCTGGTAGCAGGTCAGGTTCTGTTTTTCCTCTTCAAAGACCATATTGGTCTGTACCGGTCCTTTTTTTCGTACTTCCATATGACCGGGACGGATCTTGACCATGTTATGTACCGGTTCGTCGAGTCCTTCCATCTGTTCATCATACAGCAGATAATGAGTATCGTTCCGGTAATAATATTCTCCGGTGGTGATCAGTTCCAGAGGTTCGTCGGGACCATGGGTTTCATCCGTGGTCTGCATGCCTTTCAGATGGATCAATACTTCTTTTGTCATCTTTTTATTCCTCCAGATTTACCTGTTTTGTCATCTCCACATCGTAGGGGAGAATGGAGTTTGCAAAGTTTTTGAATTTTTCTGCTGCATCGCTTACATAGAAGCGGTATGGAAATTCTTCTTCCACGGATCCCTGATTTAACAGGTCTTTTTCGGTCAGCAGCTGTTTTAATGCCAGTGAAGTCTCGTATGCCGGGTTTACCAGCTGTACCTGATCGCCCATGATGGAGCCGATCACGCCGCGAAGCAATGGATAGTGGGTGCAGCCAAGGATCAGGGTATCTACTTTTTCATCCTGCATCTCTTTCAGATATCTGCGAGCCACGATCTCTGTGACGGGATCTTTTCGCCATCCTTCTTCCACCAGTGGCACGAACAGCGGACATGGTTTTCCGATCACGGTGATCTCCGGATCAATCTGCTGAATCAGTTCTTTATACAAATGGCTGTTGATGGTCGCTTCGGTTGCGATGACGCCAACCCTTTTTTTCGTAGTCTCTCTTGCCGCTACTTTGGCTCCCGGTTTTACCACACCGATGATCGGGATATCGATTTCTTTTTCGAGGGCATCAAGTGCCAGTGCGCTGGCTGTATTACATGCGATCACGATTGCTTTTACGCCCTGTTTTTGCAGAAAGCGGACGATCTGTCGGGAATACCGGAGTACGGTTTCTTTGGATTTGCTTCCATAGGGAACGCGGGCGGTGTCTCCGAAGTATACGATTTTTTCCATGGGCAGGTTTCTCATGATTTCTCTTGCCACGGTGAGTCCGCCCACACCGGAATCAAATACACCTATCGGTGCGTTACGATCTATTTTCATGTTTTTTCTCCCATTCAGGTTTTCATACTTATCATATTCTACCTGTTTCGTAAGAAGAATTCAAGTCTAAACCGGATTTTCAGCTTTTGCGGGTGCAGGAGGAGGTCGTAGGCATCTTCGTCGAGTACCTGTTGGAGTTTTTGTTCGCCTTCTTCGGTCATGGTTGGATCGAGGGTATCTGCATAACACAGGGACGGATAGAGGACGCACCACCAGTTATGGCCTTTTGCGGCTCCGATGTCGATACGGAGGGCGTCGTAGGTTCCTTCGGGGAAGGTGCAGGTGCCGTAGTTTTTTTCGGGGAACCATTCTTTTTGGAGGGTTACGGTGGCGGTCTGGGGGGCTGCGAGGCGGTTGGCTTCTTTTGTGATCTCCGGTAGGGTTTGTTGGATGGTTTTTATGGTTTCCTGTTTACTGGCAGCGGTGGAGAGGATGGGGGTGAGCCAGGTCAGGAGGGTTTGTTTTAGCTGGAGTTTTTTTTGCTGGTCGGCGGGGGTGTCGCTGTTGGCTCTTATGTGGAAGCGGAGGACTTGGGTGGAGATTTCGTGCTGGAGGGTGGATTGTCGGGTCGGGTACTCTATTAGAAGCAGGAGGGCTAGGAAGAGAAGGGCGGTTAGGGTTGCGGGGGATATATGTTTGTGATGTTTCATTTTTTTATGGACTCCTTTTGTTTTTTTAGATGTTTGACGGAAATTCTTGGTGTTATTCATGTTTTTTCTGCAAACGGACGAAACCATGCCCAAGATCCAGCCCCACAGACAACCGCTGGCAACGCAAATCTGAGCTAAATTCCTAAGAAGAACTATATGCCAGTTCGCGGAGAGCCGCTCACTGTCAAGTTCTTCTTAGGACTGGATCTTAAAGCTTTCCCTAACCGCCCACAAAGTGTTCCCCCTTACTGATCCGCTCACCCAGGACTCGTTTTTCGGCTGGTTACTGGTTGTGAAACGTTGTGTTAGTTTGTTGATGGTATGCTATCGGACTTTGTTTAATACTACCCATCTTTCAGCACCACATGATTTATTATTCACATTTTTTATCCATACTCATTTTTAATATTGATTTACCAATATATATTTATTACACATCACCGTTGCATTTTAACTGTATTTGTCAATTTTTTCCACACTTTCATTTTTTCAGCTTCAAAAGTTAAGAATCTACAGTTATGTCTCAGGTTTCGCGGTCGAGTGGGAATTCTATGGTGATTTTGGTTCCCTGACCGGGTTGGCTTTCGGTTCGGATCTGGGCGTGGTGGAGAGCGGCGCCGTGTTTTACGATGGACAGGCCCAGGCCGGTGCCGCCGGTCTGGCGGGAGTGGCTTTTGTCTACGCGGTAGAAGCGCTCGTAGATCCGTTCCTGTTCATCTTTGGCGATTCCGATTCCGGTGTCTTCCACTTGCCAGTAGATTTTATCGGAGGTTTTCCACATGCGTACCCAGAGTTTTCCGTGTTCTACGTTGTATTTGATTCCGTTATCCATCAGGTTGTACAGCATTTCGTACAGGATCTGGCGGACGCCGGTGATTTCCTGGGTGATTCCTTCGATTTTCATCGTGATGTCTTTTTTCTGGGCGGAGTGAAGAAGCGTATCACCGATATCTTCTGTCAGTTCATAGAGATCTACCGTCTCTTCCTGCATCTGGCTGGTTCCCTCTTCCAGTTTGGACAGCTGAATGATATCCTGTACCAGTGCGGTCAGCCGGTTGGCTTCCTGATGAATACGGGATGCAAATTCCGGGATGTCTGCCTGCTGTACCATGCCATTTTCAATCAGTTCCGCATAGCCCGAGATCGACATCAGCGGGGTTTTTAATTCATGCGATACATTGGCGGAGAATTCTCTTCGCATCTGCTCTGCCGCATTTTTTTCTGTGATATCCCACACCATGATAACTGCACCGTAAGTCTTTCCTGATACTTTTACCGGATTGGCAAGAAGCTGATAAAAACGTCCGTGTGTCTCCAGCACTGTCTCGATATGTTCGCCTGCCAGTGCGCCGTCCAGCGCTTTTTTCAGTTCTTTGTTCCGGCTGACACGGCTGATCGGTTTTCGGATACAGTCACTCGCCTGTACCTGAAACAGTTCCTGTGCCGCCTTATTAATAGAAAGTACCTCTGTCTGGCTTGCTACCACCAGACCATCTTTCATATTCTCCGTGATCGCCAGATATTCCTCATGACGCTCTTTTAATTCCTGGATCTGTCCTGCGATCTGGCGGTTCTGTTCGTGAACACGCACCAGAAGCGGACGCAGTTCCTCATATTCCACATGCCGTAGCGGATGTTCCAGATCCATCTTATTAATCGGCTCCACCAGTTTTTTTGTCTGGTTCTGGATCGCGAAAAAGGCGATACCGATGATTCCCAGCACCAGAACTGCCACCAGTGCAATTCCGGACTGTAAGTATCCCAGAACGGAATCGATGCTTCTTGACACCCGGAGGATTTTACCGTCCTCCAGCCGGACTGCATAATAAAAGGTCTGTTTGGCCAGTGTTTCCGAATACCGGAGCATCTCACCGGAGCCGTCTTTTTCTGCCTCCCGTACCTCCGGGCGATCGTTGTGATTTCCCATCGTGGAGGCATCTTCCAGAGAATCGTATAACACCGTACCATCCGTATTTAACAGGGTGATTCTGTTATCCGACTTCATACTGCTGATTTTCTCATTCAGGTATGCACCATCCGTCTCCTCGATTGCCACTTTGATATATTCCGCTTCTTCCCGCACACTTTCATGCATATATCCGTTAAATTTGCTGTACATCGTCAGACTGACGACTAAAAAGGTAAGCAGGATGGAGACCGTCAAAAGGACTCCAACCTGCTTTAAAATTTTCTGTCTCATGATTCATCTCCCATGCGGTAACCTACGCCGCGGACCGTCTCGATACATGTTCCTGCTTCTCCAAGTTTCTGTCGGAGGGTTCGCACATGGACATCCACCGTTCTGGTCTCACCGTCAAAATCGTATCCCCAGATTCTGGTCAATAACTGATCACGCGTCAGAACAATTCCTCTGTTTTCCACCAGATATTTCAGCAGTTCGAACTCTTTCAATGTCAGTTCTACCTTCTGCCCGTGCACCAGCACTTCATGGCGCTGGATCCGGATCTGGATCGGACCGTGTACCAATGTTTCTTCCGTCCGGGTTCCCCCTCTTCGAAGTACTGCCTTCACACGCGAGATAAATTCCATCATGCCGAATGGCTTGGTGATATAATCGTCCGCACCGAGATCCAGACCTTTTACCTTATCAAACTCCGCACCTTTTGCGGTCACCATGATCACGGGAATCTCCCGTACTTCCGGCATCTGCCGGATCTTAGCCAGGATCGTATATCCGTCATCCCCCGGAAGCATGATGTCCAGCAGGATCAGATCCGGGATCAGGTTGCCCAGTTCTTCAAACAGCTGCTCACCATTTTCCAGTCCCTTTGCCTCAAATCCTGTGGAATGCAGGGTATATACCAGCAGTTCCCGAATATTTCTCTCATCCTCAACGCAGTAAATCATAAGTCTCTCCTATCTTTATGGCAGCAAATATTTTCCTTCTGCCTCTAATACCAGTCCACGGAAAATCTCGCTGTCCTCATTTTTTACACTGTTCAGGTATCCATGGGTATCGTAAGTATCATCCCTTACCTGTGTCACACAGACTGCAATGTTGGAACAGTGATCTGCCACACGCTCGAGACTGGTCGTGATATCCGAAAGGATGAATCCCAGTTCGATCGTACATTTTCCATTCCGCAGTCTGCGGATATGGCGTTTCTTCACTTCCTGATTCAGGTCATCCACGACCGCTTCGAGCGGTTCTACTTTCTGCGCCAGCTTCTCGTCCTGGTCACGGAATACCGCATACGCTTTTTCCACAATATCCTGCACCGCTCTGCTGAAAACTTTTAACTCTTCTTCCGCTTTCGGCGAGAAGGTCAGCTTCTTGTTGTGCATCTCCTGCGCTGCCTCCATGATGTTGATGGCATGGTCGGAAATCCGTTCAAAATCTCCGATACAGTGCAGCACGATCGATAACGTGTGGCTGTCATGAACACTCAGGTTCTGCCTGGAAAGTTTTACCAGATACGTTCCCAGCTCATCCTCATACTGATCTACCAGTGTCTCCAGTTCGCTCACCTTTTTCGCGCCATCCTCCGTGTAATTCCACAGAAGATCCATCGCTGTAAATAGGGTACGTTTGGATTCCTCCGCCATCTTATTTGCCACATGAACGCTCTGCTCCATCGCAAATGCCGGTTTTTCCAGAAAACGGGCATCCAGAAGCTGTAATTCTTTTTTCTCTTCTTCCTCTTCCAGAGATTTTGCATCGTCCCGGATTGTCAGGCAGGCAAGTTTCTCCAGTCCTTTACTGAACGGAAGTAATAACAGCGTAGCAAATACATTAAACAGACTGTGTACCACAGCAATTCCCGCTGCGTTTGCCGCCGTACCGAGGAAAGAAAATCCAACGACTGCATTGACTGAATAAAAGATCACCATGAACACAACCGTTCCGATAATATTGAAATACAGATGTACCATAGCGGCACGTTTTGCATTTTTGCTTGCTCCGATACTCGATAACAGGGCGGTCACACAGGTACCGATATTCTGTCCCATGATGATCGGGATCGCTACCCCGTAGCTTACCGCTCCGGTCACACAGAGCGCCTGCAGGATACCGACAGAAGCAGAAGAACTCTGAATGATCGCTGTCAGCACTGCTCCGGCGATCATACCGAGGATCGGGTTGGAAAATGCTGTCAGGATACCGGTAAATTCCGGTACATTTGCCAGCGGTTTTACCGCATCACTCATGGTTTCCATACCGAACATCAGCACGGCAAACCCAACCATGATTGTTCCGATATCTTTTTTCTTCTCATCTTTGAGAAAGATCAGAAAAACCACACCGATCACTGCAAGGATCGGGGAAAAGGAACTTGGTTTACATAATTTTACAAAGATATTGTCTCCCTGCAACCCGGATAAACTGAGGATCCAGGAAGTTACGGTTGTACCGATATTGGCACCCATGATAATTCCCACTGCCTGGTTCAGCTTCATAATACCCGAATTGACAAATCCGACAACCATAACGGTCGTCGCTGATGACGACTGAATCACCGCCGTCACACCGGCTCCGAGCAGTACCGCCTTGATCGGACTGGATGTCAGATTTTCCAGAATCCGCTCCAGCTTTCCGCCGGATACCTTCGCCAGCCCGTCTCCCATCACCTGCATACCGTACAGAAACAGGGCCAGTCCTCCTACCATCGTTAATACACTGAATATGTCCATTGTTGTCCTCCCAATGTTTTTTCTCTTTCGACGGCATCATTATATTAAATCCCTGTTAAATCTGTTCACGGTCTTTTGTTAAATCTGTGTAAAGTGAGCAGGAATTCACTTTACAGTTCAAATATTTAATTTCTTTTCCATATATTTTTTCACATCATGATACACTTTTTCTTTTTCCCGTTCGTTCAGGATCTCATGACGCATGGACGGATACAGTTTGCCTTTCGTGTCCATATATCCTACCCGCCGCATCGTCTGCACTGCCTGAGCAAATTTTCTTGCTCCTCCGATACACGGATCTTCATAGCCTCCGATAAATAATACCGGAAGCTTCGGGTTGGAAAGTTTCCATCCAGTCTCCCGATACGTCTCATCCATCAGCTGAAACAGTGCCTTGTCCGCATCCACAGTAAAGGTAAATCCGCAAAATTCCGAGGCTTCATAATCACGCACGACCTGTTCATCGGAACAGCACCAGGCAAAACGGCTTCCCTCACCGGCGAACTTCGCCGAATAGCTTCCCAGGGAAAGCAGTTCCAGAAAACGGCTGACATGATGTGCCCCGCTGATCTTTTCCTGGGCAGCTGCCAGCGCCAGTCCGACTTTTGCTCCCGGATTCTTCGACGGAGAACCACAGACTACCAGCATGTCCAGAAGATCATCGTACTTTTTTGTAAAACAGCGAACCACCATAGAACCCATGCTGTGTCCCAGTAAAATAAGCGGTACTCCCTGCCATTCTTCTTTTAACATTCTGGTGATTTCAGCGGTATCTTCAATCAGCGCGTCCATACCGCCGCCATACATATAACCCAGATCTTTTTTCGTCCGCACACTTTTTCCGTGTCCGCGGCAGTCATGGATCGCTGTCACATATCCGGCTTGTGCAAAATATTCCATAAATGGCAGATACCGCTCTTTATATTCTGCCATACCGTGATGAATCTGTAGAATCCCCTTTGGCGTTTTGTCCGGAACCAGCACCAGCAGATCCAGTTTCAGTCCGTCAACCGGAGATTTGATCTTCTTTGAAATCTTTGTGTATTCCATATCATTCCTCCTGACTTATTTTTTATATACGAAAAAGGACCTTGTCATTACTGACAAAGTCCTTCATTCAGAGCACGAGACGGGATTCGAACCCGCGACCCTCGCCTTGGCAAGGCGATACTCCACCACTGAGCCACTCGTGCATATCCTTGTTCCTTGGAACAAAGATATCATACTATAAATCTCAGCACCTGTCAACTAAATTGTTGCAATTTTTTATATTTTTTCTTCAACTGAGATAAATCATGCTATTTTTCCATCTTACGGACGTAAAATCGCACTCAATACATACTGATTGTTCTGAAAGTTTTTCTGACTCAGCTCGTCCAGACGGATCAGATCCACATCCAGCCACATCTCTTCTGCTGCCGTCATCATATTGGCAAACATGATACCAAAGTTTACCTCATCCCATTTTCCCAGTTTATCACTCGGATGCTTCTTTGAGAAAATATGGATCCGGCTGTCAAATACTACAAAGCGCCACGGCTGGCTGTTCATACTCGACGGTGCCATCCGTGCGGCGTCTAACAGCTGCTTCATCCACTGTCTCGGTGTCTCTTTGTATACACACAGTTCATCGAGACTCAGCCGCTTCGCCTCTACCTGTTTCCGATAACAGCTTCCCTTCGGTTTTCCGAATGCCATCACCACCATCATCCGTTTTTTATCACGGTACTGGTATTTTTTCTTGATGATCGGATTGCCGATAAAACAGCTTCCGATTCCTCTGGTATACATATATAAAGAAAGCTGCTCCATCAGATACCCGGCGTTCATCATCGCACGGTCTTTTTCCTCAGAATACAGCACCAGATAGTACGGCGCCTTGATTCCCAGGAGGCTCAGCATCTTATAATCATTCTGTCGATTGTCAAAAATCGCCAGTTCCGTCTCTACTCCACCAAACAGTCCGTTGATCTCATCAAATTGTTTCAGAATATCTTCCAAAACTTTCGGACTGATCCCTTCATTTGTATAACTCCGGACGGATTTCCGGACAAAAATTGCTTCAAATAAGTTCATGTTATCACCTTTAATTTTTTCGTAACACTATTGTAACATGTTTTTTCTGTTTTGCAACCGCTTCCGGTACTTTTTTATATCTTTTTCTTCCCTTATTTTTATGACGCAAGCGCCTCGATCTGCTGCTGCACATCCGTCTTAAACTGCTCCCAGGCGTCCTCATGTTCCACAAAATATTTCGGACAGATCTTACCTGTAACATCATAGTGACGGATCACATCCTGACCGGTCAGTCCAAACCGGTTGCACAGCCATGCCGTCAGCTGCACCATCGACTGATACGTTGCCGTGTTGAAAGCACCGGTATCATCCGGATGACAGCACTCGATAGATATCGTATCGGCATTCCGGTTATTGGAAGCATATGCAATTTCCGTGGTTGGTATACATTGCACGACTTCACCGTCCAGACCTACAATAAAATGGCTGCTGGCTTTTGTGGTATGGGCATCTTTGAGTCCCTCAAAATAATCCCGGTTTGCCATGGCGCTGCTTCCCGGATTCGCAGTGTAGTGAATGACAATGCTGTTCACCTGCTCCAGCGCTATTCCCGGACGGGAATATTCGTTGCCATCCAGAAGTTCCACATCGATTTCCGGTGCACCGGTCCAGTCAATCTGTCCCGTCTCCTGCACCGCATCCTGTCCTGTCTGTGAAAAAAATAATTTCTTACATAAAAATATCAGACCGATAATACATAAAAAAGCAATACACAGTACAATCATCGATCGCCGGATCAATTGCTGTCTCCTCTGTTGTCTCGTCATCCGTCTCCTACGGACTGTCCTGCTCCCCTGTCGGTTTCTTCCCCCGGTTCTTCTCCCACTCATACTCTTCTCCTGTATATCCAAAAAGGCAGTCCCACCCCTGAGACCGCCTCTTTTATCTATTCATCAATACTGTAGTTTGGTGCTTCTTTGGTAATATGAATATCATGCGGATGAGATTCTTTTAAAGATGCTGCGGAAATCTTTACGAATTTTCCGGTTTCTTTTAATGTCTCAATATCTTTTGCTCCGCAATACCCCATACCGGAACGAAGTCCTCCGATTAACTGGAATACTGTGTCTTCCAGATGACCTTTGTAAGCAACACGGCCTTCCACACCTTCCGGAACCAGTTTCTTCGCACCGGTCTGGAAATAACGGTCTTTACTTCCGTTTTCCATTGCTGCGATAGATCCCATACCACGGTATACTTTATATTTTCTTCCCTGATACAGTTCGAAGCTTCCCGGGCTTTCATCACATCCGGCAAACATGCTGCCCATCATACACACGTTAGCTCCGGCTGCGATTGCTTTTGTCATATCTCCGGAATACTTGATACCGCCATCTGCGATGATCGGCACACCGTATTCTTTTGCTGCGTTGTAGCAATCCATAACTGCTGTGACCTGTGGAACACCGATTCCGGCAACCACACGGGTCGTACAGATAGATCCAGGTCCGATACCTACTTTTACCGCATCGGCTCCGGCCTCGATCAGGTCTCTGGTTGCTGCACCTGTTGCAACGTTACCTGCGATCACCTGCAGATCCGGATATTTATCTTTGATCATACGCAGTGTTTTGAAAATATTTGCGGAATGTCCGTGTGCAGAGTCGATAACAATGACATCAACTTTTGCTTTTACCAGAGCATCCACACGTTCCATCACGTTTGCTGTAATTCCAACAGCTGCACCACAAAGCAGACGACCGTTTTTGTCTTTTGCAGACTGCGGATATTTGATCTGTTTTTCAATATCTTTGATGGTGATCAGACCTTTCAGGTTGAAGTCATCATCTACGATCGGCAGTTTTTCTTTTCTTGCCTGTGCAAGGATCTTTTTGGCTTCATCCAGTGTGATACCTTCTTTTGCTGTGATCAGTCCTTCGGATGTCATACAGTCTTTGATCTTCTTGGTGAAATCCTCTTCGAATTTCAGGTCACGGTTTGTGATGATACCAACCAGTTTTCTGCCTTCTGTAATCGGCACACCGGAGATTCTGAATTTTGCCATCAGATTGTTGGCATCTTCCAGTGTGTGTTCCGGTGAAAGGAAAAATGGGTCTGTGATGACTCCGTTCTCTGAACGTTTTACCTTGTCCACCTCATCAGCCTGAGCCTCGATAGACATGTTTTTATGGATAATACCGATACCTCCCTGTCTCGCCATGGCGATCGCCATACGATGTTCGGTAACTGTGTCCATTCCCGCACTCATCATCGGGATGTTCAGTTTAACTTTTTTTGTTAAATGTGTAGATAAATCTACCATGTTGGGAGTTACTTCTGAATACTGAGGAACCAGTAACACATCGTCAAAAGTAATTCCATCACCAATAATTGTACCCATTTCTTTCTCCTTTCGTATGCTTTACTCATTGTTGACAATTAGTTTAACAAAAAACATGCACCCTGTCAATCTTAATCAAAGAACACTTTTCTCGGAGCTTTCAGTCGGAAGTCCTTGACCATATGCTCAGATGGCTCAAAAAGCACTTTCAGCATCCCTTCTTTTTCCGGCATGATCATCGCATATACCAGTTTTTCTCTCTCCGGGTTGCAGGATGAATAATCACAGACTTTTAATTTCTGATTGTTATTATAGTAATCAAATCTGTGAGACGCTGCCGGAGCGATCAGTTCTGCTTTTGTGATATCGTAAGATGCCATACGTTTTCTCTTTGCTTTGTTCAGGATACGGTCCACATCCAGTTCTCCGTTGACATACTGGTATTCCCATTCTGTCTGAAATCTCGGGAAAATAAAGATATCTGCCACGCAAATCGCGATAGAAACCGCAATAATGATCAGGTTCCAGGTGAGAAGCGACAGTACAACACCGATCGCAGTCACTGCCATCAATGCATACCGCAGTGCCTGATCCGTTCCCGTTCTTCTTCTTTTTACCAGTTCTTCCAAATACAAATCACTCATTGTTGTCCTCCTTCGTTTTCATCAGGCGTGTTTCCATCACCCATAATATATGTAATAAATGATTTGGCTTCCTCCAGATGATCCGAATAGATCAACACTCCCAGGCAGGCATCTTCATCCACCTGCATGCCATGGGCTTTGAGTACCTCACTGTCACCAACCTTCAGTCCGTATTCTGTCAGCTGGTCTTTGTATGCCTCCTGCTGTTCATCTGTCAGCAGTTCCGACATCGGATAAAATCCACCCTGATCCACATATTCCTGAAATTTGTATTCCGGAGCGATCAGCACATTCACCTGCTGGGCGCCGATGATTGTGGAGAGTTTCATGACCATGTTATAATCCTCCTGGTCTTTGACCAGATACATGGAATTATCCACGGTATATTCATGATACTTATCCGTATCTCCGGTATACGTTTTAAAATCCTGTGCAAGCGCCTCTCCGTCTCCTGACGAACCGTTGATAATTGCTGCATAAAAGACCGTGTCAAACTGACTCCGGTAGATCAGCTGTCCGACAAATACAATCACCAGGATAATGGCAAGCGCTATCGCCATATGCAGTTTATAGTATGCCCAGATATATTCCACTTTCTGTGGGAATGTCATCTGTTTTAATTTCTTTTTCTCAAGTTCCCTTTTTTCTTTTGGGGTCATATCACTTTCGTATCGTTTCTGTTCCATCCCGGTTCCTTTCTGTGACGCCTTACTTTTGTTTTTCCCCCATGTCCGACCCGTTTTCTGCGCGATAGCAGTCAGGTCTGCTTTTCATTTTAACACAAACAGGAGCCGCCGTCTATCGCGTCAGCTCCTGCTTTTCTTAAATCTTTATGAAATTCGTGTTCTGTAACTGGAAATTACATCATTCCCATTCCCGGGTTACCTGCCGGTGCTGCCGGTGTCTCTTCCGGGATAATGGATACTACAGATTCTGTTGTCAGCAGAGTAGATGCAACACTGGTAGCATTCTGCAGTGCACTTCTTGTTACTTTTGCCGGATCCAGAATACCTGCTTTTACCATATCTACATATTCTTCTTTGTATGCATCAAATCCGACACCAACTTCGGATTCTTTTACTTTGTTGATGATTACGGATCCTTCCAGACCTGCATTGGCAGCAATATGGAACAGAGGAGCTTCCAGGGCTTTCATGATGATCTGAGCACCTGTCTTCTCGTCTCCTTCCAGAGTATCAACCAGTTCCTGCAGAACTTTTGTCGTATGGATGTAAGCAGAACCACCACCTGCGATGATGCCTTCTTCTACAGCTGCTTTGGTAGCTGCCAGAGCATCTTCCATACGCAGTTTTGCTTCTTTCATTTCTGTCTCAGTAGCTGCACCAACACGTACAACTGCTACACCACCTGCCAGTTTTGCCAGTCTTTCCTGCAGTTTTTCACGGTCAAATTCAGATGTTGTCTCTTCGATCTGTCCTTTGATCTGATTTACTCTTGCTTTGATGGCTTCTTTGTCGCCTTCACCGTCAACGATAACTGTGCTTTCTTTCTGAACTTTTACAGATTTTGCACGGCCAAGCTGTTCCAGAGTAGCTTCTTTCAGATCCAGACCCAGTTCATCAGAGATTACCTGTCCGCCTGTCAGGATAGCGATATCCTGCAGCATTTCTTTTCTTCTGTCACCATAGCCAGGTGCTTTTACAGCTGCTACAGAGAAGGTTCCTCTCAGTTTGTTTACGATCAGGGTTGTCAGAGCTTCGCCTTCGATATCCTCTGCGATGATCAGCAGTTTGGAACCGGACTGTACGATCTGCTCTAACAGCGGCAGGATTTCCTGAATGTTGGAGATCTTTTTGTCTGTGATCAGGATGTATGGATTATCCAGAGTTGCTTCCATCTTATCCATATCCGTTGCCATATATGCGGAAATATATCCACGATCGAACTGCATACCTTCTACCAGATCCAGTTCTGTTTTCATGGTCTTGGATTCTTCGATTGTGATAACACCGTCTTTGGAAACTTTTTCCATAGCGTCTGCTACCAGTTTACCAACCTCTTCGTCTCCGGAAGATACAGCCGCAACTCTTGCGATCTGTTCTTTTCCTTCTACCGGTTTGCTCATAGCTGCGATAGCTTCTACTGCTTTATCGGTTGCTTTCTTCATACCTTTTCTCAGAACGATCGGGTTAGCACCTGCTGCCAGGTTTTTCATACCTGCATTTACCATAGCCTGTGCCAGTACGGTAGCTGTTGTAGTACCATCACCTGCTACATCGTTGGTCTTGGATGCTACTTCACGGATCAGCTGAGCGCCCATGTTTTCAAATCCGTCTTCCAGTTCGATTTCTTTTGCGATCGTAACACCGTCGTTTGTGATCAGCGGAGCGCCGTATGGTTTTGCCAGTACAACGTTTCTTCCTTTCGGTCCTAATGTAACTCTTACGGTATCAGCCAGCTGGTTTACACCTCTCTCTAAGGCTGCTCTGGCTTCTGCTCCAAATTTAATCTCTTTTGCCATGATTTTTTCCTCCTGATTCTATCTCTGTTTTTCTTTCTGAAAATCGATTATTTTACAACGGCAAGAATGTCATTCTGTTTTACGATGATATATTCTTCTCCGTCCAGTTTTACTTCTGTTCCTGCATATTTGGAGTAGATAACCTGATCTCCAACTGCTACTTCCATCTTTACTTCTTTTCCATCAACCATTCCGCCAGGCCCTACAGCTACAACCTCTGCCTGCTGTGGTTTTTCCTGTGCCTGTCCCGGTAATACGATACCGGATTTTGTGGTTTCTTCTGCTACTAACTGTTTTAATACAACTCTGTCTCCTAATGGTACTAATTTCATATCTATTTGCCTCCTTTAAGCGTATAACCTGTTTTATTAGCACTCGTTTGTCTTGAGTGCTACCGATGGTCTTATATTAGTAATTTTGCCCTGTTTTCGCAACTTCACTTTTCGCTTGTATTTTTAATATATTCTCGTATTTTTAAATCTATGCTCTTTTTTTCTCTTATTTTCTCACTTTTCTATATTTTTTCCAGTTTGTCGGCGGTTCCCTGTTATTTATTTGCAACGAAAAAAGAAGCCCGGGGAATATTCCTCAGCTTCTTTCTTCTGTCTTTTCTTTTTTCAACGATTCTGGTATCAATCGTCTTTTTCTGTTGCTTTCAGGTTCTTTCTCGCTTTCAGTTCTTCGAGTTCATCAAAGATCACATCGTTGAGTACTTTGATGTAGGTTCCTTTCATGCCGCTGGATCTGGACTCGATCACACCGGCACTCTCGAATTTTCTCAGCGCATTGACGATCACGGAACGGGTAATTCCCACACGATCAGCGATTTTACTTGCCACAAGAATTCCCTCGTCTCCGTCGAGTTCATCAAAAATATGAATAATCGCTTCCAGCTCTGAGAAAGACAGGGTACTGAAAGCTGCTTTTACCACATGGACTTTTCTGGCTTCTTCTGCATTTTCCTCGTTGACGGAACGCATCATCTCCAGTCCCACTACGGTTGTTCCGTATTCACTGACGATAATATCTTCAATATCATACTGGCGTTCCTTCCGATACATAAATACTGTTCCCAGCCGTTCTCCTGCAATATCGATCGGGTTAATGATCGCGCAGTACTGCTGGATATCATCCCGCTCAAATCCCAGAGTCTGAAGATTCACATTTTCCTTGGTGGACAAGACACTTAAAAAACGGTCATTTAACAGTGGATCCACATGACTTCCGACTTTATCCTCAATCAATTCTGTGATTTCCTCTACTCCCGGACATAAACTGACACCAAGAACTTTTCCTTTCTTACTGATCACAAGAATATTTGAATCCAATGTTTCCATCATTACTTTACAGATATCATTGAACACTACTTTTGTAGAATTATTATTGTGCAGTAATTTATTGATTTTTCTGGTTTTGTCCAATAACTGTACGCTCATCTTCTACTCCTTTCTAGATTTTTTGTCATTTTTATAATTTAATCATATTGTACCATGATATTCTCTAAATAACAATAATATTTTCTGAATATTTCAATTTTTTCATTTATTGTGACTGTTTTATCTGCCTAATCAAAATCATAAAAAAAGATACAGACCCTTTTCAGGAATCTGTATCTTTGGATTTCGTTTTATTTTTCTTTTACTTCCACATAACCGCACTGCTCGTTGGCACAGGCTTTTTTGTTTCCCTTTTCTACCATGTAACCGCCACATTTCGGACATTTTTCATTGATTGGTTTTGCCCAGGACATGAAATCACATTCCGGATTATCCTCGCAGCCGTAATATTTTCGACCTTTCTTGGTCTTGCGAAGAACCACTTCTTTTCCACACTTTGGACATTTGACACCGATCTTTTCCAGATACGGCTTGGTATTTCTGCAATCCGGAAATCCGGGGCATGCCAGGAATCTTCCGTGCGGACCGTATTTGATCACCATGTTTCTTCCGCAGTTTTCGCAGATCACATCGGTGACTTCATCTTCCAGTTTTACTTCTTCGAGATTCTTCTCCGCTTCTTTTACGGATTCATCGAGATCCGGATAGAAGTTTCGGACTACCACTTTCCAGTCTACAGTTCCGTCACCCACTTTATCCAGCAGATCTTCCATCGTAGCGGTAAAGTTGACATCCACGATACTCGGGAAGGCCTCTTTCATCATCTGATTGACAACTTCTCCCAGTTCGGTCATATACAGGTTCTTATTTTCTTTCGCCACATATCTTCTTGCAATGATCGTGGTGATCGTCGGCGCATAGGTACTTGGACGACCGATGCCCAGTTCCTCCATGGTCTTTACCAGGGAAGCCTCCGTATAATGTGCCGGCGGCTGGGTAAAATGCTGCTGCTCGTCAAATTCCTGGAAATCCAGAACGGTATCTTTATCAATGCTTCGCACCAGTGTATTGTTCTGTGCCTTCTCCTCGTCTGCCTGGACATACACCGACATGAAACCGTCAAACTTGATCTTCGATGCGGCAACGGTAAACAGATATTCCCCGCCGGAGATTTTCACGGATGTTGTCTCATATACGGCAGGCTGCATCCGGCTTGCCACAAAGCGTTTCCAGATCAGCTGATAGAGACGGAACTGATCTCTGGAAAGGGATTCTTTTACAATCGCCGGCATGCGGGAGACATCGGTCGGACGGATCGCCTCGTGTGCATCCTGTACGTTCTTGTTTTCTTTCTGTTTGCTCTCCTGAACTGCCACATAATTTTCCCCGTAATGTTCCCCGATAAAGCTTCTTGCCATGGCATCGGCTTCTTCCGAGATACGGGTAGAATCGGTACGCAGGTAAGAAATCAGTGCAACGGTTCCCTGTCCTTTGATATCCACCCCTTCATATAACTGCTGTGCCAGACGCATCGTCTTCTGCGTGGAAAAATTCAGTGCCTTGGAAGCCTCCTGCTGCAGGGTACTGGTGGTAAACGGAAGCGGAGCTTTCTTGCTTCTCTCTCCTTTTTTCACCTCGCTGACCTGATAGGATACACCTTCCAGTTCTTTCATGATCTTTTCCACTTCTTCTTTGGAAGAAATCGTCATCTTCTCTTTTTCTTTTCCGTAGAACTTTGCAACCAGCGGTTTCTTTTCCCCCGGAATCTTAAACACAGCATCCAGAGACCAGTATTCTTCCGGAATAAATGCATTGATTTCTTCTTCCCGGTCTGCAATGATACGCAGTGCCACCGACTGCACACGACCGGCACTCAGTCCGCGTTTGATCTTTTTCCACAGTACTGGGCTGATCCGGTAACCTACCATACGGTCCAGGATACGTCTTGTCTGCTGCTCATCTACCAGATTCATATCAATGTCTCTGGCATGTTTGATGGATTCTTTTACCGCACTTTTGGTGATCTCGTTAAACGTGATCCTGCGCATCTTTTTTTCATCTAGCTTCAACGCTGTTGCCAGATGCCAGGAAATCGCTTCTCCCTCGCGGTCCGGGTCAGTTGCGAGATATACTTTGTCGGCTTTCTTCGCTTCTTTTCTCAGACTCGCCAGCAGTTCTCCTTTTCCACGGATCGTAATATATTTCGGTTCATAATCATTCTCTATGTCGATGCCCATCTGACTTTTCGGCAAATCACGGACATGTCCGTTGGAAGCTGCCACTTCGTAATTGCTTCCGAGGAACTTTTTTACCGTCTTTACCTTCGCAGGTGACTCCACAATCACTAAATATTTAGCCAATGTTTTCCTCCTGATTCTTTATTGCCATGCCTTTACGCCCACCTCTTTTCTGTGCGGATATAATAATTCTGCCAGACTTCGCGGGCCAGATCTTTTGCTGTCAGGTAATACAGACTCTTTAACAGACTGCCGGATGACAAACCTGTCTCGTCCTGTAACTGTGACACGGCTTTTGGGTTCAAATCGAGACAACTATACACCAAATCATCTTCCCTTGCAAGCACTATTTTTTTCTCCTCTGTGAAATTCTCCTGTATTTTCCCCTTATTTTTCGTCCATTTCATCTCTTCCAGAATGATTTCCGGCTTCCATGCGGGGATCGCTCCCTGGTAGATCAGGCGGTTACATCCCTCGCTTAAAAGGTCGCCGGCACGCCCCGGAAGAGCGAAAACCGTCCGCCCCTGCTCGAGTGCTGCATCGGCAGTGATCAGGGAACCGCTTTTTTCTTTTGCCTCAACCACAAGCACCGCCTGGGACAGTCCACTGATGATCCGATTTCGCAGTGGAAAATGATACGCAAGCGGCGGTGTTCCCGGAGAAAATTCCGATAATATCCCTCCCTGCTGCTGCATGGTATGATACAGGTTTCTGCTTGATGTCGGATAACAGAAATCCACCCCGCACCCCATCACGCCATACGTTTTTCCACCCGCTGCCAGTGCTCCTGCATGGGCCGCCGCATCTACCCCTCTTGCCAGTCCGCTGATCACCTGAACCCCTGCTTTTGTCAGAACTCTTGCGTATTCATACGCCATATTTTTCCCATAGGAACTGCAGTTTCTCGCACCAACGATGGCGATTGCCGGACGCGTCGGATCCGGTAATTCTCCCAGCACATATATCCGCGCCGGAGCATCCGGAAGCTGTAATAATGTTTTTGGGTATCCTTCTTCTGTTTTCTTATATATTTTTATGTTCTCACTCATAATTTATCCCCCTGTTTCCAAGAATGTTTGTCAAAACTCCGATAACCGATCGCTTCCGCGATCTCCTCTTCTTCGATTCTTTCTTTTCCGTCGAGATCCGCCGCCGTCCTTGCCACACGGAGGATCCGGTTGCATGCCCTTCCGCTCAGATGTAACGATTCAAAGGCTCCCTGTAACATTTTTTCTGCTCCTTCACTGGTTTTACAGTAGACTGCGATCTCCCCCGGCGGAATCTGGCTGTTATAACAGATCCCGGATCCGGCAAAGCGTTCTCTTTGGATCTGCTGCGCCCGCTCCACCTGTCTTCTCATATGTTCTGTACTCCATAGATTGCTCTCGCCTGCCGGTGTCTCTCCGCGGAATTCCCCATATGTTGCCGCACTGGTGGTCACGCAGATATCCATCCGGTCAAGAAATGCCTGACTGATCCGCTGCTGGTATCGTCTGATCTCATGTTCCCCGCAGTCACAGCGGTTTCTGTCCGGATAGTAGCCGCAGGGACACGGATTCATTGCGCCCACCAGAAGAAATTCTGCCGGGAAGGTATACCGTCCGCCTATCCGCGCGATATGGATCTCCCCATCTTCGAGTGGCTGCCGGAGAATCTCCAGGGTATCCCGCTTCATCTCTGCCAGTTCATCCAGAAACAGTATCCCTCTGTGCGCCAGCGTGATCTCCCCGGGCATCGGGATCTTTCCTCCGCCCGCAAGCGCCTGGGCAGAGATCGTATGGTGAGGTGACCGGAACGGGCGGACAGAGACCCACGGCATCTCCTCGGACAGTAACCCTGCCACACTATAAATAGAAGTAATTTCCATCGCCTCCTCATGCGTCAGTGCCGGAAGCAGTCCCGGGATCCTTTTTGCCACCATCGTCTTCCCGGATCCCGGAGGTCCCATCAGCAAAATATTATGAAATCCTGCCGCCGCAAGCAGTGCTCCCCGCTTTGCCGCAAGCTGCCCTTTGATCTCTTTAAAATCAGCGGTTTCTCCCCGGTTATTCACCAGCTGCATCTGCTCTGCCTCCATCTGTTCCCATCCCCGATCTCTGGCAGTTCTCAGAAATTCTTTCAGGTTTTTCACTCCCACACTTCGGATCCCCGGGATCATCTGCGCCTCTTTTCGGTTCTCCCATGGAACGATACACCCCTGGCATCCGGATTTTCTCGCTTCTTCCACCATCGCAAGCACGCCCCGTACTTTTTTGATCTGTCCGTCCAGTCCCACTTCACCGATCAACATGACCTGTTCCAGACCGCCTTTCGGAAGGTGTCCCAGTGATTCCAGGATCGCAGCGGTGATCGGAAGGTCGAACCCGGTTCCGGTCTTTGGCACATCTGCCGGGGACAGATTGATCGTGATCCGCCTTGGCGGAACAAGAATTTCCAGATTATGCAGTGCCGTCCGCACGCGATCCTGTGCCTCCCGCACCTGGCTGTTCACCGTCCCCACCATGGAAAATCCCGGAAGCCCCGGACTTACATCCACCTCCACCTGCACCGGGATCGCTTTGATTCCCTGCATCGTTGCCGATAAGATACTTGTATACATACAATGACCACTCCTCTCTGATGTACATTGATTTTTGGCATTTTCATTATGTTTTGGGAAAATATATTCTGATGTGTTCTGCTTCTGTATTTTGGGAAAAGCACAATTTCTTCTGCCAGGGCATAGATTAGAAAGAAAGCCCTTTGAGGTGTGTAAGTGAAGACCTTTCTGAAACCCCTCACCACGGAAGAAGAAACTTTCTATCTCCGTAAATGCCGACAGGGTGATAAGGCGGCGCGGGATGTGTTGATTGAACGCAATCTGCGGCTTGTTGCGCATATTGTAAAAAAATACCAGGGGGTTGATGAAGATCTGGATGATTTGATCTCCATAGGAACGATCGGTCTGATCAAGGCCGTGTCCACCTATGATATGACAAAAGGCAGCAGACTGGCTACTTACGCTGCCCGCTGTATTGATAATGAATTGTTGATGATGCTTCGCAGCCGGAAAAAATTTTCCAGAGAAGTTTCTCTGTACGAACCGATCGGTACGGACAAAGAAGGAAACGAGATTCATCTTCTGGATATTGTGGAAGGAAAAGAACAGGATATCACCGACCAGTGTATCCAAAAAGAACGTATTCTGAAGTTACATGTTTTTTTAAGGGAAGTTCTTTCACCATTGGAATATGAAGTGATCAAATACCGCTACGGGCTTTTTGGTGAAAAAGAATTGACACAGCGGGTGCTGGGGAAACGGCTGGGAATCAGCCGCTCCTATGTCTCCCGCATTGAAAAAAATGCTGTATTAAAGCTCCGTGACCGGTTCTTTTCTGCGTAAAATATCATATCGATCCAGTTTGATTCCCAGATCAATGTAAAGAATCTGTTTCGGATGCGGTGCGCTCTCCATCTGGTTGCCTTCCTCATCCTGAATACTCTTTACGGTCACTTCGATGTTATCGCCATTCGGCTTCATAACCTCGATCTGTTCTCCGACAGAAAACTTGTTTCTCTGAGAGATGCAGTATTTTCCTTCTTCGTTTGCCTCTCCCACGATACCCAGATAAGTATATTCTTTGATATATGTGTTGTTATCATAAATCTGTGCTTCCTGGGTTGGTTTTCCGTAAAAGAATCCGGTGGTAAACTGCCGGTAAGTACAGTTTGAAATCTGTTCCTGATACCATGGCATATTTTTCTGATACAGTGCCGGATCTTTCAGATAGTCGTCGATGGCTTTCCGATAGGTCCGGGCAACTGTTGCCACGTACAGGGCAGTCTTCATACGCCCCTCGATCTTAAAGCTGTCGATTCCGGCATCGATCAGATCCGGGATATGCTCGATCATGCACAGATCCTTGGAATTGAAAATAAAGGTTCCTCTCTCATTTTCATAGACCGGAAAATACTCTCCCGGACGACTTTCTTCCATAATAGAGTACTTCCATCGACACGGATGAGTGCATGCTCCCTGATTGGAATCTCTTCCGGTCAGATAATTGCTCAACAGGCATCTTCCAGAATAGGAGATACACATCGCTCCGTGGATAAATGTCTCAATCTCCATATCATCCGGAATCCGGTTTCGGATCTCGCGGATCTCTTCGAGAGACAACTCCCTTGCCGTTACCACACGTTTGGCTCCCATCTGATACCAGAACTGATACGTTCCATAGTTGGTATTGTTCGCCTGGGTACTGATGTGGCGTTCGATCTCAGGACATACTTCTTTTGCAATCTGATATACACCTGGATCCGAAATGATCAGCGCATCCGGTCCGATCTTTTTCAGCTCTTCAAAATATTCCCGAACGCCTTCGAGATCCTGATTATGTGCCAGAATGTTGGCTGTGACATACACTTTGACACCATGTTCATGGGCAAACCGAATGCCTTCTACCATGTCTGCTTTTGAAAAATTTTTCGCTTTGGCGCGCAGACCGAAGGCCTCGCCTCCGATATAAACTGCATCCGCACCAAATATAACCGCAACCTGTAATACTTCCAGGCTGCTGGCCGGAACAAGTAATTCCGGAATTCTCATGTTTCTTTCTCCTATCGTTTCGTGCTGACCGCAACCCCATCCCCTAACGGAAGCAGGGAAGTTACCAGCTCGTCATTGTGTTTTAATTCATACAGATACTCGCGCATCCGTTTGTAGATCGTCCGGTTCCTTCGCTCCACTGCGAACCGGGATTCGATCAGATCGCCTTCCTGCAGGATATTATCCGACACCAGAAGTCCACCGCTCTTTAACAGGCGCAAAACTTCCGGCAAAAAGTGAAGGTACTGTCCCTTCGCCGCATCCATAAAGATAAAGTCAAACGGCTCGGTAAGTGTCGGCAGGATCTTTGCCGCATCTCCCTCCAGAAGTTCGATCTGTCCCTCCTTGCCCGCTTTCTTAAAGTTTTCCCGGGCAATCGGGATCCTCTTTTCATAATTTTCTATGGTTATGATCTGACAGGGTTCCGGATTATACTCACACATTAAAAGTGCAGAAAATCCAACCGCGGTTCCCACTTCCAGGATCCGCTTCGGTCTGGCAGCCGCCATCAGAAACTTTAAGAAACTCTGCATCTCTCTTCTTACGATGGGAACTGCATCTTCCCTTGCTTCTTTTTCCAGCTGTTCGAGAAACTCCGTATGCCCTTCATCCAGAGAATTGATAAATGTCACCATACGTTCATCTACGATCATGACGCACTCTCCTCCCCAGCCTCCGTATCCTCCGCATCGGAAGTACTGCTTTCTTTCTCCTGCGATGGCTGTCCTTCTGTATTTTTCCCTGACAGGATGGCAAGCATCTGATCGACCGTCTCATGCGTATTCAGAAGATACGTTCCCGGTTTGATCTTGCCACGGTAATCGGAGAGTTTTTCCTGTGCCCAGAAGATGACCGGTCGTTCGATCAGTCCTTTCTCCTGCAACGTCACACCCACATCATAGACGGAATCCTCCTCATGAACGATCACGGTCACATCCTGACCGTCCGCCTGTGTATCTGCCTCCGGTTCCTGATAAAAGATCAGATATCCAAAGCTGTATGCCGTTTTTCCCACAAAGATCAGGATACAGATCAGTAAAACATAAAGCAGGATCCGGATTGCTCCTTTCGCCCCGCTGACAGCAGCCTGATACGTTGCATCTTTTTTCTTTTTCTTACTACCCATCTATACTCCTTGCTTCTCCTTCCCGCATCTGCTGCAGGGATGTCCGGCAGTGTGATTATACATTGGGAATGTTCAGATCAATCCCGTTTCGAAACTGTGACTGTACCTGCTGAAGCATCCGACAGACATCCAGTTCCGCCTCCAGATATGCGTTCACCTCCGGAACTTTCCGAAGGCTTTCATATCTGTTTTCCACTTCATCTGTAATATCGTACAGATCTCCCTGTGTATCGTCATTGTTCATATGAAAGACGGCTACACGGAATTCATCAATCTGTTTTTTTAATTCCGGATTGGATTTCAGCTTCTCCTCACATGCAAGGTACCTCTGATATGCGGAATCCTCTCTGATTACTTCCAGCAGTTTTTCTACGCATTCCTGTATCTTGTTCATGTATCTTACGCCTCCATTATAATTGGCAGAATCATCGGTTTTCTCTTGGTTCTCTTCCACAGGAAGTCACCCAGGGAATCCTTGATCACACCTTTCATTTTTCCCCAATCGGAGATTCTTCGATCCAGACAGGAATCGATCGCATCTTCTACGACGCTCTTTGCCTGTCCCATCAGATCTTCGGATTCTCTCACATAGACAAATCCACGGGATACGATATCCGGACCTGCCAGAAGCTGGTTGCTGTATTTTTCCAGTGTCAGTACAACGATCATGATACCGTCTTCTGCCAGATGCTGACGGTCGCGAAGTACGATATTTCCTACATCACCGACACCAAGTCCATCTACCAGGATCGCTCCGGTATGCACTTTACCGGTGATCGCCGCGGACTCTTCGTTTAATTCCATCACATCACCGGAGTGCATGATGAAAATGTTTTCTTTCGGAATACCCAGGCTTTCCGCAATGCCAGCCTGTGCTTTCAGATGACGGAATTCTCCGTGAACCGGAATCGAATACTTCGGTTTTACCAGAGAGTAGATCAGCTTGATCTCTTCCTGGCAGGCATGTCCGGATACATGGACATCCTGGAAAATAACATCCGCACCTTTGGCTGACAGTTCGTTGATCACGCGGGATACCGCTTTTTCATTACCCGGAATCGGGTTGGAACTGAAAATAATGGTATCGCCCGGTTTAATCGAAACTTTTTTATGAATATTTGCCGCCATACGGGACAGAGCCGCCATGGACTCACCCTGGCTTCCGGTTGTGATCAGAACCATCTGCTCATCCGGATAATTTTTCATCTCATCGATATCAATCAGTGTATTGTCCGGCACGTTCAGATAGCCAAGTTCGGACGCCGTTCCGATGACATTGACCATGCTTCGGCCTTCCACAACTACTTTTCTTCCGTATTTGTAAGCAGAGTTGATGATCTGCTGTACACGGTCTACATTGGACGCAAAAGTAGCAATGATGATTCTTGTATTTTTATGCTCTGCAAACAGATTGTCAAACGTTTTTCCCACGGTACGTTCTGACATGGTAAATCCTTTTCTCTCTGCATTGGTACTGTCACACATCAGTGCAAGAACACCTTTTTTTCCGATCTCTGCAAAACGCTGCAGATCAATGGCATCGCCAAATACCGGAGTATAATCTACTTTAAAGTCACCGGTATGCACAACAATTCCGGCAGGAGAATAGATAGCAAGTGCAGAAGCATCCTGAATACTGTGATTTGTTTTAATGAATTCAATCCGGAAGCATCCCAGATTGATCGACTGTCCGTGTTTGATGGTTTTTCTTTTTGTGGTACGAAGTAAGTTGTGTTCTTTTAATTTATTTTCTATCAGACCGATTGTCAGCTTGGTTGCATAAATCGGCGCATTAATCTCTCTCAAAACATAAGGAAGAGCTCCGATATGATCCTCGTGTCCGTGAGTGATCACAAAACCCTTCACTTTTTCATAGTTGTCTTTCAAATAGGTAATATCAGGGATGACCAGGTCGATTCCCAGCATATCGTCCTCCGGGAACGCCAGACCGCAGTCCACCACAATAATACTGTCTTCGTATTCGAAGGCAGTAATGTTCATTCCGATCTGTTCCAATCCGCCCAGAGGAATGATTTTCAATTTTCCATCGTTACTTTTTTTCAAATAGCACCTCCGTCACTACTTACATCTCAATATCCACATCGTCCATCATCTGACTGAACACTTTTGACATGGCTTCCAGTTCCACGTCATCTTCCACCATCACATAATCCGCTTCCGGATCTGTCTCATCAGAAGAGTCTTTCAGGATGTAGGCGTTGGCTTCATCATCCATGGAGTCTGTTACCAGCAGATAATCTGTACCGTTCACTCTGGTCTGCTCTTCTACATAGAATTCCACTGTTTCGCCTTCATCTGTCACAAATTTGATTTTATCCATAACAATTCTACCGTCCTGTTTCTTCTTTCTTATTCGCAAGATAATCCAGATATCCCTGCAGGATAAATACCGCAGCAATCTCGTCCACATGCTCTTTCCGGTTTTCCCGGCGTACTCCCGTCTCCATCAATACCCGGTTGGCAGATACAGTTGTCAGCCGTTCATCCCACATCACAACAGGCAGACCTGTCCTTCTCTCCAGCGTTTCTTTCAGCTCCAGAGATTTCTCAGCCCTGTCTCCCAGTGTGTTATTCATATTCTTCGGTAAACCAAGTACGATTTCTTCTACCTGATACTGTGCGATCAGTTCTTCGATTCTTGCCAGTGTCTGGCGCATCTTGTTTTCTGATTTTCTGCGGATGATTTCCACACCCTGGGCAGTAAAACCAAGGGGGTCGCTCACCGCGACTCCCATTGTCTTTGAGCCATAATCAAGTCCAAGAATCCTCATCAGCGATTCTCCCAGGATCTGTTCTTAATATATTCTTTCAGAAGTTCCTCTACCAGTTCGTCACGTTCTACTTTCATGATCATGCTTCTGGCACCTTTGTAGCTGGTGATATACGTTGGGTCACCTGACATAATATAACCAACAATCTGGTTGACCGGGTTATAACCCTTTTCTTCCATAGCTGTGTATACCACATCCAGGACTTCTTTCACCTGTACTTCCGGCTCTGTTTTCACTTTAAAATACTGTGTATTGCTTAAATTTGCCATTTTTTCACGTCCTCAACTATACTTGATATCTATTCTATTCTAATACAGAAGATACAAAAATTCAATCAAGTTTACAGTTTTTTTAAACTTTCTGTTGCTATTTATCAGTTTTGTAACATTCTGCCGATTCCGGTTTTTTACCGTTTTGCAAGAACGAAATCCTGACCGATCATCTCCCGAAGCTGTACCATAACACGCTTATTCTCCAGGTTTTCTTCCGATATTACCGCAATTTTCAGGTATTCCATCGTATGTCCGGTCCAGTATTCCTGCCCTTCCACCGTCTGCTGTTCCTCAAACAGAACCTCTTTTTCCTGTCCCAAAAACTGCTCCATATACTCCCGCTGATGTTCTTTTCCGAGAGCGATCAGAATCCTGCTTCGTTCTTTTTTCACCTGTTCCGTAAGCTGATCCGGCATACCCGCTGCCTTTGTCCCCTCTCTCTTGGAATACGGGAAAATATGTGTCTCATAAAAATGAATACTGTCCACAAAGCTGCGGCTTTCTTCAAATTCTTCTTCCGTTTCTCCCGGAAATCCTGTGATCACATCGGTCGTCAGTGCCGGTGCCGGATAGTATTTTCTCAGGATTTCGCATTTTTCCCGGTACTCTTCGGCGGTATAGCGACGGTTCATCCGCTTTAATGTGGTGGTACATCCGCTCTGCAAAGACAGATGAAAATGCGGGCACACTTTCGGCAGACTGCTGATCGCCGCTGCAAATTCTTCTGTGATAATTCCCGGTTCCAGCGAACCAAGACGGATCCTCTCAATCCCGTCCACCTGATGCACTGCCTGAATCAGCGTCAGCAGATTTTCCTGATCCTCCGGGCGTTCTTTTCCGTAAGAACTCAGATGGATCCCCGTCAGTACCACTTCCTGACAGCCGGATGCTGCAAGGCGTTTTACTTCATTTACCACATCCTCTGTCTTTTTGCTGCGGATCCGTCCTCTGGCATACGGGATGATACAGTAGGTACAGAACTGGTTGCAGCCGTCCTGCACTTTCAGGTATGCTCTTGTATGTTCTTCGGTACGGTCAATCTCCAGATTTTCATACTCTTTCGTGTGATTGATGTCCACACATTCTGTAGTTTTCTGATGACCTGTCCGGTAACTTTCCAGTATGGGGATCAGTTCCTGTTTTTTATTATTCCCGATTATGATATCTATAGACGCATCTGCCTCTGCTTTTTTTGTATCTGCCTGCACATAGCATCCGGCTGCGACCACGATGGCATCCGGATTCATCTTTTTTGCTTTGTGAAGCATCTGTCTCGACTTGCGGTCGGCAATATTGGTAACGCTGCAGGTATTGATCACATAAATGTCCGCACCCGGTTCAAAAGGCACGATTTCATAGCCTGCCGCCTCTAACATCTGCTGCATTGCCTCGGTCTCATATGCATTTACTTTACATCCCAGATTATGCAGTGCAACTTTTCCTTTCATTGTCTACCTTCTTTCTTTTCTGCCAAATTATTTTTCTGTTTTCTTTGAATCTTTGTATGCTTTCACCTTGACTTTTAGCAAACAAAACGGTAAGATAAATTTAGTTGAAATGCGCCGCACAAAACTGTTATTGACAGATTTACGCGCCGTACATTCCAAAAATAATCTGAATTTTCGGGAGGAAGTTATCATGAAAACTGTTAGTATTTCACTTAATTCCATTGACAAAGTAAAAGCATTTGTAAACGATATTTCCAAATATGATTTCGATTTTGATCTGGTTTCCGGAAGATATGTGATCGATGCAAAATCTATCATGGGTATCTTCAGTCTGGATCTTTCCAAACCGATCAATCTGAACGTTCATGCAGAAGGAAGCAGCCTGGACGAAGTATTAAAGGTACTTGCTCCATACATTATTGAATGATGATTCTGCACTTTTAAATCGGGAGTCTATGTTTCACAGACTCCCGTTTTTTACGCTTCGCGTATTTTATCTCGCTTCCAGTTTACGCTTCAATATAGATCCTCTCTGCGGTATTGACCGCCTGATCCATCATCTCATCAATCTTCTCTGCAAGTTTTGTCTCTGATTTTTTGATCATCTGGATGTTCGGTTTGGTTACCGGATGTTTTGCCACAAAGATCGTACAGCAGTCTTCGTATGGCTGAATGGATGTCTCGTAAGTATTGATCTTCAGAGAGATATCCACGATCTCCTGTTTGTCAAATCCGATCACCGGACGGAATACCGGCATCGTGCACACTTCGTTCGTTGCCGCAAGACTCTGTACGGTCTGGCTTGCCACCTGTCCGATGCTCTCTCCTGTGATCAGTCCCAGGCATCCCTGCTCTTTTCCGATGCGTTCTGCAATCTTCATCATGTAACGGCGCATAATGATTGTCAGCTCGTCGTGCGGGCACTGATCGTAGATATACAGCTGAATATCTGTAAAGTTTACAACATACAGATTGATCGGTCCGCTGTATCTTGCCACCAGTTTTGCCAGATCTACCACTTTCTGTTTGGCACGTTCGCTGGTGTATGGCGGTGCATGGAAATAAACCGCATCGATCTTTACGCCACGTTTTGCGATCATGTAACCGGCTACCGGAGAGTCGATACCACCTGATAACAAAAGCATCGCTTTTCCGTTAGTTCCGATCGGCATACCGCCAGGTCCCGGGATAGACTCGGAATAAATATAGATTTTTTCACGGATCTCCACCGTGATCAGCAGCTGTGGATCGTGCACATCGACTTTCATCTCCGGAAATGCATCCAGGATCGCTCCGCCGAGGTTTGCATTCAGTTCCATCGAAGTTCCCGGATAAGTCTTCTTTGCACGGCGTACATGCATCTTGAATGTTTTATTCTTATCCGGATACACATGGTCCACATAAGCCACCACATCTTTTTCCAGCTGTTCGTATCCCTGATCTTCTTTGATCACAACCGGGCAGATATACGCAATACCAAATACGCGTTTTAACGCTTCCAGCGCTTCCTCATAATCAAAGTCACCCTCGGTCAGCACATAGATTCTTCCCTGCTCTTTGGTTACATGGAAGGTTCCCTCTACCGGTTTCAATACATATTCCATCTGACGGATCAGCGCATCTTCAAACAGATATCTGTTTTTTCCCTTGATGCCGATCTCCGCATATTTTACTAAAAATGCTTTAAACATCTCTTTTCTCCTTCTGTTCCTTCCTGCGCTTAATGTCTTGCATACCGGCGCAGCATCGGTACTACTTCATTTAACACCTGTAACGTATAGTCCAGTTCTTCTTTTGTGGTTGTCTCACAGAAACTGAACCGTACGGTTGCTTCCATCTGATTCTTCGGCAGCCCGATGGCTGTCAGCGTCGGGCTTCCGCTTCTTTTATGTGTGGAGCAGGCACTTCCCGCTGACACATAGATGTCTCTTTCTTCCAGGGTATGTAATAACACTTCGCTTCGCACACCTACAAATGCAGCACTTACGATCTGCGGCGCAGCCGCTTCCCCGTGCGGACCATGAACCACAACCTGATCCATCTTTTCGAGTTCTCCGACAAAATACGCGCGAAGATCATACATATGATTTACATTTTCTTCCAGATGATCATAGACCATTTTAGAAGCCAGTCCCAGTCCTGCGATTCCCGGCACATTGTCCGTACCGGAGCGCATGCCTTTCTGCTGACCACCTCCGTAGATGATCGGGACAATTTTCATTTTTTCACTGATATATAAGAATCCGGTTCCTTTCGGTCCGTGAATCTTATGTCCGCTCGCGGAAAGCATATCGATATGCATTTTTTTCGGAAGAATCCGGAATTTTCCATATGCCTGAATCGCATCTACATGAAAATACGTCTTCGGATTCACCTGTTTGATCAGTTCCCCGATCTCTGCAATCGGCTCTACCGCTCCGATTTCGTTATTCACAAACATCACCGATACCAGAATCGTCTCCGGACGGATCGCTTCTTTCAGTTCTTCCAGAGAAATCTGTCCCTGTGCATTGACACCCAGTCTCGTCACTTCAAATCCCTGGCTTTCCAGAAATTCCGCCGGGGCGGATACTGCCGGATGTTCAATGCTACTGATAATGATATGATTCCCCTGCCGTCTGTTTGCCAGTGCTGTTCCGATCAGTGCCCAGTTGTTGGACTCGGTTCCACCGGAGGTAAAATAAATTTCTTTTTCCTGTACTTTTAACGTAGCCGCGATCTGTCCTGCCGCTTCTTTCACGTATCGTTCACTCTCCACACCCTTCTGATGCATGGCGGAAGGATTGCCATAGTCATCCATCATAGTCTTTACGACAATATCCTTCACCTCTGCATAACAGCGGGTTGTGGCTGAATTATCTAAATATGCTTCCACTTGTTATTCCTTTCCTTCCAGCAAAAACATCAGGATCGAGAGTACCGTCATTCCTGCTGTCTCTGTCCGCAAAATCCGTTTTCCCAGTGTGATCGGCTGTACCTGATGTGCCATGGCAAGTTCAATCTCTTCCGGTGTAAATCCACCTTCCGGTCCGATAAAGATACCGATGGACTGTCCCGGTTCGATCTGTTCAAACAGTTTTTTCGTATGCGCCATATCTTCGGCAAGTTCATACGGAATAAACCGGATATCCAGCTCTCCGGCGTAGTTCACTGCCTCTGAAAACTTCATCACAGAATGAATCTGTGGAATCACCATTCGTTTGGACTGTTTTGCAGCGCTTTCTGCGATCGTCTGCCACCGTTTCTGTTTGGATGCTTCTTTTTTGGCATCCAGTTTTACTACCGCCCGTGCAGTGCTCACCGGAATCACTTCATAAACGCCGAGTTCCACCGCTTTCTGAATGATCATCTCCATCTTGTCACTCTTTGGAAGTCCCTGAAACAGATAAATCTTTGACGGCAGCTCCATGCCTACTTCCTGCACATAGCTGATATCTGCGATCACTTCTTCCGCTTCCATCTCGCCGACCAGACAGGTATATTCCAGATTATCCCCTGCGCTGATCAGGATGGGTTCTCCCTGACGCATCCGAAGCACATTTTTTATATGGTTCACATCACTGCCTGTGATATGCACCTTTTTTTCTTCCATATCAATCTGTTCCGGTTTTACAAAAAAACGATACATCTTACGCCTGCTTTCTTGCGGTTACGGATACCCACTCGCCCTGATATGTCACTTCCAGAATCTCCAGACCGGCTGCTTTCACGGCATCTACTACGGTCGGTTCTTTGTCATTGATGATACCGGAGGTAATATATACTGCGCCCGGTTTCATCTGGTTGACAATGACCGGTGTCAGCGGTACCAAAACATCTGCCAAAATATTTGCCACTACGATATCGTAGCATCCGTATCCGACTTTATCCTGTACTTCTTTGTCAGCGATGATATTTCCGATCATCATGTCGAAGCTTTCCGGAATGATTCCGTTTACTTCTTTATTTTCTTCCACTGCCGGTACCGCACATGGATCCAGATCGGTTCCGACTGCGTGTTTTGCACCCATTTTCAGTGCAATGATCGACAGAATACCGCTTCCGGTTCCCACATCGAGAAGTTCGGTCTCCGGTGTCACGTATTTTTTCAGCTGGCGGATACACAGCTGTGTGGTCTCATGCATACCGGTTCCAAATGCTGTTCCCGGATCGATATGGATGATCATCTTGTCTTTGTCTTCTTCTTTGACTTCTTCCCAGGAAGGAATGATCAGAATGTCATCCACATAAAACTGTTTGAAGTATTTTTTCCAGTTGTTGATCCAGTCGATATCTTCCGTCTCATCCACGGCAATACTGCCCTCGCCGATCTCACAGAACATCCGCAGGGATTCCAGTTCTTCTTTTACCTGAGAAAGAATCTCTTCTTCTGTTTTCTCCTCGCCATTTACCGTAAGGGTTCCGTCTTCTGCCTCTTCCACAAAGAAACTTAAGTAAGCGATTCCGTCATCTTCCGGTCCGTCCGGCAGGATGTCTACAAACATCTGCTCTTTTTCCATCGCAGTCAGCGGCACTTTGTCTTCAATCTGTGCGCCTTCCAGTCCGATATCATATAACGTACTGATGATAATATCTTCTGCATCTGTCACTGTTTTTATTTTAAATTTTTTCCATTTCATAGTATTTCTCACCTTTCTGTACAAGTACACAAGTGCATAGCTATGATAACTATACTAGATTCTGTCCGAAAAAGCAACAAAAGAGATTGCCCGGAAACTATTTCTGTTTTCCGGACAGTCTCTTTTGCCTGTAACTGTCTGACTCTTTTTTATTTTCTGTCGTACAGTCTGTTATTTCTAATCTTCGTAACTGTTCAGTTCCTTCACAGTTCCTTACTGAATAGTTACTAATCCTCAAAGGTTTCTTTCAGTTTATCCATGAAGCGTTTTTTCTTTTCTTTCTCCGGTGCCGGTTTTCCCTGGCATGCTGCGTCGAAAGCACGAAGTGCATCTTTGGCTTCCTCGGAAAGTTTGGTCGGTACCTGGACAACCAGGGTGACATACTGATCACCGCGGACATTTTTGTTTCTCAGTGACGGTACACCTTTTCCGCGCAGACGGATCTTGGTATCGGTCTGTGTACCAGGTTTTACTTCGTACTCTACTTCACCGTCTACCGTGCTGATGCGGATCTTACCACCCAGTGCAGCCTGTGCATAGGTGATCGGTGCTGTGGAGAAGATATTCATATCCTGTCTCTGGAAGATCGGATGACGGGCTACCTGTACTTCTACCAGCAGATCGCCTCTCGGTCCGCCATTGGTTCCCGGTTCTCCTTTTTCACGGATACGGATGCTCTGTCCATCGTCGATACCTGCCGGAATAGATACCTGGATCTTCTTTCTGCTTGCGGTAAATCCGGTTCCACGGCAATCCGGGCATTTGTCTTTGATGATCTTACCGGTTCCTCCACAGTCCGGACAGGTCTGTACGTTTCGTACCATACCGAACATGGACTGCTGTGTATAGGTTACCTGACCGGTTCCATGACATTTGCTACAGGTTTCCGGAGAAGTACCCGGTTTTGCACCGGTTCCGTTACATTTGGTACAGGTATCTTTCAGTGTCAGTTCCAGTTCTTTTTCGCAGCCGAAAACTGCTTCCTGGAAAGTAATATGAACAACCGCACGCAGGTTTGCTCCACGCATCGGACCGTTGTTCGCTCTGCGGCTTCTTCCGCCGCCGAACAGATCCCCGAAAATATCGCCGAAGATATCGCCCATATCTGCGCCGTTAAAGTCGAATCCACCGAAACCGCCACCCTGACCGGCTCCACCATTTTCAAATGCTGCATGACCGTACTGGTCGTATGTTCTTCTCTTTTCCGGATCGCTCAGTACGCTGTACGCCTCTGTCGCCTCTTTGAATTTTGCTTCTGCTTCTTTATCCCCTGGGTTCATATCCGGATGATATTTTTTCGCCAGTTTCCGGTATGCTTTTTTCAAGGTCGCATCATCAGCTCCGCGCTCTACACCCAGAACCTCATAATAATCTCTTTTCTCTGCCATTTTCTTTCACCTTATCGAAACGCCTCGTACCCCTGGGGGATACAACTGCGGAATTATCAAACTAAATGATGTTGGGGTCAAAAAATATTTTGACCCCTTTGATACCGGATTGTTCCGTACTTCGTACTCTCACAATCCTC